>WBZO01000277.1_pt1 | contig 121388 bp, 95 predicted proteins | sample 5204261 | NCBI WGS metagenome assembly WBZO01 (sample SAMN12412400, study PRJNA552823) | activated sludge metagenome | isolation source: activated sludge from anammox sidestream of wastewater treatment plant... | place: USA: North Carolina | collected 2017-09 | reverse complement strand
GGGGCGGCATGCCATCCTCCTGGCGTACGCGCTGTCCGGCTTCACGGCGCTGACCTGCCAGATCGTCTGGACGCGTGCGCTCGTCTTCTTCGCAGGCTCCACCACCTACGCCTTCACCAGCATGCTGGTGGTATTCCTCGCCGGAGTCACCCTCGGCAGTGCCATGGCCACGCCATTCGTCGAGCGTCTGAGGAGACCCGCGCGCGCCTTCGTCGTCGTGCAGGTGGCGCTGGCGCTCGCGTCCGGCGCGTCGCTGCGGCTGCTGCAGGTGGCCACGCCGTGGATCGATGGCCGATGGAACCCCGAGTTGTCCTGGGCGGCGCTGCTCACAGGTGGCTTCCTGAAGGCGGCGACCACGATGGCGGCGCCAACGCTGCTGATGGGCACGCTGTTCCCCCTGGCCGCCCGGCTGGCTGGCGTGTCAGCCGAGGGTGCGGCGGGGCACGGGGGGAGGGCAACGCTGATCGGACGGCTCTATGCGCTCAATACACTGGGCGGCATTGTGGGAGCGGCCCTCTCGGGGCTCGTGCTGCTGCCGCTCCTCGGGATTCGGGGCACGCTCCTGCTGGCGTGCCTCGTGGCGATCGCGGCGTCGGCGCTGGTGTGGTCTGCCCACGGGCGGCGGCGGGGGGAACTGGCCGGGCTCCTCGCGGGCGCGGCGGCGTGCGTGCTTCTCGCCGGTCCGGGCAGCCCGCTCCATTCGCCGAGCGGGTCGGAGCAGCTGCTGTTCTATGAGGAAGGTCCGTCCGGCACCATCAGCGTGTTGCAGGAGGTCACCGGCACGCGCACCATCTACATCGATCGCGTACCGGTGGCTGGCACCGACACGATCATGCTCACCGACCAGAAGTCGCTCGCCCACGTGCCCATGCTGCTGAATCCTGGAGCGAAGCGCGCGCTGACGGTCGGCTTCGGATCGGGAGGTGCGTCCTGGTCCTTCACCAGGCACAGCGTCCTCGAGCGGGTGGACGCGGTGGAGATCGACCCGTCCGTGTTCAGGGCGGCGCCGCATCTCGAGGCCAGCAACCACCAGGTCTGGCGCGATCCGCGCTTCCGTCTCATTCTCGAGGATGCCCGCAACTACCTGGCGTCGACGCAGGAGCGCTACGACATCATCTCGACCGACTGCACGGACCTCCGCTACAAGACCAACGCCAACCTCTACACCGTCGACTACTTCAGCCTCGTGCGCGACCGACTCGAGCCCGGTGGGGTCGTCACGGTGTGGATGCCGCTCGGCGGGCTCGGCGGCGACACGTTCCGGATGGCCGTGCGCACCTTCAGGGAGGTGTTTCCCCACACAACCATCTGGTACATGACGAACCAGCCCACGCATTACCTGCTGCTCGTTGGGGCCGACCATGCGGTCCGTCCTGACATACGGGCAATCGAAGGACGGTTGCAGGAGGCCTCGGTGCGCGACGATCTCCGGGAGATCCGGCTCGACGATCCGTTCAAGCTTGCGTCGTCGCTGCTCCTGGACGAGGACGAGGTGGCGCGACTCGTCGGCATCGGCCCGCTCAACACCGACCGGCGTCCGCTGCTGGAATTCCAGGCGCCTCGCCTGGCCTACCGCGATGCGCTCGCCACGAACCTGCGCGCCGTCGCCAGCGCACGAGAGCCACGGCCGCTCCCCCGCAGCACGCCGCCCGGCGTGTCGACGGCGGATCGGCTGGCGCGATACGAGGCCGCGACGCCGGCGCTCGTCGAGGGGCACGCGCGTTACCAGCTCGGCACCTTCGATTACGCGGGCGCCCTGCGCCTGTACCGCGCGGCCGCCACCATCAATCCGGACGATCGCTCGATTCCGCCATTGATTGCCGACGTCGAGCACACACGGGACGTCTGGCTCGGCGAGTTCAGGGCACGGACTGGCGGGCGCTCCGCGGATGTCCGCGACTGGCTCGCCTATGCGACCCTCCTGCGCCAGCAGGGCCGCCTGGACGACGCCGTCGCCGCCGCGCGACGCGCCACCGAGATCGCACCCACATCGACGGAGGCCTGGCTCCGGCTCGCCGCGACCTACTCGCAGGCGGGCGCCACCGCGGACGCCCTCGCGGCGCTCGATCGGGCGCGACAGCACGATCCGAACGACCCCATGGTGCTGTCCGACCTCGGGGCGGCGCTCAACGACGCCGGTCGCTACGCAGAGGCGGAATCCGTGCTTGTCGCGAGCCTGGGGGCCCGCCCCACCGCAGACGCGCACAACAACCGGGGCGTGGCCCTGAACGGGCTCGAGCGTCCGGCCGATGCGGTGGCTGCGTTCGGTGCCGCACTCTCGCTGAACCCGTCGTCGGCAGAGGCCTGGTTCAACCTCGGTGTTGCCCACGCCATGCTGGGACAGCTGGCGGATGCGCGCACGGCCTACCAGCACGGGCTCGCGCTGATGCCGGCCGAGCCGCGGGCGCTCGCCAACCTCGCGATGGTCGAGGCGCAGGCCGGGCGGCTCGATCTGACCGTGGCCTACCTGAGGGAAGCCATCGCCGCGAGCCCCAATCGCTCGCCCGCGATGCTGAACGATCTCGGGCGGGCCTACCTCGGACTCCGGGAGATCGACGCCGCCATCGCGGCCCTGGAGGAAGCCGCACGGCTGGATCCCGGCTCCAGTGCAATCGCGGAGAACCTGGCGCTCGCCAGGGCCGCACGAAACCGTCCGACGGTGCGCTGAACATCGCGCCGCCGCACATCACACCCGCGAGTCATGCACCACCCCACCAGCGAGGAATGGGCGAGAGAGATGACGGACGCTAGTCTGGTCTCGCGAATGAAAGCCACGGCCATCGAGCGGATCACCGGCGTCATCGATCGTTTCCAGCCGCCGGATCGACGCTCGCCACAGGAGCAACTGCAGCGCCGTGTGCTGACCGGCAGCGCCCTGCTCGGCATCGCCGTTGCGGCGCTGAGCGCGCTGGTCTCGGCCGCGGATCGGGTGTGGGCAGACGTCGGGCTCGTCACCGCCTTCATCCTGAGCCTTGCCCTGCTGCTGGTGGCGGTCCGGCGCGGCGCACCGATGCGCGTGCTGAATGCCACGACGCTCACGCTCCTGTCGGTGTTCTTCGTGGCGGCGTCCCTCCTGACCCGCGAGCTCCAGTGGTCGCAACTGCGATGGTTCTCGCTGCTGCCGCTCGTTGCGCTGTTCCTGGCGGAACCACGCCCGGTGGGCGGCACGCTGACGCGGCCGGTCGGGATGCTCTGGAGCGCCACCGGCCTGGCCGTCCTGCTCGGGGGCCTGGTCGTCGTCTGCAACCGCCTGGGCCTGACGGCGGGGCTCGACGCCCCGCCGCCGGGCCGGAGCACCGACCTCGCGGCACTCGTCGACTTTGCGCTGTATCTCGTGAGCGCGAGCGGCCTCGTCGGGGTCCACCACATCGCGCTGAGGAAGTCGGAGGAAGAGCTCGAGCTGCTGCGTTCGATGCTGTCGGTCTGTGCCTGGTGTCGCCGCATCCGCGACGACGAGGAAGGCTGGATGATGCTCGAACGCTACATGAGCAAGCACACGACCACGCGCCTCACGCACGGCATCTGCCCCGACTGCGAGAAGCGGACGCTCGACGAGGCAGCGGGACGGAGGTAGCCCCCGGTCCCGTCGCCTTGCCGGCTACTTGCCGAGCGCGCCGCGCAGCTTGTCGGCGAGCGAACCGAGGCCGCCCGACGGTGCCGCGTCAGGACGTTCGGCGTACTCACGCACGACATCGGCCTCTGCCGCGTCGATGACGGCCTTGTGGCTGACGCGGATGCGGCGGCCCGTCGCGTCGGCCTCGAGCACGATCACCTCCACCTCACTCCCGACCGGGAAGGCCTTCGCAGCGTCCGCCTCACGGGCCATGCCGGACTCGCTCCACGGCATGAGCCCGGTCTTCCCGGGGGCGAGGAAGACGAACACGCCGAACGGTTCGTGCCTCTCGACCTTTCCGGTCAGACGTGCGCCCTGGACGACGCCCGTGGAGGGACGGGCCCCCTCCGCCCGGCGCGGCGCACCAGCGGGCACGAGGGCCACGCCGATCCGCTTCTTCTCGAGGTCGATCGACAGGATCTCGAAGTCGCCCGTGCTTCCGACAGGCACGCTCCGCGTCCAGCCTCGCGGCTGGCCCGTGGGCGGGAAGGTGGACACGTGGGCGAGCGCCTCCACTCCAGGCTCCAGCTCCACGAACGCACCGAAGTCGGTGATGCGCGTCACTCGCCCGGTGCGAACCTGGCCGACCTCGTAGCCCTCGCCGACGCCGGCCCATGGGTCTGCCATGAGCTGCCTGAGCCCGAGTGCAATCTTCTGCGTGGCCTCGTCGACGCGCAGCACCTTCACGGTGATCTCGTCGCCCGCCTTGACCACGGAGGAAGGGTCGGACACGCGCGACCAGCCCATCTCCGAGACATGGAGCAGTCCCTGGATGCCGCCACCCAGATCGATGAACGCACCGAAGTCGCGCACGGATGCCACCCGTCCCGTGACGATCGCCCCCGGCACGATCGTGCGCCGCACATCATCGGCGGCCGCACGTTGTTCCGCCTCGAGGAGCGCCCGCCGCGAGACGATCAGGTTCCGGCCACCTTCCTTGAACTCGGTGATGCGGAACGTGTAGACGCGGCCGATGTGCTGCGCCGCGTCGGTCCCGCGAATGATGTCGATCTGCGAGAAGGGGCAGAAGGCGCGCGAGCGACCGACCCGCACCTCGAACCCGCCCTTCACTTCCCGCTCGACCTTGCCCTCGACCGGCAGGCCGGCTGTCCACGCGCTCTCCAGTTGCGCGTCGGTGGCTGCGCCGCGGGCCAGGCGGCGCGACAGGGTGATGCCCCCGTCCGTGGAGACCACGACCGCCTGAACCCGGTCGCCGATTCCGACCTCGAGCGCTCCGTCCGCGTCGCGCAACTCGGCGAGATCGAGCAGCGCTTCACCCTTTCCGCCCACGTTGACGAACGCGGTGTCGTGGCCGATGCCGACGATGGTGCCTTCGACCGTCTGGCCTCTCTCGATGCGCGTCGCGGCCTGCGACGCCTCGAACAGGGCTGCGAAATCTTCCTCGAACTCGCTCACGTTGCCTCTCCCGGGTTCCACCACCAGCGGACCTTGTCTGGCGCGCGGGTCGAATCCGACCACGCGCGTACCTCCCGTGATTATAGGCGGCGCCAGCATGCGCAGTCGCGTGACGCATGTCCGCGAGTGACGCACGGTTCGAATCGCGTGTTCCACCCTTGAGCACCGGCCTGACTTTCCGCGACCGATTAAGAGAACGTCGCTCGTGAGCGACCGAAGTCTGCCTCGCGAAGCCATTCCTGCGGGCCGCGCTGAGGCCGCGCCGGAACCACGCCCGGATTTCCGTGTGATTCCAATGGCTTGGCCCGGTCGAGGCCCGTGTCGACGAGGTTGGCAGCGTCGTTGCTCTATGCGTGGCCAACGAGATAGACGTCCCAATTCGAGGCTTCCGAATGAAAAAGGTCCTGTTCCTCTTCCTGCTTGCGCTTCCGTTCTCAGCCGTGCCGGCCTCTGCATCCACGATGCTGTTCAACGGCGAGATCGGGCAGAACGTCACCATCTATGGTCCCGGCACCCTGGCTGGCAGCGGCCTGAACACGATCGCCGGCGCGGCGCAGGTCAGCACCAACGGCGGCGTCAACTGGTTCGATGCGTACTGCGTCGACCTGCAGCACTTCATCAACCCGCACGGCAGCTTCAGCTACACGCTCGACTCGATGAGCAACTGGGGGAGCAGCGGCACCGGCGTGGCCGGCCCGAACAGCGTCGTGCCGACGGCATGGCAGCAGGCGGCCTGGCTCTATTCCAACTACGCGTCGGTGGCGTCCGCCTCGGGTGCCTACTATCGCGCGGCGCTGCAGCTCTCGATCTGGGAAGTGCTGTACGACACGGGGAACTTCAACATCCTGGCGCTCGGCGACGCGCAGGGCTTCCGCGCCTCGAACGTGTCGTCGCTGGCCGCCGCTGCGGCGAACACCATGCTGACCGCGCTGCAGGGCACCACGGCCGCTGTGCTCAGCGCCTACGACGCCAACTGGTATCGCACGGCGAATCCGACCAACAACCCGAACTACACGCAGGACTTCATGGCCAACGCGCGCTATACGCCGCCGCCCCCGGCCGTCCCCGAGCCGTCGTCGTTCCTGCTCCTCGGGACCGGCGTCCTCGGCCTGCTGGGTGCACGCCGCCTGCGTCGCGCACGACAGGCGCGCGACTGATCGCACGCATCGGCCCCGACGGGGCCGCGTCCGGACAGGCCGGCACGGGAGGCGCTCCGTCTCCTGGTCGGCCTGTTTGCACGTACGGACACTGGGTCGGCCCTCGCTCCTCCACGGTACGCCTGACGACCGTCACAGGGGTAGGATCGTCGAAACACCGATGGTGACCGAGGCGCTTGCGGCGAGGCTCTACAGCGAGGCAGGCGCGGCCCGTTGGGAGGTCGACGCGCCGGCCTTCGCCGCCGCGCTCGAGGCCAGCCTGGCGAAGGCGTTCGCCACGAGGGCGGCGGACCGTGATGAGTGCCAGGCTTACCTCTCGGGCCTGCACCTGGCCGACCTGGCCCTGGCCTGCGCCCTCGCCGCCGGCCATGACGGGGCGTGGCAGCACCTGATCGCCACGTACCGTCCCGTCCTGCAGCGTGCGGCGGATGCGCTGGCGCCAGACGGGTCGGCGCGCGAGCTCGCGGATGCCCTCTTCGCGGAGCTGTTTGGCGTACACGGTGCCAGCAGCCGGGTGTCACTGTTCCGGTACTTCCATGGACGCAGCAGCCTCGCCACCTGGCTGCGCGCGGTCCTCGCGCAGCGGCATGTCGACCGGATCCGGTCTGGCCGACGCATCCTCCCGCTGGACGAGCAGACAGAGCCGCCGGCGGGGCCTCGACGCCTCGAGACGGTCGGACCCGAGCACCCCCGCTTCCTGCGGCTCATGCAGGCCGCCTTGGCGGCAGCACTCGGGACCCTCACGGTGACGGACCGCTTCCGGGTCGCCTGCTACTATGCGCAGCAGATGACCCTGGCACAAATCGGCCGTCTGCTCGGCGAGCACGAAGCAACCGTCTCCAGACACCTGGCGAGGACGCGCCGCGAGCTGCGGTCCGGCATCGAGCGTCACCTCGTCGATGCCCTCCACCTGCCTGAGTCCGCCGTTGAGGAGTGTTTTCGCAGCGTGGCGGCCGACAGCGGCAGCCTCGACCTCAACCGTCTGCTGTCATCCGCGCCCCAGGACGGGGAAGACCGCAAGGATGCCGTAGCCCAACGTTCGAAGGGAGAGGTGACATGACTCCGTCCGAACGCGACCACATCATCGAGCACTGGCTCGATCGCCGTGCCGCGACGCCTGCGGCGGCATCGGGCGACTGCCTCGACGCCGAAACCGTGAGTGCCTGGGTCGATGGAGCGCTCTCAGACGGCGCGCGCGCCAGCGTGCTCGCACACACCACCTCGTGCGAGCGATGCCGGGCGCTGGTCCATGCGCTGGTTGCATCCGCGCCATTGGCCCAGACGCTGACGCCGGGGGCGGCGCCGGCCTCCACGGGCAGGCGGCATGGGTGGGTGAGATGGGTGGTGCCCCTCACCGCAGCGGCGGCGGCCACCCTGGCCCTGGCGATCTGGCTTCGCGCGCCGCTACCTGGCGATGGAGCGGCCTCCCAGGTCGTCATCAGCCGCGACGCGCGGCCCGCTGTCGGCGTGGAACCGGCGCCGGCCGACGACGCGGTGCCACCGCCCGAGGCGGGGCTTCTTCCGAGGCGCGAGCCGGACATCGAGCGGCCTGTACCCACTCCCGACGGTCGGGCCGTCCCGATGCCGATGCGGCCCGAACGGGCGGCACCAGCGCCGCAGGCCGGCCCGGCTGCGGTGGCGCCGGCCGCCCCGTCGTCAGGCGCGACCGCCGGCAGCGCACGCGCCAAGGCGGGACCGGCGTCAACCCTGCGGGAGGCAGCAGACTCCGTGGTCTCGAACGAGGCGTCCCCGGCACCGATCGCGGCACCACCAGCCGGCGCGGCAGACAACGCGCGGAGAACCGTGCGGACCCTCGAGGTGTCGGGACCCGACGCGGCAACCCGGTGGCGAGTGGTCGGCACGGTCATCGAATGGACGCGCGATGCGGGGCGCACGTGGGTGGCTGTCGACGCACGGCTGCCGGCGCCGCCAGCGGCCGGCGCGTCACCCTCCGCCACGGTGTGCTGGCTCGTCGGTCCGGCCGGGCTCATCTACCGCACGGTCGATGGTCCGAACTGGGCTCCCGTGACGCCCCCCGGCGCGGTGGACATCACGACCGTGGACGCCGCGAGCGGCGAGCGCGCCTCGATCACGGCGGTCGATGGCCGTCGCTACGTCACCGTCGACGGCGGCCGGACCTGGCAGGAGTTGCGCTAGCGATCCGCCCTGCAAGAAATCCCGGCGGCTCCGTTCAAGACAGTGAAGGAGCTGCCACATGACAGGTCGAACACTCGTTGCATGCACGCTGCTGGCCGGTCTTGCCGCCATCGGCACACGGATCCCCTCGGTTGCGCCGCTCGCCGACACCGGCGTTGCCGCCGCCATCCCCCAGGCATCGACCTCGAGCCTGGAGGATCAGACCGCGCTCTCGATCACTGTCTACAACTCGGACCTCGCGCTGGTGCGCGACGTCCGTCGGATCCGCCTGGCGACTGGCGTCTCCGACCTCCAGTTCATGGACATTGCCGCCACCGTGAAGGCACCCAGCGTGCACTTCCGCTCACTGGCCGACCCGGCGGCAGTGCGGGTGCTGGAGCAGAACTACGAGTACGACCTGCTCGATCCGCAAAAACTGCTGCGCAAGTACGTGGGGCGTGAGGTGACGCTGGTGAGAACCGTCAGCGGCGCGAACGGGCGGATTGCGGAGGAGCCGGTCACGGCGACGCTCCTGAGCTACAACGAGGCGCCCGTGTGGCGGATCAACGGCGAGGTGGTCACTGGCCTGTCGGCGAACCACATCCGGTTTCCGGAACTGCCCGCGACCCTGCATGCCAGGCCGACGCTGATCTGGACGCTGGAGAACCGCGGCGGCCGCGACCATCAGGTGGAGGCGGCCTACCTTGCGACGAAGCTGTCGTGGAACGCCGACTACGTCCTCACCGTGGCCCGCGACGACGCGCACGCCGACCTCGACGGGTGGGTCACGGTAGTCAACGGCAGCGGCACGTCGTTCCCACGCGCGACGCTGCAACTCGTCGCCGGCGAGCTGAATCGCGTGCGGGCACGTTTCGACCAGGCCGTCAACGAAGTAGCCGCGCGCAGGGCCGCGTCCCCCGCCGCGTCGATGGAGGAGGAGTCGCTGTCCGAGTATCACCTCTACACGATGGCGAGGCCGACGACCATCAACAACAACCAGACCAAGCAGGTGAGCCTGCTAAACGCGTCCGGCTTCGCCGTCCGCAAGCGCTACGTCGTCACCGGGGACGGCTTCATGTACCGCGCGCCACATCCCGGCAGCGTCGTCCGGGATCCGGTCCAGGTGTTCTACGAGTTGAAGAACGAAGCCCGGGGTGGGCTCGGCATGCCGCTCCCGGCCGGGACCGTTCGCGTGTACCAGGCCGACTCGAAGGGCGGTGCACAGTTCGTCGGCGAGGACCGGCTGTCGCACACGCCCAAGGACGAGACCGTCAACCTGAAGATTGGCCACGCATTCGACGTCACGAGCGAGCGCGTGCAGACCGAGTTTGCGCGGGTGTCCGACAACACCTTCGAGTGCGCCTACCGCATCACGCTGCGCAACCATCGGAACGCCCCGGTGACCGTCGAGGTGAACGAGCCCTTCGGCGGCACCTGGCGCATCACCCGTTCGAGCGTGCCCGGCACGCGCACATCCTCCACGTCGGCGCAGTTCCTGGTGCCGGTGGCGGTGGACGGAACGGCCATCCTCGAGTACCGGGTCAGGACCACCTACTGACACCCGGGCGGCGGTGTGTAGTCCCCGCACCGGGCGTCCAGTCACGTGCCCGGTGCGGTACTCTATGGGCAAACGGGACCCGCCCGGGGGACCGTGAACCTGGAGATCCGCATGGTGGAAAGGACGCAGCGAGTGGGTACTCCACGACGTGTCCTTGTCAGTCGCGTCCTGCTGGTGCTGGCAAGCCTGCTCTCCATCGTCGCGCTGGCCGCCACGCTCCTGGCCTGGTGGCGTGACGGCACGCCAGGCAGCCAGCCAGCCCTGATGGCACCGAGCACGCCGGTGCTCCTGCTGCTCCTCGCCACGGCGCACGCCCGCCTGGTGGTACGTCCCCGGGATGCGGCGGCGGTCGTCGCAGTGGTCACCGCGGGCACGCTGGCGATGGTGATGCTGGCCGTCCGGCTTCCGGGGACGAGCGCTGCACTCGACCAGGCGCGGACGCTGTTCCCGGTGTCCATGAACGTGCTCCTCGGCCATGCCATGTCTCCGGTGACGCCGGTGGCCATCCTGCTGATTTCCGGCGCCCTGCTGGCCGCGTGCGCGCGCGGTCTCCACGTGCGCACCGCAAGCGGCGTGCTCGCCATGCTGGCCACGCTGCTCGGTGCAACCGCATCGATCGGCTACCTCCTCGACGCCCCCCTCGGCTACGGTCCCGCGGCGCCGATGTCCGCCGCGACCAGTGTCACGGTGTCGCTGCTCGGCCTTGCGGTGCTGCTCTCCGGACCTGCGGATGGGTGGCCGCTGTCGCAGTTCGGCCCCGCGGAGCGGGATGCACAGGGAGGCCGTCGCTGGGTGGGACCGGCAGCTCTCGGCATCGTCATCAGCGCCGCGGTGATCGGCGCGGCAGGCAGCTACCTGACGTCACGGCGGGAGGAGCTGCGGCAGGACGCGACGGCGGAGCTGACCGCAGCAGCCGACGCGAAGCGCGGTGAGCTCGCGCTGTGGATCCGTGAGCGCTTCGGCGACGCCCAGACCATCGTCGATGCCCAGGTCGGTGCCGACGAGATCCGCACGTTCCTCCGGAGCGGCGGCAGCGCCGAGGCCGCCGCGCCGCTGCGGACGTGGGCCGAGTCGCTCAGGTCGTCTTACGGCTACAGCGCGGTCGAGATGTACGACGCAGAGGGCCGGGTGCTGTTCAGGGCGGGTGCCGTGTCGTCGCCCGCGCCACCCGGGGCGCTGGCCAGCGCCATCCGGGACGGCCGGGTGGTGCTGGATGACCTGCGCCCCGGGCCCAGTCCCGCATCGCGCCAGATGATCTTCCTTGCCCCGGTGCGCATCACCGAGGACGGACGGCCGGATGGCGTGGTCGTGGTCGCCCTCGTCGTGGACGCCCGGAAAGACCTGTACCCGATGCTCGCGCGCTGGCCGTTCCGCAGCAGCACGGCGGAGACGGTGCTGGCGAAGCGCGATGGTGACGCCGTCCTCTATCTCACCGACCTGCAGCTGCCAGGGTCCGGGACCGGGCCACTCCATCGTGTTCCGATGACCCCTTCGCGCCTGGTGCTGGCCAGGGCCCTGACGGGATCGCCCGGGCCGTTCGAGGGGCTCGACTACACGGATGTCCCGGTGCTGGCGGTCGGAGGCCCCATCGCCGCGACGTCGTGGCTCCTGCTCGTGAAGGCCGACCTCGTGGAGGTCTACGCGCCGTTCTGGCGCGAGGTCAGGTTCGTCGCCGCCTTCAGCGTGCTGCTGCTCCTCACGGTGATGTTCGGGCTCATCGGGTCGACCCGGCAACAGCTGCTGCGCGAACTGGAGGCCCGCCTGGCGCTCGCACGCGAACGGAACAACAGCACGGAACGGCTCCGCTCGGCGCTGCGGGCCTCGCTCGACCCGTTCATCGTCCTCGATGGCCGTGGCCGGATCCTCGAGTGGAACGAGCAGGCCGAGCGCACGTTCGGATGGACGCCGGCCGGCGCCTCCGGGCAGGACTTCACCACCGCCATGCTCGCGCCACCCGACGACCGCGCGTATGCCGACGCGCTGGCGGACGCCCGCCGCGGGCTGGCCAGCACCAGGCTCGCCACGCGCGTGAACGTGACGGCACGGCGCAGGGACGGGTCCACCTTTCCCGCCGAGGTGGCTGTGGTTCCGGTGCACCTGCACGACGAGCTCCTGTTCAGTGCGGTGGTGCGCGACGTGACCGAGCAGGTGCGGGCCGCCGGCGAGATTGCCGCCGCCCAGGGCGAGGCGCAGCGGCTGCTCGGCGAGGCCCAGCAGGCGCGTCTCGCACTGCTCGCCATCATCGAGGAACAGCGCCGGACCGAGGCGGCCCTGCGCGACAGCGAGAATCTGCTCGAGTCGCGGGTGGAGCAGCGGACGCAGCAGCTCGAGGCCGCCAACCGCGAGCTGGAGGCGTTCAGCTATTCGGTCTCGCACGACCTGCGCGCTCCGTTGCGCGCCATTGCGGGTTACGCGCGGATGCTGGACGAGGACCACGGTGCGGTGCTGGACGAGGAAGGCCGTCGCCGCCTGCAGGTGGTGCAGCGGGAGGCCGCCCGCATGGGTACGCTCATCGACGACCTGCTGCGCTTCTCACGGCTCGGTCGGCAGGCGCTCGCCGAGGAACCGATCGACATGACCGGGCTCGCCCGCGCCGTCTTCGACGAACTGCTCGCGTCGTACCCGCCCGACCGCGCCGTCGCCTTCCGGCTGCACGACCTGCCCGGGGCCACGGGCGATGCCGGCGTGATCCGGCAGGTGTGGGTCAACCTGCTGGGGAACGCGCTGAAGTTCACGACGCGGCAGCCGCACACGACGATCGAGGTCGATGGGGCGGTCGCCGGCGCCGAATCGACGTACGTCGTGCGTGACAATGGTGTCGGGTTCGAGATGCAGTACGCCGACAAGCTCTTCGGCGTGTTCCAGCGGCTGCACTCGACCGCGGATTTCGAAGGGAGCGGCGTGGGCCTCGCGCTCGCGCAACGGATCATCGGCCGGCACGGCGGTCGCATCTGGGCGGAGGGCCGGCCCGGGGAAGGAGCCACCTTCCACTTCACGCTGCCGGCATCGCCCGATCGGGTGGGACTGCATGAGCTGGATACCAGACACGATGGTCCATCAGATGACTTCAGGGGCGACGCGTGACGGGGCGTCGGCCTGGCCTGCGAGCGCCGGGCAGACGGGCGCGGCGGGAGGGTTGCTCCCCGCTGGATTTGCGCTACGGTAGAGGAAGGGACCGATGACAGAGGGACACGGGGTGGAGGTACCCGGGAGCCGGACGATGGATCGGACGGTGGTGCATCCGGACGTGCTGCTCGTGGAGGACAGCGAGCAGGATGCCGAGCTCACGCTACGTGTCCTCCGGCGCTTCTCGCTGGCGCACCGGATCGTCTGGGTGCGCGATGGCGCGGAGGCGCTCGAGTTCCTGTTTGGCGAGGCTGCCAACGGCAGCACCCCGCTCGCGGCCGCGCCGCGCGTCGTCCTGCTCGACATCAAGATGCCGCGTGTGGACGGACATGAAGTGCTGCGGCGGGTCAAGGGCGACCCGCGGAGCCGGCACATCCCGGTCGTGATGATGACCTCCTCACGCCTCGACGCCGACATCGCCTCGTCATTCGACTCGGGGGCCAACAGCTACGTCGTGAAGCCGGTGGGCTACGACGAATTCTCCGACACGATGCGGCAGGTGGGTGCCTACTGGCTCCGCCTGAACCAGCCCTCGGAGGCTCGGTGAGCCAGCCCCTCCGGGTGCTCATCGTCGACGATTCGAACGCCGACGCGGAGCTGACCGTCCGCGAGCTGTCGCGCGGTGGCTTCACCGTGGACTGGCGGCGGGTGGACCGTGCCGACACCCTCGCCGGCGCGCTGCGCGACGGGTCGTGGGACGTGGTCCTGTCCGACTTCAAGATGCCGCAGTTCAGCGGTCTCGAGGCGCTGTCGGTGGTGCACGCCACCGGCCAGGACCTGCCGTTCATCCTCGTGTCGGGCGCCGTGGGCGAGGACCTGGCCGTCGAGATCATGCGTGCGGGCGCCCACGACTACGTCTCGAAGGAACGCCTGTTCCGCCTGGCGCCGGCGGTGCTGCGGGAGATGCGCGAGGCGCAGACCCGTCGCGCGCACCAGCGCGCCGAGCACGAACTCCGGAAGATGGCGCTCGTGGTCGAGCAGATCCCGTCCGTGGTCGTCATCACGGATCTCGAGGGGCGCATCGAGTACGCCAATCCGCGGTTCACCGAGCTGACCGGGTACACCCTCGACGAAGTGCTGGGCCGGAACCCGAACATCCTGAAGTCCGGCACGACGCCTCCCGAGGAGTACCGGGTCCTGTGGGAGGCGATCCGATCGGGCCACGAGTGGCGCGGCACCTTCCACCAGCGGCGCAAGGACGGCTCGATCTACCAGGAAGAGGCGGTGATCCGGCCGATGCGCGATGCCTACGGGCGGATCACGCACTACCTGAAGGTGGGGGAGGACGTCACGGCCCGCCACGCCCTCGAACAGCAGTTCCGCCAGGCCCAGAAAATGGAGGCGGTCGGACGCCTTGCGGGCGGCGTGGCGCACGACTTCAACAATCTCCTCACCGTCATCTCCGGATTCACCGAGATGGCGATGACGGGGCTCGCCGGGGACGACCCGCTGAGGAAGGACCTCGAGCAGGTGGCGCTTGCCGGTGAGCGCGGCGCGGCACTGACCAGGCAGTTGCTCGCCTTCAGCCGGAAGCAGGCGCTCGAACCGGTGCCGTTCGTGCTGGGGAAGGTCGTGCGCGAGGCGGAGTCCATGGTGCGCCGGCTCGTGGGAGAGGACGTCTCGATCAGCCTGCGCGCGGACGAGGGTGAGGCGGGTACGATCCTGGCCGAGCCTGGCCAGATCGAACAGGTGCTGATGAACCTCGTCGTGAATGCACGCGACGCCATGCCGACCGGGGGCCGGCTTGCCATCACGACCAGCAACCGGACGCTGGACTTCGAGGACGCTGCGATCCACGTGGGCACCTCACCTGGACCGTACAGCGTGCTCACGGTGGCCGACACGGGTCACGGGATGTCCGACGAGGTCCTGTCCAGGATCTTCGAGCCGTTCTTCACGACGAAGGGCACCGGGAAGGGCAGCGGCCTTGGGCTCTCTACCGTCTACGGCATCGTGACGCAGCTGGGCGGCACCATCGAAGTGGCGAGCACGCCCGGTAGCGGGACACGATTCGACGTCTTCTTCCCGGTCTCCACCAATGCCGGGGCAGGCGTGCAGGGGGCGGGTTCGGGCGCACCTGACGTGGCCGGCACCGAAACCATCCTCGTCGTGGATGACGAGGGGCCGGTCGCCCGTTTCGCGCAGCGGGTGCTGGCGACGGCCGGTTACACGGTGCTCGGGGCCAACCACGCCGGCGAGGCCCTGGTGGTCTCCGAGAAGTACCAGTCGGCCATCCAGCTCGTGCTGACCGACGTGATCATGCCGCAGATGAGCGGCCGCGAACTCGCCGACCGCCTGACCCGGTCACGGCACGACCTGCGCGTCCTCTACATGTCCGGGTACACCGACGACATCCTGAACGACAACAACGCCCTGACGCCCGAGCGCCAGCTGATTCGCAAGCCGTTCACGGCCGACGTCCTCCTGCGCAAGGTGCGCGAGGTGCTCGATCAGCCGACGCCGCACCCACCGCTGGGCACCGACACGGACACACGCGCATGACACACCCCACGGTCATCCGTCCCTCCGAACACGCCCGCTGGCGCCCGGAGGCGATGGGGAAGAGCACCCTGTACGAGTCGCCGCACCTGCTGGTCGGCCTCAACGCATTCGAGCCGGGCCAGTCGCATGCGCTGCACGCGCACGCCGGGATGGACAAGGTCTACCTGGTCGTCGAGGGTGAAGGGCTCTTCCTGCTCTCGGATGCGCGGCTGCCCATGCGGGCGGGCGACCTGCTCGTGGCACCCGATGGGGTGCCCCACGGTGTCGAGAACAACAGCTCCGGACGACTGCTGGTGATGGCCCTGCTTGCTCCTGGGCCGTCATCCGTTCACGGCAGGTAGCCGAACGACCGAACCGATCGTGGCCGTGTAGCCGCGCGTACGGAATCGGGTACGATAAACGACCCGTGAATCCGCTGCTGTCGCGCCTCCAGCCTTATCCGTTCGAGCGGCTCCGTGCGCTGTGTGCCGGCGTGACCCCGCCGGTCCTCACGCCGATCCGACTGTCGATCGGTGAACCCCAGCACGCCACGCCCGGCCTGCTGCGGGACGCACTGATTGCCCACCTGGATGGCCTGGCCACGTATCCGACCACGGCCGGCCTGTCCGAGTTGCGGGAGGCGATCGCTGGCTGGTTTCGGCGGCGGTACGGGCTCTCGCAGCTCGACCCCGCCACGCAGGTACTGCCGGTGAACGGCACCCGCGAGGCGCTGTTCGCGTTCGCCCAGGCGGTGGTGGACGTCACCCGGCCGGCGCCACTCGTCGTCTGCCCGAATCCCTTCTACCAGATCTACGAGGGGGCGGCGCTGCTCGCCGGAGCGGAGACAGCCTTCCTCAACCAGACGTCGGATCGGGGCTTCTCGCTCGACGTGAACGCAATCGCGGATGGCGACTGGGCCCGCACGCAGCTGCTGTATGTGTGCTCACCGGGCAATCCGACGGGCCACGTCCTCAGCCTGGACGACTGGCGCGCGCTCTTCGAGCTGTCCGATCGGTACGGCTTCACGATCGCGTCCGACGAGTGCTACACCGACATCTACGACGCGGTGCCGCCGCTCGGAGGGCTCGAGGCTGCGCTGCGGCTCGGCCGCGACGACTTCCGCCGGCTCGTCGTGTTCGTGAGCCTCTCGAAGCGGTCGAATGCGCCGGGGCTCCGGTCGGGCGCGGTGGCCGGCGACCGCGCGGTGCTCGATCGTTTCCTGCTGTATCGCACCTATCACGGGTCGGCGATGAGCCTGGCCGTGCAGCATGCCAGCCTGGCCGCCTGGACCGACGAAGCGCATGTGGAGGAGAACCGCGCCGCCTACCGGGCCAAGTTCAACGCGGTCGTACCCATGCTGACGGCCCTGCGCGCCGCCACGCCCGACGCCGGGTTCTACCTGTGGGCGGAGGTCCCCGGCGGCGATGACGAATCGTTCGCGCGCGACCTCTTCGCGGCCACACATGTCACCGTCTTGCCGGGCCGGTATCTCGCCCGACAGGCACACGGCGTCAACCCGGGCAAGGGGTACGTGCGCATCGCGCTCGTCCCGTCCCTCGACGACTGCATCGAGGCCGCGCGGCGCATCGCGGCCTTCTGTCACTGACCGATCACCCCCAGGACACGCATGGATACTCTCTCGCTCGCTCCGCTCATCGACGGCTGGTTCGATCGCCGCACCGAACTCTCGCCTGACGCCGTGCCCACCGACCTGGCGTCGGCACTGGACGAGGTGCTCTCCGGGCTCAACGATGGCACCCTCCGGGTGGCCGAGAAGCTCGACGGCACGTGGGTCACCCACCAGTGGGTGAAGAAGGCCGTGCTGCTGTACTTCCGCACCCACGACAACCGGCTGATCGAGGCTGGCGGCGGCGTCAACTGGTTCGACAAGGTGCCCTTGCGCTTCGAGGGCTACTCGGCACGGCAGTTCCGCGACGGCGGCTTCCGCGTCGTCCCTCCGGCCGTGGCGCGCGCCGGCAGTTACGTCGCGCGGAACGTCGTGCTGATGCCGTCCTACGTGAACATCGGTGCCTACGTTGACGAAGGCACGATGGTCGACACCTGGGCAACCGTGGGGTCGTGCGCCCAGATCGGCAGGAACGTGCACCTGTCCGGTGGTGTCGGCATCGGTGGCGTCCTCGAACCACTCCAGGCGAATCCGACGATCATCGAGGACAACTGTTTCATCGGTGCGCGCTCCGAGATTGTCGAGGGGGTCATTGTCGAGGCCGACTCGGTCATCTCGATGGGGGTCTTCATCGGGCAGAGCACGAAGATCTTCGACCGGTCCACCGGCGCGGTCACCTACGGGCGCGTGCCGTCCGGGTCGGTCGTGGTGCCAGGCAGCCTCCCGTCCCCCGACGGCACCTACTCCCTGAACTGCGCGGTCATCGTGAAGCGTGTGGACGCCCAGACGCGCGCGAAGACCTCCATCAACGAACTGCTGCGCGCCTGAACGCGGCTGGCCCCTGACATGGCAGACCCTCACGCCGACACGCTCGCGCTCGCCCGGGCGCTGGTCGCCTGCCCCTCACTGACCCCTGACGATGCCGGGAGCCTGGCGATCGTCGAGGGGCGGCTGACCGCGCTCGGCTTCGCGTGCGAACGCCTCGATCGAGGCGGCGTCGCGAACCTCTGGGCACGGCACGGGGTGCAGGCGCCGGTCGTCTGCTTTGCCGGTCATGTGGACGTCGTACCGACCGGTCCGGCGGAGCAGTGGAGCGTTCCACCGTTCGCAGCCGTGGAGCGCGACGGGTTCCTGGTCGGACGCGGCACGGCCGACATGAAGGTGTCGGTGGCGGCCTTCGTCACCGCCGTGGAGCGCATCGTCGCCGCCTCGCCGCAGCATCCGGGCTCACTGGCGGTGTTGCTCACGTCGGATGAGGAGGGCGACGCGCTGCACGGGACGCTGGCGGCCGTGGACGCCTTCCGCGCACGCGGGCTCCGCCTCGATCACTGCATCGTCGGCGAGCCCACCTCGTCCGAGCGGTTCGGCGACACGATGAAGAACGGCCGCCGCGGCTCGCTGAGCGGACGGCTCGTGGTGAAGGGGATTCAGTGTCACGTGGCCTACCCCGAGCGAGGGCGCAACCCGGTGCACCAGGCGGCGCCGGCCCTGGCCGAACTGAGTCAGACCGTCTGGGATGCGGGCAATGAGTATTTCGGCCCCACCACCTTCCAGGTGTCGAACGTGGCGGCCGGAACCGGCGCGCCCAACGTGGTGCCGGGCACCATGGAGGTGCAGTTCAACCTCCGGTTCTCCCCGCAGTCACCCGCGGCGCACCTGCAGGAGCGGATTCACGACGTGCTGGATCGGCACGGGCTCGAGTACGAACTCACATGGACGCTCTCGGCCCAGCCGTTCATGACGCCGGAGGGGCCGCTGGTCGAAGCCGTGCGTGAGGCCGTCACCGCCGAGATCGGCGTGGCACCTTCGCTCTCGACGAGCGGAGGGACGTCGGACGGGCGCTTCCTGGCAGATGTGGCGGATCAGGTTGTGGAGTTCGGACCGATGAACGACACCATCCACAAGATCAACGAGCGGGTGGCCGTGGCGGACCTGGCGCCGCTGTCACGCATCTACGAGCGGACGGCCAGGAGCCTGCTGGGACTGTGAGAAGGGGAGCGGACGACCGGGGCGGGAGAGAAGCTGCGCGAGGACCACGGACGGACGTCGTGACCCTCGCGAAGCCGGGTTCAGCGGGAGACTACTTGCTCCAGGGTGGAACGACCTTGTTCATGCGCGCGTAGGCGATGAGCTGGCCGAGGTGCTCGTGGAGGTCGCCGCCGATCATCTGCGCCGTCTCGACCACCGAGCGCTGCTGGCCCATCACGGCGCGCTTGCCGGTCAGCGTCGCGGGATCGATGCTGTTCAGCTGTGCCTTGGTGTGCTCGAAGGCCTTGTTGATGGCGGCGATCAGCTCGGCCTTGTTGGTCGACTTGCCGAGGGCCTGCATCTCCTCGCGGCTCGCACCAGGCTTGCCACCGAAGTTGTTCGGCACGAAGCCGTTGAACTCGGACGCCGCGAGCGACAGCACCTCGGCGACCGACCGCACGCCCTCCATCGGGCGCCACGACATCTTGTCGTCCGGGAAGGCCTGTCCCAGGCTGACGAACTTGCCCTTCATCACTTCGAGGTCGGCAAGAAACGCAGCCTTGACGACAGCGGCGCCTTCCTTCGAGATCACTTCCTGCGCGCGCGCGGGGGCGGACAGCGCGGCGGTCGCGAGAACGGCGGCCATCGAGACGATGATGCGGCGCCGCCAGTTCCGTGCGGATACGTGGCTCATGAGTAACTCCTCCTCGGCCGTCGGGCCGAAAACCGTGCGAAGCATCTTACACGACGGGCCCAACCGGAGTCCTCACTTTGCAGGCATGGCGGCCAGCTGCCCGCGGGTGCCACTCCAGCGTCGCCTCTCGCGGGGCGCGCAGGGCGGCAGGTCGGCCGGCCGCAGGAGCTCGTAGCGCTCGTCAGCGTGCACGGTCTCCAGTCCGAGCATCTCGACGGCCGCGGCGCGCAGGCCTGCTGACGCCTTTCGTCGGTTGAGCACGACATAGCCGACACAGCTGCGTGCGAGGAACGCACGCCCGCCGCGCCGACCAGCCTCGACGGCCGCGGGCTCGACCGATCGGCCGGGCTCGCTCAACTCCACGAGCACGCGCATCGTGGGGTTGGCCATCGTCTCGCGCCTTCGCCACTCGGACACGCGCGACAGGTAGCCGCCGACGAGCCGCCGTCGATGGCGCGTCTGGTAGTACTGCGACGAGGCATTGAAGTTGCCGAGTGACGAGGTCCCGTCGCGCACGCCCGTGGGAAGTTCGAGCACCGCGCGCGATTCGTCGCCCTGGGCCACCAGGTCGTAGACGGCGGGCACGTCCGCAGGGAAGAGCGCCCGTGGAACGGGGGACATCTCGAACACCAGGGCAGCGGCCAGCGCGAAACCAAGCAGGCGCCGATGCGCCGCGGCCCGCTGCCGGAGTGCCTCGACGGCGAAGCCGAACAGGATGGAGGCCCCCAGCACCGCCACGATCGAGAACCGGGAAGGTGCCCGCGCCATGCCGATCACCGGTACGTACCGCAACAGCGACCACGGGCCGGGGACCGTCGTGTTGAACCCGAACACCTGGATGAAGGGCCCGAGCGAGAGGCTCGCGAAGAAGGCCGTGAACCACACCCAGAAACGCGGCAGCGCCGACAGGCGGGCGGCCACGGCGATCGTCCCGAGGGCCACCAGTGAGAAGGCCCCGACGAACTCGGGGAAGGCATCCTCCTGTGGCGGCATCAGCCAGGTGGCCGTGGCTGCCCCGAACCACGGATGCAGCGGGTTCGGCACCAGGTACGCCAGCAGGTCGACGCCGCGTGGACTGCTGCGCCAGAAGACCGGCGTGTCAGGCATGCGCCCGGTCGCGATCCGATCGAACAGCCCGAGCAGCGGCGGCGCCAGCAGCACGAGGCAGGTGACCACCGCGATGGCGCCGAGCCCGACGAGGGGCCGGAACAGACCCGGCGGGAGGGTCACCTGCACCCTCGGGCGGTACCAGAGCCAGGCCAGGGCGACCGCCGAGAGGGTCACCGCCATCACCGGGGTGTGAAGGCCAATCCGGAGCACGGCCGATCCGAGCGTCACCTCGGGCATGCCTGTCGCCAGGAGCGCAACGCTGGCCACCAGGGCGGCAATGCTGACGGTCAGGAGGCTGCGGAGCAAACGGACCAGCCGGGCATCTGGCGGGGTGAGCGACGGTGAGACGTCGACGAAGTTCCAGGCCAGCTGGAACAGCCCCATTAACACGCAGTAGACGCCGAAGTAGGCGTCCGAATACGAGGCGAACGCCACCAGCGCGCCAACCATCACGGCATCGCGCGCGGCATGGGTGGCCAGGACCCTGCGAAGCGCCCAGAGGAAGAGCGGCAGCGAGGCCGTGCTTACGAGACTGAAGTGCGCCACCTCGCGAGCCGTGATGACCGGGGTGGCGATGAAGAGCGCGCCAACGGCGAGCGCCGTGCCACGGGAAAGGCCGAGATCGCGCGCGAGCAGTGAGGTGGCCCAGCCCGACGCCGCGACGAACAGGATCAGGATCAGGTTGAAGGTGGGGACCACCCCCAGCAGCGGCATGAGGGGCATCCCGACCAGGCCGGCAATCGGCGTGTAGTTGTGCAGGCTGAAGTCGGCCTCGCCCGAATACGCGAAGACGTGGTCCGTCGTGAAGGGCAGCTGGGCGTGATCCAGCAGCTCGTGCCGGAAGATCCACAGGTTCCAGACGTACACACCGAGGTCGCCGGATGGATCGCCGGGAAGGGCATCCTGCAGGTGCAGCGGAAGCGGCCAGAGTAGTCCGGCCGCCAGCAGGATGTAGCACAGCCAGGTCAGGCCCGTGGCGAGGACGGGTGTCGTGCGTCGTGACATGTCGCGGTCGAGGCCGCGGACTATATCACAGGATGTATGTCATCGTCCTTCAGTAGCGCAGCAGTCGCGTCACCTTGACGGCGATCGAGCGGTTCGTCAACCCGGTCGGGTTCTGCGTTTCGAGCAGGTTCCGGCCGTCGCTGTAGACCAGGAACAGTTCGCTGCCGGGCCTGTACTCCCACCGCAGGCGGGCGCTCGACGTCATCGAGTGCCCGCTGATGTTGTACTGCAGCAGTCCGCTCACCGTCATGCGGGGCGAGGGGGTGACGATGAACCGGCTGGTCAGCAACTGGGCCCGGAACGCGCCGAACGGCAGGTCCACCCAGTTCAGCGAGAGGCTTGGTTCGATGGCCACCTGGGGCCGGATCGCCACGCGGCCGCCGTAGCTGGCCTCGGTCCGCGTCCCCAGGTACAGGCTGCCGTGGCCGACAGCCAGGCGCCCCGACACCGGGCGCTGCTGCCCGAGTGAATAGGTGACCCTGAGGTTGTCGGACGTGTAGCCGCCGACCGGCACGATCACCCCGGGCGAAATGGTGAAGGCGCGCGGGATCAGTTCGTAGCCGTGCGTGTATTCGGCCGAGGTCTGGTCGCTGTTCTGGAAGTCCGTCTGGAAGTAGCCCCGCAGTTCCTTCTGCTGCACGGCCGTGACCCGCGCGTCGGTGACATAGTCCATGCTGCCGAGGAACGTGAACTTGCGAATCCGATCGCGTCGTCGCGGGCGTGGCGTGAAGCGGGCCTCGACGAAGCTGCGACGGAAGTCCAGGCGGCGGGCGAACCCGGCCTGCGGATCGAACTGCTGGCCGATCAGCAGGTGCTCGGCCTGAAACCCGTAGCGGTCCCCGGCGTATTCGAACGTGCCGCGGTAGCTGGCGTTGCCGCCATTCACTCCGGGGGTGTCCGTCCGCGCGTAGTAGGCGCTGGCCGTCAGGTTCGTCAGCAGGAAGAAGTTGCCGTCGACCCCGACGAGCGAGTTGGACCCGTGACCGTTGATGCCCACGGACCGGTGCGTCCCGATCAGGCCGATGTTGCTGCGGCGCAGCACGTCGCGCTTGATCCGGACCACGCTGAAGTTCGTCGCGGGTGCCACCGTGTCCTTTGCCCCGGTCTCGATATTGAGCGCACCGATGGAATAGCGGCCGGCGCGCCCCGTCAGTCGCGCGCCCCCGATGACGGGCACCACCTGACCGCGCAGCAGCCCGATCTGTCGGCTGAAGAACATGACCGGCACGTCGCCGGGTGAGCCTCCGTTGCCCGAGCCGATGCCGGCAAAGGCAAAGATGCCCTGCCCTTCGAGGAAGAAGTCGCGCTTCTCGGGGAAGAAGAGGCTGAACCGGGTGAGGTTCACCTGCTGGACGTCTTCCTCGACCTGCGCGAAGTCCGTTCGCACCGTCACGTCGGCAATCAACGAGCGGGTGAGCCCATACTTGAAGTCGAACCCGCCATTGACGTTGAGGTCGTTCGAGAACGGGGTGGCGGCCGTGCGGTCGGTCGTGCTGGTCCCCACACCGTAGGGTTTCAGTTCGAGGTTCTTCGAGACCGCAGGAGTCTCGAGGCCCACCATCGTACCGGCCGGTCCCATCCGGCCGATCGCATTGCCCGTCCCGTAGGAGGCGGGCACGGCGGTCAGGTACGAGAACTCGTTCTTCCACTTCACGACGCGGCGGAACTGGATACCCCAGACCTGTGGTCCAGGGGCGGGGTAGCGCAGCGACTTGAACGGGATCGCGAGTTCCGCAATCCAGCCGCCGTCGAACTTGCCGGTCCTGACGTTCCACACGGTATTCCAGCTCGAGTTCAGCACGTCGTCCACGATCGCCTGGTCGCGGTAGGTGCCGAGGGGTGTGGTCTGGAAGAAGAGCCCGTTCCGTCGGTCGAGGAACGTATCGAAGACGACCGTGAAGCTCTCGTTCTGGGTGACGTTGTTGTTGTCGCGCCGCATCTCGGTCACCACTTCGCGTTCGGGGTGACTGTCGAAGCACTGCGCCGTCACGTAGACGTTACGGTCGTCGAAGAACACCCAGACGAGGGTCTTCTCCGTCGCAGGCGCGCCCTCGCGGGGCTCCTGCTGGATGAAGCCGTCGATGGGCGGCGTCGAGCGATAGAACTCTTCGTCGAGCCTGCCGTCCAGCTGAATGGGCCGGGGGAGCCTGACGGCGCGGATGGTGGCCTGGCCGGCATCATTGCGGGCGACGGTGGCCGGCGCCACCGGCGGCGGCACCACGGGACCCCGGACAGCCTGGGCGGATGCGCGGGCTCCTGGCAACAGCAGCCAGAGGGCCAGCAGGAACGTATGCGACGAACGACGGGACATGCGCAGCGGACGGGTAGTGTACCCGATGGCGGGTCTGTACGGCCGCGGGCGCCGTTCGTGGACTCCGGGCCGTCGCTGGCCTAGAAATTCGGCTTGCTGCGGAGCACGCCGATCTGGATGAGGAGCGCCGAGTAGTCGTATTGCCGCTGCTCGTGGAGAATCAGGCCGTCCTTCATCGTATAGAGCAGCACCCCCTCGATCCGCCCGTGCCGGTTCGTGCCGGGCAACCCCATGAAGTCGCCGACGTGTGTGGCGGTGGCGACGAAATGCTGCGCGACACGCTGGCCGTCGATGATGAGCTCTTCGCTCTTGAAGAACCAGTCGGGGAACGTGTCGAACAGTCGCAGGTAGGAGTCGGTGATCTCGACGCGTCCGTGGAGGGCTCCGAACATCGGGCTGACGACGGTGCCGTCGACGGCATGGCCGGCGGCGAGCCGCTCCGGATTCCGCGCCCGCCAGTCCTGAAGCCTCAGGTCGAAGAAGCGAACGATTTCCTCGCGGGTCATCGATGATCTCCTTGGGATCGGGGCCATGCTATGCGCATCAGTCGCGTGGTTCAACCGGCAGTCCGCCTACAGCAATCCGGCCGGACTGCTGCCGGCGGGCCGAGTTGAGACATGATAGGACCCCAGCACAGGAGATCCCGGATGCGTGCAGTCACGAAGCTCGTGGGCATGTCGATGTTCGTTGCGGGTGTCATGCCTCTCGGTACCCATGCGCAGACCGCGGGCCCGGCCCTGCCTGCCGTGTCGCCCACGCCGCGGCCGGCGGTGACCACGCTGGTCTCGCGACTCGATCTCGAGCGCTACAAGGCCACCATCAAGGGACTGACCCAGTTCGGCGATCGTCGGCAGGGGACGGAGCGGAACCGCAAGGCGGTGGACTGGATCGAGGCGCAACTGAAAAGCTACGGGTGCCCGACCGAGCGGATCCGCTACACCTACGATCCACCACCGCCAGCGCCCCGGGGGGGCACCCAGGCGCCTGGTGCGCGTCGGCCCGAGCCGGAGATTCCGCGCGCCGTCGGTGGCGGCCGCCCCAGGGGTGTCCGCACACCCACGGGCGTGAACACCGATTCAGGGAGGCAGCCGAACGAGGCCCTGCGTGCGCTGAACGCCGAGCCGGCGTCCAATGGACCGCGCGAGGAGGTCTACTGCACGAAAGTGGGGTCGGTGCGCCCGAACGAGATGTACATCGTCTCGGCCCACATGGACGGCCACGGTTGGGGTGAGGCGGCGAATGACGACGGGTCGGGCACGGCGCTGGTGATGGAACTGGCGCGCATCTTCTCCATGCCCGACGTCCGCACCGAGCGCACCATCCGGTTCGCGCTCTGGAACAACGAGGAGACCGGGCTGAACGGCGCCACGGCGTACGTGCAGCAGCGGAAGGCGCTGCAGGGGAGGGAGGATCCGCCCGGATCGGGCCGGTACCCCGAACCGACCTGGCTCGGCATGATCCAGCACGACATGATGCTCTTCGACCACGGCATGCCGCGGGCCGACGGCACGATTCCGCCCGAACAGCGGCCGGAGGCGGACGTGAACATCGAGTTCCAGATGACGTCCAGGCAGACGCTCGGGGCGCAGGCACTCGCCTGGTTCTTCCATGCCGCCAACGAGAAGTACGCCACGGACTACCCGGCCCAGGTCGGGCCGCACATGACGAACACCGACTCGACGCCGTTCATGGACGAGGTGCCGGCGATCAGCCTGCGCGAGAACGAGCGCGGCGTCCACGTGGGCAGCGGCTGGGACCCGCAGTGGCACCAGCCGACCGACCTGTTCACCACCTATTCGGACAAGGACTTCCGGCTGGGACTGAACGCCGCCCAGACCACGGCGGGCGCCGTGGCCGAGCTGACCGGAGCGACCCTACGCTGACAAGGCGTACAAGCGAAAGGCCCGTCGCTGAGATTCCCAGCAACGGGCCTTGTCACCTTCGAAGTTACAACTCAGTTCTAACTTCTGACTGCGGAACGCAGCCTACTACCAGCGCGGTTCCTGACGACGGCCGCCGCGGCCCCCGCCGAACCCGCCGCGGTCGCCACCGCGGCCGCCACCGCCACCGAAGCCGCCAGAGCGCTCCTGCGGGCGCGCCTCGTTGACCGTGAGGGCACGGCCGCCGAATTCGCGACCGTTGGTGGCGTTGATGGCCGCCTGGGCCTCTTCCTCGCTCGCCATCTCGACGAACCCGAACCCACGCGCGCGGCCGGTGGCCATGTCGCGCATCACGCGGACGGACTCGACGGTCCCGGATTCCGCGAAGAGGCCCTCGAGTTCAGCCTCGGTGGTGTTGTAGGAGAGGTTGCCGACGTACAGTTTGCGACTCATGACTTACTTGACTCCCGCATCCCATCCATGGGGATGCTGCCCCTGCAGGGCGCTGTGAGGAAACCTGTCCTGAGCGAAGGGTCGCTCTTTACTTGTCGGACACACAGGGGAGGAGCAAACGGGCTCGGTCTGAGTGAAGGCAAAGCGGTAGGTGAAGGCTTCCAGAGAAGGTGCAAGTGTAGCACACAGTCGGGCTGAGCGGCGTGCTACAATTTCATGCAATCTTTTGCACGAGTGAGGCGCCGCGCCCCCGCGGATCCGCCTCATCCGAAGTCTCACCAATCATGAAAGGGCGTTCGATGCGGTCTCCCTCCTCGTCGCGCGGGGTGCCTTCACGGCCCGTCTATGCTGGTAAGGAAACGACCGGCAAGGTGAAGAGCCTGACCCGCGGGCAAGCCTGCGGCATGATCAGCCACGCGGACGGCGACGTGTTCTTCCACAAGGCCGACTTCAAGGGCGAATTCTTCGACCTGCAGGTCGGCGACAAGGTCGTCTTCGAACTGCTCAACGACACAATCAGCGGCAAGCGGGCCCAGAACGTGCGCCTCGCTCCGTCGCGAAAGGCCCGGTAGCGTTGTCTCCACGCGTCCATCTCGTCAATCCCAGCCACGTAGCCTTCGGCGTCGCCGTCATCACACCGCGCTGGCTCTACGTCCTGGCCGCTGCCACCGGCACCCAGTGGGGTGATCCGGTCATCGTCGACGAGACGCTGGAGCAGATCGACCTCGGCACCATCCGCGCCGGCGACGTCGTGGGCATCGGCATCCACACCGGGAACGCCCGCCGCGGATACGAGATCGGGCGCGCCGCCCGCGAGCGCGGCGCCTGGGTGGTCTATGGGGGCATCCATGCCACCCTGTTCCCGGACGAAGTGCTCCAGCACGGCGCTGCCCATGCGGTGGTGAAGGGCGATGGCGACCTGGTCTGGCGGACCGTGGTGGCCGACTGCCTTTCGGGCGCCCCACAGCCGCTGTACGACGGCGGCCGGGTCGGCGGCGACGACTTCCTGCCGGCGCGCTGGGACCTGCTCCCTGAAGCCAGCTACATGTGGGCATCGGTCCAGACCGTGCGGGGCTGCCCGAAACACTGTTCGTTCTGCTCGGTCTGGCGCACCGACGGCCAGGAGCCGCGGCAGCGCGCGGTGGACAAGGTGCTCGGCGAGGTCGTCGAACTGCGTCGTCGCGGGTTCCGGTTCATCGCGCTGGCCGACGACAACTTCTATCCGGTGTCGCTCGAAGACCTGCGCATGGCCGACCGCCGGCACGACAAGAGCCGCCTGCACGAACTGGAAGCACTGCGGCGCGAACGCTTCGAGCTGATGGAGGCGCTGGCCGAATTGCCCTCGGACATGGTGTTCTTCACCCAGATCACCATGGAGGCCGCGGAAGACACGGCGTTCCTCGATGCGATGCGCAAGGCCCGCATCCGCGGCGCGCTGATCGGCGTCGAGGCGGTCACCCCGGAGGGCCTGAAGGACGTCTACAAGGGCTTCAACCTCGCAGGCGAGGCGCTCGTCGAGCGTCTCCGCACCTTCCGGCAGCACGGCGTCCACGTGCTCGGCTCGTTCATCTTCGGCCTGCCGAGCGACCGCGAGAACACGTTTGCCGCCACGGCGAAGCTGGCTGCGGAGGCCGACCTGACCTTCGCCCAGTTCGTGCTGCTGACGCCGTTCCCCGGCACCATCGACTTCGAGAAGTGGGCGGCCAAGCCCGAGAACCACGAGACGACCGTCGACGGCATCCCGGTGACGCAGCACTGGCTCATTCCGCAGGAGAAGCGCCCCAAGCTCTTCACCCCGCACCCGACGATGTCGATCGAGGAGATTCGCGTGCGGACGCAGGAGGCCTGGGACCAGTTCTACAGCTGGAGCAACGTCTGGCGCCGGTCGAACGTGGTGAAGTCGGTGAAGGCCCGCGTGGCATTCGTCCTCATCTCGAAGCTCTACCGCCAGATGTACGCCAACACCGGTATCGCCACCGACAGCGCACGCGTGCAGCGTTCCGCGCAGTGGGCACGTATCATCGCGACCGCCGTACGACGGCTCTTCCTGGGCAAGCCGATGCCTGACCTCCAGGTGCCGCGGCTCCGTCCGGTGGAAGAGCGGGTCGCCTGAGCGTGCCGTTCACCGCACTCAACCTCCACCCGAACCTGCTCGCCGGCATCCGGGACCTCGGGTTCACCCGGCCCACGCCGATCCAGACCGATGCAATCCCGCCCGCCCTCGCTGGCCGGGATCTGCTCGCCTGCGCGTCGACCGGCAGCGGCAAGACCGCCGCGTTCCTCCTGCCCATCCTGCACAAGCTGATGGGGGAGAAGCGCGGCACGACCCGCGCCCTCGTGCTCACGCCCACGCGCGAACTCGCCGCGCAGATCGTGGCCGACCTGAACGACCTGGCCACGCATACCCCGCTCACCGCCGCGGCGGTATTCGGCGGCGTCGGCATGGGACCGCAGGAGCACGCCTTCCGCGTCGGTGTCGATGTCGTCGTCGGCACGCCAGGGCGCCTGCTCGACCACTTCAAGATGCCCTACGCGAAGCTGGGCCACCTGAAGTACCTCGTGCTCGACGAGGCCGACCGGATGCTCGACATGGGGTTCCTGCCGGATATCCGCCGCGTGCTGCGGCACCTGCCTCCGCGGCGACAGACCCTGTTCTTCAGCGCCACGATGCCGCCCGCGATCGCGGAACTCGCCCGCGAGATGCTGCACGTCCCGACCACCATCAACCTCGAACGCCGCGCCGCACCAGCCGTGGGTATCACCCAGGCGGTCTACCCGGTGCCGCAACACCTGAAGTCGGGGCTGCTGCTCGAACTGCTGCAGGGTGGCGAAGTGAAGGACGCGCTGGTCTTCACGCGGACGAAGCACCGTGCCGACCGGCTGATGCGCTTCCTGCTGCAGCGAGGCGTGTCGGTGGAACGGATCCACGGCAACCGCTCACAGAACCAGCGCACGGAAGCGCTGGCCGGGTTCAAGAGCGGCAAGTACCGGGTGCTCGTGGCCACCGACATCGCGGCGCGCGGCATCGACGTCACGGCACTCGGACACGTCATCAACTTCGACGTGCCGGCCGTGGCCGAGGACTACATCCACAGGGTGGGCCGCACGGCGCGCGCAGAGGCGGTCGGGTCGGCGTTCACGCTGGTGGCGCCAGACGAGGAGACCGATCTCGTCGCCATCGAGAAGGCCATCCAGAAGCGGCTGCCCCGTGTCACGCTGCCCGGCTTCGACTACACGGCTGCCAAGCCGGCCGTTGAGCCATCGGCGGACACGCACGCGCGGGATACGGGTCGGCGACCCGGGCACCGCCCCGCGGGACAGGGCCACGGCGGGGCGTCCTCGCGCCGGCCGCGGTCGCGACCGGGCGGAGGCGGCCACGTGCACGGGCGTCGTCAGTCGCCGCTGCGCAAGCGCAGCCGCTGATCCATCCAAGGCGGGCCGTCAGGGCGTCGGCAGCAGCTCGCCGGGTTGCTCGCGCCGCGCGTCCGCCCGCTCGTCGCCCAGCAACTGCCGCAGCTTCAGCACCAGCGCAATCCAGTACACGTTCGCACCCACCGCCGACAGCACCACGACGACCGGCGACAGGTTCACGAGCGCGAGGACCAGGATGCCGTAGGGCATCGCCGCGCGCGTCGCGACGAAGGACAGGCGCCACGCAAGCACGGACCACCAGGCGGGATCTGCCTTGAAGCGCTGCTTCGCCACGGCATGCAGGGTTTCGGGACGACCTCGCGTGATGGTGCGGCGCAGGAAGATCAGCAGGGCGAAGGCGACCACCGTCCCGCCGAGCCCGAGGGCCCCAATCGGCGCGAACACGGCCCAGCCGGTCTGGTGGACCGCACCAGCCGTGAGCCCCACGAAGATGGCGAGATAGTACGAGTAGTCGCCGATTGTCTCGAGCCAGCACCCCAGGGCCGACTCCTGGTATTTGAGCCTGGCGATCTCGCCGTCGCAGCCGTCGAGGATGCTGGCGGCGAGCGAGACGGTTCCCCCGAGGACGCCGGGCAGGTACTGCCCCTGGCTGAACAGCCAGGCCGACAGCATCCCGAGCACGAACACGAACACCGACATCGCGTTTGCCGTGATCGGCGTACGCAGCAGTACCAGGCTGATCGGCAGCGAGAACCGTCGGTTGAACCGTGCCAGCGTCGCGTCGGTCGCCTTGAAGATCGAGCGGCGCAGAATGACCTCGGCGGCGGCGACAGCCGCGACCGACGGCATGCGCAGCGCCAGGTGCGCCGTCCCCATCGACACCGCTTCGCCCGACGGGCAGGTGGCGCCGTCCCAGACACGCTCGCACAGCGCCGTGGCCAGTCGCTCGCTGTCACGCGCCACGCTCGCGCGCACGCGCACCAGGCCGGACACCGGGTGGTCGGGACCGGCCACCACGTCCTCGAGATCGGCCACCGATCCGCGCCGCTCCATGGCCTCGCGCAGGAGGGACACGCCGACGACCGTGCCGGGACCGATCGCGAGTACCGCGCTGTCTGCGGGCAGCCTGGCCAACTGGCGGAGCCACTCGGGAGTGCCCCCCGCCACCACCACCCGCGGATCGAGCCGGGCAAGCGACGACAGGCGTGCGGCTCGCGCCAGCACGATCACGCGCTCGCAGCCGGCGGACAGCGCCGCCCGCACCACGCGTTCAGCCACCGGCAGCCCGGCCACCCGAGTATGGGGCGGCAGGTCCACGCAGGGATGCTCCGCGATGTACAGCAGCACCCGGACGACCTGCGTGGAGGTGTCGTCTTCAGGCCCGGACCGTACCGTGCGACTCCCAGCGGCAGGGAGCACGAGGAACCCCACGGCCGCCCAGAACAACCCGCGCAGCCGGCGCGACACGGCGAGCAGGGCGCCACCGGGTGTACCCAGCGCCGCGGCCGCGGCCAGGGTGCTGGCCTCGAGCGAGCCGATGCCGGCCGGGATGAACGCCGTGACGAAGCTCGCCACACGCGTGAGGGTCTCGATGGCCACGGCATCGGCCAGCGCGATCGGGATGCCGGCAACACGGAAGACCATCCACACCTCGAGTGACATGCACGCGAAGGAGGCGGCCGACAGGGCGGCCAGGGCCACCAGCCGGCGACGGTTGCCACTGGCACGCGCGTCGAGCCGACGCCGAACATCAACGACGAAGGCGGCGGTCTTTGCGACAATGGTCCGGTGGGACGGGGCCGTGCGCAGCGTCGCCTTCTCGGGCCGCGTGGCACGGCGACGGGCGAGGGCGCCCACGGCGAGTGCGGCACAGGCACCGGTGGCCGCCAGGATCACGAACACCCGCTCGGCTGGAGGTGAGAGTGGGACGGTCGCCAGCGTGAACGCGGCGGTCAGCCCAATGAGGATCGTGGTGAACAGGATGTAGGTGAGACGTTCGAGTGCGACGGCCGCCGTGGCGCCTGCCGCGTCGGCTTCGCCCCGCAAAAGCAGCACCTTGAGCGGCTCACCGGCCACGCCACGGACCGTGACATAGCTGACCGCTTCAGCCGCCAGGCGCACGCGGAACAGGCGCCGGAATCCGATGACCTGCGTATTCGGGAAGCACAGGGACCAGGTCAGCGTCCGAAGCGCGTGCCAGGCGCCGCTGACAGCGACCGCCGCAAGAACAGCCGGAACGAGGCGTGCACCGCCGTCGCGGATGACGCCCCAGTCGGTGTAACGGATCGTCAGGATCAGCAGGATGGCGCCTGTGGCGAGCGCAACCCGCGCCCACAGGCGCTCTGTCGAGTCGGGCGTCATGTCGTCGACGCATGCAGAACAATCCACATGCCAGCACCTCAGCCGAGCTTCGAACTCAGCGTCCTCGACCAGTCGCCCATCTCGCGCGGCATGTCCACCGGCGACGCCCTGCGCAACTCGATCGACCTCGCGCGAACGGCTGATGCGCTCGGGTACACGCGCTATTGGGTGGCGGAGCACCACGCATCGCGCATGCTGGCCTGCGCCAGCCCGGAGGCGCTGATCGGTCCCCTCGGAGCCGCGACGTCGGGCATCCGCATCGGCAGCGGCGGTGTGATGCTGCCGCACTACAGCCCGCTCAAAGTGGCAGAGACCTTCCGCATGCTGGCAGCGCTCTATCCCGGTCGGGTCGACCTGGGCCTCGGGCGCGCGCCGGGCAGCGACCCGCTGACGGCCTGGGCGCTCCAGCGGGACAAGCGGCAGGCGGCGCCAGACGACTTCCCGGATCAACTCGCGGAACTCCTCGCGTACATCCGCGACGGCCTGCCTGCGGGCCACAGGCTCGCGCGCATGGCCGACCTGCCGAGGCCGGAGGAGCGCCCCACGCCCTGGCTGCTCGGATCCTCTCCGCAGAGCGGCGTCTGGGCTGCCGAGCTGGGGTTACCGTACGCATTCGCGGACTTCATCGCGCCGGGTGGTGCCGCCATCGCACGTCGCTACGCCTCGTCATTCGTCCCGTCCGTGACCCTCGATCGCCCGCAGGTCATCGCCGCGGTCTGGGCCCTCTGCGCGGAGACCGACGCCGAGGCCATCCGGCTCGCGTCGAGTTCGCGCATGGCCTTCGCACACTTCCTGAGCGGCACGCTGATCCAGGTGCCCCCCGTGGATGAGGCCGAGGCGTTCCTCGACGCGAACCGCCACCTGCTCGACACGATCATCACCAGGCGCCGTGCCGTCGTCGGGTCACCAACCACCGTGCGGCGGGCACTCGAGTCGGTCGCTGTCGAGTACGGCGCGGACGAACTGATGCTGGTGACCATCACGTTCGACCACGCGGCGCGCCGCCGTTCCTACGAACTGCTCGCCGCCGAGTTCGGCCTCGTACCGCGCACCGCCTGAGCTGAGACGCTGCGCTCTTCGAGGGTGCCTGCACGCGGCCGCAAGTTTGCAGCCGTGCTCGCGATGCCGTTGCGCCCGACGCCGCCCAGCCAAGGCCTCAGCCGCGGGTATCCCCGCCCGCAGATGGAGCGGGCGGAGTGGCACGCACTCGACGGCGCATGGGACGTGGGACTCGATCGGGCGGGTACCTGGCGGACACCGGACGAGGTGGAGTGGCGCGGCGAGATCGTCGTCCCGTTCGCGCCCGAGGTTCCCCGCAGCGGCATCGGTGACGAGACATACGTCCAGGCGGTCTGGTACCGCCGCACCGTCGACTGCCCGGTGCTCTCGGGTGACCGGCGGTGGATCCTGCATTTCGGTGCCGTCGACTATCGCGCCACCGTCTGGGTGGACGGGCGCATCGTCGGGGAGCACGAAGGGGGGTACACGCCATTCGCAGTCGACCTCACGGCATGTCTCCCGCCCGATCGCTCATCGATCTCGGTCGTGGTGTGCGCCGCGGACGACCCGCACGACCTCGCGAAGCCGCGCGGCAAGCAGGACTGGCAGCTCGAGCCGCACTCCATCTGGTATCCCCGCACCACCGGTGTCTGGCAGACCGTCTGGACCGAGGTCGTGCCATCCACGCGCATCGGCGCCGTTCGCTGGACACCGAACCTCGAGCGGTGGGAGATCGGGTTCGAAACCTGGGTGCACGGCGAGCCGAGGGAACGTCTGCGCGTCAGGGTGCACCTGACAGTCGGTGAGACGCTGATCGCCGATGACACGGTGACGGTCATCGCCGGTGAGGTGCACCGTCGCATCGCGCTTTCCGATCCGGGCATCGACGACTCCCGCAACGAACTCCTCTGGAGCCCGGAGAAGCCAACGCTCATCGACGCCGTCATCGAACTCTGGGGCGAACGGGGCGAGCGGCTCGACATGGTGCGGAGCTACACCGCCATCCGGTCGGTCGGTGCACAGCGCGACCGGTTCCTGCTGAACGGCCGTCCGTACCAGCTCCGGCTGGTCCTCGACCAGGGCTACTGGCCCGACAGCGGCATCACCGCCCCGGACGACGCGGCGATTGAGCGCGACGTCCGGCTGGCGAAGGCCATGGGCTTCAACGGCGTACGCAAGCACCAGAAGATCGAGGACCCACGCTACCTGTACTGGGCAGACCGGCTCGGGCTGCTCGTGTGGGAGGAGATGCCGAGCGCCTATCGGTACAACCAGGCCTCGGTCGAGCGGGTGACCTGTGAGTGGATGGAGGTCATCGCCCGCGACTACAGCCATCCCTGCATCGTCGCGTGGGTGCCGTTCAACGAGTCGTGGGGCGTGCCGAACCTGCCGGACAGCGCGCGCGAGCGGCACTACGTCCAGGCGCTCTACCACCTGACCAAGTCGCTCGATCCGACGCGTCCGGTCATCGGGAACGACGGGTGGGAGAGTGTCGCCACCGACATCATCGGCATCCACGACTATGACGACGACCCGGTGCGGATTGCGCGGCGCTACCAGGCCGATGAGGTGCTGCCCCGGCTGTTCCGTCGCGAGCGCCCGGGAGGACGGCTGCTGGTGCTGCACGAACAGCCCGCTACCGACCAGCCGATCGTCCTGTCGGAGTTCGGGGGCATCGCGTTCTCGCTGGAGAAGGGCACCTGGGGCTACACCCGGTGCCAGGACGCCGCCGAGTTCGAAGCGCAGTACACGGCCCTGCTCGAGGTCGTCCGTGAACTCCCCGTGCTGTGCGGCTTCTGTTACACGCAGTTCTCCGACACGTATCAGGAGGCGAACGGGCTGCTCTACGCGGACCGGACCCCGAAGTTTCCTCTGTCCGCCATTGCGCTTGCGACCCGTGGCCGGCGTGGCGTCCCTTCCTCCCAGGTCATCGATCCCATCGAGGCGGCCCGGAGTTCGGAGACCGAGCGCTGATGTTCAAGCAGTCGCTCACCAAGCCTGACGGTCGCTACCTGCTTCTCTACGGCACGTCGCCAATCGCGCACGTGGGCGAGGTGCGCTCGCCCTCCGTCGTGCCGTTCGCCCCGAACGCACACCTCCGGTGGCACCCGTTGCGCGGCGAGTGGGTGGCGTATGCGACCCACCGCCAGAACCGGACGTTCCTCCCGCCACCTGAGTACAACCCGCTGGCCCGCACCACCGACGCCGCACACCCCACCGAGCTGCCATCGGGCCAGTACGACGTGGCGGTCTTCCAGAACCTGTTCCCGGCACTGACTGGCGCAGCCCACGACCCGCCGGACCTCGACGTGCCCACCCGGCCGGCGCGAGGGGAGTGCGAGGTGGTGGTCTTCACCGACGATGCGCAGGCGTCGCTGGGGGCACTGAGCCTCGACCGCATCGTGCTGATCCTCGACGTGTGGGCGGACAGGTACGACACCCTCGGGGCACGCGCCGACGTGGACTACGTGTTCCCGTTCGAGAACCGCGGAGTCGAGGTGGGCGTCACGCTGCACCATCCGCACGGGCAGATCTATGCCTACCCGTTCATCCCGCCGGTGCCCGCGCGCGAGCTCGAGCAGCAGCGGACCTACCTGGAGAAGCGGGGACGGGGGCTGCTCGAGGACCTGGTGGCCGCCGAGGAGGCGCACCGGTCACGCGTGCTCTACGCCGGTCCGCACGTCGTCGCCTTCGTGCCGGTGTGTGCGCGGTATCCCTACGAAGTGTGGATCGCTCCCCGGCGTGCCGCGGCCTCCGTATCGGAGCTGTCCGCGGCCGAGCGGCGCGACCTCGCCGTCGCCCTGAAGACGGTGCTGCTCACGTTCGATCACCTGTGGGCGCAGCCGTTCCCCTACATCATGGCGATGCACCAGGCACCCACCGACGGACTGCCACATCCCGAGGCGCACGTGCACCTGGAGTTCTACCCGGCCTACCGCATGCGCGATCGACTGAAGTACCTCGCCGGCAGCGAGATCGGCGCCGGCGTCTTCACCGCCGACACCGACCCCGATGAGCGGGCCGCTGAACTGCGCGCCGCACTGGTGCCCGGTGCCTGAGGCGGACACCAGCTTCCCGGCGCTGTTCGGCCGCGCGGCGACGCACACGGCCGCCGCGCCTGGGCGCGTGAACCTGATCGGCGAACACACCGACTACAACGACGGGTTCGTCCTCCCGATCGCCACGCCGCAGCAGACCACCGTGGAACTGGCGCGCCGCGACGATCGAAGCGTCACGGCGTGGAGCGCGAACGTCACCGGTGCGGACCAGCGCCAGGCGTTCGGCCTGGGGATGGAGCGTCCACGGGCGTCATGGATTGACTACGTCCAGGGCGTGACGGTGGCACTCGCCGCCGATGGCATCGAGGTCGGCGGGTTCGACCTGCGCGTCTCGTCCGACGTGCCGCTCGGGTCTGGGCTGTCCTCGAGCGCCTCGCTCGAAGTGGCGGTCCTGCGCGTGCTGAATCAGGCGTTCGGACTCGGGCTCGACGGGCGGGCCGTCGCCCGTGTCGCCCACCGCGCCGAGACCCGGTTCGTCGGGGTCCCCGTCGGCGTCATGGACCAGATGGCTGCCAGCCTGGCGTCGACCACCTCCGCGCTCTTCATCGACACCCGCTCGGGCGCGTGCGAGGCCGTGCCGATCCCGGGACAGGTGGAACTGCTGGTCATCGACTCGGGCATCGTGCACGAGCACGCGGGCGGCGAGTACCGCATCAGGCGGGCCGAGTGCGAGGCGGCGGCCAGGACGCTCGGCGTGCCGGCCCTGCGGGACGCCTCGGGAGAACGGCTCTCGTCGGTCCCCCTGCCGGCACCGCTCGATCGGCGTGCCCGGCACGTCGTCACCGAGAACGAGCGGGTGCTCGAGATGCGCCTCGCCCTGCTGCGCGGCAATATCCCGGCTGCCGGGGCGCTGATGAATGCCTCGCACCGGTCGATGTCCGAAGACTTCGACGTCTCCACGCCTGACATCGATGCCCTCGCAGCGATCGCGCAGGCGCAGGACGGCGTCGCGGGTGCCCGCCTCACCGGCGGCGGCTTCGGCGGCTGCATCGTCGCCTTGGTGGCGCGCGGCCGGGCACGTGGCATCGCGCAGCAGGTCCTCGACCTCTACCGTGCGTACACGGGACGGGCCGGGCGAGCCCTCATTCCGGTGCCGTAGTCGCGGCACGAACTTTGGACCCGTCGAAGCGGCGGTGAACATGGACCTGGTGTGTGTATCTCATCTGCGATGGGATTTCGTGTTTCAACGGCCCCAGCATCTGCTGACCAGGGCCTCACGATCGCGACGTGTGTTCTACATCGAGGAGCCCGTGATCTCGGCAGACCCGACGCCGCGCATGGCGACGCGGGCCGTGTCGCCCACGCTGCAGGTCGGCGTCCCCCACCTGCCGGAGTCCTCGGCGGCAGACCAGCGTGCGCGGCTGCAGGCGGACCTGATCGAGCGGTACCTGGACGAGCAGGACATCAGGGACTTCGTGCTGTGGGTCTACACGCCCATGGCCATGGCGTTCACGCATCGATTGGCGCCAGCGACCGTCGTCTACGACTGCATGGACGAGTTGTCCGCCTTTGCAGGGGCCCCGCCTGAACTGGTGACGCACGAGCGGGCGCTGTTCGCGAGGGCCGACGTGGTGTTCACGGGAGGCCACACTCTGTACGAAGCCAAGCAGGCGTGCCACCCCAACGTGCACGCCTTCCCGAGCAGCGTCGACGTTGCGCACTTCGCGTCCGCGCGCCGCACGCCGTGCGAGCCGGGTGACCAGCAGTCCATCCCGCATCCGCGCATCGGCTACTACGGCGTGATCGACGAGCGCATGGACTATCCGCTGCTCGACGCGGTGGCCGCCGCGCGGCCGGACTGGCAGTTCGTGCTGATTGGCCCCACGGCGAAGGTCGACCCGGCGACGCTGCCCTCTCGCCCCAACCTGCACTACCTGGGGGGACGCGGCTACGACGACCTGCCGGCGTACATGAGCGGGTGGGACGTGGCGATGCTGCCATTCGCCCGCAATGACGCGACGCGCTACATCAGCCCGACGAAGACGCCCGAGTATCTCGCAGGGGGCCTGCCCGTCGTGTCCACCTCGATCCGTGACGTCGTGCGTCCCTACGGCGAGCTGGGCCTCGCGCGCATCGCCGACACCCCCGAGGCATTCGTCGGCGCCGTCGAACAGGCGCTCGGGAGCGACCTCGTCGTCCACAGGGCAGCGGCCGATCGCTACCTGCAGCACCTCTCGTGGGACAGCAGCTGGGCCGGCATGTGGAACGAGGTGCAGCGCGTGACAGAGAGGCGGTACTCCGGTGTTTGACTACCTGGTGATCGGCGCCGGATTTGCCGGCAGCGTGATGGCCGAACGGCTGGCGGCAGCCCTCGACAAGAAGGTGCTCGTCGTGGACAAGCGTCCACATATCGGTGGGAACGCCTACGACCACCACAATGACGAAGGCCTGCTCGTGCATCGGTACGGCCCGCACATCTTCCATACCAACTCCAGGGAGGTCTTCACCTACCTGTCGCGATTCACGGAGTGGTATCCGTATCAGCACCGGGTGCGCGCATGGGTGGACGGGCGGACCGTGCCCATCCCCATCAACCTGGACACCATCAACGCGCTGTACGGCACGTCGTTCACGGCATTCGACGTGGGCGGGTTCCTCGCGTCGCGGGCGGAGCCGCGGGAGAGCATCAGGACCTCCGAGGACGTCATCGTCAGCCAGGTGGGCCGCGAGCTGTACGAGAAGTTCTTCCGGAACTACACCCGGAAGCAGTGGGGGCTCGACCCGTCCGAGCTGGACGCCGCCGTCACGGCCCGCGTGCCCGTGCGCACGAACCGCGATGACCGCTACTTCACCGACACCTACCAGGCCATGCCGAAGCAGGGCTACACGCGCATGTTCGAACGGATGCTGGCGCACCCGAACATCAAGGTGCTTCTCAACACGGACTACCGCGAGATCGAGGGGGCGATCCTGTATGACGAGGTGATCTGCACGGCGCCGATCGACGAGTACTTCGACTGTCGGTTCGGCAGGCTGCCGTACCGCTCGCTGGCGTTCCAGCACGAGACGCTCGACGCCGCACAGGTGCAGGAAGTGGCGGTGATCAACTATCCCAACGACCACCTCTACACGCGAGTCACCGAATTCAAGCACTTCACCGGACAGGTGCATCCGAAGACCGCGCGGGTGTACGAGTTCCCGCAGGCCGAGGGAGACCCGTACTACCCGATCCCGCGACCGGAGAACACCGCACTCTACAAGCGCTACCAGGAACTCGCGGACCAGACCCCTGGCGTGCATTTCGTGGGACGCCTCGGGACCTACCGCTACTACAACATGGACCAGGTGGTGGCCCAGGCGCTGACGCTCTTCTCCCGGATCGCCGGCGTGCGACGCTCAGCCTGCGTGGGCGCATGAGCGAGGGGTCACGGCCGCCTCTGGAACTCTGGGGTGGGCTGGAGTGCACCATCAACCGGGTTCGCGACCTGTACTTCGATCAGCTGGAGATGGTCGACGCGTATCGCCTCGAGCACCTGGTGGACCTCGTGCAGTCCACTGGCGTGCGTCGCGTGCGCTGGCCGGTCCTCTGGGAGCGGGCTGCGCCTGACGGTATCCACGCGGCGGACTGGACCTGGCCGGACCGCACCCTCGCCGGGTTGGCGGCGCGCGGGATCCAACCGATCGTCGGCCTCGTGCACCACGGCAGCGGCCCCAGGCACACCTCGCTGCTCGATCCGGGGTTCGCGTCGGGGCTTGCGTCGTTCGCGCGCGCGTGCGCGCGGCGCTACCCTGACGTCCGGCTGTATACGCCGATCAACGAGCCGCTCACCACCGCGCGGTTCTCGGCGCTCTACGGGCACTGGTATCCCCATCACCGCGACGATCGCTCCTTCGTGGCCGCCCTGGTCGTGCAGACGCGCGCGACGATCGAGGCGATGCAGGCCATTCGCCACATCAGGCCGGATGCCGGCCTGGTCCAGACGGAAGACGCCGGTCGCACCACCGCAACCGCACCGCTGTCGGCCCAGGCCGCGTTCGAGGACGTTCGACGCTGGTTGAGCCTGGACCTGCTCATGGGACGCGTGGACGGTTCGCATCCCCTGCGCGCATACCTTGCGGCGGGCGGATTCACCTGTGACGACGAGGCATGGTTTCGCGCGCACGCCATGGCGCCCGAAATCGTCGGACTCAACTACTACGTCACGAGCGACCGTCACCTCGACCACCGCCTGCAGCTGTACAGGCCGGAGACGCACGGCGGCAACGGCGTCGACCGCTATGCCGATGTCGAGGCGGCGCGCGCGACCGACGCGACGGTTCGCGGGCACGCGGACGTCCTGCTGGAGGCCTGGCAGCGGTACGGGCGGCCGGTCGCGATCACCGAGGCGCACCTGGGCTGCACGCGGGAAGAGCAGCTTCGCTGGCTCCGCGATGCGTGGGTCGGCGCCGGCCTGGCCCGGGAGGCCGGTGCTGACGTGCGGGCGGTCACGCTGTGGGCCTTGCTCGGCTCGACCGACTGGTCGTCGCTCGTCAGACGCCGCCTGGGGCACTACGAGCCGGGGGCGTTCGACATGCGCAGCGGAACGCCACGTCCGACGGCCATCGCCGCGGCGGCCACCTCGCTGGCTGCCGGCGGACAGGTGACCCACCCGGCGGTCGTCGGAACGGGATGGTGGAGTCGTGGCGCGCCGAATGTGGCCGATCGTCGCCCGTTGCTCGTGCTCGGCGCCACCGGCACCCTTGGGAGCGCTGTGGCCCATGCCTGCCGCGCGCGGGGGCTGGAGGCCATCACCCTCAAAAGGGCGGAACTCGACCTGCTCGACGCGACGGCGGTGCGCGCACGGCTCCGCGAACTGCGGCCATGGGGCGTCGTCAACGCCACGGGCTACGTGCGCGTGGACGATGCCGAGCGCGAGTCACGTACGTGCCGCCTGGCCAATGCCGTCGCCCCGTCAGTGCTGGCCATGGCCTGCCGCAAGCTGGGTGTCAGGCTGGCCACGTTCTCGACCGACCTGGTATTCGACGGGGAACAGTCGGAGCCGTACTGCGAGGGGGCGCCAGTGGCGCCCCTGAACACCTATGGACGGAGCAAGCTGGAAGGGGAGAAGCGGGTGCTGGCGCTCGATGCGGACGCCCTGGTGGTCCGGACCAGCGCATTCTTCGGTCCGTGGGATCACGCCAACTTCGTGACCTGCGCGCTCGGGCACCTGGAAGCGGGCCGGCCGTTCCGCGCCCTGAGCGACCTGACCGTATCGCCGACCTACGTACCGCACCTCGTCGATGCCGCCCTCGACCTGCTCATCGACGGAGCGGGCGGCCTCTGGCACCTCGCGAACCGTGGAGCGGTCACCTGGCTCGAGCTGGCACAGCGTGCTGCCACGCGGGCCGGCCTGCAGACCGACATGCTGCACCCGTGCCGTGCCGCGGACGAGAACCTGGCCGCGCGCCGCCCCAGGTACTCGGTGCTGGGGACGACGCGAGGCGCACTGCTGCCCACCCTCGATGAGGCTATCGACACCTATACGGTGCAGCGCACCCGCGAGGGGAGGGCAGCCTAACCCTTGAGGTACTTCTCGGGCTCGGCGTCGAACTTCCGCTTGCAGCCAGGCGCGCAGAAGTAATACGTCTTGCCGTTGTACTCGCTCTTGCCCGCGTTCTTGTTCTCGTCCACCTGCATCTTGCACACGGGATCGATCGCCATGGTCACGCTCCTGGCTGTGGGTCCCCCCTCCGACCAGCGGCGCGGGGACACGTCATTATCGCCCGAGTGATGCAAGGGGACGTGCCACGGTGACAGCGCGGCTCGTCAAAGGGCCGCCCGCCTGAGCCGCAGCGCATTCGTGATGACCGACACCGAGCTGAACGTCATCGCCGCGCTGGCCCAGATCGGACTGATCAGCGTGCCGGTGAACGGGTACAGGATGCCGGCGGCCACGGGAACGCCGACGGCGTTGTAGACGAAGGCGAGGAAGAGGTTCTGGCGGATGTTCCGCATCGTCGCCCGCGACAGGCGCCGCGCCCGCACCAGGCCGCGCAGGTCGCCCTTCACGAGGGTAATCCCCGCACTCTCGATGGCCACGTCGGTGCCCGTGCCCATGGCGATCCCGACGGCCGCCTCAGCCAGGGCTGGCGCGTCGTTGATGCCGTCACCGGCCATGGCGACCACCTTGCCCTGACGCTGAAGCTGTTGCACGGCCGCGAGTTTCCCGGTGGGCAGCACCTCGGCCCACACATCGTCGAGGCCGAGCTTCCTCGCCACCGCGCGCGCCGTGACCTTGTTGTCGCCCGTCAGCATCACGATCTTCAGCCCCTCGGCGTGCAGTTCGGCGATGGCCTGCGGCGTGGTCGCCTTGACCGGGTCGATGACGCCGAAGAGCGCGACCACGCGATTGGCGCGTGCCAGGAACATCACCGTATGTCCCTCGGTCCGGAGCGCGTCGGCTTCATCGGCAACGAAGTCCACCGGCGCCCCGGCCTGCGCCATCATGGCCGCGTTGCCGATGCTGTAGTGCACGTCGTCCACCTCGGCCTCGATGCCGTGGCCCGGCACGGCGTGGAACGCACTGACCTTCGCCAGTTCGAGCTGGCGCGCCCGGGCGGCCCCCAGGATTGCCGATGCCAGTGGATGTTCGCTGGCCTGCTCGAGCGATGCGGCAATCCGGAGCACGTCCTCGTCCGACATCCCGGCGAAGGGGCGAATCACCTCGAGCACCGGACGTCCCTCGGTGAGCGTGCCGGTCTTGTCGACCACGAGCGTGTCGACCTTCTCGAGGCGTTCCAGCGCCTCCGCCTGCCGCACCAGCACGCCCGCCGTCGCGCCACGACCGGTCCCGACCATGATGGCCATGGGGGTGGCGAGGCCGAGCGCGCACGGACACGCGATGATGAGCACGGCCACCCCGGCCACGAGCGCGTGCGCCAACCTCGGCTCGGGACCAAGAGCGAGCCAGGCGACGAAGCCGATGATGGCCACGAACACCACCGCGGGCACGAAGAACGCCGAGATGCGGTCGGCCAGCCGCTGGATCGGGGCGCGGCTGCGCTGCGCATCGCTGACCATCTGGACGATCTGTGCGAGCAGCGTGTCACGGCCCACGCGGTCGGCTCGGAACAGGATCGAGCCGGTGCCGTTCACTGTGCCGCCCGTGACGCGTGCGCCAGGACCCTTCTCGGCGGGAATCGGTTCACCGGTCACCATGCTCTCGTCGACCGAGGTGGAGCCACCAACGACCACGCCGTCGACCGGGATCCGCTCGCCCGGACGCACGCGACACAGGTCGCCCACCACCACGTCCACGAGCGGCACGTCCACCTCGACGTCGTCGCGCACCACGCGGGCCATCTTCGGTGCGAGGCCGAGGAGCTGGCGGATGGCGGAACTGGTCTGGTCCCTGGCGCGCAGTTCCAGCACCTGCCCCAGCAGCACGAGCACGGTGATGACCGCGGCCGTGTCGAAGTAGGTCTCCACTGCCCCGTGCATGCGGAGGCTCTCCGGAAAGATCCCCGGAGCCACCGTGCCCACCACGCTGAAGAGGAATGCGGCGCCGGTGCCCAGGGCGATCAGCGTGAACATGTTGGGACTGCGGTTCACCACCGACACCCAGGCGCGCTCGAAGAAGGGACGTCCGGCCCAGAAGACCACCGGGGTCGAGAAGACGAGGCCGACCCAGTTGATGAGCGATCCCCAGCGCATCATCAGGGAGCCACCGCCGAGCATGTCGCCCATGGTCAGGACGAAGACCGGGAGGGCGAGCGCGGCCGCGAGCCAGAACCGCCGCGTCATGTCGACCAGCTCGGGGTTCGGCCCGGTCTCGAGCGTGATCACCTTCGGCTCGAGCGCCATGCCGCAGATGGGGCAGGCGGCCGGCACGTCGCTGACCACCTCAGGGTCCATGGGGCAGATGTACTGCACCGCTTCGCCCTCACGGACGACCGGCGGTGGCGCCACGTACGGCTGCTCACCGAGGAACTGGTCCGGGTTCTCGCGGAACCGCTCGAGGCAGCTCTCGGCGCAGAAATGGTAGGTGACCCCGTTGTGCACGTGCGTGCCGACGGAGTCCTCCTCCTCGATCTCCATGAGACAGACAGGATCGACGTGTGTCATGCGGCTGTCCTCATGATCGCACGAGCCGGGGGTTGCACGTGCGTCGAGCGCTGCCCCAGCTGGCCGCCTGCTAAGATCGAAGGATGATTCCCACGTACCGGCGATTTTCCCGGATTGTCCCAATCCTCCTCGCGTGTGTGTCGTTGACCGCCTGCTCTGGCAGCTCGGAGAACTCCACGGCCACCTCATCGGCGGCTCCCGTCGCGGACTCGGGCATCCAGACCGTGACGGGCAAGGCTCCGGCTGCGCTTGGCAACTTCCCCTCCATCATCGTGCTCGAGCCGATTGGCGGCGGTCCCCAGCCGCCGCAGACCACGCCGCCGGCCATGGATCAGGAGCAGCAGACCTTCATCCCGAGCATCCTGCTGGTGCGGACGGGGCAGCCGGTCGACTTCCTCAACCATGACGACGTGCTGCACAACGTGCGGGTGAAGAACGACGAGACAAAGGAATCGGCCTTCAACATCGCCATCCCGACCGGCGAGAAGTACACCCACACCTTCGCGCGGGACGGCTTCTACGACGTGGGCTGCGACATCCACCCGGGCATGTCGGCCCAGATCCTGTCTTCGTCGTCGCCCTGGCAGGTCCTCGCCGACCCGGCAGGGAACTTCACGATTCCGGCCGTGCCGAACGGCCCCTACAAGGCGATCGCCTACAGCGGGGCGAACCGGATCGAGAAGGAAGTGAACATCGCGGCCGGCGCGGCCACGCTCGACCTCAGTACGCCCTAGAACCAGCGTCGGCCGCCGGCATCAGAAACTGAAGAAGAGCAGCAGGTCGATGCCGGCCCGTTCGACGCGCCTGAACGGTGACCGGATGCTCAGGCTCCCCGCGTCCGAGAACGTGGCACGAATCCGGAAGATGCGGGACAGGTAGTACTCGAGCGTCGCCTCGTCGTACTCCGCCGGACCGAACTGCCGGCTGAAGCGGGCAACGAGGCCTGGCGCGATCTCGTTGCCGACCGTGACACGCGGGCCGCTCCGGATGTCGGAGCCCGGCTCGATCTCGAGCGTGTCGATCCCAAGGGTGCGCTCCAGCGCCGACAGCATTGGCGCGGCAATGAACCCGGCCGCCAGCGTACCGGCCCGCACCGCGAGCTGCTGCTGCTGCAGTGCCGACAGCTCGTTGGTCGACGTGTTGAACACAATCAGCGACAGGATGTCGGACGGATCGAGCGGGGGAGTGCTCGCCAGCCTGAGCTCTGGTGCGCGCAGCGGACCGATCATCGAGACGCGGGTCTCCACGCCGGAGATGACGCGGTTGACCGTGATGTACAGCTCAGGGTTCAGGTCACTCCGAAAGTTGATGGAACTGCCCGGATCGAGGTCGAAGCGTCGCCCCTGGAACTCGTACGTGCCCGAGAGCGAGTCGAACGAGCCGTTCACGTACATGGGCTGCGCAGGGTCCTTGTAGAGATACAGGTCGCCGAACGCGCGCACGTTGATGTTGCCCAGCCCCAGCGGCGTGCCGGGAGACACCTGGACGTTCTCACCAATCATCCGCAGCGTGCCGGGGACGTGCAGTTCGAGGTCCATGCCCATCCGCTCCCAGGGATTGAGCACGACGATCGGGTCGATGTCTGAGAGGGTGGGTGCAGGGGCGGCCTGCGTGGCATAGGGCTGGAACAGTGTCCGGTCGAGCACGCGGTCGACGTTCAGTGCGCCGCCGGCCACCGTGATCCGGCCAGTCAGGCGAGGCGATTCGAACTCGCCGGACAGGTTCAGGCTGGCGTCGATGTCGACCCGGCCATACTCGTTTCGCAGCACCTGGAAGTCCCGCGCGTTCACGGCCACCCGCATCTCGCCCACACGCAGCTCATGGGTGCCGAGGCTTCCGGTCAGCTCGAGCGGATCTCCCTCTTCGTCCTCCACGCGAAGCGTCTCGACCCCGACCCGGTCGGTAGACAGTTGCAGGGCCATCCGGCCATTGCGATAGCGCGCTCCTGAGGCCACGACGTCGAACGACGCATCGGACAGGTCCACGCGGCCGGCAAAGTGCGGGTCGGACGATGTGCCGAGCACGGAGACGTCCAGCCGCATCTGCCCGGTGACATTGCGGACCACGTCGGTCACCCCTTCCAGCAGGGTGAGGCTGACGTCGCTCGACTTCACGGCCAGTCGCACCGGGGCCGGCGGGCGCGTGCGATCGACCAGCGCGAGCGGCACGGTGCCGGCCGCCGTCAGCCAGACCCCCGGCGCCTGATCGAGCCTGGCGTCGACGTGGAACGTGCCGTCGCGGAACTCGACGTGCCCGGCCAGCGACTCGTACGCCAGCCGGCGGATCCGCCCACCGGCGATCCGGACATCCGCCGCGACGGTGGGTGTCCCGGTCACCCCGCGGATCACGGCCGCGGCCTGGAGCAGGCCGCCGTACCGCTCGCGCGATTCCTCATCGAGGAGCAGCGACTCGAGCAGCACGTCGCGCAGGGTCAGGCGCAGCTCACCCTCTCGATCGTCGGCGGTGCCGGCGACCTCGATCCGCTGCTGGCCCGTCGCGGCATCCACGAGTTCGAGCCCGGAGACGACCACCGCCGTGTCGGTCCACGACACAGCCGGCGCGGCATTCCCCGCGCGGCGCAGCGTCCACCGGGCTCGCTGGATCGTGAGGTCGAGCGCCTCGATCGACGCCGCCTGGCGCTCCAGGTCCAGCACGCCGGTGGCGTCGATTGCCACCGTCACCCCGTCGCGCGGCGAGCCGCGGAGCACGGCGTGCGCCTGTCCGGCATCGTAGGTGAGCCGTGCGTCCACGACGCCCATGTCGCGGCCCGACACGCGCGTGCCGGCGAGGGTCGCGTCCAGCGAGCCAGAGAGACGGGCCGGGGCGTCGCTCGGGATCGCGACGTCGTACTGCACCTCGGACGACCGAGCCTCGACTCCCGAGACCGCGAGGTCCGTCACCGTGGCCTCGCCCGCGAACCGGAGCCGGCCGGTCGGGCCGGTGATCCGACCTGCGGTGACGGCCCGCCCGCCAAGATCGCGCCCGAGCACCTCGCGCAGGGCAGGGAGGTCGGCACGCGTCACGCGGTACTCGATGGCGGCGCTGCGGACACCGTCCAGTTCGAGCGTGCCACTCGCCTCGATGTCGGCACCGGGACCGGACGTCGAGAACCGTCGAATCTGCAGCGTGCCGCCCGAGATGGAGGCCTGCACGGTGCCGGCAGCCACCTCGAGCCCCCGGACGAGCGACGCCCTCGGCTCGATGGTCGCATTCACGGTGTAGTCCTGGAGCTGTGGCGACCGCACCAGCAGGTCCTGCACCGCAACGCTGCCCGTGATGTGCCCCGACAGCCTCGCGGCATACATCGGATCGTTCATGGCCCGTGCGGGGTCGATGCGCTCCAGTTCACCGTCGTAGGAGCCGCTCAGGCTCCCCTGCGCGATGGCGACGCTGACGTCGGCATCGGAGAGCCGTCCGCCGAAGAGGTGTGCTTCCTCGAGGTGCCCGCCACCCTGCAGGGTCATCGTGGCGAGGTCGGTCCCGGTACCGGTCACCCTGAACGTGCCGTGCACCGTGCCGTCGTAACGCGGCTCGGTCAGCCAGTCGATCGCGAGATCACGACCGAACCGATGGAGTTGCACCTGCTCGAGCCGCGCATCGCCCGCGTAGCGGATGGGAGTCGACCGCGTGTCGATGGACCCGTGGCCGCCGGCCCTGATCGTGGCACCGAGGAAGACCGAGTCCTGGAACGTGGCGCTGCCGGTGATGAACGGGTCGACGAACTGTCCCGTCACGTCGAACTCCATCGCCAGGCTGCTTTCCACGTGCGGCACCGGCACGGCCCGGGGTACCCGGCGGAGGTCGACGCCAGCGGCGGTCCCGGCGAACCGGAATGCGTAGGGCGCATCGATCGCGAGCGTGCCGCTGCCCAGTCTCACGTTGGCGCCGTACGCCGTCGCGGTGGTGCGCGAGAGCAGTACCGCCGTCTCGGTGATCGTGCCCGCAGCGACCACGTCGTCCGCCTCGTAGTCGAGGTAGGCCGCGTGTGTCCCCGAGAAGGCGAAACGACCACGTGGGAAGCGGCCGCCAAGCTGCAGGTCGATGTCGAGATCCACGTCGCCCGTGATGTCCGACGGTCGGTCCGGTCGATTCAGCCAGCGGGCCACATCCAGTCGCTGCACGCCCACCTGTCCGCTGGCGTGCCAGCCCGGCACCGAACTGTCCAGCAGGACGGTGCCGCGCACGTCACCGCCGGTCGACCGCACGGCGAGGGTGGTGGTGAGTGCGGAGGGCGGACCTCTCATGGTGACGTCCATCGCCGCGTCGACCGCGATGTTGCGCAGGCCGGAGAGCACGCCCGACCACTCCTGGAAGGCGAACCTCGGGGCCGTGACCGCGAGGTCGAGCACCGTTGGCGACTGCCGGCGGTCCACACGTCCGTCAACCGTCACGTCGCTCCGTGGCGTGACCACGTGCAGTGCGCGGAAGTCCCAGCCGGCATCACCAGCGCCCACCGATCCGGTCAGCATCTGCACGTCCAGGTCCGGGGCCGCGCCCGCGAAGGCTGCCCGGGAGAAATCCAGGCGCCATCCTTCCGGCCCCGACGCGAAGGCCAGCACCGTGTCGAGGTGTGTGAAACGCGTGGGCACGCGCGCGGCACCTACCGAGATCGGGTCCGACAGCGTCACGCTCCCGTCTGTCACGTCGATGCGATCGATGCGGACGGGGCGCGCGGGTCGGTTGCTGGCAGGCTGGTTCGGATCGCGCCGCACCAGGTCGGTCAGGTTCCAGCGGCCGTCAGGGCCTCGGACGGCGTCCACGACTGGACGATGCAGCGACACCTGGGCAATGGAGGTACCGGCACCGACCAGTTCGCGAATGGTGTACGCCACCTCGACGGTGTCGATCGCCACGATTGCCTGTCCGTTGTGTGACAGGCGCACCTGCTCCAGGACGACGCCGCGGTAGAGCGACCCTCGCAGCCGCCCGATCTCGAGTGTGGCGGCAAGGTACTGGTTGGCCTGGCTGACAATCAGCCGCCGCAGCCGGTCGAGCGCCCAGTCAGTGCGCAGCAACGCGGCGCCGCCGGCGAGCACCAGAACGGTTCCCAGTGCCGCGAAGCCCAGCGCACGCGCCAGGCCTGCTCCGAGTTGTCGCCAACGTGCCATGGGCCTGGGCTCATGTTAGCAGTCCGGAGCCATCACAGAAGCGACGCACCAGGTCGAGCAACCGGTCGAAATCCAGCGGTTTCTTGAGGACGGCCGCACCGCCCAGATCGGCCCCCCTGGACGGGTCGAGTGCCGACAGCACCACGACCGGCAGGTTGGCAATGCGAGGGTCCTGCACCTGGCGCCGCCTGAATTCCCAGCCGTCCATCACGGGCATCATCAGGTCGAGCAGGATCAGGCTGGGAACGGCCGAACTGCGCTCGAGGTAGGTGAGCGCCTCTCGCCCGTTGGCCACCGTTTCCACCCGGAACCCCTCGAGAATGAGCAACTGCGCCATCATCTCGCGCAGATCGGCATCGTCTTCGACGATCAGGACAGGGCAGTGCTCGGGCGGGCGTGTCCTCGCGGTTGTGGGCATCATGACGGGCAGACGGTCGACAGTCGTTCGAAATCACAGCAATTCGGGCGCCATGTCTGGCCGCTGGGCTCTGCGACAATAATCCGGCGCCGTCCACGTGGCTGATCACCGCTCCGATGCCTCGCCGCCTCCGGGGCCCGCCATTGCCGGGCTCGCCGTCCTCCTGTTCATCGCACTGTTCTGGCGCCTCGGAGCGGCGTCCTTCTGGGATCCGGACGAAGCCCACTACGCCCAGACCACCCGGGAACTGCTGGCTACGGGCGACTGGCTCGCGCCCTATTACAACGGACGCCCGTTCTTCGACAAACCCATCCTGTTCTACTGGCTGCAGGGCTTGCCGATGAGCTTCCTCCCGGATCCGGAGACGGGGGCACGGCTCACTCCCGCGATCTGCGGGGTGCTGCTGGTCGCGGTGACCGGATGGTTCGGAAGCCGCCTGTTCGGCCGAGCGGTCGGCTTCACGGCGGCACTGATGCTCGCGGTCAATCCCGGGATGTTCGGGTTGGCCCGCTACGCGATCCTGGACCTGCCGTTCACCCTCTTCCTCTTCGCCGGTGTCGCCACCATCGCCATTGCGCTGGTGGAGCAGCGCCCTCGGCTGGAGTACGCCGGCTATCTCCTCGTCGGCATCGCCAACGCCCTGAAGGGGCCAATCGCACTGGTCCTCTGCGGCGTCACCTTTGCACTGGCCTGCGTCGTGTCTGCAGACGCGAGGCGCCGTTTGCTCGCACTCCGCTGGGTGCAGGGCGCCGTCATCGCCCTGGTGCCGGGCGTGCCGTGGCCGGCCTACATGCTCTGGCGGTACGGCGGTGAGTTCGTCGACGGCTACATCCTCAACGAGAACATCAAGCTGTTTGCCACGCCGATGTACGCGGGTCAACCGGGCTGGTACTTCTACATCTCGATCATCCTGGTGGGCATGTTGCCGTGGACCGGCCTGCTGCTGGCCCGAGGTGCAGAGACGGCCCGGGCGGTGCTCCGCCGCGAGGGGCCGCTCCCGCTGCCCGACGTGCTCCTCTGGTCATGGATCCTGGCGGTCACCCTGTTCTTCTCGTGCTCGCAGTTCAAGCTGGATCACTACGTGTTTCCGACGTCGCCGGCCATGTGCGTCCTGTGTGCCCGGACCTGGCACGACGCACGTTCGGGAGGGGGGGGAACGTGGACCCTCTGGGGGGTCCGTTCGGTCGGCCCCACCCTGATGGTGGCTGGCGGTGCGGTGGCGATTGCCGCCCTCACACTCCTGGACCTCGGGCCGTCCTTCCTCCTCGTGCCAGCCGCGCTCCTGGGCGCCGGCCTCGTGGCCACGGTCGCAGCCTGGCCAGGCCGCACGCTGCCGGCATGGCCCGTGGCGCCCGTCTTGGCGATGGGCATCCTGTACATCGGTGCGGTGGGGTGGGTCATGCCTCGGCTCGAAGAGGGCAAGGTGATTCCGGACGTCGCGCGCTGGGTCGACGCGCATGCCGGTCCCGGCGACAGGATCGCCACCTTCCGCCTGAACCGGTGGAATACGGCGTACCGGTTCTACGTGAACCGGCCGGTAACCCTCGTCGAGAGCGATGAGGAAGCGCGACACTTCTTCAGCGCGCCCGGGCCGTACTACATCGTCACCTCCGGCGTGCTCTACGATGCACTCCGGGCTGCGGGCGTGCCCCTGCGCGTGGCCTACGAACGGCAGGGGCGCTGGGTCACCTCGGGCCGCGCCCTCTGGCGACGTGGTGGGGCAGACACCCGCTTCATCGTGGCCGTTCCCGGCGACTGAGCGCGCCGCGCCTGGCGGCAGGGCACGGGTATAATCGGTGCTCCTCTTCCCATGCGCCTCGCACGACGCTACATGGTCAGCGGCCGCGTCCAGGGCGTCGGCTTCCGCTTCTTCGTCACCCGCGCGGCAGCCATCGAGGGCCTGCACGGGTGGGTTCGGAACCTGCCGGATGGTCTCGTCGAGGCGCAGGCAGAGGGGGAGTTCGAGTCGCTCGAACGGTTCGAGCGACAACTCAGGCAGGGGCCGCCGGCATCACGCGTGGACGATGTCCAGGTCACGGACGTCGCCGCCACCTGGCACGACACCGGATTCGCCGTCCGCTAGCACATCACCCATGGACATCCTGAAGACCAAGATTCGAAACGTTCCGGACTTCCCGAAGGCCGGCATCCTGTTCTACGACATCACGACGCTGCTGCAGGACCCCGAAGGGTACCGCACCGCCATCGATGCGATTGCCGCGCCGTTCCACGACAAGGGGATCGAGATGGTCGTCGGCATCGAGAGCCGCGGCTTCATCTTCGGATCGGCCGTTGCGGACCGGCTCGGCGCGGGCTTCGCACCGGTGCGCAAGCCGGGCAAGCTGCCGTCCACCACCATGCGCGCCAGCTACGACCTCGAGTACGGCAGCGACGCCCTCGAGATTCACGACGATGCGGTGCGTCAGGGTCAGCGGGTGCTGATCGTCGACGACCTGCTCGCCACAGGCGGGACCGCAAAGGCGGCGAGCGAACTGGTGACGCGCCTGGGCGGCGACGTCCACGCACTCGCCTTCCTCATCGAGCTGGTCGGCCTGAACGGCCGCGACCGTCTCTCCGGCCTCACGCTGCACACCGTCCTCAAGTACTGAAGGGGCGGCCACCACGAATGCGGCACCTCAGTGCACGGGCCTGAACTGCACCGACCCGTCTTTCGCGATGATGGCATCGAAGCCGGCATCGTCGCGGAAGCGACCGCCCATGGTCTCGTAGGGGAACGCCACGTGTGAGAACGGAGGCATCCTGAAGGTGGTTTCCAGCCGCCGGAGCTCATGCGTCTGCCTGAGGATGGCGCGCGCGCCATCGACAATGGCCTGGTATTCGGGCATGCGGTACCAGTGGAGCGAGGCCTGGATGCGTCCGGGCTGGATGAGGAGCAGCGCGACGCTCAAGGCGACGCCCGTCACCTGCGGACGCCAGGCCGTGAGCGCCAGGACGGCCGTCAGCGCCGCGCAGGGCGCGAGGGGCAGGTACCAGTACTCGTCGTAGTTCCCCTGCCAGAGGCCGAAGCCGGCGGCTGTCACCATGAGCGGCCCGGCCGTGCAGGCCAGCACCGGCACGCTGCGACGCCAGCGGAATGTGGCGACACCCGCGGCCAGGACCAGCAGGGTCGGCCACCAGGCCGCGCGCCAGGGCGCGGACAGGATCGACGCCAGGAAATACAGCATCGCGCGGGTGGAGTCCGCGAGCCGGTAGCTGCCCGCGGCGGCCCCCGCGAGGGCCCGCGTCGGTACCGCCTCGGCGGTCGTGGTCAGAAGGTGGACAAGGAAGGGGAGCTGCAGCAGGACAAGCACCTCGGCGATCGTCCGGACCTGTTCAGCCGCGCGCCGGTACCGGGCCCTGCGCAGGTCGTCGAACACCCACGAGGCTACGAGCGGCGCAGCGATGAACACGGCGGCGGAGTGTGCCTGGACGGCCAGCCAGCTGCAGGCCGTGCCGGCCACGGTCCACCACAGGGAACGCCTCGCGTCGCACGTCAGGCGTATGGCCAGTGCGAACTTCACGAACGCGACCGACACCGCGGGATTCCAGATCGTGGCCGAAATGGCAAGGTCGTGCGCCGTCGTCGCGGCCAGCAGGACCACGGCCACGCCAATCCAGGTCGAGCCGGTGCGGCTGCGGACCGCGTGGAGCAGGAAGAGGTCCGCGGTCGATTGGAGCAGGGCAATGCCCCACGCGCCTGCGTGGGGCAGGTTGTCGACCCAGGGGCCGAAGACGACACGCGAGAGCCAGAGTACCCAGTAGTACACCGGTCCCAGCGAGGCTCCGCCTGCCGTGCTCTGGGTTCCTGTCAGCGGCAGGGACCCGAAGCTGCCCATGGCGATGCGCCAGTCGCGCATCTGGTCGCGGAGCAGCAGGAACGAGTGATGGGAGTCGAAGACCCGGGCGAGGAACAGGTAGACGAAGAGGGCGCCGAGCAGCCCGCCGTACGCCCATCGTGCCCGCGAAGCGTGAGGCGTCAAGGGCATGAGTATACTGTCGCTTCACCGCCTGCATGACCGCTGACCGACTTCGCCGTGCGGCGCCGTTCGCGCTGTACGCCGCCATCGCCGCCTGGTACTGCGCGCCCCTGTTCACGAACCCCGATGCGCTCGGGGTGCTGGACTGGGATCAGCACTTCTTCTACTACGCCTCGGTCATCAAGAGCGTCGCCGAGTACGGGCAGTTCCCGTTCTGGAACCCGTGGTACTGCGGGGGCAACGTGCTCTGGCAGAACCCACAGATTCCGTTGCTGTCGCCGGCCCTCCCCCTGGCGCTGATCGTGTCCCTGCCGCTGGCGATGAAGCTCACCATCGTGCTCCATTACTGGGTCGGGCTGGTGGGCATGCACCTGCTCGTGACGCGATCGCTCGGCGTGCGCGACGGGGCGGTGGCGTACGCGCTGTCATGCGTGGCCACGTTGTCCGGTGCGATGGCGATGCACCTGGCGGTGGGGCACAGCGTCTTCCTGCCGGTGTTCTACCTGCCGTTGCAGTTGCACTGCGTGATCCAGGCCATCCGCACCGGTGCGGTCCGGCACGTGACTGGCGCGGCGATCCTCCTGGCGCTGATGGTCTGGAATGGGGCGCTGCACGCGGTGCCCATGTCGGTGGCCGCGATTGCGGTTCTCTGCCTGGCGGCCGCCGCCGCGCAGCGACGCTGGCGCCCCCTGCTGGCCGGCGTGCTCGTCGGCCTCCTCGGCTTCGCGTTCGCCGCCCCGAAGCTGCTGCCGGTGACGCTGTTCGTCACTGGCGAGCGGTTCACCGACGTCCGCACCGTCATCACGCACCCGGACGCGACGAGCCTGGAGATGCTGGCCAGGGCCTACCTGGATCGATATCAGCATCGCGGGCTGAAGTTCGACAACCAGCGGAGCGGCTGGTACGAGTACGGCAACTACGTCGGCGGCGTCGGCGTTGGGGCGATGGCCGGCGGACTGCTGGTTGCGTTCTGCCTCCCTGGCACCAGGGAACGCTGGCTGGGATTGTCGCTCGCATCGACGGCGCTGGTGTTCCTGCTGCTGTCGGCCGGCGAGTTCGGTGCCCTCGCGCCTGCTTCCCTCGCTCGATCGGTCCCGCTGTTCTCGAGCTTTCGCATACCGAGCCGTTACACCTTCGGGTTCGTGCTGTGCGGGCTGGCGGCCGTCGGGTGGGCCTGGCGGGCGACCATCGGTGACGGGCCACTGACGCGCGGTGCCCGCGTCATGATGTGGGCGGTGTCGCTCGCGGCGGTCGCCGACGTGGCATTGCAGACGCGCGTCCAGTTTCTCGGGGTCTTCACACAGGCGCCGCTCCAGCGCGGGTTCCGCATTGGCGGCGGCGCCGGCACCGCGCCTGTCGTCGACACCGAATCGAACGCCTACCGATCTGGATCGCCGATGCTGAACGGCCTGATGGACGATCGGAATTTCTGGCGCTGTTACGAGTCACTGCAGTTGGCGCGGACAGCCAGCCCCACCGCCCCCCTGGTGTCGGCCGACGGCGCTGCGAGGATTTCCGACGTGCGGTTCAGCCCCAACCGGATCGACTTCGCGTTGGTTGCCGGGCGCGATACCACAACGCTGCGGCTGAACCAGAACGCCTCGCCCGGGTGGGAGAGTTCGGCCGGCACACCCGTCCCGGCCGACGGTGCCGGTATGGCCGTCGCCCTCGCACCGGGGCAGGCCGGACGCTATTACTTTCGATTCATACCGCAGGGGCTCTGGACCGGACTCGCGCTTGCGGCAACGGGGATCGTCGGCGCAGTCGTGGCCCGTCGCCGCACGCTCCCAGACCGCTGAGCTTACGTAGCGCGTCCCGGATTACGCCACCGGTAAGCAGCGCCGCCTCCCGCAGCCGGAATCAGGCGCAAAACGCATGCGCCGAACGGGCATCCCTCTTGCCCTGCAGGCGACGACCACACGTGTCTCAGGAGGACCATGCGCAGATCACGACAGCTACTACTGGCCATCACCCTCGCGGTTGGTGCCGCGGCGTGCGACGAGAAGCTTGAAACGCTTGCCGGGCCGACCCCGAATCTCGAACCGACGTTCGCCAGCATCCAGGCCAACATCTTCGAGCTCACAGACTCTGCGGGCCGCAATTCCTGCATCTCGTGCCACACCAACGTCGGACGCACGCCGGCCGGCGGCCTGAACCTGCTGCATGACGTCGCCTACGATCAGCTCGTGAACGTGAACGCGGCGCAGATCCCCTCGGTCAAGCGCGTGAACCCCGGAAACCCGGACGCCAGCTATCTTCTGCACAAGATCGACGGCCGCACCGGCATCGTCGGCACGCGGATGCCGCGCAACGGCCCGCCGTTCATGACCGACGGCCAGATCCTGATCCTCCGGCGCTGGATCGAACTTGGCGCCCCGCGCAACTAGCCATCGAGGGAGACATTCGTGACGCGATTTTCTGTACGCCTGCTGGCCGCCGCGGCCCTGACCTTCAGCCTGGCGCCTGCGGCCTTCGCCCAGGACGACGATGACACGGTGCTGAAGCCGGCCGAGCCGGACTTCACCATCTCGAGCCTTGCCACCAACATGCGGCTGCCCCAGGGCAAGCTGACCTTCCGCCTGACCCACCGGTTCCAGGGACCGGTGAACGACAGCGGCATCGGCGAGCTCTTCGGCCTCGATGCCGGCGCGCAGATGGGTGTGGAGTTCCGGTACGGCCTCGTCAAGGGAGGCCAGATCGGCTTCTACCGGACGAGCAACAAGACCATCGAGATGTTCGGCCAGTACAGCCTGGTGCGCCAGGGCTCGCTGCCGTTCGACCTCTCGGCCCGAGTCGGCGTCGAGGGCACGAACAACTTCCAGGACAGCTACTCGCCGTCGATCTCGGCGGTCATCTCCCGCCGGCTTGGCGATGCCGGGGCCATCTACGTGCAGCCCATGTGGGTGAACAACACCAACACGCTGCCGGCGGAGGTCGTGGACGACAATGACACGATCAGCGTCGGCATCGGTGCGCGCATCCGGATCAGGCCGACTGTGTACCTGATTGGCGAAGTCATCCCGCGCGTCAGCGGTTATACGCCCAACAAGAACCAGGCGACCTTCGGTCTGGAGAAGCGCGCCGGCGGCCACATGTTCCAGCTGAACGTCAGCAATGGGTTTGCGGTCATGCCGGCCGGCCTGAGCCGCGGCGCGTTCAGCACCGACAACTGGTACCTGGGCTTCAACCTCGCACGCAAGTTCTACTGATCGCGTCGGGGAACGCTCGCGGGCGGTGCGGTCGCAACTGCGGCCCACCGCCCGTTTCTCGTGTACGGGGTTTGGTCCTCGTGTCTCACCGCACCCAGGCAGGACCAGGCGTCCGGTCCGTCCTCATAGTCTTTCACGTAGACCCACCGCTGAAGTATCTATTTGCCTATGACGGCATGCCCTCCTACGCTGGTCTCATCGCAGCGACGACTGCGTTGAACACGAGGAGGCATCGATGGCTGGTTCCGAGATCTACGACCGTTCCCGACGTGCCGAAGACGACTACTTCCGTCGCAGAGACGCAGAGCTGATGGAGAAGGCCCGGGAAGCGAGCCGTGCGGCCGCGGCGGCGCGAGTGGAGCAGGCCGGCGCGGGCGAGCGGCAGCTCCTGGGGGACGCCCTCGGCGTCCACGACGCCGCGATCCTCGGACCGCTCCATGCCGCCGGCATGCGTGCGTCCCACGGGGTGCTGCTCGAATGGCTGCCGGCCATCGACATCGCCTGGGTCGACGACATCGAGATGGAGGAGCGCGAGGAACTCCGACGGCAGTTCGCCGTGGACCCGCAGGCGAACGCCAGCGGGCTGGCCCTGCTGTCCGAGTGGCTGTTCCTGCGGCCGCCCCGCGAGGCGCTGATGGCGGCACGCCAGGCCCTGCGCAGCCGGCTCGACGCCATGGACCCCACCACCCGGCAGGACGTCGTCGCACGCATCGTCGCCCGCTGCGAGGCGGTCGGCAGGGCGTCAGGCGGAGTACTGGGGTTCTGGGCGCTGTCCTGGGACGAGCGTGCCCGGATCGACGGCCTCAGGGAGTCGCTGGGTGACCGGTCCGTCGAGCCGATGGAGGGGCCGATCGAGATCGCCCATTGACGCGCGCTAGACGCGCGCCCCCGCCTGCGGTGGGCCTTCGCTCCGGCTGCTGAAGAGGAAGCCGAAGGCCTGCCGCAGGTAGCGGCCCTGGAAGGGCTCACGCAGGCGCCAGACCCCCGCGTCGACGAGGAAGTGCACCATCACCAGCCCCAGGTACGCCCCGAACACCGCGTCTGCGTAGCCCCCCCAGAGTGCGGTGTCGCTGAACATGAACAGCGCGCCTCCAAGCACGAAGCACGAGGCCACGAGCGCGAAGATGCGCCAGTCGCGTTCGCGATCCTGGCCACCCCGTCCCACGAAATACATGAACACGTAGTACTGGAGCCCATGTGCCCAGGCGTAGCTGGACACCGCCTGGATGCTGCTCGTGAAGAGGAACGACGGCAGGAAGAACAGGCTGCCGAGGATCGTGGTGAGGGTCCTCGGCCAGGCAGCCAGGCCCGCACGGCGGTTCCGGTAGAGTGCCCAGCCGAGGAGCACCGGGATGGGCAGCAGCATGCACGTGCGTCCCACATCGAAGAGAAACATCGCGTGCGATTCGAGGGCGGTGTTGCGATCCAGTTGCAGCAGGCTGAACAGCGCGAGGATGCCGGCAAAGCAGCTCAGGTCGAAGGCGGTCTTCTCCTGCCAGAGCGGGGGGCCGGTGCGCGTGGCCGCCGCCACGAAACTGAGCACGCCGTGGTTCTGGCGCTGGTAGTGGTAGGTCTGCCAGATGAAGTAGCCGGCCAGCACGTACGCCTTCACGACCGGCGTCCCCACCTGGTAGACCATCGCCGTACCGGCGACCACGGCCGCCGGCATGAGGAAGAAGCGGACCGCACGGGTCCTGAAGAACTGCCGGAACTCCGGTTCGGAGTAGTAGAAGCCGGTCAGCCCTACGTGGCCGACGCCCCCGAGGAAGCCAAGCATCGAAATCGCCAGCACCATGCTGCGTGCGTCCGGTTTGTACGTGGTGGCAAACGGCACCAGCAGGAAAGGCAGCAGGGTCGTGGCGAAGAGCGCCACGTAGAAGAGGCGCCGCACGGCCGGCTCGCGTTCGGGCTCGATGGGCAGCACGTCAGGGCACCGCGATGGACATTCGGCTGATACCGACGCCAAGTCGGCGCAGGTCGGTGCTCACGCCGAGCGCCCGTGGGCTCGTGGGGGCCGGCACCTCGAAGACGAGCGCCTGCGTCATCGGCGCCACATCCGTGAACACCACGTCGACGGCACTCATCGGGCCGGGAATCGGGACCCGCCGGGTGACCGCCCCCGCACGCACGGTCAGCGACTGCCCGACGTTGGGTCCGAATCCCTGGAGCATCATCGACAACCGGAAGGTCGACGGAAGCGAACGGCGGAATGCCACCTGCCCCCTCGGCCCATCCGACCAGCGTCCCCAGGGCTCCCGTGCCGAGAAGCCCTGTACCATGGCCGGCATTTGCGCCTGCGTGAAGTCGACATCGATCGGGTCGCCGGCCGAACGCTGGTAGCGCAACGCGGTCACGCCGGCCGACAGGACGACAAGCAGGAGGGCGACGAGGGTGTGGCGGTGTCTCTGGAGCACGGTGCGGGGAGGGCCCGTCGCGACACGATAGCACAGGGGTGACTCGGCGGTGCAGAGCCGCGCCGCGGGGTGGTAGACTGTCTGGACCAAGGCGCCCGTAGCTCAGGGGATAGAGCACCCGCCTCCTAAGCGGGGGGCCGCCAGTTCAATTCTGGCCGGGCGCACCATTCAGCTCCCGGCAGCACTCGACGACACACAAGGCCATGAAAAGCACAGAACGTCAGCACCTGAAGGAAAACGAACTGGCGAATATCGCGCTGTCTGCCAGTGAAGCCGTGCAGCAGCAGGGACGCACGATTGTCCTGGCCGTGGTCGCCGTGGTGGTCGTGCTGGCCGCCGTTGGCGGCTACGTCACGTGGCGGAACAGCGTCGAGTCCAAGGCGCACGCGCAACTCGCCAGCGCACTGGCCGTCGAAGAGGCGCGAGTGGGACCGCCAGCCGCGTTCGGCACCGCCGCGCCCACCGGGCTCAGCTTCGTGACCGAGCGCGAGAAGAGCCAGGCCGCGCTCACCAAGTACAAGGAAGTGGCTGACGCCTACCCGAAGAGCGACGCCGGGATCTACGCGCGCTACAAGCTGGCCAACACCTACATGGCGCTCGGCAGCCCGAAGTCTGCCGCCGAGGCCTACCAGCAGGTCATCGCCGACGGTGGCGACGGCGTCTACGCACAGATGGCAAAGCTGGGCCTCGCCGAGGCGCAGGCGCAGAACGGCGAGTACGACGCGGCCATTGCCACGTTCCGCGACCTGTCGCAGCGGAAGGATGGCCAGCTCCCGGTCGACGGGCTGCTGATGCGCCTCGGACGCACCCAGGTCGAGGCCGGCAAGGGTTCGGAGGCCGAGCAGACGTTCAACAAGCTCGTGCAGGAATTCCCCGACTCGCCGTTCACCGCGGACGCGCGCAAGGAACTCGACCTGCTCAAGAAGACCACCTAGTCGGCCGCGCCCGATCTCAGAAGGCGCGGCCCAGCCGCGCGTACACGCGGGCCCCGGTTGCGCGTGTGCCGTCGTGCCCCCAGGCGACACCCACGGTGGCCGTGAGCGGAAGACCATAGCCGGCCACGACGTCGGTCGAAACTTCGGCGCCGACCGCACGTGCCCAGAAGGCACTGATCCCACCCGTGCGCCCAATCCGGACGACGTCACCGAACAGGGCGCCATGCACCGTCCGCACGAGCAGGGGCCACGTGCCCAGGCCCCGCTCGACGATGGCAAGCGGAACCCGGAATTCCGCGTTCCCCACGACAATCCGATCACCCGCCAGCCGACGCGTCGACCCGCCGCGCATCAGGCCCATCGCGCCGCTGCCGAAGTCGATGACGCTCGGAGAGGCTGAGAGCGCGCCCGCCGTGAAGGCCTGGCGCCCACTGTCGTCGCCGCGCGACACCCCCGCGGCCGCCCGAAGCCCAATCACCTGGTTGCGACGGCCACCCGGCAGGTAGGCCCTGGCGTCGACGGTGGTCGTCGTGGCATTCGCGTCGGAGCCCAGCGTCCGGCGAGCCGCCTCGAACGTGCTGCCGACGTGCACGCCATGTTCCCGGCTGATGGAATAGCCGTAGCGCTGCGTCGTGTCCTCGGAGAGGGCCAGCCTTGTCGAGACCAGGCGATTGACACGGTCTTCCTGCGCGAGCTGAAAGCGCGTGTCGCTGCCCACGAGGGCAGCAATCGCCTGCGTCGTCCGGCGCACGTGCGCAATCGGCAGGTAGACACCGGCCTGCACCTCGTGTTCGACGCCGGCAACGGTGCTGACGCCGATACCGTCGGACACCGACCGGAATGCGGCCTGGCGCGACACGGCGGTGAACAGCGTGGGCCGCCAGCGCGTGTACGCATATGACGCCGACCAGTCAGGTACGTCGGCGGGCAGGGGACGGACCGTGGTCGGTCCCGAGATCATCCACGACGCGCTCAGCCCATAGGCGTGCCGCGTGAGCACGTCGGCACCTCCAACGACTCCGCCAAGCCTGACCTGGTCGCCGTCGGCGATCACGTACGGCATCCAGCTCGTGGGCGCCAGCGTGGGGAAGGGCGAATAGGCGCGGGCGCCGTCCACCGTGGTCGTGTCGAGCGCCGCCGGTGCCTGGTCCTCGCGCAGGCCCGCGGGCCGCAGACGCCTGGGCCTCGCGTCCGGTGCCTGCCCGTATGGCGCCGTGAACAGGTCGTACCCCGCCGGGGTGTAGCCCGCGAACACCACGCGTCGACCGTCGGGTGACACGTCCGGCCAGATGGCGCCTGTCGTCTGGGTGAGCCGACGCGCCACACCGGGCTGCTCGGCCAGATCGAACTCGTAGAGATCGAAGGGACCTCCGTCGAAGTCGACCGCGGCCACGATCGCCTGCCCGTCTGGACGCCAGGTCGGTGTCACGATGCGCGCGGCCGCGTCACTCCACGAGTGAACGATGCGCTGCGCCTCGGGGTCGACCATGACCACGTCCGGCAGCGCAGCGAGCCGGCGCCGCTCGGCCACGAGCCACCGCCCGTCAGGCGACCACCGCGGCGCACTGAACTGCGTGTCCGGTTCGGACAGCACGACCCGTACATCCGCCAGGCGCACGTCGGAGCCGCTGCCTGTCGCGTGCAGGCGAGCCACCACGAGTTCCCGGTGTCCTCCCGCCTCGCGCACCACGGCAATCCGCGCCCCGTCAGGCGACAGATCCGGATCCTTCAGTCGAGCTCCGGTCGTGATCGGCCGCACCGCTCCCGTCTGCCGATCCACCGCATACAGGTCGCTCAGCATGGCCACGTTCCGCCGCAGATCCTGCTGGTCGAATACGAGCCGGTCGCGTGAGACGGCGGTGGTCGCCCCCAGGTACCTCGTCGCCACGCGCTGGTTTCGGCTTCCATCGCCCGACACCTGCCGGAGTGACGGGAAGGCGTTCGGCACCTGGGTGGCATAGACGATGTCGACCGGGCAGCTCTGGCAGCCACCGGGCAGGAATCTCGGGCCCGACACGAGGTAGCCGTGGTGGGTGAGCTGATGGACCGGGGTGGCCGCACGGGCGAGAACTCCCTCGGCCGCCAGGCGCACCTCTCGCTGGTAATCGGACCACAGGGCGCCAAGAGGCTGTCCGTACACGCCGCGGAATGCCCGTGTGCCGAGAAACGGCACGCGGCGCGCGGTGACGGTGGCCAGCGTGCCCAGCGAGCGTTCACCGAACCGCTCGACGAGAAATTCGTGGAAGCCGAGACCGGCCGCGTACGCGGCGTGACCATCGGGCCAGCCCACGAGCCCGCCGCTGGACCGGTCCAGCGTGAGCGGTCGACCGGAGACGCCCGTGAGCCGCTCGATGGCACGAAAGTCTCCGGCGTCGCGCCGCCCGCTTCCGGTGATGGCCCCTTCCTCGTACGTGGCCAGCCCCTCGATGAGCCACTGTGGCAGCCACAGGTTCGGGAAGGCCACACCGTTGCGGCCGAGAACCCCTCGGGCAAGGCGTGCCCAGCCTCCGGACCGGTCGAGATGGACGATGTGCGTGTACTCGTGCGTCAGCACGAGCCTCAGCCAGTCGTCCGTACGACCGATCAGGTCCGAGCCGGACGGCGCCGCGGCGTTCAGGAAGATGATGTTGCGCGGCAACGGTGTCGCCCAGCCATTGGCACGCTCGGCCTGGTCGGCCAGGATGACGTGCGTCAGGGCCGGAGGTTCCAGCCCCAGGGCGACGCCAACCTCGGTCCTCACCGGTTCCACCAGCGTGGCCAGCCGCACGGCCAGGCGCTCTTCACCCCTGTGGAAGTAGATGACGAAGTGCGCGGTCCGCACCTGCCGGAACTGCAGCAGCGGATCGATCAGGCCGGCCGCGGCGGCCGGCACGGCGAGCAGTACGGCCCACGCCACGACCAGCACGCCGGCGAGCCGCACCCTAGTCCGTGGACGCGGCAAGCCGGGAGACATCCTTGAGGAACGTGAACTCAGCCAGCGGCGTGAGTCGGACACCGGTCAGCCCTGCCCGCGCCACGGCGACGTTCGTCTTGTACCACAGGCTGACGTACGGCACGTCGGCGGCGAGAAGCCGCTGCGCCCTGGCGTAGACATCCAGACGACGCGGGCTGTCTTCCAGGCGGTTGGCTTCGTCCAGCAGGGCATCCACCTCGGCGTTCGCGTAGCGTCCGCGGTTGAAGCCGACCGGCGGGACCTGACCGCTGTGGAAGACGCGCCTCAGGATGTCCGGATCGGCCAGCGCCCCGGCTGTCCACTGGAGCGTGAAGAGCTGGAAGTTCCCGGCCAGCACGTCTGCATACAGGGTGGCGAATTCGTAGGTGCGCACGTCGAGCGCGATCCCCACATCGCGCAGGTTCTGCTGAATCACCGACGACTGCAGCCGGTTGAACTCCGTGTTCGACACCTTGAGGGAAAGTCCGAAGCGCATCGCCGGCCCTCCGCCATCCGGGTCTGGGTAGCCGGCCTCGTCCAGCAGCGCACGGGCGCGCGCCGGTTCGTAGGCGAACGACGGCACGTCCGACGCAGCGGCCCAGGAGAGTGGTGAGAGCAGGCCGGATGCCGGAGCGGCCAGCCCGCGGCGCAGGTACCGCACGATCGCCTCACGGTCGATCGCGTGCGCGAGCGCCCTTCGCACACGCACATCCTGCAGCCTCGGATCGCGCACGTTCAGGCCGACGTACTGGTAGTCCACGCCAGGGCCCTCGACGACCTGCAGCCGTCCGTCCCCGCGCAGCTGGTGCACAATGTCCGGCGCAAGGTCGTTCACCACGAGGTCGATGGTGCCTTTGCGCAACTCCAGTCCGCGCATCACGTCGTCGGGCACGATCTTCAGGATCAGGCCGGTGTTGCGCGGCGCGCCGCCCCAGTAGTCCTGGTTCGCCCGCAGCTCGATGTGGTCGTCCACCTCGTGCCGCACGAAGCGGTAGGGGCCGGTGCCGATCGGGTGGTCGCGCACGTCCGGTCCGGATCCTCTCGGCAGGATCGGCATCATGAGGTTGATCGGGAAGGAGGCGAACGGCTGCTTCAGCGTGAAGACGACCGTCCACTCGTCGCGTGCCACCACCGACTGCAGTTCGCGATAGCCGCCCTTGCGGGGCGACACCATCCCGGGATCGAGGAACTGGTTGAAGGTGAAGACCACATCCTCGGCCGTCAGCGGTCGGCCGTCGTGGAAGCGCACCCCCCGGCGCACCGAGACGATGTAGGTCAGCGGATCGGGATGTTCGAGCGATGCCGCGAGCCTCGGCACGACCCGCAGGTGCTCGTCGAGCTCCACCAGGTTGTCGAAGATCAGCTGGTGGACCTTGGCGGACGCATCGTCGGTGCCGAAGCGCGGGTCGAGGTTGTTCGGTCCGGTCGTCATGCTGACGACGATCGTCCGGGGATCGGCGGCGGGTGCGGGGGCGCAGGCCATGGTGCCGAGCGCGCAGGACAGCGCCAGGACCGCGGCCGGCTTCATCACGCGAGGGCGTCCTTCTTCAGGTCGGCCAGGGCGAGCAGGGCGTCGAGCGGCGTCATCCGGTCCAGGTCGAGCGAGGCCAGCCGGTTGCGCAACTGGTCGTCGGCGGGCGCCTGGAAGAGCCCGAGCTGCTGCTGGGAGCTGTTGGGCGTGGCACTGACCGACGGGCGGCCGCCGCGGGCCAGTTCGTCGCGCTCGAGCGCAGTGAGGATCTCGCGGGCGCGATCGACCACCACTTTCGGGAGGCCGGCAAGCCGGGCCACCTGGATGCCGTAGCTCCTGTCCGAGCGGCCGGGCACGATCTTGTGCAGGAAGATGATGTCGTCCTTCCATTCGCGGGCGGCGACGTGGTGGTTCACCACACCTGGCGTGGAGTCCGCGAGGTCGGTCAGCTCGTGGTAGTGGGTAGCGAACAGCGTCTTCGGGCGGATCTTCGGGTTGGTGGCCAGGTGCTCGGCCACGGCCCACGCGATGCTCAGGCCATCGAAGGTGGCTGTGCCGCGGCCGATCTCGTCGAGCACCACCAGGCTCCGCGAGGTGGCCGTGTGCAGGATGTTGGCGGTCTCCTGCATCTCGACCATGAAGGTCGAGTGACCGCGGGCGATGTTGTCCGAGGCGCCCACGCGGGCGAAGATGCGGTCGACGAGCGCGAGCTTGGCTTCACGCGCCGGCACGAACGAACCGGCCTGCGCCATGATGCAGACTAGGGCGGTCTGGCGCAGGTAGGTGGACTTGCCGCCCATGTTCGGCCCGGTGAGCACCACGAGCTGGCAGGTGCTTCCGTTCAGCGTGATGTCGTTGGGGACGTAGGCCTCACCGGCGGCCGCCGTGCGGCGCTCGACCACCGGATGCCTGGCATCGACCACGGACATCTCGTCGCCGTCGTGGACGTGCGGCTTGATGTAGTTGTTCACGGCGGCAGCGTCGGCCAGCGCCGCGAGCACGTCGAGCGTGGCAATCGCGCGAGCAGCGGCCTGGATGCGGGGCGCCTCGGCGGCAACCGCGCGACGCAGCGCGTCGAAGAGCTCCAGTTCGCGGGCGACGATCCGTTCATCGGCGCCGACGACCTTCTCCTCGTACTCCTTCAGCCCCGGCGTGATGAACCGTTCGCCGCCGGCAATGGTCTGCTTGCGGTGGTAGTCGACCGGCACCGCGTGCAGGTTCGACTTCGAGATCTCGATGTAGTAGCCGAACACCCGGTTGTAGCGGATCTTCAGCGACGTAATGCCGGTCCGCTGACGCTCGCGTTCCTCCATCTCGGCGATGTACTGCTTGCCGGAGCGGCTGATGGACCGCAGGTCGTCCACCTCGGGATCGAACCCGTCGCGAACGAAGCCCCCTTCGCGCGCCAGGACCGGCGGATCGTCCACCAGCGCGGTCTCGATCCGGTCGCGCACGTCGGCCAGGTCGTCGAGCTGCGATCCGAGCGACCGCACCAGGGGCGCCTGGAGGTCCGTCAGGAGCGTACGCAGCCTGGGAATGAGGGAGATGGACTGCCGGAGCCCGACCAGATCGCGCGGCCCGGCCGTGCCAAGCGCCGCCCTGGCGACCAGCCGCTCGAGATCCTGGACGCCCTTCACCGCATCCCGGAACTTGCCGCGTTCGGTGGTACGGAAGGCCAGGTCCTCGACCGCATCGAGACGGTCACGGATGGCGTCGAGGGACAGGAGCGGGCGCAGCAGCCAGGACCGCAGCATCCGACTGCCCATGGAGGTGACGGTCCGGTCGAGTTCGTCGAGCAGGGAGCCGTCACGCTCGCCCTCGGAGCCCTGCACGATCTCCAGATGCCGCAGCGTGGTGGGGTCGATCAGCAGGCCGTCGGCGCGCTGGCGGTAGGCGATGGCACGGACGTGCGCGAGGTCGGCCTTCTGCGTGGACCGCAGGTAGTGGACCAGCGCGCCCGCCGCGCAGACCGCCGCCACCTTCTGGTCGAGACCGAAGCCCTCGAGTCCGCCCGCCTTGAGCTGGTCGAGCAACGCACGCCGGGCGGCCTCGGGGTCGAACGCCCAGGCGTCCACCGGCGTCATGGGCGCACCGGCATCGGCAATCTGGGGCCAGGCGGCCTGCAGGGCCTGCTGGGTCCCGACGATGTCCAGCGTGCCAGGGTCGTGCGCGACGATGACCTCGCGAGGACGAAGCACCGTCAGCTCGTCGGCGAACGCCTGCAGTCCGTCGGCGCCGAGATACTCGGTGGCGCTGAACTCGCCCGTCGACACATCGAGCAGTGCCACGCCGAGGGTGTCACGGTCGCGCACCTGGTGCCTCGCGACCGCCATGAGGAACGCCGGCTCGCGCGCGTCCAGGTAGCCGCTGTCGGTGAAGGTGCCCGGTGACACCACCCGCACGACCTCGCGCCTGACGATGCCCTTGGCCTTCTTCGGGTCTTCCACCTGATCGCAGATGGCCACCCGGAAGCCCTTCTTGACGAGACGCGCGATGTAGGTGTCGGCCGCGTGGAACGGCACACCGCACATGGGGATGCCGTTGCCGCTGGCGTCCTTGGAGCGGGAAGTGAGGGTCAGTTCGAGGGCACGGGCGGCGACCAGCGCGTCTTCATAGAACATCTCGTAGAAGTCGCCCATCCTGAAGAACAGGATTGCGTCGCGATGCTGCTGCTTGGCGTCGAGGTACTGCCGCATCGCCGGCGTCGCCGACGTTGACATATCCTTGTAGTCTAACGCATGCGCGTACTTGCACTGGACACGACGACACGCGCGGGCAGTGTCGCGGTGCTGGCGGATGGCCGTGTCGTCGCCCAGTCCATCGGCGACGCCGCGCGCACGCAGGCCGAGCGCCTGCCCCGCGAGATTCTCGAGGCCCTCGCCGCCGCCTCGCTGACCACCCACGACGTGGACCTGTTCGCGGTGGCGGCAGGACCCGGTTCCTTCACGGGCCTCCGCATCGGCATCGCGACCGTGCAGGGACTGGCGTTCGTCCACGGACGCCCCGTGGCCCCGGTGTCCGCGCTGCGGGCGCTTGCCGAGGCGGCCGCGGTCGGGGCCGACGTGGGGCAGCGGGTTGCCGCCTGGATGGACGGGCACCGCAAGGAGGTCTTCAGCGCGCTGTACGAGGTGGAGGCGCGGGCCACCGACAGCGCCCCCTCGCGACTGCTCGAGATCGAGAGCCCAACGGCGGAGCCACCGGCCAGCGTACTGGCGCGCTGGAGCGTCTCTGGCCTGCCTCGCGTCATCTGTGGCGACGGCACGCGGTTGTACGGCTCGCTCGTGCCGCCAGGGGTGCAGACGCTCGACGCGCCACCGCTCGCGCCGATCGTGGGCAGGCTCGGGGCTGTCTCGGCGACGGTCGCGCCCGCGGCGCTCCAGCCCCTCTACGTCAGGCGCCCGGACGTCGAGCTGAACCGGGACGCTGCTCGCACGCGGCCATGACCGACTGTTTCATCCAGCCGGTGACCTCGGAGCGCGACATCGACGACATCCTGCGAATCGAGTCGATCGTGTTCACGCGTCCGTGGACCCGCGAGATGTACCTGTCGGAACTGGAACATCGCGACGTCTCGTTCTTCTACATCGTCAGGGACCCGGTCGGTGAGGCGATCGGCTTCTGTTCGTGGTGGCTCGTCCTGGACGAAGTGCACATCAACAACCTGGCGGTGCTGCCGGAACACCGGCGCGGCGGCGTGGCATCCGCCCTGCTCGAGAGGGTGCTGCAGGACGGTGCGGCGCGAGGTGCCCACCGGGCGACGCTCGAGGTTCGTCGGTCGAACACTCCCGCGCTGCGGCTCTACGAGACGTTCGGGTTCGCGGTCGCCGCCGTGCGGCGGAACTACTACAGCCACCCCGAAGAGGACGCCCTTGTGCTGTGGCGTGAACCCTAGGCGCATCCCCCCGCGCCGGAGTTGAAACGGGTACCGGGGTGTGCTACGTTCGGGTTCAACAGGGTCGGTGCGACGGCGCTGCCTGTAACAGCCCCCCGTGCCGCTCCTGCCTTCAAGGAGGCGGACCATGAATGAGCAGACACAGGACCTGAAGGCTGTGTTGCTGCAGACGAACGAGGAGTTCCACCACCTCGCCGATCAGCATCACGAGCTCGATGAGCGCCTGCACCAACTCGTCAGCAAGTCCCACCTGTCGGAACCCGAACTTCTCGAAGAATCCACCCTCAAGAAACGCAAGCTCGCGCTGAAGGACCGCATGGAGGCGATTGCGCGCGACTACCAGCGCAATCACTGACATCCGCGCGTCGCGTTCTTGAAGGACAAGGGAAGCGGGCAGCCGGGCACCCGGGCGGTGGTTCCTCCTGCCGCCTTCCCTTGTCCTTTAGACTAAAGCGATGCGTGTCGACCCGGCAGGTTACCCCTTCATCGGAATTTCGTTCGCCCTGGCGCTGGCCGGCGGCGTCGTGGTGTCGCCCTGGCTGGCCCTGCCGTTCGTACTGCTGGCCGCGTTCTTCCTGTTCTTCTTCCGCGACCCCGATCGCCGGGCGACCAGCGGGGACGACCTCGTGCTGTCGCCGGCCGACGGGCGCGTGCTCGTTGCGGGACCGGCCGTGGCCGGCGCGGCGCCTGCGGGCGACTGGCAGCAGATCAGCATCTTCCTGTCGCCCATGAACGTGCACGTGAACCGGGTGCCGGTGTCCGGCCGCGTCACCAAGGTCTCGTACACGCCGGGCAAGTACCTGCCGGCCTACGCGCACGACGCCGCGACCGCGAACGAGCGGAGCGAGATCTGGATCGATCACAAGGGACAGAGCGTGGTGGCCCGGCAGATCGTCGGCATGCTGGCGCGGCGCGTGGTGTGCCGCCTGACCAGCGGGAGCGAGGTACGCGCGGGCGACCGGTATGGTGTCATGAAGTTCGGATCGCGCATGGACGTGTTCCTGCCGCCCACCGCCGAACTGAAGGTCGAAGTGGGTGCGATCGTGCGCGCGGCTGAATCCATCATCGCGGTGTTACACTGAACCGCGCCTCCCAGATGAGCACGACACCCCAGCCCGCCGACACCCGGATGCGCTTCCTCCGCGGCACGCAGGATCGCAGGCCGCGCGTGCGACGGGGCGTCGCGCTGCTGCCCAGCCTCTTCACGATGGGCAATCTCTTCTGCGGGTACTCGTGCATCGTGTACGCGCTGCGGGGCGACTTCGAGAGCGCCGCGCCCTACATCGGCATCTCCATCGTGCTCGACATGCTCGACGGGCGCATTGCCCGACTGACCGGCACGTCGAGCGAATTCGGCCTGCAGCTCGACTCGCTCGCCGACGCGATCTCGTTCGGCGTCGCGCCCGCCATCCTGGCCTACGCGTGGGGGCTCGAGCCGCTCGGCCGGCTCGGCATGTTCTCGGGTTTCCTGTTCGTGAGCGCCGCAGTGCTGCGGCTGGCGCGCTTCAACGTGCAGACGGCCGCGGGAGGCGACAAGCGGTATTTCGTGGGCATGCCCAGCCCGGCTGCGGCCGGCGTACCGGCAGCGACGGTATACATGTTCGCGGGTGGGCTCACGGACTACCGGGCCTCGCTCGGCGCCCTCGTCATGGTGCTGCTGCCCGCCGTGCTCATGGTGAGCACCATCCGGTTCCGCAGCTTCAAGACGCTCGACCTCCAGATGCGTCGGCCCTACACCGTGCTGTTCCTGGTGGCCGCCGGCATCATGGCCGTGGCCACGCACCCGCGCCTCGTGCTCGTGCTGATGGCCTATACCTACCTGGGATCCGCCTTCATCGGCATGGCGATCACGCGCCTCAAGCACCGGGGACAGCCGCCCACGACGATGGGGCAGGCGCCGGTCACCACGGCCGACGCTGCCAACCAGTAACGCCTAACCCTTCCCGGCCGATGCGGGCCTGGTCGTCGCGAAGCGACGTTCCTGCCCAGGCAGCCGGTCGTCGCTCGCCGCCGCAGTCATCCACGCGGGATACTCCGGCGCCAGCCGGCTCACCGCATCGAGTTCTGCCAGTTCCCCGGAGGTCAGCGTCAACTCCACCGCCTTGAGGTTGTCCTCGAGCTGCGCCTGCTTGCGCGCCCCGATGATCACGCTGGTGGTCACCGGCTGCGCCAGCAACCATGCCAGCGCCACCTGGGCGGCACTGACGCCTCGGGCCCCCGCCATACGGTTCAGCACGTCCACGATGTCGTAGGTGCGTTCCTTGTCCACCGGCGGGAAGTCGAACGAGGCCCGGCGTCCGGCCTCGTCGGCGGTGCTCCTCGTGAACTTGCCCGACAGCAGCCCGCCGGCGAGCGGGCTCCAGACCAGCAGGCCGAGCTGCTGGTCCTTGAGGAGCGGGATGATCTCCCGCTCGAGCTCGCGGCCGGCGAGCGAATAGTACGACTGCGTGCAGCGGAAGCGTTCGAGGTGCTGCTCCCTCGAGATCGCCAGCGCCTTCATGATCTGCCACGCCGCATAGTTGGAGCAGCCGATGTAACGCACCTTGCCCTGATGCACGAGATCGTCCAGGGCACGCAGCGTGTCCTCGAGGTTGGTCAGCACGTCGAAGCGGTGCACCTGGTAGAGGTCGATGTAGTCGGTACCGAGACGCGTCAGGCTCGCCTCGACCGCCTGCATGATGTGCAGCCTGGACAGGCCGACGTCGTTCGCGCCCGGTCCCATCCGCCCGCGCACCTTGGTCGCGAGGACAACCTGGTGACGCCGGTCCGCCAGCGCCTTCCCCAGCATGGTCTCGGACTCGCCCAGCGAGTACACGTTCGCCGTGTCGATGAAATTGATCCCCGCGTCGATCGAACGGTGGACGATGGCGTCCACGCCCGGCTGATCGAGGCCGGCAATCACTTCCCACATGCCGCCGCGACCGCCGAAGGTCATGGCGCCCAGGCACAGTTCGGAGACGAACACACCGGTGTCAGCAAGCTGTCTGTACTTCATGGGCCCGGATTATAGCGGACCGATTCAGGGTGCGCGGGTCGGCCTCCCGGCGGTGCGCGTTCAGGCCGCGGGGGGCAGGATGAGGGTGACCGTGGTACCGGTGCCGCGCGCGCTGTGCACGTCGATGGTGCCGCCGATCAGCTCCACGTTCCGGCGCGCGATGGTCAATCCCAGCCCCGTGCCGGTGGCCTTCGTGGAGAAGTACGGCTCGAAGATGCGGGCCAGCGCCTCGGGATCCATGCCGATGCCGGTGTCGGTCACGTCGACGGTTGCGCCACCGGCCAGCGAGCCCGGCAGCGTGGCGCCCCCGGGCGTCGGGAATGCCCTGACCTGCAGTGACCCGCCCCCGGGCATGGCATGGAGCGCATTCTCGATCACGTTCGTCAGCGCCCGCCCGAAGAGCGTGCGGTCGATCTGGACGCGCGGCAGCGGCGCCGCCACGTCCAGCACGAGCGACACCCGGTGTGCCAGCCCCGAACGATAGGGTTCCACCACTTCGTCGAGCAGGGCGGCGAGGTCGGTCGCCTCGGGGCGGGCCGTGGGCGACGACGCAAAGCTCGAGAACTCACTCGAGATCTGGCGCAGCAGCTTCACCTGCGACAGGATCGACGCCACGCACTCATCGAGGACCGGCGACAGGGGCCGCCCCCGGTCGAGGTTCACCCGCTGCGCGTGCTCCGCCGACAGCTGGATGGGCGTGAGCGGATTCTTGATATCGTGCGCCACCTGCCGCGCCATCTCGGCCCAGGCCTCGAGCCGCTGCGTGCGTTCGAGGTTCGCACGCTGGGTCTTCAGGTCTGCCGCCATACGGTTGAAGTCCTCCACGAGACGGCGCAGTTCGTCCGACGACGTGGCGGCGATCCTTGCATCCAGGTCGCCCCTCGCGATCCGCCGCGTCGCGCGGGTCAGCCGGTTCACGGGATCGGCAATCCGTTCCGCCATCCAGTAGCCGACGGCAGACCCGAGCAGCACGAAGACCACCGCCGCCGAGAGCACGCGTCGATCGAGTTCGTCGATCTGCTGCTCGATCTCGCGCTGCCGCAGGGTCTGCGGCACGGTGACGATCCCCTCTCGGGCACCGGCACGCACCGGCGCCGCCGCCACCAGGTACCCGCCCGCCGCACCGAGCTGCTCGACCATCACCGTCGTCGGCAGCCGGTCCAGCGCGATGGCCCGGTAGACGTCCGCCGGGGTTCGCGACGGCAGCAGCCGCGAGGCGAAGAGCGGTCGCTCGCTCGTGGCGCGCAGCCGCGGGCCATCGAACAGGTTGACGTCCTGATCGATCGCGCGCCGCACGAGGAGCATGAACTCATCGTCGATCCGGTCGAGCGAGCCGGCCCCACGCTGCTGGAGTTCGACGTAGTCCTCGATCAGGCGCTGGGCGACGGTGGCGGTCTTCACCGCCGACTCCTCGACCCCGGCGCGGAACTGGTTCGCGAAGTACGTGCTCGTGGCGATCGCGAGCACCACCACCGGCACGCCCGCCGATGCCGCGAACGCGATGAACAGCTTGCGGTAGAAGCTCGAGCGCACTTCGCGCAGCAGCGCCCGTCCGCTGGCGGGCGTCTGCGCGGTCACGCCGTTGAACAGGGTCGTGCCGGCGACGAGCACGGCGTAGAGGACCGCGCACAGGAACACGAGTTCGCCGAGGTTGACCAGGTGGCTGAACCAGGTGAGGACCGGATAGCCCAGGGCGTAGATGCCGCCGCGATCGTTGAAGAAGTACACCCGGAAGCTCTCGTCGTCACGCCGGACCCGCTGCCAGAAGGGTTCGCGCGACGCGACCATCCGGTCGAAGACCTCGTCAGCGAGCGGCCAGACCCGTGTACCGGACGCATAGAGCGGCGCGCGGCTCCAGCCGTAGAAGGCCAGTTCCACGTCGTTCCCGAAGCTCGACTCCTCCGCACCCGGTGATGACAGTGACTCGAGGTACGGGTTGGGCGACGAGACGAACGGGAGCGCGCGGTAGTCGAGCTGCGCGCGGACGACGATCCCCCCGACGCGGCGTGAGCCCGTGCAGATGGCGCGGCTGGCGCGGAGTACGTTCCGGAGCGCCGAACCGAACGGCGAGACTTCCTCGTAGATCTCCCAGTCCGTGCAGGAGGTGCCGCGGAACTCGGGCGAGCCGTACTCGGGCAGATCCAGGGCAAACCGGCTGACGAGCGTGCCATTCCACCCGTACAGCTCCACCGCGGACGTCGTGCGCGATCGGGCCAGTTCGGTCTGCGACCAGACGATGAAGGCCCTGTCGGTGGCGGGCGCGGCGTCCTGTGCGGCCCCGGTCACGAAGTCGGCCAGGGACGGCAGTGCATCGATCGCCTCGAGCGCCTGCGGGACGCGTCGCACCTGCAGGTCCTCCCGCTGGCTCGCCACGAGCGGAGCCAGGTGGGTCGCCACCCGGTGCTCCTTGCCCGACACGGAGAACGCCACGAGGGAGGGGTAGAAGGCCAGCCCGGGGAGCACGAGCGCGAGGAACAGCAGGGCGAGTCGCGCCGCCTGCGAGGCGCGCCGGATCGATCCGCGTGGATGGGCGAGGATCGCGGCGCCGAGCCCGCCTGCGAGCATCGCCAGGAGGAGCGGACCGAGCGGCATGCCGGAGCTGCTGCCGTTCGCCAGCCACCGCTCGCTCACGAGCGCTCCGACCGTGGCCGACGCGATGATGACCGGGCGACGGACCGGCGCCCGCCTGGTGCGCCAGAGAATGGCCGGCAGGCGCAGCACGCCTGCGGCGCCCCAGACCACCGAGACGTTCAGCAGGAGGAGCGCACTCACCATGCCGAGGCGGAGGGGCTCGAAGGGGTGGAGCGAGAAGCGGAGGAGGTCGTGCGGCGTCCGGTCGGCAATCCGGCCGAGCAGCCCCTCATACCACCAGAGGAGCCAGGCGGCGACGGCGCCTGAGGCGAGGAAGGCGGCAATGCCGACCAGCGTGGACCAGGGACCGGCCGCCAGCAGGCGCACACGGGGCGAGGTGACGCGCCGCCGTTCCATGCTGTCGAGCGCCAGCCACACGAGCGCCGCGAGGACCAGCGCGTTGGGCAGCAGTTCGGCCGTGCCGGCGGCGTCTGGGGGCGTGATCTCCACCAGCGCGATTCCGAGCAGCGCGCGGCCGGCAAGCAGCACGCCCAGCAGCCCCACCGTCGAGAGCGCGAAGCCGCCCGGGCGACCGGCGTGACGCCGGATCTCGAGTAGCGGGGCCGCAAGGAGCAGCACCGTCAGCGCCAGCGTCCCGAGCACCGCCGCACGGATCCACTCCTGCCACGTCTCCCGCGCACGCGCGAGATCGGCGGGCGAGACGGTCGCGTGTGCGAGCACCTGCCCCTCGGGAGTGGGGATGGTGAAGGCGTAGGGTGCGCGCGGCGGAGCCTGTCCCGGCGTCACCCGCACGTCGACGTCGACCACCGAGGTCGGCAGGCGGAACGTGTCTGTCACCGGGCTCGACACGTCGGTCCGTTCCTCGACCAGTTGCTCGGCGACAACCGTGGCAATCCTGGGCGAGCCCGGCCGCGACCGGTCGAGCAGCGGTTCGACACGCACGAGCCGCGGCCCGAGCGGGTCAAGGGAGACGAACAGGCTCGCAGGTCCCTCGATGCGGTCGCGCGGCAAATCGGAGACCCGGCCGGCCCACGCCACCGGGGTGCCGTTCATCGCGTACAGCGTGATGCCAGCTCGGCCGGAGGCATCTGGTGGAATCTGGGCAGCAAGCGCCTGGAAGAGCGCGCGTGACCCGGCCGACCCGCGCGCGGCCTGGGCGACGGCCTCCGAGTGCCCGAGCACCTGGGTGGTGCGCGTGGACAGCGCGGCGGCTGCCTGATCGAACCGCTGCCGCAGTTCCTGCTCGATGCGCGCGACGGCCGCCTCGTCTGTCGCTCCGAGGCGCGTCCGCTCGACCGCCGTGCCCGCCCCCCACGCAACGAGCGCGGCGAGCAGGCCGGTGATCGCGATGCGACCCAGGATGGCGATCGGTGTCGGACGATGTCTCACAGGCGCAGCCGAGCACAGGATACACGGGTGCTATAGTGATTTCGATTGCGCCTGAAGCTGCTGCTGAAACGGGGAGCGCTGCTCGCCGCCGCCAACTGGCCCGTGGTGGCCATTCAGTTCACGGCCCAGACAACCTTCCAGGTGCTGCTCGCGGTGCCGATCATCGGCGCCGCCGTTCTGGTGGCCGTCCTCCTCGGCGGTGATCTCACGCACCTGCTCCAGGGGAGCATGCGGGAGATCTTCGCCACCATCACCGACGCGCTGGTCTCGGAGCCGTTCGCGCTCGGCGCTTTCATCACCGCCTTCGTCATCGCGCTGGTCGGCGGCTCCACCCTGATGTTCCTGGTAAAGGGTGGCACGGTGGACGTACTGCTCGCAGCCAACGTCAGGGCGGGGGACATCGAGCACCGGCCAATGACGTTGACGTCGATGGCCGAGGGCGCCGCATTCTCCATCGGTGGGTTCCTGCGGGGCTGTGGACGGCTGTTCCGTCCCTACCTCCGGCTCGGCCTCACGCTGATGCTGGTGTACGGGCTGACGGCGGCGGCCTATCTCGCCTTCATTGTGTATGGGTACAGGGCGGCGGGCGAGGGCGTGCTGTTCGTGGGCTGGACGGTGCTCGCCGCGCTGGCCACGCTGGCACTGTTCCTCTGGATCACCGTCGTGAACCTCGTGTACCTGCTGCTGCAGATTGCCATGGCGTCCGGCCACGCCACGCTCGGGGCTGCGAGCCGGCAGGTCGTGCGGTTCGCGCGGGCCGAGTTCCGAGAACTGAGCGGGGTGTTCCTCGTCGTCTTCGGAATGGTCGTGGCCGCCTGGTTCGCCTCGGCCCTCGCGTGGTCCGGCGTCGGGCTGATCGCGTTCGTGCCGCTGGTTGGACTCGCCGTGTTTCCGCTGCAGATTGCCGCGCTCGTCCTGCGCGGGCTGGTCTTCGAGTACATCGGCATCACCGCCATGGGCGCATACGTCAGCCTGTTCCGGCGGTTCGAAGCCGCCGACGCCGGCGTGGCGCACGCGTCTGCCGAAGCCCCCTCGCTCCATCCGGCGCACTGAGGTCTCCGCCCGCCGCTCGTGAGGGGTCGCGCCGGGCTCAGCGCCTTGGCGGTGCCGAGCCGGCAGGCGGCGCGACTGGCGGCACGAGAGGCTGCAGCGATGGGGTCGGCGATGCAGCGGTAGCGCCGGGTACCGTCACGGTGATCACCCCTGGGAGGACCGGGAGCGGCGTGTTCATGGGCGGGTCGATGAGCCGCCGCATCGCCAGCACGCGCGTGCCCCGGGCGAGGTCCCTCGAAACCAGCACCACCTGGGGGAGCCCGTGCACGGTGAGCACGAAGGGGGAGGCGGCCAGTTCGCCGGGGGCGGCGATGTCGCCGGCAGGCGTGCCGTCCTTCATCGCGAACGCGTACACCTTCGGCGTGAGGCCACTCACCAGCAGGACATCACCGGCCCGCACAGGCCCCCGCGTGGGCCTCGACGCCAATGCGCGCTTCCAGCGTTGCGCACCGGATCGGCGGTCCAGCGCACGCAGCACGTTGTCGCGCGAGACGAAATAGACGCGCGAGTCGTCGACCAGCGGCTGCCCGATCACGTCGCCACCCGTGCGCCAGCGCCAGTCGATGTCACCGGGCCCGGCAAGGAGGCAGTAGAGGTAGTTGTCGTCGGAGCCCACGTAAATCCGGTCGTCGAGCGCGAGCATCTCGTTGGGCGGACCACCCAGCTGACGGGACCAGCGCTCCTGGCCGGTCGTCACGTCGAGGGCAACGACACGGCCGTCCTCGAGGCCGATGTAGACCCGGTCGGCGGCCAGGGCCGGCGGCGCGTGCACGGGTGCGCCCAGTTCCCGCCGCCAGATCAGCTCGCCGTCCGTCGCCCGGAAGGCGAACACCGTGCCCGCGGCATCGGCCCCGACGAGCCAGCCGTTGTCCCAGGTGAGCGGAACGGCCAACGGTTCCGTGAATGGCAACTGCCAGGCCACGGTACCGTCGGCCTGCCGAACGGCGGTGAGGCGCCCTCGCTCGGCGAGAAAAACGAGTCCATCACCGGAAGCGGGAGCCGACACCGGCGTTCCGGCCACGCTCCATGCCGGCTGTCCGGTGACCAGGTCCAGCGCAGTGAACCGGTCGTCGTCGGTGGCGAGGAAGGCGTGCGGACCGGCAAAGCCAGGCGGGGCCGTCAGGAGCCGATCGAGCGGCTCGTTCCAGGCCGGCAGGACCGGAAACAGCGGCAGGGGAGACGCCTGGGAGATCTGAGCCGCGGCCGCTGCGGAGAGCAGCAGCCAGAGGGCAATCGCACTACAAGATGTTGTGACCCGTGACACGTGGCACCGCTTATAATAGCGTCGTTTCACATCCGGTCCCGGCGGGCCCGAGCGGGTCCGCGCCATCGCCAGACTGCAGGCCTTCGTGAGCCACCAAACCATCATCGTCCTCGACTTCGGTTCGCAGTACACCCAGCTCATCGCGCGCCGACTGCGTGAGCTGTCGGTCTATTCGGAAATCTGGCCTCCCACCACCCCCATCGAGACGCTCCGGGCGAAGAACCCGGTTGGCGTCATCCTGTCGGGCGGTCCGAAGAGCGTGTCCGATCCGGGGGCACCGGTCTGCGACCCGGCCGTGTTCGATCTCGGCGTGCCGGTACTGGGCATCTGCTACGGGATGCAGCTGATGGCGCATCGCCTCGGTGGCACCGTGGCGCCGGCCGCGCATCGCGAGTTCGGGCATGCCACGGTCCGGGTTACCTCGGAGGGGGCACCGGCCGTCCTGTTCAGCGACGTCCCGGAAGAGATTCGGGTCTGGGCGAGTCACGGCGACTTCGTGGCGGCCGCCCCGCCGGGGTTCACCGTGTCGGCCACCAGTGCGAACGCGCCCGTGGCGGCGATGGCCAACCCGGAGCGCCGGCTGTACGCGCTGCTGTTCCACCCCGAAGTGGTGCACACCGAGAGTGGCCTCGAGATCATCCGCAACTTCGCCTTCAGGGTGTGTGGCTGCTCGGGCGACTGGACCATGAAGTCGTTCGTCGAGGAGTCGGTGGCGCGGATCCGCGGCCAGGTGGGTGGCGGGCGTGTGGTGTGCGGGCTGAGCGGCGGTGTGGACTCCACGGTGGCCGCCCTGCTCATCCACAAGGCGATTGGCGATCACCTCACCTGCATCTTCGTGGACAACGGCCTGCTGCGGCTCGACGAGGCGGCGCAGATCCGCAAGCGCTTCGAGCGCCTGCACCTGCCGCTGGTGTTCGCCGACGCCGCGGACCTCTTCCTCGATCGGCTGGCGGGGGTGATCGACCCCGAGAAGAAGCGCAAGATCATCGGGAACACCTTCATCGATGTGTTCGAGGTGGAAGCGCACAAGCTGGGCCAGGTGGACTTCCTCGGCCAGGGCACGCTCTATCCGGACGTGATCGAGTCGGTGCCCGTGGTTGGGCAGTCGGCCGTCATCAAGAGCCATCACAACGTGGGTGGGCTTCCGGAACGGATGCGCATGCGCCTCGTCGAGCCGCTGCGCGAACTCTTCAAGGACGAGGTGCGTGCGGTGGGCCGCGAGCTGGGGCTGGACGAGGAGTTCGTCGTGCGGCAGCCGTTCCCCGGACCGGGCCTGGCGGTCCGCATCCTCGGCGAGGTGACCCGCCCACGGCTGGACCTCCTGCGGAAGGCCGATGCGATCGTCTCGCAGGAAGTGCGCCGCGAGGGTTGGTACGAGCGGCTCTGGCAGAGCTTCGCCGTGCTCCTGCCGGTCCAGAGTGTGGGCGTGATGGGGGACGAACGGACGTACGAGTACACGGCCGCGATACGCGCCGTGGAGAGCCGCGACGGCATGACGGCCGACTGGGCCCGCCTGCCGCACGACCTCCTCGCCCGCATCTCGTCGCGCATCGTGAACGAGGTGCGCGGCATCAACCGCGTGGTGTACGACATCAGCTCGAAGCCGCCGTCGACGATCGAGTGGGAGTAGACACAGTGCTGATTCCCGAATGCTGATTGCTGAATGGCATCGGCGGGAGTCAGATTGGCAGGTCTCTCTTCGCAATTGGCAATCAGCACTTAGCAGTTAGCAATTCGCAGTCAGGTTTATGTCCGAGTTCGTCCACCTCCACCTGCACACCGAGTTCTCGCTGCTCGACGGCGCCTGCCGCATCGACGAGTTGCTCGATCAGGCGGTGCAGCTCAAGATGCCGGCGATCGCGGTCACCGAGCACGGGAACATGTTCTCGTCGGTGGTCTTCCACGACCACGCGCGGGCGCGCGGGCTGAACCCGATCCTGGGGTGCGAGGTCTACGTGGCGCCGGGCGATCGGCGCACCAAGAGCGGCGTGCCGGGCGAGACGCAGAACCACCTGGTCCTGCTGGCCGAGACCAACGAGGGCTACCACAACCTGATCAAGCTCGTGTCCTCGGGCTACACCGAGGGGTTCTACTACAAGCCGCGCATCGACAAGGAGCTGCTCGCGCAGCACTCCAAGGGGCTCATCGGCCTCAGCAGCTGCCTGAAGGGCGAGGTTGCCGAGGGGCTCGCGCACCACCAGGAGCGCAAGGCCATGGAGGCGGCCGCGGCCTACCGCGACATCCTCGGTCCCGGCAACTTCTTCCTCGAGATGCAGTGGCACGGCATCGAGGAACAGCGCACGGTGAACAGCGGCATCCCCGCCATCGCGCGCGACCTCGGCCTGCCCATGGTGTGCACCAACGACGTGCACTACCTGCGCGACTCCGATGCGCACGCGCACGACGTGCTGCTGTGCATCGGCACCGGCAAGGGCTTCAACGACCCGAAGCGGCTCCGCTACGACGCCAAGCAGTTCTTCCTGAAGACCGCGGAACAGATGGCGGAGACCTTCAAGGACTATCCCGACGCCGTGGCCAACACCATGCGCATCGCGGAGCGCTGCCACGTGAAGCTGCCATCGGGCGAGAACTTCCTGCCCGACTTCGACGTACCTCCCGGCTTCACCGTCGACAGCTACTTCGACCACGTCACGCGCGAGGGGTTCGCCGCGCGCCTGCCGCGCCTGCAGCAACTCAAGGAACAGGGGCTCCTGCGGCACACCATCGACGAATACGAGCGTCGTCTCGATTACGAGATCGAGATGATCAAGCAGATGAAGTACCCGGGGTACTTCCTGATCACCTGGGACTTCATCCGCTACGCGCGCGAGCAGGGCATCCCGGTCGGGCCGGGTCGCGGGTCGGCCGCCGGCAGCCTCGTGGCGTACTGCCTGCGCATCACCGACGTCGACCCCATCGACTACGACCTCATCTTCGAGCGCTTCCTCAACCCGGAGCGCGTGTCGCTGCCCGATATCGACGTCGACTTCTGCGAACGCCGCCGCGGCGAGGTGATCGACTACGTCACCAAGAAGTACGGCCGCGAGAACGTCTCGCAGATCATCACGTTCGGCACCATGAAGGCCAAGGCCGTCATCAAGGACGTGGGTCGTGCGCTCGAGTGGACCTTCGCCGAGGTGGACAAGGTCGCCAAGCAGATTCCGCCGGCCCTGGACATGACCCTCGACAAGGCACTCGAGGAGAACCCGGTGCTGAAGGAGATGGAGGCCAGCGATCCGAAGGTCCGCGAGCTCTTCACCGTCGCGCGTCGCCTCGAAGGGATGACCCGCCACGCCTCCGTGCACGCGGCCGGTGTCGTCATCGCCCCGTCGGCCATCACCGACTACGCCCCGCTCTACAAGGGGGCCCGCGACGAAATCGTCACGCAGTGGACGATGAAGGACGTGGAGCGGATGGGGCTGCTGAAGATGGACTTCCTCGGGTTGTCCACCCTCACGCTCATCTACGACTGCCTCGACGAGATCAAGCGCACGACCGGTGAGGTGCTCGACATCGACGCCATCCCGCTCGACAACGAGAAGGCGTACCGGATCTTCCAGGACGGGCAGACCTACGGCGTGTTCCAGTTCGAGTCGAGCGGCATGCGCGACATCCTGCGCAAGGCGCGGCCCGAACGCCTGGACGATCTCATCGCCCTCAACGCGCTCTATCGTCCGGGTCCCCTCCGCAGCGGCATGGTGGACGACTACATCGCGCGCAAGCAGGGGAAGACCGAGGTCGTCTACGAGTTCTCCGAACTCGAGCCTGTGCTCCAGGATACGTACGGCGTCATCGCGTACCAGGAGCAGGTGATGCGCATCTCGAACGTGCTCGCGGGCTTCTCGCTCGGCGAAGCGGACCTGCTCCGCAAGGCCATGGGCAAGAAGAACCCCGAGGTCATGGCGAAGATGCGCGGCAAGTTCGTGAAGGGTGCGGTGGAGAAGGGGCACCCCGAGAAGAAGGCGGCGCACATCTTCGAGCTGATGGAGCACTTCGCGGGGTACGGCTTCAACAAGTCGCACTCGACCGCCTATGCCTACCTGGCCTACCAGACGGCCTACCTGAAGGCGAACTACCCCTGGCACTTCGCGTCGGCGCTGCTCACGATCGAATCGCAGAACACCGAGAAGCTGGCGCTGTACCTCGGCGAGGCGCGCGAACTCGAGATTCCCGTGCTGCCACCCGACGTGAACGCCAGCGAACTGCGCTTCACGGTGGAACCGGGCAGGGGCGTGCGGTTCGGCCTGACGGCCATCAAGAACGTCGGCGAGGGGGCGATCGAGTCGCTGCTCGCGGTGCGGAAGAAGCACGGCCGCATCACGTCGCTGCACGCGCTCTCCGAGGAACTGGACCTGCGGCTCGCCAACAAGCGGGTGTTCGAAAGCCTGATCAAGGCGGGTGCCTTCGACTCGATGGCAAAGGGCGACCCGGCGCTCGCCGACCTGCCGACAGCCTCCATCCGCCCGCGCCTCATGGCGCAGATTGACGCCGCCTGCGAGCATGGTGCACGGCTCCAGCGGGATCGGAACGAGGGGCAGGCGCAGCTCTTCGGCGCGTTCGGGGGAGACGAGGCCCAGCACGGCGGCCCGACCAACGTGCCGCTGCCCCCGGCCACACCGTGGACCGAGCAGGAGCAGCTGTCGTTCGAGAAGGAGACGCTCGGCCTCTACTGGAGCGGGCACCCGACCGACCGCTGGGCGGCCGATCTCAAGGAGTTCGGCGCACGCACCACCGCAGACCTGGTGGACCTCGAGCCCCGACCGCAGCAGAACGAGTGGGGACCGGGCGGCCGGAAGCCCATGGAGGCCGACACGTCGATCGGCGGCGTGATTGCCACGATGCGTCCGCTGAAGACCAAGAAGGGCGACCGCATGGCGGTCTTCACGCTCGAGGACGCACACGGCAGCGTGGAGGTGTTGTGCTTCCCCGACACGTTCCAGAAGTGCGGCGCACTCGTCGAAACCGGCGCCATGGTCCTGGTGCGCGGCCGGCTCGAGAAGGACGACGAGAGCGCGCGCATCCTCTCGACCGAGATCGCGCCCATCGAGACCGTGCGCGAGCGGATCGCCCGCGAGGTGGCCATCCGCCTCCGGACGCCGGCCGATCGGCACACCTTCCAGGCCCTGGGCGAGATCTTCTCGCGCCACCGCGGCGATCGCCGCGTCTCGTTCGACCTGGAGATCCCCTCGTCGCCCACGCGCCTCCGCGTACGGGCTGATGTTTCGTCGACCATCCGTGTCCGTCCCTCCTCCACCCTGATTGCCGAGATCGAGCAGCTGGTGGGACAGGGGGCGGTCTCCCTCCGGTGATGCATGGCTGCTGAGACACTCGACTTCGAAGAACCGATTGGCGTCCTCATGAAGGAGATCGAGGCGCTCTCCATGCTGCCGCGGACCGATGCCCGGCAGCTGGAGATCGACTCCCTGAAGCGCCGGATCGAGTCGATCCGCAGCGAGCTCTACCAGCACCTCACCCCGTGGCAGCGGGTGCAGGTGGCGCGGCACCCCAGCCGGCCCGGCCTGGAGGACTTCGTCCAGCGGCTGTTCCCGAACTTCGTCGAGATCCACGGCGACCGCCGCTTCGCCGACGACCACGCGATCATGACGGGATTTGCCGAGTACCACGGCCAGTCCGTGATGCTGGTCGGGCACGTCAAGGGGCGTGACACGAAGGAGAAGATCTTCCGGAACTTCGGCTACGCACGCCCCGAGGGCTACCGCAAGGCGATGCGCGTGATGAAGCTGGCGGAGAAGTTCAGCCGGCCGATCATCGTGTTCGTCGACACGCCGGCCGCCTACCCGGGTATCGAGTCCGAGGAGCGCGGCGTGGCCGAGGCCATTGCGGTCAACCTGCGCGACATGATGATGCTCGAGACGCCGGTCATCGTCATCGTCAGCGGGGAGGGTGGCAGCGGCGGCGCGCTCGGCATCGCGATTGGTGACCGCGTGCTGATGCAGGAGTTCGCGATCTACAGCGTCATCCCGCCCGAAGGGTGCGCGGCGCTGGTCTGGCGCGACTCGGCGAAGAAGGCCGAGGCGGCCGAGGCGCTCAAGCTGACCGCGCCGGATCTCCTCGGCTTCAGGATCATCGACGAGATCATCGGCGAGCCGCCGGGCGGCGCACACACGGACCACGACGCGGCCGCGCGCAACGTGGATGCGGCGCTGACGCGGGCGCTCCGGGAGGTGGCGAGCCTGGACGTCCAGACCCGCCTGAACCTGCGGTACGAGAAGTTCCGCAACATGGGCCGGCTCGGATTCGAGTTCATCGAGGAAGCGTGAGCGGGGGCGACGAACCTGCCCGCATTCACGAGCTCGCGCTGACCGCAGACGGGGTAGGCGGACTCGAGAAGGCCGGGACCAAGGCGGCTATGCACGTTGTGGGAAGCGGCAAGAATGCGGTCCGTGCCCTCCGGGGTGTGGCACTTCAATGCGGGGGGCCGGTCTGATGCCGACGGTTGCGCCGCGCTGGGAGACACTGGCGTGCGACGAGGCGGCGGCGGCGACGCTCGCCGCGGAACTGGCGATCAGCCCCGTCGTCGCGCGGCTCCTGTGCCAGCGCGGGTTCGGCGACCCGGACACCGCCGCCCGCTTCCTGAATCCCTCGCTCGATCACCTGCACGATCCCCTGGCGCTGGCGGACATGGGCAGGGCCGTCGAGCGTGTCCTGGCGGCGATCGAGCGTCGCGAGCGCATCGCCATTCATGGCGACTACGACGTGGACGGCGTGACGTCGACGGTGATCCTCCGCCGGGCCCTGGAGCTCTTCGGGGCTGACGTCATCCACTTCATCCCGGAGCGGCTGCGCGACGGCTATGGCCTGCAGCCGGCCTCGGTGGAACGGCTCCACGCGCAGGGCGTGGTGTTGATCATCTCGGTGGACTGCGGCATCCGCGGGGCAGACGCCGCGCGGCGGGCCCGCGAGCTGGGCGTCGACCTCATCATCACGGATCATCATGAGCCCGACGCCGAACTGCCTGCCGCCTACGCGGTGATCAACCCGAAGCGGTTCGACTGCAGCTACCCGGACAAGTACCTCGCCGGGGTCGGCGTGGCCCTCAAGCTGGTGCAGGCCCTCTGCCGCCGCATGAACCGCGAGAGCTGGCTGCCCGGCTTCATCAAGCTCGCCGCCATCGGCACGCTGGCCGACGTCGTCCCGCTGGTCGGCGAGAACCGCGTCATCGCCAAGCTCGGGCTCGACCTGCTCTCGCGTGGGCCGCACAAGGTCGGCCTGCGGGCGCTGCTCGAGGTGGTCGGCCTGACCGGCAAGACCATCGACAGCTACCACATCGGCTTCATGCTTGCCCCGCGGGTCAACGCAGCCGGGCGAATGAGCACGCCTGACCTTGCCGCGCGGCTGCTCCTGGCCAACGATGAGGGGATGGCCGAGGAAGCACGCGCCCTTGCACGGCAGCTCGACAGCGAGAACGTCCGCCGGCAGGAGGAGGAAGCCGAGATCCTGGCTGCCGCACGGAAGGTCGTACAGACCGATCCTGAGGTCGGCGCGCGCTCCGTGCTGGTGGTGGCCGGCGAAGGCTGGCACCGTGGGGTCATCGGCATCGTGGCGTCGAAGCTGGTCGATGCGTTCCACAGGCCGGCGATCGTGCTGTCGATCGAGGACGGTGTGGCCCACGGCTCCTGCCGCAGCATCCCGCACTTCGACATGCTGGCGGCCCTCGAAGCCTGCGCCCCGTTCTTCATTCGCTTCGGGGGGCACAGGCAGGCGGCCGGGCTGACCATGGATGCGTCGCGAGTCCGGGAGTTCCGGTCGGTGATGAACGATCGCGCCGATGGCCTCCTCGGCCCCGAGCAGCTGATGCCACGCCTGCGCATCGACAGCGACCTCGGGTTCCGCGGCATCACGGCGCAGGTGGCGGCCGGCATCGCCTCGCTCGCCCCCTTCGGCGCAGGCAACCCGCGGCCTGTCTTCGCGGCCCGCGGGGTGGAGGTCATCGACGGTCCCCGGAAGCTGAAGGAGCGGCACCTGAAGATGGCCTTGCGGCAGGACGGGCGGGTCTTCCGCGCGGTGGCCTGGCGGGCCGCCGAGAAGCAGGAGCAGATCTCGGGCAGCCGCAACGCGATCGACGTGGCGTTCTCGCTGGAGCAGAACCAGTACAACGGCGAGAGCTACGTGGAGCTCACGCTGGCAGACCTCAGGCCGGCCCAGTCATGAAGTGGCAGCGTGTCGCGCGGCTGGTCTTCGCCGTCACGGGCATCGTGGTCGCCATCGGCGTGGCCTCCACCCTGAAGCGACGCACGCCGCCACAGACGCCGCCACCGGTCCCCCAGTCCGACCCGGCTGCGGTGGTGGAGTCCGAAGGGGGCAACTCCGTGCGGATTCAGGGGTCGCGCGAGGAAGGCACGCTGACCTACGAGCGGCTCCTCAGCTACGCCAACGGCGCCTCGAAGATGCTCGGCGTGACCATCGTGACGGAGCGCCGCGACCAGACGTTCACCATCACGGGCAAGGAAGGCCAGGCGGGGGAGAACGAGACATCGATCGAGCTGTCCGGCGGCGTGGTGCTGGAGTCGACCGACGGCATGCGCGTCACGGCCGACCGCGCCACCTACGCCAAGTCCGACAATGTCATCCGGGTGCCGGGGTCGGTGCAGTTCAGCCGAGGCCGCATGAAGGGGAGCGGCTTCGGGTTCGACTACAACCAGCGCGACAACATCATCACCATCGGCGACCGCGCCTCGATCGACGTCGGACCGGACAAGCAGGGGCGGGACGCCATGACCCTCGAGGCCGGGGCCCTGGAGTTCCGCCGGGCGGAACGGCTCGTGCGGCTCGACCGTGGCGCCAGGATCACGCGCGACGGACAGGTGATCGAGGCAGACTCCGCGGTGGCGCACCTCACCGCCGACGAAGAGCGCCTGGAACTGCTCGAATTGCGGACCAACTCCCGCATCACGGGCTCGCCCTCCGGTCCGGGCGGACTCCAGGCACTGTCCGGGCAGGACATCGATCTCCGGTACGGTGGCGATGGCCAGATCCTCCAGCAGGCGAGCGTCCGCGGGGCCGCCGTCGTCCAGCTGGCGGGCGAGCGGCGACAGGCGGGCCGCGAGATTGCCGCCAACGCGATGGAGATCGGCATGAGCGCCGATGGGGCCAGGCCGACCGCCCTCGTGGCGCGCGACAACGTCCGGGTCACGATACCGGGCGGTGCCGGTGCCGCCACCAGGACCATCTCGTCCCAGGCGCTGGACGCGAAGGGTGATGATGCGCGCGGCATCACGGGTGCCCGGTTCACCGGAAGCGTGCAGTTTGCCGAACGGGGGCAGGGGGTCGACCGGGCGGCCCGGTCCGGGGTGATGGACGTGGCGATGGCTCCGGGGTTCGGCGCCATCGAGGAGGCGACATTCGAGCGTGGAGTCCGCTTTGCCGACGGCCCGATGTTCGCGACGTCCGCCCGAGCGACCTACCTCCTGACGCGGGGCGTATTGGAACTGACGGGGAGCGAGCCCGCTGTCCCGGTCCCGCACGTCGTCAACGAGCAGATCACGGTGGACGCCGCGCGGGTGGACATCACCCTCGAAGGCCCGCTCGTGAAGGCGACGGGATCCGTGAAGAGCGTCATCCAGCCGAAGAAGGACAAGGCCGGGCGAGACGAGGCACGGCTGCCGGCGATGCTGCAGGAGGATCAGCCGGTCAACGTCGCGGCCGACCAGCTGGCATTCGACGGCCCCAGGTCCCGGGCGGTCTACACCGGGAATGCGCTCCTCTGGCAGGGGGAAACCTCGATCAAGGGCTCCGCCATCACCATCGACAGCAAGAGCGGCGACCTCTCGGCCTCCGGTCCGGTTACCACCTCGGCCATGCTCCAGCAGGACGACGGAAAGGGGCGGAAGGAGAAAGTGAACTCGGTCGGCACGTCGAGGGAGTTCGCATACCTCGATGCGCAGCGGCGGGCCACCTACACCGGGGAGGCCCACATCACGGGTCCCCAGGGCGACCTGACCTCGCCACGGGTCGAGCTGTTCCTGCAGCCTTCTGGCGACGAGCTCGAACGGGCCGAGGCGTACGACGGGGTGACCCTGCGCGGAGAGGGCCGGAAGACGACCGGCCAGCGGTTGACGTTCTTCGGCGCGGCCCAGCGCTACCTGGTGACCGGATCGCCGGTGACCATCGTGGACGAGTGTGGCCGCGAGACGACGGGCCGCACGTTGACCTTCTTCAGGGCCACCGATAGGATCATCGTCGACGGCAACGAGCAGGTCCGCACGCAGACACGCGGCAGCGGCTCCACCTGCCCGTAGCGGTCGCTCTCCACGTGGCCACACTCCGCACATTCGATCTCACCAAGTCGTACGGTGGTCGCACGGTCGTACGCGGCGTCAACCTCGAGGTGTCGTCTGGCGAGGTGGTGGGGCTGCTGGGCCCCAACGGCGCCGGGAAGACCACCACCTTCTACATGACGGTGGGCCTGGTGGCTCCCGACTCGGGTCGCGTGGAGCTCAATGGCATCGACGTGACCGACGACCCCATGTACGTCAGGGCACGAAAGGGCGTCGGCTACCTGCCACAGGAAGCCTCGATTTTCCGCGGTCTCACGGTTGAACAGAACATCCAGGCCATCCTGGAGACCATGCCGCTCGGCGCCGCCGAGCGGCGGAGCCGCACCCGCGAACTGCTCGCGGAACTGAATCTCACCCCGCTGGCCAACTCGATGGCGTTCACGCTGTCCGGCGGCGAGCGTCGCCGCGCCGAGATCACGCGTGCCCTCGTCATGCAGCCGAAGTTCATCCTGCTGGACGAACCGTTTGCCGGCATCGACCCCATCGCGGTGACCGACATCCAGAAGATCATCTTTCACCTGAAGGAGCGGGGGATCGGCGTCCTCATCACGGACCACAACGTCCGCGAGACCCTCCGCATCACCGACCGGGCCTACATCGTCCATGGCGGCGTGATCTTCAAGAGCGGTACACCTGAGAGCCTGGCAGCCGACGAGGAGGTCCGCAGGATTTATCTCGGGACAGAGTTCCGCTTGGACTAGAATAAGGACTGGAAATTGCATCAGCTGAGGCGGCCGTCCGGGGTCAGTTGGACGGCTGTCATCACTGGAATTCGAGCAACACGTTCCAAGGCAACTACTTAGCTGACGCGCGCTGCGGTTCAATGGGTATCCAGCAGAAACTTCACACAAAGCTTGTCCAGAAGCTGATTCTCACGCCGTCGTTGCAGCAGGCCATCAAGCTGCTGCCGATGTCGACACTGGAGCTCTCGGATCTCCTGAACCAGGAGATGGTCGAGAACCCCATGCTCGAAGAGGTGCCGACCGAGGAGTTGCAGCCCGCGGAAGCCACCCAGACGCAGGAGAAACAGGACCCCGAGCAGCAGCAGAACAAGACCGACACCTGGGACGACCAGGATTACGAGTACTTCTTCGGCGACTACCTGGACGACGGCTACCGGCCGCGGGCTCCCCAGGAAGTGAAGGAACTGCCGCCGATCGAGAACACGCTCTCCACCGCCAGTTCGCTGTCCGATCACCTGATGTGGCAGCTCTCGATGCAGACCGACGACCCGCTCACGCGCGAGATCGGGACGGCCATCATCGGCAACCTGGATGACGATGGGGCGCTGGTGGCGTCGCTCGAGGAGATTGCCTCGATGGGCCCCTGGCCGGCGGCCGACGTCGAGCGTGCGCTGCGGCTGGTCCAGAGCTTCGACCCGGTCGGCGTCGCCGCCCGCGACCTGCAGGAATGCCTGCTGCTCCAGTTGCGCCACCTCGGGCTCGAGGGCACCCCCACCGAGAAGATCGTCACCGAACACCTCCGCCTGCTGCAGAACCACCAGGTTCCCGAGATTGCCCGCAAGATGGGCATGACGATCGAGGACCTGAAGGAACACATCGAAGTCATCCGCCACCTCGATCCCAAGCCGGGGAGCCGGTACAACCCGGCGCAGTCCCAGTACGTCATCCCCGACGTCTACGTCATCAAGGTCGAGGACCAGTACGTGGCGGCACTCAACGAGGACGGCCTGCCGCAGATGCGGATCAGTCCGGTCTACCGGCGCCTGCTCGACAAGAACGGCGAGAACACCGACGAGACCCGCGCCTACGTGAAGGACAAGTTCCGTTCGGCGCTGTGGCTGATCAAGTCGGTGGAGCAGCGGCAGAAGACCATCCACAAGGTGGCCACGAGCATCATCAACTTCCAGCGCGACTTCCTGGACCACGGCATCGAGCACCTCAGGCCGCTGGTCCTGCGCGACGTAGCCAACGACATCGGCATGCACGAGTCGACGGTCAGCCGCGTCGTCACGAACAAGTACATGCACACGCCCCAGGGCGTGTTCGAGATGAAGTACTTCTTCCATAGTGGCATCAGCAGCCAGTATGGGGAGAGCGTCTCGTCGGTCACGATCAAGCAGCGCATCCGGAAGATCATCGAGAACGAGGACCCGCGCAAGCCGCTGAGCGACTCGAAGATCGTCAGCATCCTGCAGCGCGAGGGCCTGGAACTCGCCCGTCGGACCATCGCCAAGTACCGCGAGGAACTGAAGATTCCGACGTCCAACCAGCGCAAGGTCCTTTACTGAATAGACTCAACTACCGCGCGCGCCACCACGTGGCGCGCGCACGTCTGTACGGACACCTTCGACTATGCGACTCGAGCTCACTGGACGACAGATCGACATCACCCCCGGCGTCCGCCGGATCATCGAGACCAAGCTGGCCAAGCTGGAGCGGATGCTCAACGACGCCGCCGTGTCGGCGCAGGTCGTCATCAGCCGGGACAAGAGCGGCCATCGCGCCGACGTCACGTTGCACGCCCGCGGGGAGCGGTTCCTGCACGGGGATGGCCGTGGCGAGAGCGTGGTCACCGCGATGGCCGAAGCGGTGGACAAGCTGGGGCAGCAGGCGCGGAAGGTGAAGGGCAAGCTCGAGGGTCGGAAGCGCCGCGCGGCCAAGGACGCTCCCACGCCGATCGAGGTGGCCGAGCCGACGCCGGCGCCGACCCCGGCGAAGCGCACACGGGCGCGGATGCCCCGGGTGCTCAAGGCGAAGCGGCAGACGATCCGCACCCTGTCGATCGGCCAGGCCGCGGCCCAGTTGGATGGCACCGACGGCGTCGTCATCTTCCTCGACACCGAAACGGATCGGATTGCAGTACTCTATCGGGCGCCCGGTGGCGATCTCACGCTGATCGAGACGACCGCGTAGTCCGCTCCGGTACACCCGTGGGTCCGGCGGCCGTAGCCGCCGGGACGGGTGCCGATGCCCATGTCCCAGACACCTGGCGTCGCCGTCGGCGCGCTCCTCAGCGGACGTCCGGATCTTTCCGGACTGGTCCTCGACCTGCTGGCCGGCGCCAGCGGGCTCGATCGCCGGATCACCAGCCCACATGTCCAGAAGACCGGGCTGGCGCTGGCCGGGTTCGACGAGTATCTCCGACCCGGACGGGTGCTGATTTTCGGGGAAAGCGAGATTCGCTTCCTCGAGAGCCTCGTACCAGACGCGCGGCTCCGGGCCCTGCAGGCCGCCCTCCGCCACGATTTCCCCTGCATCCTCATCACGGGTGGCTTCGCGCCCCCGCCAGAGCTTCTCCACGAGGCCGAGCGCGCAGGGGTGCCCCTGCTGCAGACAGCGATGGTCACCCCCGCAGCCATCGCAAAACTGAGCGCCTACCTCGAGGATGCGCTCGCGGAACGGACGGTGTCGCACGCGGGGCTGCTGGACGTCCTGGGCCTCGGCGTGCTGCTGATGGGCGAGAGCGGCATCGGCAAGAGTGAATGTGCCCTCGACCTGATCGTCCGTGGACACCGGCTCGTCGCCGACGACACCGTCGAAGTGAAGCGGCTCGCGGGGACGATGCTCGTGGGCACGTGCCCCGAGCTGACCCGGCATCACATGGAACTGCGCGGGCTGGGCATCATCAACATCCGGGAGCTCTTCGGCGTATCGTCGACCCGCACGAGCAAGCGGATCGAGCTCGTCGTACAGCTCGAACGGTGGGAGCCGGGCCGGGAGTACGAGCGGCTCGGACTCGACGACGTGCACTACGAACTGCTCGGGGTGAAGCTGCCCCTCATCAGGATGCCCGTGGCTCCCGGTCGGAACATCGCCATCCTCGTGGAGGTAGCGGCCAGAAACCAGCTACTGAAGGCCCGTGGGCACCATGCGGCGCGGTTGCTGGCCGAGCGGCTCGAGCGTGCACTGGCTGGGGGAGAGACCGAGCCCGACAGCCACGTGGCCGACGAGGACGAGGAACACGAGCACGGAGGTCCGGCATGAGTCCGCGTCCGGCGACGCCTCACCGCGCGGTGGCAGGTGCCCGCCAGCCCTTCATCATCGTCACCGGCCTGTCCGGGTCTGGGAAGTCCCAGGCGATTCGTGCGCTCGAGGACCTGGGGTACTTCTGCGTCGACAACCTTCCCACCGCGCTGATCCCCACCCTTGCCCAGCTTGCCGCACGTGGCGCATTCGAAAAGGCCGCGATCGTGGCCGACGTGCGCGAGCAGCGGTTCCTCGCCACGTTCCCGGCGGTGTTCCGCCGGTTGCGGAAGGCCCGGAGGCTGCAACCGCTGCTGATCTTCCTGGAGGCCACCAACGAGGCGCTGGTCCGGCGCTTCAGCGAGACCCGGCGTCCGCACCCGATGGGACGCGGGAAGTCGGTGATCGAGGGCATCCGCGAGGAGCGGTCGCGGATGGAGCCGATTCGGGCGATGGCCGACGAGATCGTGGACACATCGGACATGACCGTGCACGAGCTCCGTCACTTCTTCATGGGGCTCTCCCGTGATCGTGTGCGTGCGCCGCTCGTGGTGAACGTCGTCAGCTTCGGCTTCAAGCACGGCGTGCCGGTGGATGCCGACCTGATGTTCGACGCGCGGTGCCTCCCGAATCCGCATTTCGTGCCGGCCCTGCGGCGACGGACCGGTCGCGACCGTGCGGTGGTGAGTTTCATGCAGCGCGATGGGGCCACAAAGGCGTTCATCGAGAAGATTGCCGAGTACGTCCGCTTCACCCTCCCGTACTACGTACAGGAGGGGAAGAGCTACCTCACCGTGGCCATTGGATGCACGGGTGGACGGCACCGCTCGGTCATGATTGCGGAACACCTGCGCGAGGCACTCGCCAACGTGGACGGGACGCGCGTGCGGGTCAAGCACCGGGATATCCGGCGGAGCACGAAATGATCGGCGTCGTGGTGGTGACGCACGGGCAGCTGGCGACAGAGCTGGTGAATGCCGCAGAGATGATCGTGGGCGACCTGCCGCAGTTCACGGCAGTGTCCATCGGCTGGCACGAGGACGTCAACGACGCCCGAGAGGACATCGCGGCGGCGATCGAGCGGGTCCAGAACGACTCAGGCGTCCTGATCCTCACGGACATGTTCGGCGGCACGCCATCGAACCTCGGGATGACCTTCCTCGAGAAGGACCGGATCGAGGTCATCACCGGGGTGAACCTGCCGATGCTGATCAAGCTGGCTTCTCTCAAGGGTTCCAACGATCTGCTCGCCGTGGCCCGTGAGATGCGCGATGATGGTCGCAATGCCATCTGGGTGGCCTCCGACCTGCTGAGGGGCGACCGCACGCCATGACCTCACGCGACGTCACCATCGTCAACCGGCTCGGCATGCACGCAAGGGCAGCCGCAAAGTTCGTCCACCTGGCGGCCACATTCCAGTCGCGCGTGGTGGTGAGCCGGCAGGGCCGCGAGATGGACGGCAAGAGCATCATGGGGCTCTTGCTGCTGGCTGCGGCACGGGGCACCCTCATCACGATCACGGCGGACGGACCGGACGAGCAGGCTGCGGCGGACGCGCTGGTCGAGCTGGTCGTCAGTGGCTTCGGCGAGGATACATGCAGCGCCTGAAGGGGATCGGGGTCTCGCCGGGAGTGGTCTATGGCCGCGCCGTGGTCCTCATGCAGCGTGCCCAGGTGCTGCGGTACCGCATTGCCCCCGAGCGGATCGCGCACGAAGTGGAGCGCCTGGCGCAGAGCCGCCTGCGTTCGCGCCAGCAGCTGCAGGACATTCGCGCCAGGGTCTCCCGGCGCCGCGGTCCTGAACTCGCGTCGCTGTTCGATGCCCAGCTGCTGATGCTGGATGACCCGATGCTGGTGCCACGCGCCGAGACACTGGTGCGCGAGCAGATGGTCAATGCCGAGTGGGCCGTCCAGCAGGTGTTCGACGAGTTCAGCTCGGTCTTCGACGAGATTGCGGACCCCTACCTCCGCGAGCGCAAGGGTGACGTGGCCGACCTCGTGGGTCGCCTGAAGATGAACCTCCGCCGCGACGTCACGACGCCGCGTGACCTCCTGCGGGCGCTGGAAGAAGCGTCGGTCCTGGTTGCGGACGAACTGACCCCGTCGCTGGCCGCACAAGTGGACTGGTCGCGCGTGCGCGGCTTCGCCACCGATGCCGGCAGCCGCACGTATCACACGGCGATCCTCGCGCGGTCGCTGGAGGTGCCGGCGGTCGTCGGCCTGCACGAGGCGGTCGGTCGAATCCAGCCCGGCCAGATGGTGATCATCGATGGCACCGCCGACGAGATCATCATCGACCCTGACGAGGCCACCCTGGCCAGGGCGGAGCAGGTGTCCCAGGATCGGCGTCCCGCGCATGGGGGCGAGCACGATCGGCGGCAACCCGCCTGCACCGCCGATGGCCTCCGGATCCGGCTCGACGCCAACATCGAGTTTCCCGACGACCTCGCGACCGCCCGCTACGCCGGCGCAGAAGGCATCGGCCTGTACCGGTCGGAGTTCATGCTCGCGAGCCGGCGGACGATACCGGGCGAGGACGAACAGTACGGCATCTATCGGCGGATGCTGGAGGAGATGGCCCCCGGTCCGGTGACCGTGCGCACCTTCGATGTGGACGAGGATCAGCTGGTCCTGCGCTCGACCGATCCCACGCTCGGCGGGAGCTGGATTTCGGACGAGGAGCGGGGAAGCCGGCAGGGCCTCCGCGGCCTGAGGCTCAGCCTGACCAGGCCTGAACTCCTGCGGACGCAGCTGCGCGCCCTGCTCAGGGCGGCCGCGCACGGATCGCTGCGGATCATGTTCCCGTTCGTCTCGGGCGTGGAGCAGGTGCGGTCGGCCAGGCAGGTGCTGGCTGAAGCCCGTGCCAGCCTCGAAGGGGAAGGCCGGGACGTGCCGCAGGTGCCGGTGGGCGTGATGATCGAGATTCCGGCGGCCGCGTACACGGCCGACCTGCTCGCCAGGGAAGTGGACTTCTTCACCATCGGTACCAACGACCTGATCCAGTACTGCCTGGCCGTCGATCGTGCCGACGAGCGGGTGTCGCGGCTGTACGAGCCGCTGCACCCGGCCATCCTGCGCGTGATCGTGATGGTGAGGCGGGCCGCCGCGCGCGCCCGCATCCCGGTGTCGCTCTGCGGCGAGATGGCGTCAGACCCCGCCCTTCTGACACTCCTGGTCGGCCTCGGGCTGACCGAGTTCAGCATGACGCCAGGCGCCATCGGGGTGGCGAAGCAGGTGCTGTCGGACCTTCGGAGCGAGGACCTGCGCGCACTGGCGCGCCGTGTCCTTCGGATGCCGACCGTCGACGACATCGAACAGGAACTGCTGTCGGCCCTCGGCCGATACAGTATCCACGGATGAATCCGGCCGTCCCCACGACGGGGGTCCCGGCCTGCACGGCGGATGCAACAGCCGCCGGACTGAAAGGACGCACAGCGTGAACGAAGTGACACGGGTCGAGAAGCCGTGGGGTTACGAGCTCCACTGGGCCAAGACCGAGCGCTACGTCGGCAAGCTGATTCACATCAATGCCGGTCATGCGCTCAGCCTGCAGTACCACAACCTGAAGGACGAGACCGTCTTCCTGCAGTCGGGCCGGCTTCTGTACGAGATCGAGGTGGACGGCAAGCTGACACAGATCGACATGCAGCCCGGACAGTGCATTCACGTGACACCGAAGACGGTGCACCGCATGACGGCCATCGAGGATTGCGACGTGTTCGAAGTCTCCACGCCGGAACTGCACGACGTGGTCAGGCTGGAGGATCGCTACGGGCGGGAGGACAGGAAGTAGGCGAGAGGGAACGCCTGGGTGCAGAATTCAGATTGCAGATGGGGCGTCACTCCGCGTTCTGAAATCTGCACCCAGTCCATTCGTCGCTAGAACGGGATATCGTCGTCGGTCAGCGGCTCGGACACATCGTCGTGGCTCGAGGCCGAGCCCCCACTGCGGCTTTCGCCGCCGCGCTCGTACCCGCCACCGCCACCGCGTCCACCGCCACCACCGCCCAGGAGCACCACCCGCTCGCACCGCACCTTCGTGCTCTTGCGCTTCTGGCCTTCCTTGTCGGTGTACTCGTCGGTCTGCAGGCGCCCCTCGACGTAGACCTGCTTCCCCTTGACCAGGTATTCACTGAGCGACTCGGCCTGCTTGCCCCACAGGTCGATGTTGTGCCACTCGGTGCGTTCCTGACGCTGCCCCGACTTGTCGTTCCAGACCTCGGTGGTCGCAATGCTGAACCGAGCAACCGCCGCACCGCCTGGTGTGTAGCGCACCTCGGCGTCACGGCCGAGATTGCCTACGAGAATGACCTTGTTCACGCTGCCCATCGTCGAAAGTCCCTTCGGGAACTCTGCACTACCGGCTCACACCGGCCTCACGCCCGGCCGGTGAGGGCCGGGCACAATCCGTCCGCCCGGACGGACACCCACGCGAACGGCTACGGCTTCTGCGACACCAGTTCCTGGAGTCGCTGCTGCGCCACCGTCGCGGCCACACTGTCGGGAAAGTTCTTGATGACGAAGTCGAACGCCTGGCGCGCCGCGTCGGTCTGCCGGAGCGTCTTGAGCGCGGTCCCCTTGCGGACATAGGCATCTGGCACTTCGTTGCTGCGCGGATAGGTGCGGATCACCGCGTCGAACGCCTCAATCGCGGGCTCGTAGCGACCGAGCTGCATCTGGGAGTTGCCCACGTGCAGCTGCGCGAACGAGGCCTGGGGCGATTGCGGGAAGGTCTTCACGTAGGACTCGAAGCCGAGAATCGCCAGGTCGTACTGCCCGGCGTAATAGTCCGCAAGCGCACTGTCGAGCAGTTTCTGCGGGGACTGGCCGAGCGCGGCCGCGCCGGTTGGCGCCGGTGGGGGAGCGGCGGCGGGATCGTTAGGGTCGGCCGGCGGCGCATTCGGGTCGACCTCCGCAGGTGTGGCTCGCATCGTGCCCAGCGCCGTGACCGACTGCCGCAGCGCGTCGAGTTCCTGGCTGAGCGATCCGACCCGCACGTTGTTGTCGTCGACCTTCTCGCGGACGACCCGCAGGTCGTTGGCCAGCGTGTCGATGACGAGCTTCTGGTCGGCGAACGACTTGCGATTCGCGCCGGTCTGCTCGTCGATGCGGCTGTTCACCGCCTTGATCGCCTCGGTCACTGCCGCGATCAGATTCTGCAGTTGCTGTGATTGCTCCTGCAGAATCCGGATGTCGGCCATCATCTGCCGCGTTTCCTTGTCAGCGGCTGCGGCGGGGCCAGCGCTGGCGAGCGCCAGCAGGGCACCGAGGACACAGGCGGGAGTTCGCATCTTCATAGGCTCACTTGGCCGTGATCACGAAATGGGCTCGCCGGTTCTTCGCGTACGCGGACTCGTCGTGCCCGGGATCGAACGGGAACTCCTTCCCGTAACTGACGGTCCGCAACCGATCTGCTGGGATGCCGAGCGACACGAGGTAGGCATGGGCCGCCACGGCGCGCCGTTCTCCCAAGGCCAGATTGTACTCGGCGGTCCCCCGCTCGTCGCAATGACCTTCGATCGTCACGGTCCAGTTCGGGTTCTGCCGGAGCAGGCCGGCGTTCTCCGTGAGCGCCCTCTGCGCCTCCGCGCTGAGCTCGCTGCTGTCGTAGTCGAAAAACGCGGGCTTCAGCGGCGAATTCCGGTTGAGGTCGTCTAGCGACGACGACGCGATCCGCTCATCGCGGACCGGCTCGGGTGGAACCACGACCGGTTCGTTGACGGGCGACGGGGGAGCCGGCGGACGTGTCGCGGTGGCCGCCCCTGTCGCGGGTGGCGGGGGTGCGGGCCGCGCCACGGGGGGCTTCTTCCCGCCACAGGCGGCAATGGCGAGGGTCAGCAGCATGAGCACCGTCAGCGCACTCGTGGTCCCTGGTCGTCGTATCTGCATCATCCTGTGTTCTCCCGTCCTGAAGGCGCCGTCTGCTATCGGGACCAGTCTGGCTGGTAGTTGTTGCCCGAACGGGTGATCTGCCGGAGATCCCTGCCGTCCCTGGCAATGGTGAAGATCTGGGACTTGCCCGACCGGGTGGACATGAAAGCCAGGTGGCGTCCGTTCGCCGCAAACGACGGACTTTCGTTGGTTCCTTCCCCGAAGGTCAGCTGCCGCACCTGCCCGGTGGCGAGTTCGATGATCTTGATGTCGTTACCAGGCCCGGTCCGCGCGGTGTATGCCACTTCGTTGTAGGGGGCCGGGGACCACGTGGGTCGGTCGGCATACGGCTCGTGCGTCAGCTGCCTGAGCCCGAGGCCGTCGGCCCCCACGATGTAGATCTGCGGCGTACCGGTGCGGTCGGAGGTGAAGGCGATCTGCGTGCCGGTGGGCGACCAGGTGGGGGTGCTGTCGATCGCACTGCTATTCGTGATGCGCCGCACGTTCGAGCCATCCCTGTTGGCGACGTAGATCTCGGAGTTCCCGTCGCGGGTCGAGGTGAAGGCGATGCGGGTACCGTCCGGCGACCACGCGGGCAGGAATGCCTGCCCGGCCGCGCCCCGCGTGGGTTCCTCGAGCGTACCCTGGTAGATGTTGGAGATGAAGATCGTCGGCGCCCCACGGCGGTAGGAGGTGTACGCGATCGAGCGGGCGTCGGGTGACCAGGCCGAGTTGATGTTGAGGGAGCGCTGGGTGGTGACGCGGCGCTGGTTCTCGCCATCGTAGTCGGCGATGTAGATCTCCTTGACGCCGCGGTTCTCGACCGTGCCGGCCATCCGCTCACCATCCCGGTCGGAGTTGAAGGTCAGCTTGGAACGGGCGACGCCGCGCAACGCCCGCTGCTGCTGGTGGAGTTCGTCCGCGATCGTGTGTGCGTAGAGACGCCGGTTGGCAACCGACCCGGAATACTCGCGCGCGAACACCGACTGACGATTCCGGTTGAAGAGCCGCACTTCGACCCGCACGCCAAGGTCGGTCTTCTGCACCGTGCCGATGATCACACCGTCAGCATTGATCTCCCTGAACCGGTCGAACGGGATGTCGACCAGCGAGGTCGCCGGGGGAATGGTGACGAGCACGTCCTTGGGTATGAGCGCGAACTCGCGCTCGAAGTTCAGGTCGTCCCACAGCACCCGCCCAATCGTCTGGGCAGCCTCCACAGTCTCGGCATCCCTGGAGAGTGCAATGAAGTCCGGCACGGCAAAACGGGGAGCCGAACCGGCCTGGTCGCTGCTGATGGTGGTGCTCACCTCGCTCGGCTGCTGAGGCGACGTGGCGGGCTGCTGCGCCTGTCCGGCCGCGATGAGCGCGACGGCGAGAGCAGCGATGGCTGGAAGTGTCCGTTTCATCGTCTGTATTCGAAATTGAGGTGAACGCCAAGCGTCGGGTTCGGGTAGGCCGCCGGGAGCGGCGGCAGGCGTGCCGCCCTCACGGCCCGAAGCGCCGCAATGTCCATCGCCACGAATCCTGTGGATCGCTCGACTTCGGAGTCGGTGATCGTGCCATCGCGCTGGATCGTGAACTTGACGATCGCGACCGCAGGCGCCTCGGCGCGCGGCTGCCAGGTCGAGCGCACGCGCTCGACCATCAGCACGATGTAGTCGGGACAGCAGAAGTCGGCCACGTCGAGCCTCGAGCCCGTCCCCTGACCACCACTGCTCGAGAGCCCGAAGCCCTGTCCCCTCGCCCCTGTCTCAGCAACAGCCGATCCAGATCGCGTTTCCACCCCCCGCGTAGGGGTTCGGCCCCGAGCCTCATCGGGAGCCTGTGTCACCTTGGGTGGGGGAGCCGACCGGGTCGGCGGCCGGTTCGGGATCGGCACCGTCATCTCGGGCGCCTTCGCGGCCGGAGGTCGGACCGGTTCGGGTCGCTTCGGCTCATCGGGCGGCCGCACCTCCTGCACCGCACGCCCTCCCATGGGAGTGAAGCCACCATTCTCGGGCCCCTGGTTCCCGCCTGAGAGAGAGATGGTCATCACCGTCTTCGGTGGAGCCGACTGAGAGTCGAGCCAGCCACCAGGGACGAAAATGAAGGCTGCCACAATCCCGGCGTGCGCAACGAGGGACGCCATGAGCATTCGCTCGAAGCCCTTTGGGGCGTCCGTGCGATCCCTCAGGACGTCGCTGACCTCCATGTCTACCGGTCTCCGGGTGCCTTCGCGACGATGCCGACGTCCGATACACCGGCGTCCTTCAGTCGATCGAACACCGACATCAGGTCCTGCAGCTGTACGGTGCCATCCCCACGCAGGTAGACCTTCTTCTCGGTCGCCGACTCCATCTTCTGCCGGACCCGTTCCTGCAGCACCTCGACGCTCCGCACCTTCTCGTCGCCGAGGAAGACACCGCCGTCGGTGCGGAACGTGGCGGGCACCGTGATGAAAATGCGTTCCCCCTCCACCGCCGTGGCACGCCTCGCAACGGGGAGCTTCACGTCGATGCCTCGCTGGATCATCGGCGCGGTCACCATGAAGATGATGAGCAGCACGAGCATGACGTCGACGAGCGGCACGACGTTGATCTCAGCCAGGCTGGTCGACGTGCGACGCCCCCGGCCTCGTCCCGCAGTCGAATCACCGGGAGCGTGTACCTTCGGCACCTTAGGTGAAGTTCCTCTCCGCGATGTTGAGGAACTCCATCGCGAAGTCGTCCATCTGCGAGGCGGAGAGGCGGACGCGGTTGGAGAAGTGGTTGTAGCCCACGACGGCGGGCACCGCTGCCACGAGACCCGCCGCAGTCGCAACCAGGGCTTCGGCGATGCCAGGGCCGACCGAGGCCAGGTTGGTCGAGCCGGTTTCGCCGATCATCTGGAAGGACATCATGATGCCGATGACGGTGCCGAACAGCCCGACGAAGGGCGCAATGCTGGCCGTCGTGGCCAGGAAGGTGATCCGGCTCTCCAGCTTGTTGACCTCGACCACCGAGGCCCGCATGAGCGCCCGGTCGACGGCGGCAAGACTCTTGAGGGTTGGACGTCCGGCTCCGGTCCTTGGATTGCTTTGGGACTCATCCGGTGCCGCCTGCTTCAGCTGGGCGGTCAACTCGGCGTATCCCGACTGGAACAGACCGACCAGCGGACTCTCGTTCAGCGAGCGGCAGACCGCCTGCACCTCGGAGAACTTGCTGCTGCGTCGGAACACATCGAGAAAGCTGGACGACTGCTGCTCGGACCGGCGAAACACCCAGATTTTGTAGAGGATGATGGCCCAGGACGCCACGGACATCAGTGCCAGAGTCAGCAGGACGGCCTTGGACATGGGGGTGGACCTGGCAATCAGGCCCAGAATTGACGAATCGCTGCCGCCAGACGCGGCATCGCCTTCGACCTGCATCAGCAGGGCGAGAAACGGGCTACCAAGCGTGCGCACACTGCCCTCCGCAAATCAGCTCTGCGCCGCTGGGACAGCGCCCCGGGGAGTGCCCCGAACTGAGGTCGTGCCGAACTGTAGCACGTCGTGAAAATCCCTGTCAAACCTATGCTAGGATTGGAGTTCTTCTTCCCTCCATGCTTCGCTTCCTCACGATCAGACGACTGGCGGTCATCGATTCCGTCCAGGTCGAATTCGACCCGGGCCTGAACGTCCTGAGCGGGGAGACCGGTGCGGGCAAGTCGATTCTCGTCGAAGCAGTGGGGCTGCTGCTGGGCGGGCGGGCGTCTGGCGATCTCGTCAGGACAGGCGAAGAAACAGCGACAATCGAGGCGATCTTCGAGGTCGACGGGACCGAGTGCCTCGTTCGCCGGGAGATTACGGCACAGGGTCGGAGCCGGGCGTTCATCAACGGCGACCTCACCACAGCCGGCGCGCTCAGGGACCTGGCCTGTCGCCTGCTCGAACTGCACGGCCAGCACGAACACCAGACACTCCTCGATCCGGCCACGCATCTGCAGGCGTTGGACGCCTTCGCCGGGTTGGAGCAGGCGCGGCAGCAGGTCTCCGAGGCCTTTGCCGCCATGCAGCGCTCGGCCAGAGAGCTCGCCGAGTTTCGGCGAGCGACCGCAGACAGGGACGCACGGCTCGAACTGCTCACATTCCAGCTGACGGAACTCACCAAGGCGGAACTGCGGCCCGATGAGGACGAAGAACTCACCGCGCTGAAGCAGGTGCTCTCCAGCGCAGAGCGGGTCGAACGCCTGTGTCAGGAAAGCTACGCAGCCCTGTATGAGGCCGACGACGCGGTTCTGGCCGCGCTGGGTGGAGTCTGGCGTCGCGTGGGAGAACTGGCAAGCCTGGACCCAGTGTTTCGGCCGTATCTCGACGCACGACAGGGCATCAAGTCACAGCTCGAGGATCTGGCTCAGCATCTCCGGCGATACGCCGACTCCATCGAGGCGTCGCCGGCGCGCCTCCAGCAGGTCGAGGACCGGCTCGCCCTGCTGGAGAAGCTGAAGCGTAAGCACGGTCCCACGCTGGCCGATGTGATCCGGCGGCGGGACGCGCTCCGCATGGAGCTCGACCAGGTCGAGCAGGGTGGCAGCCGGCTCGAAACCCTCGAGCAGGCCAGCCAACAGGCTACGCAGACGTACGTCACTCTCGCGGACGTCCTCAGTGAGAGCCGACGTGCCGCTGCGCCCGACTTTGCCTCGAGCATGGAGCGGCTCCTCGCCGAACTGGCCATGGAGCGCACGCGCTTCGAAGTCCGCTTCAGCCCACGACTGCCACCATCGGAATGGTCGGCCGACGGCCTCGACCGGGGAGAGTTCTTCCTCTCGCCGAACCTTGGTGAAGAGGTGCGGCCGCTGGCGCGCATCGTATCCGGGGGCGAACTGTCACGGGTGATGCTGGCCCTGAAGACACTCACCGCCACAAGGCGGTTTGGCTTCACCCCTGAGTTGACCCGACCCGCGAGTCTGGCCGCCCCCGGCCTGATCTTCGACGAAGTGGATGCCGGCATCGGCGGGCGGGTTGCCGACGTGGTCGGCGCCCGGCTGAGAACACTGGGGTCGGCGTTCCAGGTGCTCTGCATTACGCACCTGCCCCAGATCGCCGCGTACGCGGACACTCACTTCCTCATCGAGAAGGCGGTTGAAGAGGGAAGGACGCGCACGACCGTGCGTCGCCTGGCCCCCGGGGACCGGGTGAGGGAATTGGCCCGCATGCTGGGTGGTAGCAGCGTGACTGAGCAGACGCTGGCGACCGCACGGGAGATGTTGAGCCAGCGGCAGTCGACGCCCGCGGCCACGGGGGCGAAAGGCGAAGCCAACACAAAAGGCGAAAGCGAAAGTCGTCGGCGGCCGGGCAGTCGCTCGGCGGCCCCCCAGAGATCACCACGCACACCTGAAGCTTGATCGATGCCTCGGAAATACCTGATCGAAACCTACGGCTGCCAGATGAACGCGCACGACTCCGAGCGCATGGCGGGTCTGCTGGAGCAGGCGGGCTTCGAGCCCACAGACGACGCGGGCGACGCCGACGTGGTCGTCATCAACACCTGCAGCGTCCGTGAGCACGCCGAGGACAAGCTGTACACCCGACTCGGCGAACTCCGGGTTCTCGCGCAGGAGCAGGGCCACAACCCGATCGTTGCGGTGGCGGGCTGCGTCGCCCAGCAGGAAGGGGAGACCCTCCTCAAGCGCTCGCCGGGGGTCGCGGACATCATCGTGGGCACGCAGGCGATCAAGCGGCTGCCCATGCTGGTGGAACAGGCCGCCGTGGTCAGGCGACCCCTGATCGATCTGGACCCGTTCGAGGACGTCACGTTCCCCCTTGGGATTACCCGACGCGCCGACCCCGTCCGTGCGTACATCACTATCATCGAGGGCTGCAACGAGTTCTGCAGCTTCTGCGTCGTCCCCTATACCCGCGGAAACGAACGCATGCGGCCCAAGGCCGACATCCTCGCCGAGGCCCGCGACGCTGCAGCCACCGGCCACCGCGAACTGCAGCTACTCGGGCAGATCGTGAACCACTACGCGGCGCCAGACGACCCCACCTGCGACTTCACGGGTCTCGTCGAAGCCATTCACGACATCGACGGCATCGAACGCATCCGGTTCGCCAGCCCGCACCCCCGACACTTCTCGGTTCGCTTCCTCGAAGCGATGCGGCACCTGCCGAAAGTGGCGCGGCATCTCCACCTTCCCGCGCAGTCAGGGTCGAGCCGGGTTCTGCAGCAGATGCGACGTCGATATACCCGCGAAGGCTATCTCGAACTCGTCGAGCGCATCCGCACGCTGCTTCCCGATGTCGCGCTGTCAACGGACATGATCGTCGGCTTCCCCGGAGAGACCGACGCCGACTTCGAAGACACGTTGTCGCTGACGCGCCAGGCGCAATTCAACAGCATGTTCTCCTTCAAGTACTCGCCCCGCCCAAACACGCTCGCGAGCAAGCGCATGGCGGACGACGTGCCCGACGCGGAGAAGACCCGGCGGATCGTCGAACTCCAGTCGCTTCAGCGGGACATCCAGAGCCAACTGCACTCCCGACTCATTGGCAGCACGGTCGACGTACTCATCGACTCGGCAAGCCGCCGGCGGGCCACGGAGCTCTCCGGTCGCACGTCGCAGAACACGGTGGTGAACCTGCCTGGCGATCCCGAATGGATTGGCCGAACGCTGCCGGTGTCCATCGAGAGGGCAGGCGCACACAGCGTCTGGGGGCGGGTGAGCTTGACACCGGCCGCACCAGCACCTACCTTGCAGGACACGAGGCTCTGAACACGATGCAGATCGAGATGACCATCAAGGGACTGATGGTCGACCCCATCACCAACACGCCGATTGTCATCCTGAGGGACGAGAATGGCGAGCGCGTGCTTCCCATCTGGGTCGGCATCTTCGAGGCTAACGCCATCGCCCTACAGATTGAGAACGTGACGACTCCACGTCCGATGACGCACGACCTCCTCAGGAACGTCATTCAGGACCTGAAGGCCAGCGTCGACCGGATCGTCGTCTGCGACGTCCAGGACAATACCTACTACGCCCTGGTCTACCTCACACGAAACGGAGAAACCCTCGCCGTCGACGCCCGCCCAAGCGACGCGCTCGCGCTCGCGCTCCGCAGCCGCGCCCCCATCTACGTCGAGGAGTCCGTCATCGAGCACGCCAAGACGGTCGATTTCACGCCGGACAAGCCGGATTCCGACCGACTGCACAAGTGGCTCGAGAGCCTCGCCCCAGAGGACCTCGGCAAGTACAAGATGTAAGCACCTGACAACCAGCTTAGAATCCACCTCCCAGTGATCGTCGCCATCGCGAACCAGAAGGGCGGAGTGGGGAAGACCACTACCGCAATCAATCTCGCCGCCGCGCTTGCACTTCGCGGCCGCCGCACCCTGCTCATCGACCTGGATCCGCAGGCCAACAGCACGATGTCCTTCCTGGACATGAGCTTGGTCACCCGGAGCGTCTACGACGCCATTGCCGAGTCAACGGTCGCCATTCAGGACGTCATTCAGCAGAGCCCGCTCGAGAATCTCGCCATTGCCCCCTCACGAATCGCCCTGGCCAAACTGGAGGCTAAGCTCGTCGGTGAGATGGATGCGCACTTTCGACTCAAGGACAAACTGGAGCCGCTGCTCGCCCAGTACCCCAGTGTGGTGATCGACTGCCCGCCAACGCTCGGCCTCCTCACTGTCAACGCCCTCGTCGCCGCCACCCATCTGCTCATCCCGATTCAGTCGTCGTACTTCGCGCTCGAGGGCACCGACGACCTACTCGAGACGATCGAGAAAGTCCGCATGCGACCCAATCCCGCGCTGAAACTCCTTGGTGTGCTCATCACGATGCACGACAAGCGAACCGCATTGGCCAGGGACATTCGCGGACAGATCCAGAAGGTCTTCGGCGGGAAGGTCTTCAACACCGTGATCACCAAGAGCGTCCGTCTCGAGGAAAGCCCGGCCTACAAGGAATCCATCTTCACCTTCGCGCCGGAATCCACCGGAGCAAGCGAGTACTACCGCCTTTGCGAGGAGGTCATTGACCGTGTCTAGACGAGGCCTGCCGGTATCGATTGCCATGCGCCACGACGAGCACTACGTGGAGGCGCTGGCCGCATCCGCAGGCACCCCTGTGGGTCGCCTGATTGCTATCGACCAGATCGATCCAAACCCGAACCAGCCGCGCCAGGTGATGGGCGACCTCTCTGAGCTGATTGCGTCAATCGCCGAAAAGGGCGTCATCGAGCCCATCGTCGTCCGACAGCGTGGAGACCGCTTCCAAATCGTCGCCGGAGAACGACGCTATCAGGCTTCCGTCCAGGCCGGCCTTCGGGAACTCCCGGTGGTCATCCGCGAGGCCGACGACGCCGAGGTACTCGAACTCGCGCTCATCGAAAATCTCCAGCGAAAGGACCTGACCGCCTTCGAAGAAGCCGAAGCCCTGCACGGGCTCGCGGAGAAGTGCGGGTACACCCACGAGGATCTCGCCAGGAGACTCGGCAAATCGAGATCCTCGGTTACCGAATCCCTCTCCCTCTGCCAGATGCCTGAAGAGATTCGCAATCTTTGTCGGCTGGCCGACATTTCGTCCAAGTCATTGCTTCTACAGGTAGTTAGACAGGACTCACCAGAGAAAATGACCGCGCTCGTCGAAAAGATCGCGAGCGGCGGCATCCTCACTCGCCAGGAAGCCAGACAGGCCTCTGCCGCGAAGCCGAAGGCGGGCAGACCAAAGAACTACGTGTTCGCCTATCGGCCACCCACAAAACAATTCAACCTCAAGCTCAGCTTCACCAGGTCCAAAGTCCAGAAGGACGAGATCATCAGCGCCCTGGAGTCCATCCTCCAGGAACTGCGCAACAGCTGACTAACAGCTGCCCCTGACACCGCCAGCGCGGAGCGCCGAACACACTGCGGACGCTCCGCGCAACCCGCCTCACCAGACGACGCCACGCGGCCCAAGATGGCGTAGCACGCCCCAACTGACGCCGTCCCACAGCAGACCGAGACAGCGAAGATCGCAGAGCCCCTAACAAGAGGCGGGGAGGCCACACAGACAACACCACACGAACACGGGGGTATCATCGACGACGTATAGTTAACATAACAAGCATTATCTGACCATATAGAAACACAGAGTCGAATGCGCCTGTGGAAGCACTGTGGATGAATTTCGCTGGCGTCTGCCCTAGGTTGCCGCCGCCAGGCGGTCAGGCTGTCCAGTTCGACGCTTCGAACCGTTCGTCCGGGACGACTAGTTCGATAGGACGAGCAGACGGATGCCGCTCGACTTCCGCTCCGGTCGAGTCCACGAGGGCAACGAAGAAGCTGACCGGCTGGCCAGCGGCCGCGCCGAGCCCAGCGAGTGGTACGCGCAGTTCGAGGATGCTGCCGCCCGCCGCCCCAAGCCCATCGACTCGACTCGGCGCCCAGGTGTCTCCGACCCGCTGATCCAGACGCACCTCGGTCCGACCGGCGAGCGCCGAGCACACAACGCGACGCCCTGCCGGGCTCAGGAACGTCACCAGCACCTGGCCACGTTCAGCCAAGAGCCTCGTCGCCGGTCGCTGAAAGTCGAACCGAAGGTAGAGGTGGCGAGCATCGAATCCGAATCGGATCTGAGACACCACCACCTGGCGCTCCACCTGGTGCATGGCTCCGGCGACGCTCCGCACATCGAGCCCACCGGCGCCCAGCCATTCGAAGTAGCTGCTGTCTTCGCCGTCAATCACCGGCTCGATGAGCGCCGTCGGAGACGTCATCGAGGTGCGAACCTCACCCGTCGTGATGTTCGACATGAACAGCTCGTCAGGAATCGGCCGGCGAAGCAGGCGGTAGACGTTTCGCAGGTGCCGGCGGAAGAGCTCATCGAACTCGGCATCGTGGTCCGAAGAGTGGTCATCGCCATACCACCAGCACCAGTCACTGCCTTCCGCAATGAACATCTCCTGCCGGGCGCGCGCCAGGGTGTGGGGGTCGGCATCGGCTGAGGCCTCATCGAGCACCTGGCGCGCCTCGGCGAGCTGGCTCCAGGCCCGCTGGTCGTCCGCATGACCAATCCAGATGTAGAAGTTCGCGTCGATCCACGAACCCGGGAAAATGCCGTTCAGGCGGTCGCGCGGCGCCTCACACGCCTCGGCCATGGTCACCGACCGCAACTCCGAGTGACTGGCTAGACGGGCATACAGGGCCCGAAGGAACGGCCGCCCTCCGCCTTCAAAGTGCTCCCAGGCATTCTCCCCGTCCAGGATGACAAAGAGCGTCGGCTCTACCCCGCTGTCGCGGAAGGCAGCGTGGCGCCCCGCGTCCACCAGCCGCCCAATGAAGTCGTCTGCGGCGGCCTCGGGCGCCCATCCCGCATAGACGAACCCGATCAGGTCCGACAGCGCGTGGTCACGGAACCCGCAGGCGACCGAGGCCCCGCCCGCTGACACCAGGTACGGCCGGTACAACCGATGAGCCTGATCGACCAGCCCCCTTCCGTCGCGACCGAAGGTCGTCCCGATTGTGTTCGCCAGAATCAGCTCATCGGTCGCCATCCACCTGAAACCTGCCTTGTGAACCAGAGGCACCATCGCGTCCGACACCGACCCCTCCGACGGCCAGAGCCCCGTCGGGCGCCGACCGAACAGCCGCTCGTGGTAGGCGACGGCCTCGTCGAGTTGCGCCAGCGCGTCCTCGGGCCGAACGAACCGCTGACGGGGGGACCGCGCGTGCGGATGGGTGTGCTTGAAGATCTCGGTATCGCAGAGCAGCGGCAGGATCGGGTGGTAGAACGGGGACGTTGAGATCTCGACCTGTCCCGAGTCCGCGGCACGACGATAGGCCGGAATGACCGCATTGAGCAGCTCGAGTTCGACCTCCCGGAGCAGCCGCTTGTCCTCTTCGGTGAACAAGCGTCCCCGCGCGACCAACCCCTTGATGCGAGGGTCCCCTTCGAGGTACGCCGGATCCATCCACGCGAGCTTCTGCCAGACCTGCAGGTCGCGCAATTCGTCCGTGCCGAAGCGGCGGGCCGCCGCTTCGATCTCGGCCTCGCCTGTTCCCCAGCCGCGCAACGCAAGGAGTTCGGCGTAGCGGGGATAGACATCAATCATCCGCTGCCGTTGTGCATGGAAGAAGTTCCGGAGCATGAACCGGATATCCTCCCCCGTGAGTGCGTGGGCGGGCTTCAGGCCAACCTCGAGGAATCGGTCCTGCGCCGTACCTGCCGCGAACGCCTCGAGCTGCACGAGCAGCGACGGCACCAGGTTGAACGTGACCCGAACGTCCGGGAACTCTTCGAGCATGGCCACCATGCCCCAGTAGTCCTTGAGCGCGTGCAGACGGACCCAGGGCAGGAAATGCTCACGCGTGACCAGGTCCTCGTAGTAGGGCTGGTGCATGTGCCACAGGATCGCGACTCGAGTCATGGTGTTAGTCTAATCTCTGCCTCATGTTGCGGACTCTGGACCGGTACCTCGTGCGCGAGATCGCACTCCCCTTCGCGCTGGGGCTCACGGTCCTGACCTTCATCCTCGTCCTGCCCCCCATCCTGGTCGCCGGCGAGGAGTTCATTTCCAAGGGGGTCGAGTGGTCGATCGTCGCCAGAGCCATGGCGACGCTGCTGCCACAGGCCCTGAGCCTGACCATCCCCATGGCCGTCCTGCTGGGAATCCTGGTCGGCTTCGGCCGCCTGTCAGCCGACCGCGAGTTCGTGGCCATGCAGGCCTGCGGCGTCAGCCTGGTCCGACTGCTTCGTCCTGTCCTGCTCGTGGCCGTCCTGGGCACGGCCGCAACCGCCTACGAGATCATCGTGGCGCTGCCCAACGCCAACCAGGCCTATCGCGAGATCGTGTTCGTCCTGCTCGCCACGCGGGTGGAGAACAACGTCAAGCCACGGGTCTTCTACGAGGACTTTCCGAATAAGGTGATCTACGTGCGGGATGTTCCGGCCGGCGGGGGCTGGCGTGACGTGTTCCTCGCAGACACCAGCACCCCGGGTGAGACCACGGTGTACTTCGCGCGCGAAGGGCGGATCCGCCTGGACGAGGCGAGCCGGATCGTCCAGCTGGAACTGCGCGGCGCCACGTCCTACACCGCCCACGTCGACCGACCAGACGAGTACGAGGCGAACTCCTACCAGAGCATCCTGCTGTCGCTCGACCCCGAAACCGTCTTCAAGCGCCCCCCCGCCAAGGGGGCGCCCGAGATGACGATTGCGGAGCTCAAGGCAGAGATCGCCGCCGCTGAGGCGCGCCGCGACCCTGCGTACGGCGCCCGCTTCATGCTCCAGCAGAAGTTCTCGCTGCCACTAACCTGCCCAATCCTCGCGCTCATCGCCCTGGCGCTCGGCGCCAGCAACCGGAAGGATGGCAAGCTCGCGAGCTTCGCCATCGGCATGGGCGTGATCTTCGTCTACTACGTGCTGCTGTGGGGCGCGCGCGCCGCCGCCATGGGCGGACGCCTGAGCCCCGAACTCGCCCCCTGGGCGCCGAACATCGTCATGGGTGCCCTCGCGCTGTTGATGTTCTTCTGGCGCTCGCGGTCAGCCGACCAGCCCATCCGTCTCAGCCTGCCGGCCTTCTGGCGACGGACGCCCGCCGAACCGACAGCCGCCGCCGGCAATGCCGCGGTCACGGCGGGGGCCACAGCTGCATCGTCGCGCGGTCGTGTGGTCGTCGTGGTCCGGATTCCCCACTTCAGCCTGCCCGGCCCACGCCTGCTCGACCTCTACGTCTCGCGCGAGTATCTGCGCGTGCTGCTGCTTGGGCTCGTGGGCCTGCTCGGCATCTTCTATATCTCCACCTTCATCGACCTGGTGGACAAGCTGTTCCGAGGCGAAGCGACCTCGGCGATGCTCCTGCGCTACTTCTATTTCCGCACGCCACAGTTCGTGTACTACGTGATCCCGATGGGGGTGCTGGTCTCGACGCTGGTCACCATCGGTGTGATGACGAAGAACAGCGAGCTGCTGGTCATGCGTGCGTGCGGCGTGAGCCTGTACCGGACGGCGCTGCCCCTCCTGGTCTTCGCGGCAGTAGCAAGCGCCGCGCTGTTCGCCCTTCAGGAGCGGGTTCTCGCACAGGCCAATCGCGAGGCCGACAGACTGGAGCGCATCATCCGGCGGTGGCCCCCCGCCACGAGCGCGCTGAACCGTCGCTGGGTCATCGGAGGCGAGGGCGAGATCTATCACTACGACATCTTCGACCCGACCGCAAACCGATTCGGCAACCTGTGGGTGTACCGGCTGGACGAGGCCACATGGGGACTCCGCTCGGTTCTCCGTGCGTCCGAGGCCGTCGCGCCGGCGGACCGGGCAGCTGCCGACCGAGGCTGGGTTGGACGGCAGGGCTGGGTCCGCGAGATCAAGAAGGAGAAGAGCCGGCGAGGTGTGGAGCGCACCGTCGTGACCTACACGCCGTTCAGCGAGCAGCCGCTCGCCCTCGAGCCGCCGAGCTACTTCAAGACGGACGAGCCGCTCGCCGAGATGATGACCTTTGGCCAGCTCCGCGAGTACATCGATCGGTTGCAGGCGAGCGGCGCCAACGTCGTCCCCCAGATGGTCGCCCTTCAGCGGAAGGTCGCCTTCCCGTTCGTGACCATCATCATGACCGTGCTCGCGGTGCCCTTCGCCGTCACCACGGGGCGCCGCGGCGCCATGTACGGCGTCGGGATCGGCATTGTCCTCGCCATCTCGTACTGGATTGCGATGAGCGTCACCGGGGCGCTGGGCGCGGGAGGCGTGATGTCGCCAACGCTGGCCGCCTGGGCGCCGAACCTGATCTTCGGGTCGGCCGCGGCATACCTGGTCCTCACCGTCCGCACCTGACCACTCCGCGCGCTGAACCTGGCGTCAGCGAGAACCGGCCAGCCTGACGTTCCCCAACCACAGGCGCCCGGAGGCGCCTGGCTTCGTGTTCGTGGTATCGACCACGAACATGATCGAACGCACGGAGCCTGGGGGCGGGGTTGTCGCATGCGTCGCACCAACCGGTGTCATCCGGTCGAACCGAACGAACCGATCCCCTTCCGTCGGCTCGACGAACACGGATCGCTCCCATCGCTCAGGTGCGCTGCCGGTAACCTCCGCCCTGACCTGGACGGACAACCGCATCGGCGCTTCGGATCGAATCCTGAACGCCACCCCTTCGGCGCCAGCCACCCCGTCCGGCGTCGAGACCGCCGCCGCGGCGTACTGCCCGATCGCCGTGCCACCCGACAGGCCGTACCGCAGGCGAAGGCGTGCCCCTCCGGCCAACGGCGCAACGTCGACCACAGCCAGTGATGTCCGGTCGCTCTCATACGACCAGCCAGCTGTCGTGCTCCCGTCGAAGAGCGGGCGGACATCGGACGGCAAGACGGAGGGCGCGAGAGAAGGCATCGGGGCGGTCTCTCGCACGTAGATCGGATTGCTGGTCACCCAGGCCGGCATGCCATCGCTGTTCGGTCGGAGTACTTCCACCCAGTACACGCCAGGACCACTGCCCACCTCGACGTCGAAGGCAGATTCCGAACGGCGTGTCACCGCCTCATTGCCCCGCCAGACGACCGTCTCATAGCCGGCCGGTGCGTTACTGCGCACGTGGAGGGTGAGGGGGCCCGGCGACACGAGCGTCTCGCCATGGGAGGCGCTCACGCCCGCAGCGGTCGCCGTGAACGTGAATGACGGCGGCGTTGCCCAGCCGTCCACGGCCAGGTACAGCCGCCCCCTGCGCAGCGCGTCGATGAGCCCGGCGGCATCGCGGTCGGCCTCGCCGCTGAAGGGTGTGGCGGGGGTGACGTGGACGGACAGGGAGTCGAACGACGACTCGTAGCTCGGGATGGGCACGGAGAAACGGTTGTCGCCTGGTTCGGTATCGCGGATCGCCAGTTTGGCGTGCGCATCGGCACCCGCGAGCGCCACGACCTCCCGCTCCGCCGCCAGGGACATCCACCGGGTGCGCAGCTGGGCGGACTCCGTGAGCAACTGCGCCACCGACTCCGCAGGTCGCACCGGATACGCCAGGAGCGTCTTCAACAGCAGCCAGCGCGACCAGGCCCGCCCGGTGAACGCATGGACGCGCCAGCTGGTGTCAGGGTTGATCAGCTCGAGCCCATCGATGGGGGCGCTCCAGTCGGCCCACTGCAGCTCCGACTTCGGAGAATCGGGGTGTGCCGCAACCCCGAAGCCCCCGAAACGCCTCACATCGTCCACGACATCAGATGGATCGCCACCCAGGGGAAATGGCGTCCGTGGCAGGCCGAGGGCGACGTAGTGGCCCCCGCGCGTGCTGATCTCGACGGCGTCGATGACCAGGACACCCGATCGATAGGCTGGCGGTTCGGGACGGCGGCTGCCGTCACCGTGGTCGGTCACAACGACGAACCGGAGGCCGGCACGCGCGGCGGCGGCCGCAATCTCGTCGAGCGTGCCCCGCCCGTCCGACGTCCGGCTGTGGACGTGCAGCAGCCCCCGCACACTCCCGTCGCTCCAGTCGACCGACAGCGGCGTCCGGCCCGGCGGCAATCCGAGCCCCCAAACAGCAACGGCGGCCACGAGGGCCGCCGTCAGTGCGACACGCTTCACGCGCGCCAGTCTCCTAGAGCTTGGCCGCCGACTTCAGGGCCGCGGCCTTGTCGGTGCGTTCCCAGGTGAACTCCGGCTCAGTGCGGCCGAAGTGGCCGAATGCCGCCGTCTTCCTGTAGATGGGCCGGCGGAGGTCCAGTTCCTCCATGATCCCGCGGGGGGTCAGCTTGAAGTGCGCCCGCACGATCTCGGTGATCTGCTCCTCGGGAATCCGGCCCGAGCCCTCCGTGTGGACCATCACCGACACGGGGTCGGCCACGCCGATCGCGTAGGCCAGCTGCACCAGCGCACGATCCGCGATACCGGCCGCCACCACGTTCTTGGCGATGTACCGCGCCATGTAGCACGCGGAGCGGTCCACCTTCGTCGGATCCTTGCCCGAGAAGGCACCGCCGCCGTGCGGCGCCGCGCCGCCGTAGGTGTCGACGATGATCTTCCGGCCCGTGACGCCCGCGTCGCCGTGCGGCCCGCCGATGACGAACTTGCCGGTGGGGTTGATGTAGACCTTCGTCTTCTCGTCGATCATGTCCGCCGGCATGAGCGGCGTGATGATCTTCGACCGGATGTCGGCGAACATCGTCTCGTTGGTGACGTCGGGGCTGTGCTGCGTCGACACGACGATGGCGTCGATCCGGAGTGGCTTGTCGCCGTCGTATTCGACGGTGACCTGCGACTTGCCGTCGGGCCGCAGGTAGTCCAGCCCGCCGGTGCGGCGCGCGTCGGAGAGCCCGCGCGTGAGCTTGTGCGCCAGCATGATCGGCAGCGGCATCAGCTCGGCGGTCTCGGTGCACGCGAAGCCGAACATCAGCCCCTGGTCGCCGGCACCACCGGTGTCGACGCCCATGGCGATGTCACCGGACTGCTTGTGAATCGTCGACAGGACACCGCACGTCTCGGCGTCGTACCCGAACTTCGCCCGCGTGTAGCCCACGTCGGCGATGGCGGCGCGGACCACGTCCTGGTATTCGATGATCGCCCTGGTCGTGATCTCGCCTGCCACGACCGCGAGGCCCGTCGTCACCAGCGTCTCGCACGCCACGCGCGCGACCGGGTCCTGGGTGAGGATGGCGTCGAGGATCGAGTCCGAAATCTGGTCGGCGATCTTGTCGGGATGTCCTTCGGTCACCGACTCCGAGGTAAAGAGGTGCCGTCCCTTACGGCTCATGCCGCGATTCTCCTTCTGCGCGCCACGACGGACGCGACATATCTCGCTGAAAACACTGCTGACAAACGGCTAAGTCTAGCAGATTCACGCGCGCGGGTGGAATCGCTCGTAGAGGCTCCGGAGCCGCGCCTCGAGGACATGCGTGTAGATCTGCGTGGTCGACAGGTCGGCGTGCCCGAGCATCATCTGGATGGCGCGAAGGTCTGCTCCCCGCTCGAGCAGGTGTGTCGCGAAGGAGTGCCGCAGCACGTGGGGGCTGATGGGGGCCACGATCCCGGCGCGACGACCGTGCGCGCCCAGCACCTTCCAGAAGCCGATGCGGCTGATCGCCCCGCCGCGCGCGTTGAGGAACAGCCGCGGCTCGGCACGGCGCGCCGCGCGGGCGCGCGCCGCGAGCCGGGGCCTCCCGTCCCGCTGGTAGCGACGGACCCAGTCGGCTGCCTGGACACCGATCGGGATGATCCGCTCCTTGTTCCCCTTTCCGATGCAGGTCAGGTACTCCTCGTCCAGGTGGAGGTCGGCTGCCCGTACGTTGATCAGCTCGGAGACCCGCATGCCGGTGGCATAGAGCAGCTCGATCATGGCGCGGTCACGCAGCCCGAACGGCGTGGTGACGTCGGGCTGCGCGATGAGCCTGTCCACGTCCTCGATCCCCAGGTGGCGCGGGAGTGCCGGCCAGGCGCGCGGCGGCGCGAGATCGTCGGCCGGGTTGTGCTCGAGGTGCTGGTTCAGCGTGAGGAAGCGATAGAAGCCACGGACCGCGGCGACCGCACGCGCAACGGAACGGGGCGACAAACCTGTCGACATGAGCTCGCGCACGAACGCCTCGAGTTCCAGCCGTCCGAGCGACTCGACCCGGACGCCGTGGCCCGCCGCGAAGCGCCCCAGCGCGCGGAGATCGCGCGCGTAGCTCTCCAGTGTGTGGTCCGCCAGGCGGCGCTCCACGCGCAGGTGGTCGAGATACGCGTCGATCATCAGCCTGCAGCCTATGCTAACATCCGCGGTTTCGAGGTCGTTCCAACATGGCTGTCCGATCGAAGTGGCAATCGCTGCCCACGGAGGCGATCAATCCTGCGACGCTCGCCATCGACAAGCTCTCGTCGGCGGACATCGTCGAGGGCATGTTGAACGAGGACCGCAAGATGCTCGCGGCTGTGCAGCGCGAGAAGGAGCGCATTGCGGTCGGGGTGGACATCATCACCCAGGCGCTCCGCAAGAACGGCCGCATCATCTTCGTCGGCGCCGGCACGAGCGGCCGGCTGGGCATCCTCGAGTCGGCAGAGATGCCGCCCACTTTCGGCACCAGCGAGGACCTGGTGCTCGCCATCATGGCTGGCGGGAAGAACGCCATCCTGAAGACCAAGGAAGGCGTCGAGGACAACTACGAGGAGGGCGCGCGGTCGATGATGCGCCTGAAGCCGACCCGGAAGGACGTGGTCATCGGCGTGTCCGCGAGCGGGATGACGCAGTTCGTGCGAGGCGCCCTGACACGCGCCCGGCGCGTGAACGCCAAGATCATCTTCGTCACCTGCGATCCCCGTACCGAGCTGCAGACCTTCGTCGACCTCACCATCGCCCCAGCCGTGGGTCCGGAGGTGATCGCCGGCTCCACCCGCCTGAAGGCCGGCACCGCCACCAAGATCGTGCTCAACATGCTCACGACCGGCGCGATGGTCCGCACCGGCAAGACCTACGGCAATCTCATGGTCGACGTGCAGATCGGATCGGAGAAGCGCCGCGACCGTGCACGCCGCATCATCACGATCGTCACGGGCCTCGAGCTCGACGAAGCCGACCGCCTGCTGCGGCGCGCGCACTGGAACGTGAAGGCCGCCATCGTGATGCAGAAGTCGGGCCTCACCTACCCCAAGGCACTGTCGCGCCTCCGCAAGGCTCACGACTTCGTGCGCGACGCCATCGGCGAGGACGTCGAACCCCGCCTGCGGGAACTGCTCGACGGACACGACCACGGCAGTGCCGCGAGTGGCGTGGCCGAGGTCCGCGCCGGCGCTACGTCCCGCCCACGCTGAGCCGCGCGGCGGCGGCCCGGTCCACCCACACCTCCGCGGCCCGGTGCAACTGCAGGAAGGACGCCGGCACCTGTGGCGTGATGCGCCCCTGCACCAGCCGCTTCACTGCCACAGCCTTCGACGGTCCGGTCGCCAGCAGGATGATCCGACGCGCGCGGAGAATCGTGCCCATGCCCATGGAGAGCGCCTCTGTCGGCACGTTCGCCGTCCGGTTCCCGAAGAGCGCCGCGTTCGAGCGCCGGGTGCCCTCGGTCAGTCGTGTTCGATGCGAGTCGGCGACCAGCGACGTCCCTGGCTCGTTGAACCCGATGTGACCATTGGTGCCAAGGCCAAGCAGCAACAGGTCCAGGCCCCCGGCCCTCGCAATCTGCCGTTCGTACCGCAGGCACTCCGCGCCCGGGTCGTCGGTCATGCCGGACAGGAAGTGAATGCGGCGTGGCGCAATGTTCACGTGCGAGAAGAGATGCCGCTGCATGAACGCACGATAGCTGCCCGGATCGGACGGGGCCACCCCGAGGAACTCGTCCAGGTTGAAGGTGGTCACGCCGCTGAAGTCAGCCCGCTGCTGCGTATGCAGCCTGGCGAGTTCCCGGTACAGGGGCACCGGCGTGCGGCCCGTCGGCAGGCCGAGCGTGAAGCGCGGGCGGCCGCTGACTGCCCGCGCAACCTCCCGCGCCAGCGCCCGCGCGGCACTGTCGGGTGTGGCGAAGAACCGGAGCGTGAGTCCGTGTGCGTGCATGGGTGTGGGTTCTATGGTACTAGTGGGCCCACATGACGGGGCACGCCAGGCTCGACGCGGCTTCTGAACTCCTCCGGTCCTCCATCGCGCAGCGCATCTTCCCGGCCGCCGTCGCAGAGGTGGGATCGGCCTCGGGATCGATCTGGCATTCCGCCTTCGGCACACTGTCGTTCGACGACGGGGCCGACCCGGCACGGGAAGACACGATCTTCGACCTGGCGTCGCTGACCAAGCCACTCGCCACCACGAGCCTGGTGCTGGACCTGGCGTCGCGCGGCCTGATGCCGCTCGACACCCGCATCGCCTCGCTCATCCCCGAGTGGAGCGGCGCCGACCGCCGCGACGTCACGGTGCAGGATCTGCTCGAGCACGCTGGCGGTCTCAGCGCCAGGCTGCTCGATCAGCCCCCGCTCGATGCGAGGGCGTTCGAGCATGAGATCTGTGCCATGCCGCTCGAGCACGCGCCACGGACGCGAGCGTTGTACTCGGACCTTGGCTTCATTCTCCTGGCGTTTGCCTGCGAGCGACGGGGCGACGCCCCGTTCCCCGAACTCGTCGACACGCTGCTGCGCGTCGTCCTCGCGTCTGGCGACGGGCCGGGCTCCGCGTCACTGATGGTGGCGGTTCCCCGGGAGGCACGCATGCGGACCGCCCCAACCCAGCCGCTGCCCGAGGATCACCGGCGCGGCGCACGACTCGTGGGCGAGGTCCACGACAACTATGCCGCGGCTCTCGGCGGCATGGCTGGCCATGCCGGCCTCTTCGGCACGGCCGGCGCAGTGGGCGCGTTCGCTCGGCTGGTGCTGCGGGCGGCTCGAGGGGACACGTCCCTGCCCTCGCCCTTCACGCCCGACACCGTCGTGCGGGCCGCGACCCGCAGCCGCGTCGCAGGCAGTTCCCGTGCGCTCGGGTGGGACACCATGCTGCCCACGTCATCGTGCGGTTCACGCCTGTCACCAGCGGCGTTCGGGCACGTGGGCTTCACGGGCACGTCACTCTGGATCGACCCGTCCAGCGACCGCTACTACGTCCTGCTGACGAACCGCGTGTGTGATGGGGGGACGTCAGCACAGATGCAGGATGTCAGGCGCGCGTTCCACGACTGTGTCTCGACCCTCTGACCTCACGGGCAACAATCACCGGACCGGCCTGGGACCGAACGGCGACGGCGGCGACTGGACCGGCTGTCCCTGACGTCCGCCACCAGCCGGTCCCGGTGGGACATTGCCGCGGCCGCGCGCGCCGCCACCGACCCCGCCTGGCTGCGGCTGTGCACCACGTCCTCCAGGCCCACCACCCGGTCCGGCCCCGCGCTGTCCCGGCGCACCGGCGCCAGGTGCCTGCTGCTGGACGAAGATGAACTGCCACTCGTTGTACTTGGAGCGCCCGTTGTAGATCCGGATGGAGGTGTCCTTGCTCTTGCTGGCAACCCCGATGACACCACCCGCCCCGCCACGCCCCGAGGGCTGAGCACCGATGACGAAGCCAGCCGTGCCCCCTTGCGCAGGTGTGGGGTTGGGAGCGCCCGGCCGCGGAGGCTGCGCCGAGAGTCCGCCTCCAGGGGCGAGCGCAGCACCGGTCGTCCCCGCAGACTGCGACGGCGAGAGAAGGTCGAAGTCCTGGTTCGTGATCGGGTCCTTGAACTTCTTCCGAAGGAACCGGCCGCGGACCAGGGTATCCACATCGGGCGGGAGGACCCCTGGCCCGGATTTCTTCTGGAAAAGGGAGATGGCGCGCACGTACTGCTCGCCGCGGAAGACCAGCTCCGCTTCCCGGTCGCGCTGCACCATCCGGCGCCAGACCGGCAGCACGGCTGTCATCAGCACGGCGGCCACGCTCATGCCGACCAGCAGTGCGGCCATCGCGTAACCATGTTGACCGCGTAACTGCATGGCAATAAACTGATTGCGGCCTTCATGGTATCACGCCGCCGATCTGCTGCCCCGCTCCTCGCCGTGCTGTTGCTTGCGGTGGTCGTGTCCTGTGAAAAGGTCCCGCTGCTCGCACCAACCGGCTCGACCATCACGCTGACCGCCGCAACCAACGTGGTCTCGACGACCGGGACGGCCGAGGTGATCGCCCAAGTGCTCGAGGCGTCCGGGACGCCGCCACACAGCGGCACCCGCATCACCTTCACGACCACACTCGGCCGGGTGGAACCGTCGGAGGCCGAAACCGACGCCAGTGGCCGTGCGATCGTGAAATTCGTCGCCACGGGCAACAGCGGCACCGCCACCATCGCGGCGCTCTCGGGCGGCGCCTCAACCGGCACGAACGGCTCACTGAAGCTCTCCGTCGGCACCGCGGCCGTTGGCGCGGTCCGTGTCAACGCGAATCCGGCCACTGTCTCGGCTCTCGGCGGCTCGACCACGATCACCGCCAACGTCCTCGACGTGAACGGCAACGTCCTGCCGCAGGTCCCGGTGGTCTTCTCTTCGACGGCCGGCGCCTTCTCCAGCGCCGTGGTCACCACGGATACGTCGGGCGTGGCACAGACGACGCTGACGACCAGCCAGCAGGCGACGGTCACGGCCAGCGTCGGCGCCCAGGCCGGTTCCAGCACTGGCTCCACAGGTTCCGGCACGGGGGGGACCGGCTCGACCGGCTCAGGCACCACCACCACGACATCAGGTCAGGCGTCGGGCTCGGTCACCGTGAACGTGACCGCCGTCCCCACCGTCGTCATCACGCCGCCGTCGTCATCGCCGAGCGAGGGCATCCCCGCGCAGTTCACCTTCGACGTCACGGTGGCGTCGAGCAACGGCAGCGCCGTGCGCTCCCTCCGTGTGGACTGGGGCGACGGCAAGACGCAGGACCTCGGGGCCGTCACCGGCAAGGCCACCGTGTCGCACACCTACACCGAGACCGGCTCGTACAACGTGACCGCGACGGTGACCGACGCGACCGGTAACGTGTCGTCGGTGTCCACGGCGGTGAACGTCATCCCCGTCGCCTCGCCCACCATCGTCATCACGCCGTCGGTGCCCTCTTCGTGCACCGGCGTGGGAACGTGCCTCGTCACTTTCCAGTTGCAGGTGACGCCGCCGACCGGTGTCGGCATCGACCGGGTCACGGTGGACTTCGGCAGCACCGCCACGCCGCCCCAGCAGGGCCTGGGCGGCCTCACCGGCAGCGCCACCCTGACATCGCGCTATCCGGCGGGAACGGGTTCGCAGACGGTAACGGTCACCGTCGTCGATACGCTGGGTCGCACGACGCAGGGCTTCACCACCATCAACATTCCGTAGCGTCCCTCGCGTCACGAGCGCGAGGGACCGCGCACGCTCACGAGCGAGAGGACATGGCTGGCGGGCGTACACGACGCCAGCGACAGGCGTTCCGCACGCCCGCGCGCGGAGCAGCCGACGATCGGGAGGGGTCGACTACCAGTCTGAGTACCGGGTGCCGTCCATGGCGGTCAGTTCCGCCCCGCTCTTCACGTCGTAGATACCGGGTGAGAACGACGGATTCGCCGGGTCTGGTTCCGCCGGGATGGCCTGCCAGGTGCTGGTGGAGTTGGTGATCGGATCCTTGGGCAGCGAGCGAATATATCCGGCGCTGACCAGGTCGTCGAGCGTAGGCGGGTACTGGTTCTTGTCGGCGTAGTACTGGTCGATCGCGTCGCGCATCTTGAAGAGGTCGTCCTTGAGCACGGCCTCCCGAGCCAGCTGCACGCTCTGGCGGTACTGCACCATGGCGATCGTGGCGAGCGTGACCACGATGGTCATCACGACCATCAGCTCGAGGAGGGTGAATCCCCGCGCGTTCCTGAACCTACCAGTCACGATACTTGGTCCCATCGAGCGCTGTGCCCTCGAACGTGGTGTACACGTCGAACACGTTCTGTCC
>WBZO01000276.1_pt1 | contig 121471 bp, 111 predicted proteins | sample 5204261 | NCBI WGS metagenome assembly WBZO01 (sample SAMN12412400, study PRJNA552823) | activated sludge metagenome | isolation source: activated sludge from anammox sidestream of wastewater treatment plant... | place: USA: North Carolina | collected 2017-09 | reverse complement strand
ACGGCTCTGAGTGGTGGATATCGAAGAGTTCGAATGACGGAGTGTTCGCAACGCAGTTCGGTGCTGCGACAGACAGTGTTGTTGCGGCTGATTACACGGGCGACGGCAAGGCTGACGTTGCGTTCTGGAGACCTTCGACGGGTTACTGGTATGTTCTCCGCAGTGAGAATATGACGTACTATGCAACGCCGTTCGGAGCAAGCGGCGATGTGCCCGTGCCTGCGGATTATGATGCCGACGGCAAGGCTGACACAGCGGTGTTCCGTCCGTCGAACTCCACTTGGTACATAAACAACACAACGGGCGGCACTACGATCACAGGCTTCGGAGCGGCAGGCGACAAACCCGTTGCAGCAGACTATGACGGAGACGGCAAGGCTGACATTGCCGTATTCCGTCCGAACGGTGCTAACGGTGCCGAATGGTGGATACGCAAGAGTTCCGATAACAGCGTGTTCGCAACGCAGTTCGGTTCTTCGACGGACAAGGCAGTGCCTGCCGACTACACGGGAGACGGCAAGGCTGACATTGCATTCTGGACATCAGGGGGAACGTGGTACATCCTTCGGAGCGAAGACCTGACATATTACGCGGATCAGTTCGGGACGACAGGCGATGTGCCTTCGCCGGGCGACTATGACGGCGACGGCAAGGCAGACGCAGCCGTGTTCCGTCCGACCGGCAGCACTTGGTATGTGAAACGCTCGACCGCCGGCCTTCTGATAAAACAGTTCGGCTCAACGGGCGACATTCCCGTCCCAAGCATCTTCGTCCGCTGACATTAACTCACACGAGCAGGCCGCCTGAGAATAGATCGGGCGGCCTTTTTATGCTTTGAAGCGATGAAGCGATTCGGCTTGCGGCCCGTCCGCTTACGGCAACGATACGTCGGTAGATTCAACTTTGAGCGGAGTTGTGCGAAACTTGTTCAACCGATATGCGTCCACAGGAAATAATCGCACGCAAACGTGACGGGCATGCTTTGAAGGATGCCGAGATCGCCGAGTTCGTCGTCGGCCTTACGACAGGCACGTGGGCCGACTATCAGATCACGGCACTTGTAATGGCGATGATCCTTCGCGGGCTGAACCTGCGTGAGCAAAACTCGATCACGCGCGAGATGCTGCACTCCGGCATCGTGATGGATCTCAGCGATATCGATGCGCCAAAGGCGGACAAGCATTCGACCGGCGGCGTCGGCGATAAGACATCGCTGCTGATAGCGCCGTTAGCGGCTGCTTGCGGCATCGCTGTACCGATGGTGTCGGGCCGCGGGCTTGGCCACACAGGCGGCACGCTCGACAAACTCGAATCCATCCCGGGCTATAACGTCAACCTCTCATTCAAGCGATTAAAACAAGTGATGAAGGCGTGCGGCTTCGGGCTTATCGGCCAGACGAAGCAGATAGCGCCGGCGGACAAGCGTCTTTACGCGCTTCGCGACGCGACGGCGACCGTGCCGTACATTCCGCTGATCGTGGCGTCGATAATGTCCAAGAAACTTGCCGAGGGACTTGATGCCTTGATCCTTGATGTAAAGACAGGCTCGGGTGCATTCATACGGAAGCCAACCGAATCCATAAAACTCGCAAAGGCTCTGTGTGAAACCGGCCGATCATTTGGCGTGACGACGCAGGCCCTCGTAACCGATATGAGCCAGCCGCTCGGTAAATTTGTCGGCAACGCATTGGAGGTTTACGAGTGCATAAAGATCTTGCGGGGCGATGCCGAACCCGAGATGCTGCCGACACTCGAACTTTCTGTCGAGCTTACTGCGAAAATGCTGTTGATGTGCGGTATCGCAACGAATAAGGCGGACGCTAAGGACAAGATACTTTCGGTGCTCCGCTCGGGCGAAGCACTTGATCGTTTTCGCCGCAATGTCGAGCTTCAGGGCGGCGATCCGCGTGTGTGCGACAAGCCTGACAGGCTGCTGGAAAAAAAGCTGTTCACGCTCGATATTCGCGCTGCATCTAAAGGATATCTGACGGCAGTCGATACATTTGCGGTCGGCAACGCGGTATGTATGCTCGGCGGCGGACGAGTAAGGGCTGAGGATACGGTCGATCATACTGTAGGCTTTGCGTCGCTCAAAAAGGTGGGCGAAAACGTTGCCAAGGGCGATGCGGTCGGCACTGTCTATGCAAGAAAGGCCGACGATGCGACGGCGATTAGCGAAATGATACGAAGTGCCTATAAAATATCAACGGAAATTCCGAAAGCGGTAAAATTTATTCGGGCAGCGGTCTGATATGAGATATCGAAATATATTTTTGATCATCCTTGCTTTGATGTCGGTATGGTTTTTGTCGTCGTGCAGCCCGCGAGTTGCGGCGCGGCGCCCGGGCTGCAAGGTGAACGTCGGGATCGTCTTTGACATCGGCGGTAAGAATGACCGCTCGTTCAACGCGGCCGCGTGGGAAGGCGTCAAACGTGCCGAAGAGGAGCTTAACATTTGCCTTTTTGACGTCGAGCCGGGAAACCCGACCTCGATCGAGCCTGCGATGCGGGCGTTTGCGGAGAAGAATTTCGATCTGATCTTTGGTGTCGGCTTTGCTCAAGGGCCGATCATGCAGAAGGTCGCGTTGGACTATCCGAATATCAAGTTCGCCATCGTTGACGGTGTGATCTTTGAAAAGGACGGCAAGACACCGCTCAGCAATGTCGCATCGCTCGTATTCCGTGAGCATGAAGGCTCATATCTCGTCGGGATGATCGCCGCTTCGAAATCGAAGACAGGCGTGCTCGGCTTTATCGGCGGAATGGATATACCGCTGATACATAAGTTCGCGACCGGTTATGCTGAAGGGGCGAAAAGCGTGAATCCGAACATCAGGATCATCGATAACTATGTCGGTGTAACGGATGCCGCCTGGAATAATCCCGGCAAGGGCAAGGAACTCGCACTTGCACAGATCGAACGCGGTGCGGATGTCATTTTTACCGCTGCGGGCAACTCGGGCCTCGGGGCGTTCGACGCCGTCGAGCAATACGGGAAAACGAACGGCGAGGCGAATAAATTCGTTATCGGCGTTGACTCGAATCAGAACGGCGTCAAGCCCGGCTACGTACTGACCTCGATGGTGAAGCGTGTTGATAATGCCTGCTACGACGTTGTTAAAGAGGTGCTGGACGGCAAGTTCCAGGGCGGCTTTCACGTTTTCGGCCTCGATAAGGACGGCGTAGCCTACGCAATGGACGAGAATAACCGAAATGACCGCGGCGAATCGCTGATCCCGGGCGATGTCATTCTAAAGGTCGAACAGGCAAAGGCCGATATCATCTCAGGCAAGATCAAAGTTACGGACGCAATGGCGAATTGATCTGGACGCATAGTAAACGGTGCTATAATTCGAGGACAAAAAATGGTAAGCAACGCAAAATCCGATAAAGACAAGCCTATCAAGGTTGTTGGGCGCTCATGGGTATTGGATCTGCCTGCTGATTTTGCTCGTGAGAACAACCTCGAGAAAGGGACGCAAGTGCTTATCACATTCAAGGATGGCGATCGAGTGAGCGCCGAAGTCCTGCCGCCGCTCTCGAAACGGGCACGAAGCGTGGCTGAAAAGGTGATGACCAAGCGTCGAAAAGTGTACGAGGAACTAAAGCGAATTGGCGACTGACGGGCCGGTATATCTCCCTGTCGAAGAGGCGATAAGCCTGCATATCTGGTTGATGCGGTCTTGGGATGAGATATATTTCGGCGTAGATCGCCGAGATCTGATCGAGTCAGCCCTTGCACGACCGAAGCAGGCGGCGGCCTATGACGACGCCGATCTTATTCGGCAGGCGGCAACGATGTGCTTCGGCCTAATAAAGAACCATCCGTGGGTTGGAGGAAACAAGAGGACCGCAACCTTCCTTATGGAAATATTTCTGGAGTTGAACGACTGTGAGCTTGCGGCAGAAGATAATGAGATCGTTGATGCTGCTTTGAAAATCGAAGCGGGCAAATGGGGTATTGACGAGATCGAGGGTTGGTTACGCCCACACGTTGTACCGAAAGGCGACTAGGTCGCGTGAGTGTTCTGAAACTGATAGTTGTGATCGGTTTTTCAGCTTTCTTTTTCTTGACAGCGGCTCGGTCCGGATGATCACTGCCAGGGTTCGTGCAGTTGTCTTAGAAGCTGCGTCATCGCCGGCAATGTTCAAGAAGTGCTTCTGGGTCAATAGCGCCGTCGCCATATTGATGGTTGGCCTCGTAGTTTATCTGCTGGGTTCGAGCTTCGGCCCGCACTGATCTTATATGTTAGAGCTTAGAAATATCACAAAGACCTTCGGCAGCGTTATCGCGAATAACGATGTTTCTTTGACCGTTCATAAGGGTACGATCCACGCGATCGTCGGCGAGAACGGCGCCGGAAAATCGACCATCATGCGCATCGCGTACGGCTTTTACAATGCCGACAGCGGCGAGATCCTGGTTGACGGCAAGCCGGTCTCGATAAAGACGCCGCATGATGCGATCGCGCTCGGCATCGGCATGGTGCATCAGCACTTTATGCTTGTCGATACGATGACCGTTGCCGAGAACATAATCCTCGGTGCCGAGACAGGTTCGGCGGCAAGCCTCGACCTTGAAAAAGCTAACCATGACATAAAAGCGCTCTCTGACAAGCTGAGGCTTGGGGTCGACCCGCGGGCCGTGATCGAGGATCTGTCCGTCGGGCAGCAGCAGCGTGTTGAGCTGTTAAAGGCACTATATCGAAACGCCGAGCTGCTTATCTTGGACGAGCCGACCGCGGTTCTTTCGCCGCAGGAAGTTGACGAATTCTTCAACATCCTTCGCCGTATGAAGGAGCAAGGCAAGACCATTATCATCATCACGCATAAGCTTGACGAAGTGTTGGCCATATCGGACGAAGTTACGGTTATGCGTGACGGCCGAGCGGTCGGCAACGTCGCGACGAGTGAGACGAATGCAAAGGAACTCGCTCGTATGATCGTGGGCCGCGACGTGCTTTTGCGTGTTGAGAAGACAAAGGCCGAGCCGGCAGGAACGGTACTTGAGGTCAAAGAGCTGTCGGTCGAAGGGAAGCACGGGTTGGCGGTGGACGGTGTTTCGTTCTCGGTTCGTGCGGGCGAGATAGTCGGTATTGCGGGGATCGAGGGCAACGGCCAAACGGAGTTGATCGAGGCACTTGCGGGGCTTACAAAACCGAGCTCAGGCTCATTTGATTTTAACGGCCGCGATGTAACACGCCTTTCGGCACGCCATCTGAAAGAGCTTGGTATCGCACATATCCCCGAAGACCGGCACAAGCGCGGCCTTCTGCTCGAGTCCGACCTTGCGGAGAATGCCATACTCGGCGTTCATTACCGCCCGCCTATCGCGTCATCCGCAGGTTTTCTGAGCAACGCGGCGATCGCCGGACGCGTCGGTGAGATAATACGCGATTTTGACGTGCGTCCGTCCGATCCTACGCTTGCGGCGCGTTCGCTCTCGGGCGGCAATCAGCAGAAGCTGATTATCGGCCGCGAGTTCGAGTTACACCCCAAATTACTGCTCGTTTCACAGCCTACCCGCGGTGTCGATATCGGTGCTATCGAGTTCATTCACCGCAAACTCATCGGCCTGCGCGATGCCGGCACGGCAGTGCTGCTCGTTTCCGCCGAATTAGAAGAAGTAACGGCCCTCGCCGATCGCCTGCTCGTAATTCGCGAAGGCAAGATCGTCGGCGAGGTTGACCCTCTCGTAACCTCTACCGAGGACATCGGCCTGATGATGACCGGCGGCTGAAGTAAGAGTACGGCCACGAATGCGCGAATGCGGAAATGGCTAAGACAGCACAACTTCGTTCGAGCCGTCGGTCATTTCTGAGCGCATAATGCCGCCGTGTCTTTTTTAGCGCGTGCCGAAGAGTTCGCGCAGTGCGGTCATTGCACGTTCGAGGTTGTGGAGCGATGTTGCGTACGAGATACGCAGGAAGCCTTCGGCACCAAAGCCCGCGCCGTCCGTAACAACGGTGTGAGCATGCTTCAGCATAACTTCGGCGACGTCTGCGGAAGTATGAAGTTTCGCACCCAAAAGCCCGCGAACATCAACGAACGCGTAGAACGCGCCTTCCGGCATGGCACACTTTAATCCGCGGATCTCATTCAGCGCCGGCACCAGCCAATTTCGGCGTTTCTCGTATTCATTTGTCATCAGCGCGACGACCTCAAGCGTTTTATCAAGATCGCCGAGAGCCTCGGCACAAGCGTATTGCACGAATGATGTCGGGTGCGTTGCTGAGTGGCTTTGCAGCTTGACCATTGCTTTTGTCCATTCCGGGTCGGCTATCGTATAGCCTATGCGCCAGCCCGTCATCGCATACGTCTTTGAGAAACTGCCGGCAATGCAGATGTATTTGCGCATCGCAGCAGGCAGGCTCGCTGCCGAGAACGGCTCCGCCGGCGGATAGACAAAGAACAGATAGCACTCGTCGGTGATGACGTAAACGCCCTTCGACGCACAAACCTCGAAAATGCGAATAAGTTCATCCTTTGGTATGACGCGGCCCGTCGGATTGTTCGGCGAGTTGATGATCAAAAGCTTTGTCTTATCCGTGATCGCGGCGGCAACACTGTCCGCCGTCAGGATGAATTCAGTCGGCTCGGTGTCGATATAAACCGGCACCGCTCGGCAGAAATTCACGATCTCGGGGAACGTTACCCAATACGGCTGCGGTATCAGCACTTCGTCGCCCGCGTTGAGCAATGCACACGCGGCATTGAATAATGCCTGTTTGCCGCCGCATGCCGCGGCTATCTCGTTCGTCGAAAGTTCCGCACCGAATCGCTTCGCATAAAAATCAACGATCGCCTGCCTGAAGTTCGCGAGGCCCGCCGCCGGCGTGTATTTCGTAAAGCCCTCATTCAACCCGTCTATCGCGTAATTCCTTATGAACTCAGGCGTTAAAAAATCAGGCTCGCCGACCGACAGATCAATGACGTCAATGCCTTGCGCCCGCATCTCAGATGCCATCTGCGCCGCGATCAATGTCGATGAGCCGTGCATCGCCGAAACTGCTTCGGAAACCGGGAATGAACTCATAATTGTCTATTGTGCCATATCGAGGCGGAATGGCTAATCAGGCGGTCGCATTTATCGGCCCGAGCAACCTTGCACTCATTTCTCAGGCGCCGGGATCAAGTTTCTCTCGCATTCGGGCTTCGACCTGCGGCGGGATCAACCCTTCGATGCGGCCGCCGAGCAAAAAGACCTGCTTCATAAGGGTCGATGAAACGTACGAGTATTCTTCGCCTGCCATCAGAAAGACCGTCTCTATCGAAGGCTCAAGCCGGCGGTTCATCAACGCCATTCGCAGTTCGTATTCGTAATCGCTCACGGCGCGAATGCCGCGAACGATCGCTGAAGCGCCCGATCGGCGTGCGAATTCGGCCGTCAGGCCCGAGAAGCTCGCCACGGTGAATGTGCAGCCGCTGCCGTCGATCAGCGTCAGCGCCTCGCGTATCATCTCTGAACGCTCTTCGACGGTGAACATCGGGTTTTTGTCAGGATTATTCAGCACGCCGACTATCATTTCGTCAAAAAGCGGTGCCGAGCGGCGAAGAATGTCGAGATGGCCGTTCGTTAATGGGTCAAAAGAGCCGGGAAAGAGTGCTCGCCGCATATTATGTATTTACAATGTAATTACAAAATGTAATTATTTTGTAATGAGTTGCTCAAAATCCTATTGCTTCGCTCGGATCGGTGCTAATATAAGCTCTGTTAACTATCAGGTCCGGGCCATTTTTGGGTGAGATTACGATAGCACATCGCGTCTATGAATAAAAACGGACAAGCGGCGGCATTTTACGACCTTGAAGGCACACTGGTAAGCACGAACCTCGTCCACACGCTCGCATTTTACGCAAAGCGGCAGCAAGGGCTTTGGCAGACCGCGCGCAAGAGTGTCGAGACGCTCGTAAAGCTGCCGTTTTTCGGCGTTACCGACCTGTATTCGCGCAACGTCTTTAACGAGGTCTTCTTCCGCAGCTACGAGGGCTTTTCGCAAGATCGGCTTCGGTATTTTTCTGACGAACTTTTTGAGGAAGTGCTGAAGCCTGCGATCTTTCCGGGCACCGAAGAACTGATCGCACAGGGAAAGAAGATCGGGCAGCGGCAGGTCGTGCTGACCGGCGCGTTGGACTTTACCATCGCGAAATTGATGGATCATCTCGGCATTGATGATTATGTTGCGAACCGCCTCGAATTCGTCAATGGCTATGCGACGGGCCGCGTTCTGCCGCCGGTCATGGCTTCGGCGACAAAGGCGAAGTGGATACGCGAATACGCCGAGCGTGAGAACATAAATCTGTCAGAGTCTTATGCATATTCGGATTCGATATCCGATCTGCCGATGCTCTCGATCGTCGGTCATCCGGTCGCCGTCTGCCCCGACTTTCGGCTGAAACAAACGGCCCTGCAACACGACTGGGCGATCTTGGATCTGAAATGATCTCTGCTGCCCGCAACGCGGGTGACAAGCATAAAGCCTGGGGCGTGAGCCCCAGGAAACGGATTGGAAATTGGTAAAGCCCGCAAAGCGGGCGGCAGCGTCAAACAAATGGGTCAGTCGTACACAAATTTGATCTATCACATCGTCTTCGGGACGAAGGAGAGACAACAGCTAATTACGGGGGAACGGAAAGTGCGGCTGTATGAATACATCGGCGGGATCATTCGAAATCTCGGTGGTATTTTTCTGGAGATAAACGGTATGCCTGATCATACTCACGTTTTGGCAAAACTGCGGCCCGACAAGGCACTATCCGATGTGCTCAGAGACATTAAAGCAAATTCACGTGGATGGATGCACGATGTATTTCCTGAAACGAAAGATTTCGCTTGGCAGCGTGGATATGGCGCGTTTACCGTCAGTGCGTCGCAAATCGAGAAGGTTCGTCGATACATTGCCGAACAGGAGGTTCATCACGCGAAGCGCGATTTTCGGGACGAGTTCATTGAGTTGCTGGTTAAGAACGGGGTCGAGTTTGATGAAAGGTATTTAGAGATCGGGACGCTGCCGCCCGTGGCTGCGGGCTTGGGTGAGATTTGTTGACGAGTTCCTAGGGCTGACGCCCTAGGCTTTATGCTAGCCGCCCGCGATGCGGGCTAAGAAATTATGGCACTTCAGCTAAGACGAAAAACGCACGAGTCGATCGTGTACATTGACAAGGATTCGGCGCCGCGGATCATGCCGAACGGCGAGGATTTCATCCTTGAGGACATACCGGTAGGGACGCGGGTGATCTATCCGAATCCGCCGATCAAAGGCCTGCCGAACCGCGAGGCGGCGATACGCTATGCGGTAAATCATCCGTTCGAGATGGAGCCGCTGTATGCGCTGCTCGAACCGGGAATGCGCGTAACGATCGCGCTTGACGACATCAGCATACCGCTGCCGCCGATGGCGACGCCCGACATACGGCAGACGATGCTTGAGGTCATCTTGGATATGTGTGCGGCGAACGGAGTTGATGATATCCACCTGATCATCGCGAATTCGCTCCACCGCAAGATGACCGAGTGGGAGATGAAGCGGATGGTCGGCTCGAAGATATTCGACGAGTTCTACCCTGACCGATATTACAACCACGATGCCGAGGACGACGACAACCTGATCACCCTCGGCCACACGCGGCACAATGAGCCGCTTCGCGTGAATAAGCGTGCGATCGAGAGCGACCTGCTGATCTACGCCAACGTCAATTTTGTGCCAATGGACGGCGGACATAAGTCTGTCGCGGTCGGGCTGTGCGATTACGAGTCGCTGCGTGCGCACCACGAACCGCAGACGATACGCGACTCTGACTCGTACATGGATCCCCCGAAGTCGGCGCTCAATCACAAGGTCATCCGGCTCGGCAAGCTCGTTGACGAGGCCTGCAAGGTCTTTCACATCGAGACGGCGCTGAACAATCGGATGTTCGGCGAGGGCTACGACATACTCACGCGGAACGAGGACGAATTCTCATTCGCCGACCGCCTCAAGTGGGAAGCGATGAAACGCACGTTCTCAAAGCTGCCGCGTGCCGCACGCCGAAAGATGCTGCATGCGATACCGGCACAATACGAGATGATCGGCTGTTTTGCGGGCCGTACCGAACCTGTTCACGAAAGGATACTCGAGCTGAATTATCGGCAGTACGAGATACCGGTCAAGGGGCAGTGCGACATCCTGATCTCGGGCATTCCGGACATTTCGCCCTACAATGTCTATTCGGCGCTCAATCCGCTGCTCGTGCAGGTGATGGCCCTCGGCTATCACTTCAATATGTATCGCAACAAGCCGCTGCTGCGAAAGGGCGGCGTGATGGTCATCACGCATCCGTGCTTTGACGAGTTCGATCATAATTTTCACCCGTCATATATCGAATTCTTTCATCGCCTGCTGCCCGAATCGCGTGACGCCTTCTATCTGCGTGAGAAATACGAGCGTGAATTCGCTTCAAATCCGGCTTATGTCGAGATGTATCGCCGCGGCAATGCCTATCACGGCGCGCACCCGTTCTTTATGTGGTATTGGGGCGAAAATGGGCGTCAGCACGTCGGCAAAGTTATAGTCGCGGGTGCCGAGAATGCTCACGTCCCCGAAATGCTCGGCTGGGAACGCGCCGACAACCTGACCGAGGCAATTGAAATGGCACGATCATATATGGGCCGCAACGCCGAGATCACAATGCTCCACCAGCCGATGATCGGGCTTTGCAGCGTGACGGATTAAAATGACTGGTTACCTGACTGGTCATTATGATAAGATTTGTGTTATGAAAGCTAAAACACGAACAATTAGCGTAACGGAATTTAAGGCAAAATGCCTAAGTATCTTTGACAATCTAGAGGCCGAGGGCATCGTCGTTGAGAAGCGAGGTAAACCGGTCGCCAAAGTCATACCAATTAAGCCCAACAACTCCGAATGGATAGGCTCGATGAAAGGGCAGATCAAGATACACGGGGACATAATGTCGACTGGAATCAAATGGGATGTTCAATCTTGACACGCACATAGTTGTAGATGGATTGATCGGCGATCTCTCGGTGCGCGAACTCGACTTGCTCGAAGGCGTACCTATTGCGATTTCGGGCATCGTTTTGTGGGAAATTTCAAAACTCGTACAACAGAAACGGATTTCCATTGATGTTGATGGCGTTGCATTCAGAAGATTTCTTCGACAGGCAACGGTTTATCCAATAACCTTGGAGATCGCCCGCGCTAGCACCGCGCTTGATTTTCAATCCGATCCGGCAGACGAGATCATCGCGGCAACGAGCCTTGTTGAAAAAATACCGCTGATTACGCGCGACCGGAAGATATTGAAGTCGAAAATTGTTCCGTTGGCGATATAACCGAAGCCGTCGCCGAAGACTATAACGAAGGGATAACGATGCTGCATCAGCCGATCATCGGGCTTTGCAGCGTGACGGATTAGTAGCCGTTGGACAGCGGTCAGTCGTCCGATCGCAGAAGTTGCAGTTCCAGATCGTAATCGGACTGTTCAAGAATAAAATGAGCAAAGAGACCGAACAGAATCAGGCTTTGGCCGTAATGCAAGAGGTCGAAAATAAAATTTACGTCATCCGTGGGCAACGCGTGATGTTGGACAGTGATCTAGCTGAGGTTTATAAGGTCGAAACGCGCGTATTGAAACAGGCGGTTAGGAGGAATCGACATCGATTTCCTGATGATTTCTTATTTGAACTTACCGAAGATGAGATATCACAGCTGGAAGCTTCAAGGTCACAAACTGTGACCTTGAACAAAAGCGGCTCAAAACGCGGTTCGAATATCAAATACGCTCCATTCGCTTTCACCGACCATGGTGCGGTTATGCTTGCGAGCATTCTTAATAGCCCGACGGCGGTTGAGGCTAGTATCGTTGTCGTGCGGGCTTTTGTAAAGATGCGGGCTGTTTTGGCATTGCACAAAGATTTGGCGAAACGGGTTGACCAACTGGCAAAGGTCGCCGCAAAGCATGAGGGCGATTTTGATGTCGTGTTTCAGTTATTAGGCGAGATCATGCGCGATCCGAAGCGTTTGAAACGGAAGATCGGATTTGTTGGAACGAGGAAGAAATGAGTCAGGAATTGCCCTTAGGGAAACACGAGTTTTATCCGCACGAATTCATTGAGGTCATGAGCTTTTCCTTTGAAAGTCAGTTTAACGGAGGTGGTCGTGGGCGAAAACTTAAAGCGCATTGGATCTATAGGCTTTAAGCCTGTTGGCAAATGGAAACTGGTTGAGGGAAAGCTAGATTTCGATCTCTTTGATGAGCCGGAAAGTGCCAATATTCTATATGCATTTGTTGTTGATAGTGAAGTAATGTACATCGGTAAAACGGATAGAGGGCTTAGAAGTCGAATGTTAAATTACCGAAACGCTCACGTTTCGCAGACTACAAACACACGCAATAAAGAGGGTCTTGTTAAATGCCTTTTACAAAAACAATCGGTTGAAATCTATGGATTGTCCACCGATGGTTTGTTCCAATACGGCGGCTTTCACATCAATCTCGCGGCGGGACTCGAAGACAGCCTTATTGATGAGCTGAAGCCTCCGTGGAATGTGAATTGAAGAAGACCGTGGACGAAATGCTTGTACCAATCAGGAAATGAAACTATCACCAACAGAGATATTTAAGGGCAAGACGATATTTTTTATCGGCGGGACGGGCTTTGTCGGCAAGGTTACGCTCTCGATGCTGCTACATAATTTTCCCGAGATCGGAAAGGTCTATGCGACCGTCAGGGCTCGTGATGCGAATGAGTCGAACATAAGGTTCTGGACGAGCATTGTGACAAGCCCGACGTTCGATCCGCTGCGTGAAAAGTACGGCGACGGATTTGAGGATTTCATTCGATCGAAGGTCGTACCGGTGAACGGTGATGTCGGCAATGAGTATCTGGGCCTCGACGAAGCAGAGGCCGAGGCGATCATGGCCGACACCGATATCATCATCAACGGCGCGGGCAACGTTACGTTCAATCCGCCGCTTGAGTCGGCCCTAAGGACAAATGTTGTCGGTTCGAATAACATAATCAAGCTCGCGCGGATGATGAAGAAGCCGCGGCTTGTGCACGTTTCGACGTGCTTTGTTGCGGGTAAGCGTTCCGGGCCGATCTGGGAGAATGAGCCGGTCGTCGGATATTTCCCGCGAAAAGATGAGCTTGTCGGCACAACGTTTGACGTCATGCGTGAGGTCGAGGACTGTGCCCGCTTGAGCGAGCAGGCGCGTCAAGAGGCCAACGATGCCGTGCAGGCCGCAAAGTTTCGCGAGGCGGCGCGCGCTCGGTTCATCGAGGAAGGTCGCGACCCGGACGACGAAAGCGAACTGAAATCCGCAATATTTCGGGAACGCAAGATGTGGATCCGCGAGCGTACGACGGAGCTTGGCGCCGAACGTGCGGAATATTGGGGCTGGACAAATATCTACACCTACTCAAAATCGCTCGCCGAGCAGATCATCGCTTCGCAGGATGACATCGTTAAGTCGCTTGTCCGGCCTTCGATCGTCGAATCGTCGCAAGCGTATCCGTTCCCGGGATGGAATGAGGGCTTTACGACGACCGCTCCGCTTATTTTGATCGCGCTTCGCGGCCAGCCTGTGATTCCGGTGAATGAGAAGCTGATTCTCGACATTATTCCGGTCGATATGGTCGCTGGTGCGATACTTGCGGCTGCGATGAATGTTCTGGTCGATGATCATCCGCCGCTCGTTTTTCAGGCATCTTCCGGCGACTCGAACCCGAACGATATGAAGCGTATCGTCGGGCTGGTCGGGCTTTACAAACGCAAGCATTTTGAAGAAAAGGACACCGGCAATAAGATCGCCAATAAACTCGCCGGCATGATAGAGACAAGCTCGGTAACGCAGCGCACATACGAGCTGACCAGTGCTCCGATGCTCAATAAACTCGCCAAGCGTGCCGATGCCCTAATGGACAGGGCGGCACCGCGTTGGGGCGGCGGCCGTATCGGCAATATCATTTCAGATCTGAAAAAGACGACCGAGGGTTTTAAGGAATCGACGCAAACGACGATAGATGCGTTCGGGATGTTCAAGCCGTTCATGATCGATAACGAATATCTTTACCGTTCCGACAATGTCCGGGCGTTGCAGGCGATGATCAAGGAGAAAGAGAAACCGCTGCTGCCGTGGTATCCCGAAAGGCTCGATTGGTACGACTATTGGCTCAACGTCCACTTTCCGGGTATGCGCAAATGGGTGCTGCCGACGCTGGAAGAAGAACTCAAATCGGTCGAAAAGCGTGCTTATACCTACAAAGATCTGCTCGATCTTTTTGACACGGCGACAAAGCGTTTCGGCACACGCGTCGCAATGCGCATCGAGCGTGACGGCCGCAAAGAGCAGTACACATACGAAGATGTGCGTGAGTTGGTCTATCGTGCCGCCGGGTTCTTCGCGGCGAACGGCATCGGGCCGAACAGCCGTGTCGTACTTTTCTCGAACAATATGCCCGAGTGGGGCATTAGCTACTTCGGAATCCTGAAGGCCGGAGCGACGGCGATACCGATCGACCCGTCGAGTTCGGTCGATGAAGTGATCAATTTTGCGAAGGCCGGCGAGGCTGCTGCGATCGTGATCTCGCCGAAGTTGCTTGAGGAAAACAGCGGCTTGCCGGGCCGGCTGCGGGAGGTTTGGAACGCGGATGATCCCGTTCGCAATAGTGCGAAAGGCAAGAAAGATGCGGATCTGTCGAAGGTGTCGAGCGAAGGAGACGGTCTCGCGGCAGGCAGCGATGCGGACAAGAGCGTCCGCGTTCCGGCCGTGTGGACATTCGACGATGTCTTTGAGATGCATCCTGAGGTCGAAGAGGCGAAACGCAACGCCCTTTTGCCGCCTAAGGTTCCGTCAAACGCCATCGCATCGCTGATATTCACTTCTGGCACCACCGGCACGCCAAAAGCGGTGATGCTGTCGCACAAGAACTTCGTCAACATGATCTCGATGCTTTCGAGTGTACTCGATATGGACATCACGGACGGTGTATTGTCCGTGCTGCCGATGCATCACACATTTGAATTCTCTGCCGGCTTTTTGACGCCGTTCGCGAACGGAACGCAGATCACCTATCTTAACGAATTGACGGCTGAGGACCTTTCTCACACGATCGAGAACGGGCACGTAACGGGCATGGTCGGCGTTCCGGCGCTTTGGGAAATGCTGCATCGCCGCATAAAGACACGCCTGCGCGAACGCGGCGATTGGTTCGCAGACCTCGCCGACAATATCATCGATTTTAATGCGTGGATACGTGATAACACGCCGTTCAATCTCGGGCCGATCGTCTTTTTCCCGATCCATCAGGGTATGGGCGGCAAGATGCGTTATTTGATCTCGGGCGGCTCGGCACTTACCGAGAAGGTGCAAAAGGATCTGCACGGCCTCGGCTTCACCGTGCTCGAAGGTTACGGCCTTACCGAATCATCGCCTGTGCTGACGGTCGCTCGGCCGGGCAACAAACTCCTGAAGGGAAGTGTCGGCAAACCGCTTCCCGGCGTCGAGGTCAAGATCGACTCGCCTGACGAGAACGGTGTCGGCGAAGTGTTGGCACGCGGGCAGAATGTAATGGTCGGCTACTTTAATAATGAGGAAGCGACCGAAGCCGTTCTGCACGATCGATGGCTGCGCACCGGAGACCTCGGACGGCTTGATGAGGACGGAAACCTGTTCATCGTCGGACGTTCGAAGGATGTGATCATAGACTCGAACGGCAAGAACATTTATCCCGACGAGATCGAAGAGCTTTATGGTAAGTCGCCTTATATCAAAGAGTTAAGCGTCGTCGGGCTGCCCGATGAAGATGCGGGCGAAAGGATCGCGGCGCTTGTCGTGCCTGATTATGAATACGACATCACACTCAATCGGAGCGAAGCGAATAAGAAGGTCGAGGAGCATTTCCGCGAGATATCGGCCGGCCTGCCGTTCTTCAAACGCGTAAAGGTACTGCACCTTACGCCGTTCGAGCTGCCGCGTACGGCGACACGAAAAGTAAAACGGCCCGAGGTCGTTGAGATGCTTCAAACGCTCGAAGGCCGCTCGCGTTCAAAGACGAAGAACATTGTCGAGGCAAAGGGCGACGACAACGCCCTTTGGATCAGAAAGATCGTCGCGACCGTGTCAAGCAGGCCGCTGTCCGATGTCGCAATAGATGACAAGCTTTTGACACTAGGATTTGATTCGCTGATGTTCGTCGAGCTTCAGGCCGCGGTTGAGGATGCGGGCGGCCGCGTAATTTCACCGGATACGCTGAACGAGGTCCAGACGGTGCGTGAACTGCTTACAGCTGTCGATCGCGTTGACCGGTCGAAAAAACTCGCCGATGAGCCTGAACTGAAAGAGAAGGATGAAGAGAAGGAGATATACATTCCCGGCATCGTCAAACGCATCGGTAATGCAGTGGTCGATCTGGCCCAGGACACGCTCTACTCAAACGTGCTCGACACGCACATCGAGGGCGAGGCGAACGTGCCGCAGCATGTGAATTTCATTGTCGCGCCGAATCACACATCGCATCTCGATACAGGGTTGGTAAAGCGTGCTCTCGGAAAAGGCGTTGCCGAGCAAACGGTCGCCGTTGCTGCCGCCGATTATTGGTTCGATACGAAGTACAAACGCGCGTATATGAATAATTTTACGACGCTCGTGCCGATCGAACGCACAGGCAGCCTGCGGCAGTCGCTTAGGCATGTTTTGCAGATACTCAGAGACGGCTATAATGCGCTGATCTTTCCGGAGGGCGGCAGGCAGAAGAGCGGCCGTATCGCGGAATTCAAGCCGATCATCGGCTACCTCGCGTTAAATCAAAAGATCGGCATTCTGCCGATATACATTTGGGGCACATACGAGGCCTTCCCGAAGGATATGGTGATACCGCCGCGGAAAAGTATCGGTGCGAGTATCGGCGCAAAGGTTGGTCGATTTCTTGAATATTCAGAGCTGAAGGAAATGGTCGCTGGAGTGCCGAATACTGAGGCGTATCGCCTGATCGCTGCCCGCGTTCAGCACGAGATCGAGAATATGCGCGACGGCAAACGCGAGCCGTTCGATGTCGCAGCGACGCGAAAGGCATGGAAGGCCGAGCGACGAAAGAGCCGCAAACAGGAACCGGTTATCGATGAATAGGAGCAGTTACAGAGTGCCTCGCGTGAATGTGATGATCTTTTTGAAAGGTAAGGGGTGAGATGCCAAGAGCAAAGAAAATACGGCAGATTTTGATCACGGGCGGCACGGGCTTCCTCGGGGCGTGGGTTGTGCGGACCCTACTTGATGAAGGTGCCGATAACTTGACCGTCCTTGCGTCGCGCATACCGGAATGGATGAAGGACGCAGGCGTAACACCCGTTGAGGGTTCGGTAACTGAGCCGGATGACCTTGCTGCGGCGTGCAAGAATGCGTCCGTCGTGCTTCACCTTGCCGGCAAGGTCTCTCGCGATCAGGCAGATGCGGCGCTGATGAACCGAGTTCATTTGCAGGGTACGCGGCTTATATGCGAGGCTGCGAAAGAAGCTGGCGCCGGCACGTTCGTTCTGGCGTCGTCGAGCGGTACGATCGCCGTGAGCCGTGAGCCGCAGATCTTTGACGAAACATATCCGCCGCCGCTCGATATCATTACACGCTGGGCATATTACGCCTCAAAGTATTTTCAGGAAAGAACTGCGATAGAAGGCTTTGAAGGCAAGGGCCGAAAGCTTGTGATAATGAATCCGACGCTTTTGCTCGGCCCGCAGGATGAACGTTTGTCATCGACAAAACCCGTACTCGACATGCTAGGGCGAAAGATACCGTATTGTCCGGGCGGCGGTATCAGTTTTGTTGATGTGCGTGATGTCGCAAGCGCCATTATTTCTGCGATAGAAAAAGGGCGGCACCAAGAAAAGTATCTGTTGGGTGCGGCGAATATGACGTTTGAAGAGTTCTTCGGACGGCTGTCACGGCTAAGCGGTGTACCGGCGCCGGGGCTGAAGGTGCCGAAGAAGTTGGCCGTCGCCGGTTCCGGCCTGATAGATTCAGTGTTCAAGAATTGGGGGAAACCTTCGCCGATAGCACCGAGCGAAGTAGAGCAGGCTGAACATTTTTGGTATTTTACTTCGGCAAAAGCCGAGGCCGAACTCGGGTTTACGCCGCGCGACCCGCAGGCGACGCTGAATGATACGGTGAGCTACTTAAGGAAGAACTTCCTCGGGGAAGGGATCTTTAGCTGACAGAAGCTCACCGAAAGCCGTCATTTATTTCCGAAGAAAAAGAAGAAAAATATCGCCGCGTGTTCGAGCTTGATCCCCTTGGCATAGCCGATCGTTCGGTGCGATCCGTCCTCGACAGAACCGTTCCTATTAACACGCCCGATGGTTATATGTGATCTGTCCTCGACGACACCGCTTTTTAGAATATAGCCGATCGTGCGCAGTGACCTCTCGCTGACGGCACCGCTGCTGCTGATGTAGCCGATCTTTTGACGTGATGAATTCTCGATCGTGCCGTTGGCGAGAATAAAGCCGAGCGTTCGATGCGACTTGTCCTCAACGGTTCCGCTTGATGAGATGTAGCCGACGGTTCGATGCATCCTGTCTTCAACAGCCTGTGAAAAGGCCGCTGCGGAGAGAAGCAGTATCGCCGATATCAAAAGTAAAGCTCGTTTCACGGTTCACGCCTCCTTCAAGATCTTCATTCAGTTCACGATACACCCGGTTAATAAGTAGGATGAGCTTAGCGGCAATTGGTTGCCGCAAAATTGCCGCCGTGTTTTTTGAAATTCGGTTTATAATTATCGAAAACTAAGCCAATGAAAAAGCAATTCCATCTTTTTGTTTTGTTTATAGCCGCGGCCTTGGCATCGACAGCCTTCGGGCAGAAGGAGTCGTCAAGGTCCGCGATCTTGCCGCCGGCGGTCTATAAGCCGATAGCGGTTGTTCATTCTGCGTCGCTGCAGGCAATTCTCGATGATGCGGTAAGCAAGATAATGTCGGCGAAAGGGATCAAGGACGGAGAACTTGCCGCAACCGTCATTGACCTTTCAGATCCCGCAAAGGCGTTCGATGCGAGTTATCAGGGCGGCATCAAACTGTATCCGGCGAGTGTCGTTAAGCTCTTCTACCTTGCGGCCCTCGAACGGCAGATCGAGGATGGCAAGATCGTCCCAAGCAATGAATTGAGGCGTGCCGAACGCGATATGATCGTCGATTCTTCGAATGAGGCCACACAACTGATCGTCGATGTACTGACCGGGACAACGGGCGGGCCCGAACTGCCGGCAAAGGAATTGGCGCGCTGGCAGTTCAAGCGAAACCGCGTCAATCGGTTTTACACGGCGTTGGGCTACACCGGCATCAATGTAAATCAAAAGACCTTTTGTACCGATGCATACGGGATCGAACAGCAGTCACGCGGGCCGAACGGCGAGAACCGCAATATGCTGACTACCGATGCGACCGCGCGGTTGTTTGCCGAGATAGTAACCGGACGTATTGCCGGAAAGCAGTTCTCTGATCGGATGATGGAAGTGCTTCGCCGCGAACCGTTCGTGAAAGGCGATGAAGCGGATCAGGCACACGCATTCATAGGCAAAGCTTTGATCGACCGTGATCTGCGCGATGTAAAGTTGTGGTCAAAAGCAGGCTGGACAAGCACCGCACGGCACGATGCGGCGTATTTGGAGTTTCCTGACGGCAGGAAATTCATTATCGTGATCTTCACACAAGCACACGCAAATGAAAAAGACATCATCCCCGAGCTTGCAGGCCGCCTGATCGACAGTCTGAAAAACCCGATAGCAGCCCGCGGTGCGAGGACAGCGCCGTTACTGCACTTCGGCGAGCTCGATAGGTGAAGCGGACAACGCAAGAACACGGCGATGGAAGATGGGGAAAGCGTCGCGGCCTTTTGCGAGAATGGACTCTGCTTCGTTAACACGAACCGGCGGCGAGAAAAGGTATCCTTGGCCGAGCTTGCAGCCGAGGCGGCGGAGCTCTTCGAATTGCGGTACGGTCTCGACGCCTTCGGCGACCGCGCTGATGCCGAGATTCTCACCAAGCATAAGGATCGTCTTTACGATCGCGGCGCTCTTTGTGTCCTTGACCATCAAGTTAATGAATGAGCGGTCGATCTTTAGCCGCTCGAACGGGAATTTCTGAAGATAACTAAGGCTCGAATAGCCCGTGCCGAAGTCGTCGGTCGAAAGGTCGATCCCTAGCGAATCAAGCTCGGTGAGAACCTTTAACGCCTTTTCGCTGTGCTCCATAACGGTGCTTTCGGTAACTTCGAGTTTTAGCTGATCGGCATCAAGCCCTGTTGTTACAAGTACTTGGTCGATGTCAGCCGTGAGCGCCGGATGCATGAGTTGCTTTGCCGAAAGATTTACGCTGACGGCGAATTTTCTTCCGAACTTATTGCGCCATTCTGCGATCTGCCGGCACGCCTCGGTCAGGATCCACTTTCCGATCGGGACTATTAACCCTGTCTCCTCGGCAACATGGACGAAACGATTTGGCGTAATAAGCCCAAGCTCCGGATGGCGCCAGCGGAGCAACGCCTCGAAATCGGATACTGTGCCGTTCTTAAGGTCCACGATCGGCTGATAATGTACCTCGAACTCATTACGATCAACAGCATGCCGCAGATCGGTCTCGATCCGCAGCAAGTTCATGTTGCGAACATGCATCTCTTGGTCGAACACCTCATAGCGTGCTTTTCCTGCTTCTTTGGCACGGTACATCGCGGCATCCGCATCGCGGAGAAAATCCTCGGCTTGGCGGTCGAGCGTTCCCGAGGCGACTATGCCGATACTCGCCGACGTGAAAACCTCGTAATTGTCGATCTTGAACGGTGCGGAGATCATTCGCTGAAGGCGTTCGGCAACTCCGGCGACATCCTCTGCGACTCCGCTTCTGTTCAGTAGGATAGTGAACTCATCGCCGCCGAGCCTCGCTACGATATCGCCCGGGCGGACGCCTGCCTGCAGGCGTTCGGCAATGGCAACCAGCAGTTTGTCGCCGACCGCGTGGCCCAGGCTGTCATTGATCACCTTGAACCGATCGAGATCCAGGAAGAGGACCGCGAACTTTGCATAATCATTTCCGCGCGTGCGGTCGATCGCCGCCTGAAGATGATTCATAAATTCGGCGCGATTCGGCAAATTGGTCAAAGTGTCGTGAAGTGCAACATGCCTTAAACGCTCTTCTGCCCGGCTGCGTTCGGTTATATCGCGGAAACACGCAACACGTCCGATAGGCTTCCCGTCAAGGTATTGAGGCTGCGAATACCGCTCAAAGATACGGCCGTTCGTCAGCTCGAGTAATTCGGATACGGCAGAATTCGGATCTTTGTACGTCTCGTCAAGGTCGCGAAGGAATGATTCGCCGTCGATCAGGTTTGAAACAATATGAGCGACCAGTGCATCGCCGTTCTTACTCTTAATTATCTCCGGATCGACCTGCCACATCTCAACGAACTTTTTGTTGCAAGTGACGATGTCGCGGTCAAGGCTCATTACTACGATGCCGTCCGCGGTAGATTCAAAGGTGGTCTCGAATAGTGAGAGAGTGTCGCGAAGCGAGTTTCTTACAGCTCGTTTTTCAGTGATATCGCGGCCGATGCCTTGAACACCGACGGGCCGGCCGTTCGCGACGATCAATCGGGTGCTGAGATCGAGCACGACCCGGCGTCCGTCCCGCGCAATGATCTCGATCTCATACGAATGTGCAGTATCGCTCTCGGCCTTTTTCGAAGACATTGTCCGGGCGGTTTCGAGGAACTCAGGTGCGACCAGATCACTTAGGTTCATCTCGAGAGCTTCCGCACGCGAATAGCCGGTTATCATCTCGCCCGCACGGTTAAGTGATGTGAAGTTGCCGTCGAGGTCGTGCGTGTATATCAGGTCGTTCGCATTCTCAAAAAGCTCACGAAAGCGGGCTTCGCTGTTGCGGGCGGCTTCCGCTGCTCGCCGCGTCTCTTCCATGCTCCGGCGTATCGCGGTTTCCGCCTGTTTTCGTTCTGTGATGTCGCGAGCGACACCTTGGATGGCGACCGGTTCTCCGTTGTCGAGGATCACGCTGCTGTTGACCTCCAGCACGATCCGCTGCCCTGTCTTGCTAAGACATTCAAGTTCGTAGATCGTTTGGGTCGCATCGCCGCGAACCTTACGGGCCAATGCTGCACGGGCGCGGTTCACGTGTTCCGGCGCGGCAATCTGCGCTATGTTCAGTTTCAACGCTTCTTCGCGCGTGTATCCGAATATGCGTTCCGCTGCCTTATTGATCGATAAGAGGAAGCCGTCCAGATCGTTCACGTAGATAATATCGCTCGCGTTATCGAACAGATCGCGATACTGAGCCTCACTCTTTCGCAGGGCCTCTTCAGCGTTCTTGCGCTCGGAGATGTCCTGCCACATAACCATGCCGGCAAAAACATTTCCCGCATCGTCGCGAACCGGCAACAGGTCGATCTGGTACACGGCATCGTCAGTTGCCTTTTCCAGGTTTATCGATTCTCCGGCGAGCGTTCGGTCGTAGAGTGCGGCCCATTCCTCGGTAACGCCCTTATCGAAGACCTCATTTAGGGTTTTGCCCTCGATCTTTTTTCCGTTGAGTTTATGTTTAAGAAGTTGGCTCCCCTCGGCGAGCAGATATCTGTGATCTTTGTCGAAAAGCAGGACCGCAGCCTGCGGGATATTATGTGCAAGGGTCCGATAGAGCAACTCGCGGCGCTCGATCTTCTGCTCTGCGAGCCGCCTTTCAGTGATATCGACAACGACGCCTTGCCAGCATATGCGCTTGCCGTTCTTGTCGCGTATAAAGCAGCTCCTGTCCCTGATCCAGCGTATGTCGCCGTTCTTGCAAACTATGCGATATTCAAAATCAACGTCACGGCCGCGCTTCATGGCCGAACGTGTTTTTCCGAGAACGTGTTCACGATCGTCGGGATGCATCACGCGGTCCCAAATGTCCGGTTGGGTAAGCCAATCCTCGATGGGATAGCCGAATTCCTCAAAATTCGGCGACATATAAATCGCTCGATGCGGAGGCTTCGGCGTGACCGCATAGAACATTACCGGAAGGTTCTCGATAAAGCTCTCGTACATCGCCTCGGCAGGTACGGGCGGTTCCTCCGGACGCTTACCGGGGATGGTCGTCGAGTGCGATCTTTTTTCGATCTTGTCCATTTTGGATCGGAGTTTACGGTCGAAGCGTAGGGATCTCGCCGGGCTCAAATGCCCTAAACATAACGAAAATACCGGTAAGACAAGCCGCAGGAAGGTGCAGCCAAAACAAAGTATAACAAATTTGGGTACTATTTTACCAGCGTTTTATTTTTGAAGATCTGCCACAGAAAGGTTATGCCAAACATGCGAAAACGAGTAAAATCGTGTTCGATATGAAAGTAATAACAGCCGTATTCCTCGGTCTTTGTTTTGCCGGCTATGCATTCTCGCAAATGATGCCGAGCGGTGCCGATCCGGTACTTTGGAAAAAGGCTCTTCAGATACACAAACGAGCGATAGTCATCGACGGCCATAACGATATCACGTCGCCGATGGTTGATGAGGATCTCGACCTCGGTACCGATACACGCGGTAAGTTTCACCGCGACGGCGACCCGTATCACACTGACATCAAACGCCTGCGCGACGGCGGCGTAACGGGCGAGTTCTTTTCGATCTATGTGTCGGGTGCGGCATATCGCGGCGGCGGCGGTATGCGTCGGGCAATGGATCTGATCGATGCGACATATCGCGAGGTCGAACGTCACCCTGACGCGCTGTCGATGTGTACGAGAGCCGAGGACATACGCCGTGCAAAGAGGGCCGGCAAGATATGCGCCCTTATGGGTATCGAGGGCGGATATGCGATCGAAAATTCCCTCTCTGCACTGCGTGATTTTTATCGCCTCGGCATCCGCTATATGACGCTTACGCATAATGTCTCACACGATTGGGCAGACGCGCACAACGATAAACCGAAGAACAACGGCCTTTCAGACTTCGGCAAAGAGGTGGTACGCGAGATGAACCGGCTCGGGATGTTCGTTGATATCTCACACGTTTCGGAAAAAGTTATGAATGACGTGCTCGACGTCAGCACTGCGCCGATCATCGCATCGCACTCATCGGCGAGAGGCGTGAATGATCATACGCGGAACGTGTCGGATGCTGTGCTGAAGCGTGTTGCGAAGAACGGCGGCGTGATAATGATCAATTTCTATCCGTCATTCCTCGACGCGCGAACTAACCGCGAGGAAAATGAACGTGACGCTCGGCTCAAGCCGCAGATCGACATGTTGAGGGCGAAGTTCAAAGATGACCCGGCGGGCTTCCTCGCTGCGCAGCGAAAGCTTTATGCTGAAAATCCGATCTATATCGCACCTTACACAGTGATCGTGGATCACATCGACCACATCAAAAAGGTTACAGGTACGGTTGATAACATAGGTATCGGGAGCGATTTTGACGGCGTGCCGTTCCTTCCGGCCGGCATGCGGGGCGTTGAAGATCTGCCGCTCGTTACTTACGAGATGCTTCGCCGCGGCTATACGGAGATCGAGATCCGAAAGGTGCTCGGCGGGAATTTTCTGCGTGCGATGACGCAGATGGAAAGGGTCGCGGGTTCGCGCCGCATCTCCGGCGACGGAAGCCTGAAAAAGCTTGCGCCGCCGAAGATCGGGCAATGAACAGCGTCATTCTTCGTATTCGCCTCGGCCGGCAGTAAAGCCGCGAGGTGAGTAATTCACGCGTTGTTTCTCTAAAAGGCGGCCGTCGCTAAGACGGCCCTCGACGATCTCGTAGCCGAGCAGGGCAAAGATGCGGCCTCGGAGGAATATCGGCCGGGCATTGCCATACCAGTCAATACATGACGCGCGGCAGCCGTCATTTGTCGAGGCCGTCCGCGCCTCCAGCTCACCCATTTCATCGAAGTTTAGCCCTTTATTTCGAAGGAATATGATGGCCGCAGAGTTTTCGATAAGATGCCGGTAACCCGCGCGGCCCTGGCGGGCGATGGGCAGCCCGAGCATACCGTTGTTATCATCATCGGGCTTGTAGAAAAAGCCGTGGCTGCGAAGTTCGCCCTGCGATGCATTCGGTCGGACATACGGTGTTCGCAGCTCGGGTCGTCGCCCGAGGCGAACCGGCGAAAAGTAAAGGTCGTTCCCGTTGATGCCTACAACGACAGCGGCATTGCCGAGCGGCTCGATACGATCGACGCTGTGCTCGACATTCAGGAAGGTTACGGTCGCCGTATGCCAATTGACCGCGTAAAGAGGCGTTACCGACCGATTCCTCTGATCACTCCAGCCGTTTCCGGTTCCGTAAAGAACGTAATCGCCGACGAAGCGGTTCTGGAACGTATATCCTTCCGGTTTAGGCAGCGACCGATAGTTCTCGATGGATGCCTTGCTGCTGCCGTCCGAGAATGAGTCTGTACTGACCCGAAAGAGAGCCACATCGCCGATCGAGTATTCGCCATTCCACATTTGGTCGCCGCGTCCGTCGCTGCGAACCACAACATTGAGCTGCTCGTTATCGTTTTCAAAGAATGAGAACTGATCGACCGGTGCACCGGCGACTTGGATAGCCGAGGGAGCCGAGCCGTCAAGCGGCATTCGGTAAAGCATCGAGCGGCTGTCGGTGCGGTCTCGATGGTTCTGCTCCGTTGTCCACACATAGACGGAGTTTTGCGACATATAGAATACTCGGCCTGCTCCGCCGAGGACCGCGGTCCCTTGGCAACGCATTTCACGTGATGCAAGGTCACACACCGTAACAGTGTGCAGGGCGTCCGTGGCGAGCTCGTCGTCCGGTATCGCGGGATGATATACCCTCGTCGCTGGGACAACACTGCGAAACTCACTGTCCTGAGCTCCGCTATGCCAGCGGCGGATCGCCGGGAATGAGCGCATCGGGTCATCCGAGTAACCAAGATACTGCGGCGTATAAAATATAAGCTTTGTGCCGATCAGCCGGCTGGCGTAGTTGCGCGACGAATAATAGTCGTTAGAGCGCAGATGATAGGTCGAGCGATATGCCAGCGAGCCCTGCGGCGAGATGTCGAACAAGTTGATCTCAGTGCCGCCGCGGCTGTAACTGTAACCGACCACGATGACCGTGTCGCCCGAGATCAGCATTTCATCATACCAATCGCCGCTCGGGCTGATCTTCGGCGGATACGCATTGATATTCGATACCGGGTTGAGGTCGCCGTCGCCGACCTTTACGGTGAACAATCGTCCGCGCCGAAGGATGACGAGATGATCGCCGTGAACCTTTACGATGCCGCCTTCATCGACGCCTGCTGTCTGCGTATTGGTTATTGATGTTTCGTCGTTCGTTGATCTGGAATCGGCGGAACTCTTTGATTCGGCTGCTGACATTGTGGCCGCGGGTTCGGTAATGCCCGCTCCGTCAGCGGAGTTGGCTGCGGGGAAAGAGCTGCCGCGGCGTCGAGCAGCATTCGCTTTCAACTTCGCCTTAAGTGCCTCTTCAGAACTGAAAGCCGGCATTGTCTTGCCTTCTTTCGCGGCCCTTACCGTGTTTTGTTCGCCCGTGTTCGTTAAATTTGTATCGAACTGCGAATATGCGAGTACGCCGATGCAGACAGATAAGATCACACCGGCCGTAAATATAGAACTTCTCATTGCTTTGTCGCTCTCCTGCACTTGATATGTGCGATCGGAAAAATCTCCCATCTGAGAGAAGAACGCGCGGTGGTAATTATCCTTGCAATGAAAGAACGCCCCTGACAGAGAAAGGCCGTCGTTCAAGACAGCCTTTGTCACGATCGTTGTTTCTCATCTATTAGTGGATATCGAAAGTGTGTTCAATTATGGCTACTGTTGTAACGGGAGATCCGTTACGAGTAGCGGGCTCGAACGTAAGTCCTCTTGCTGCGGCAATAGAATTTTCTGTCAATCCGTCGGGCAATGTTTGAAACGGAAATACAAAGCCGATCGTTCCATCGGACCTGAATTCCACCGCCAGCTTGATCCTGCCTGTAACAAGCCTTTCTCGGGCAGCTTCTGTGTATCGCACACGAGTTCGGTTCGTAATCCTTAACGGTGTATCGTCGCCCGGGGTCAGATCTTGGCTTCCGGCCCTGCCCTTTCTGAATGCCTTAGCCGCTTCCTTTGTGTTGCTACTGCGTAGTAACGCGGCGCCAAAATAGACCCATGCGATCTTATTATTCTTGTCAGCTGCTGTCACGGATCTAAGCGTCGCGACAGCAGCCTCATAGTCCATTGAACGATATTGGGTAATGCCGGTCTCAAAAGTATCTTGAGCGAGTACGGCCCCCGTCAGGAACAACAATACGAATGAAAGAATAAATGGCTTCATACAGCGATCATACACCGGCGCCGTGACATTTCTTGAATTTCTTGCCGCTGCCGCAGTAGCACGGATCGTTCGGTTTAACCTTAGGCTGATCGCGGACGAACGGCGTATGGCGTGCGGCCTCGGCGCCGGCGGCATCTGCCGTTGCCATCGCACCGGTGAATGCCATGCCGGCGGCCTGGCGGCGTGAACGCTGCATTTCAAGCCTTTGCAGCCGCTCCATTTCCTCCTGCTCATCCTTAACGACTATTTCGAGGTTGAAGAGTGCCTTTGTGGTATTGGTGTCGATACGGTCGAGCATATCCTGGAACATATCGAATGACTGCTTCTTATACTCGACCAACGGGTCTTTTTGTCCATAGCCAACAAGGCCGATGCCCTGTTTTACATGGTCTATCGAGAGCAGATGATCCTTCCACTGCGAATCAATGATGTTGAGCATTATGTAACGCTCGTATGCCCGAAGGCTGTCGCCGCCCGCGAGTTTTTCCTTTTCGGCATAGTTTGCCGAGGCCTTCGCCCAGATAGCGTCTTCGATCTGATCGGAGTTCATGCTCTTGAAGTCCACATGTGCATCAAGAGCGGGGTCGACCGCGTAAATATTCTCGATCTCGGCCGCGTAGGTATCGACATCCCATTTGTCCGGATGGATATCATTTGCCAAAAAGCTTGCGGTAAGGTCGTGAAGCAGATCCTTGGCGACGCCTCGGTCGCCGAGCAAATATTCGCGATGTTCGGGCTCGAACATAAGCTGCCGCCGCAACCCGTAGATCGTTTCGCGCTGACGGTTCATAACGTCGTCGTATTTGAGGACGTGTTTACGCGTCTCAAAGTTGCGCGCCTCGACCGCCTTCTGTGCACGCTCGATCTGCCGCGAAACGGTCTTTGATTCGATGGCAACGCCCTTTTCCATACCGAGCCATTCCATCATCGAGCGAACCTTGTCGCCCGCAAAGATACGCATCAGGTCGTCCTCGAGTGAGAGGACGAAATGCGAACTTCCCGGATCGCCTTGACGGCCCGCACGGCCGCGAAGCTGATTGTCGATGCGGCGCGATTCATGCCTTTCGGTACCGAGAATATGCAGTCCGCCGACGGCTTGCACTGCAAGAGCCTCTTCTTTTACGACCGCTTTCGCCTTCGCCAACTCCGCCTCGAACTGTTCTTCCGTTGCCTCATCGGGATCGATCTCTTGGCGTTTCAAGTACTCACGGGCCAGGAATTCCGGGTTGCCGCCGAGCAGGATATCAGTACCGCGGCCGGCCATGTTCGTTGCAATGGTAACAGCTCCCTTGCGGCCTGCCTGTGCGACGATCTCGGCCTCGCGTTCGTGGTATTTTGCGTTCAGCACGTTGTGCGGAACGCCGAGCGCCTTCAGCTTGGCCGCGACCAACTCCGAATTTTCGACCGAAACGGTACCGACAAGCACGGGCTGGCCCTTTTCATGCAGCTCCTTGATCTCCTTGACCACGGCGTCCCACTTTTCCGGCAGCGTGCGATAGATCACGTCGGGTGTGTCCTTGCGGATCATCGGCATATTTGTCGGGATCTGGACGACGTCAAGACCGTAAACCTCATTGAATTCTTCAGCCTCGGTCTCGGCAGTACCTGTCATGCCGCCAAGTTTTTCGTACATACGGAAGTAGTTCTGCAGCGTGATAGTTGCAAGGGTTTGGTTCTCACGCTCGATCTTGACGCCTTCTTTTGCTTCGACGGCCTGATGCAGCCCGTCCGACCAACGCCGGCCCTGCATAAGGCGTCCGGTGAAGTCATCGACGATGATGACCTCACCATCCTGGACGACATAATGGTGGTCGAGCTTATAGAGCGTATGTGCCTTGAGCGCCTGTTCAACGCAATGGAGAATATCCATGTTCGACGGGTCGTAGAGGTTCGAGACACCGAGCAGGCGTTCGGCTTTGGTAACGCCTTGTTCCGTCAGCACGGCTGAATGATTCTTTTCGTCCAGCAGATAGTCACCCGTGGTTACTTTCGTTTCTTCGTCCTTATGGCCGAGTTCAAGGTGCGGAATGATCTGGTTTGCGGTGTAATACTTATCGGTCGCTTCTTCAGATGCTCCCGAAATGATGAGCGGTGTTCGTGCTTCGTCAATGAGGATCGAGTCAACTTCGTCGATGATCGCAAAATAGTGATCGGGCTGTACGAGCGATTCTACATCGAACTTCATGTTGTCGCGCAGATAATCAAAGCCGAATTCGTTGTTCGTACCGTAGGTGATCGCGCATGCATAAGCGTCCTTACGTGCGACGTCATCCATATCATTCTGGATGCAGCCGACATCGAGGCCGAGGAACTTGTGGATGCGGCCCATCCATTCGGCGTCGCGGCTCGCGAGATAATCATTCACCGTAACAACGTGAACGCCGCGGCCTGTGAGGCCGTTCAAATACGAGGGAAGCGTGGCAACGAGCGTTTTACCTTCACCCGTACGCATCTCGGCGATGCGGCCTTGGTGCAGGGCGATGCCGCCGATGAGCTGAACATCGAAATGCCGCATTCCGGTAACGCGTTTTGATGCCTCGCGAACGGTAGCGAATGCCTCGGGCAGAAGCTGATCGAGTATATCCTGCTCTGCCTTTCGTCGTTCGTCCTTATCGTCGATACCTTCGATGTGTTTTGCGATAATCTCTTTGAACTTCGGCGTCTGTGCTTTCAGTTCGTCGTCGCTCATCGCTTGAAATCGCGGTTCGAGCGAATTGATCTCTGCGACCGTCGTCTTAACTTTCTTCAGGAATACATCGCTCGATGATCCGAAAACCTTCTTAACCAATTTATCTGCGAAACTGTTTACAGCCATAAGAACCTCATTCGTAAATTCCCGTGGTCTGCGTTCGTGTTAAGGCGACAGACTCGGGTATGCTGATATTTTTTTGGAAATGGCGAGGTGAAAAAGAGATATCTCGCCGCTGCTATGCCTTGGCGGTAAGCAGGGCGTCGAGGTCGGAACGGGCAAGGCGCGTAACGAGAATAACAGCAACGTCATCGACCTCGGATGTGGTCTTTTCTGCGAGTATCCGCGGGCCGCTTACGATCCGTGCGGATGTTCGGTTAGCAACCGCGGCGGAAATTATTGCACCGAGCTGCCCGGCAGCCGTGGGATCGTTAGCGCGAACCTTTGTAGTAAAAGTTATGAGCGAACCATCGGTTTGAAGCCGGACATCAACACCCTCGCGCGAAGCGTACTTTGTGCCCGCGTTAGCGGCTACTTTTTGCTCGATCAGCTTCTTTGCTATCGCAACGCCCGCACGGTCGAACTGCATTCGCACTGCATCACCGATATTTGCAGAATAAAAGCCAAGGTAAGAGTCGCTTTCATCGGACTCGCAGATCCCAAAGCCTTCGATCGCAAGGTCATTATTTGCGGTCCAATCGAATTTCTTCTCTTTTGCGAGTCCGTCGAGGTTGCGGATGAGCGTAAACACCTCGTCGAGGAAGTCCGCAGCGTCATCGGGTTTGTTGTCAAGTTCGTCCTTGAACTCGATCTCGTCCTTTACATCGAACTGCTTTGTAAGAGCGGCCTGCCCCAGCGCCTGCGGCGCTCCGCCCGCAAGCAGCAGGCCAAGATATACGCCGAGCGTTACGATGGTGAGAAGCGAGTTGTTCTTATTCAGGCTCAAGCTTATTTACGTGCCGTGTTATTCGCTAATTTTCCGGTTGTTGTGCTGCCGTCGGGCTGTCCGGGCGAAGGCTTTGGCGAGGCCTTCTGCTCGGCAAGCTTTCGTTGGATCATCTCGGTAAATATCTGTTTCGGAAGCTGAAAGTTGACGAAGAATGTTTTCTTATCAGCACCGGGTTGGGCGGCTTGCAGGAAAATCTTCTCATCATTGTCAACCGCAAAACTTTGAGCTCCTGTCAGCAGGCCTCGAAGCCCGTTTGCCGCCATATTTGCGGAGTTCTCATCCGGCTGATCCGCTGTGATACGCGCGACCACGCCGGAATCCGATTGCTCAAGCATTATAACAACATTTTTCGAGCTCAACGCCGAAAGGTAGCCGAACCAGCCCGAGTCCGTAAAGGCAATGATCGCGTCCTGGGCGAATTTCAGCATCTTGGGGTCGCCCGCCGTTTGGCCGTTCTCAAGCACTAATCGCGGCTCTTTCAGGATGGTCGTCTTTCCGTCCTTTCCCAGCCCGAGCGTGCCTTTCATCGTTATCTTGAAAGGCGTATTGAGGTCAACCTGTTTTGCGTCAATCTGCTTTAACGCCTGCTCGGCAAATTCGCGGGTCGGCCGCTTGTTGAGATAGACGCCAAAGCGATCCTGCGTCGGCTCATCCGCCGCCGGCGACGGTTTCGGCGTAGATGCAGGATTTTGACCTACGGTTCCGTTGTTCGTCGGGTCGTCCGATGTCGGATCGTTCGGCTTGATGCCGCCTTCCGGAACTCCTTTGCGTCCCTTCGTATTCTTCGCGATCGGGTTTGACCCACCAGCAGTGGCGTCGTCAATGCCATTGGGCAGCTTGCTTTCATCGATCACATTTCGGTTCTTTTTGGGGATGTTCGGCTTAGTGTCGAACAGCGTAGAACCGGATTTGGCCGGAGCGGTCTGCGGAACACCTATCGGGATGCCGGGAGCGATCTCTCCCGGCTTTGTTGCAGCCAATTCACCGGTTGCAGGGTCAACGGTAAATTGCTCAGGATTCGCGATCTGAAAGTAGCCCTCGGGATATTCCAGTTTCGACGTATCGACATTTGTCAGGTCAACGTAAGTGATATCCGCATCGGCTAGCTCGGTCTTTTCGTAATCCTGATCGACCATTTGTCGATCGGTGCCGAAGAGAAGCGTTCCGACATAGACGGTATCAAGCACACGACAGACATTTCCGACAAGCGGACTGTCGCAGCCCTTCATCGTCAGAATGGAGGTCTGAGCAAAGACGAGCAGGGCGAGTATGTTGGCAAGCGCCGAAATGCCGATGATCTTATAGATCCTCGGCCCTAGCTGCCAGCCCTTCAGCTCGTAATCGTTGAATAAACCGCCGCTTTGAGCCTCATTGACGACAGGCTGCTCGATGGGGGACGGCTGTTCAAATAAAGATGATTCAAACATATCGTTCGCGTCTCCGGCCTTTCGCTTCTTAGACGCAAGAACCCCGCTCAATGGTTGCGAGGCAACTTCTTATCATAACATCGTTTTTCAACGGCGAAAAGGATTAGACTTCGTTCCATACAGGCAATAAACTATGCGAATGCCTCGTTTCGATCGGCGGTACAAGGGCCGACGCCCCAACCGCCGCCAAAACAAAGAACGAACTGATAAACGCCGGCTTGCACGCGAAAGTTCTGTGGAACTTGAGCCGCCGCTTTCACCGGCACGCCATCAAGCGGTCGAACGCCTGCTGTCGGGCATCGGAGTTCCCGCCCCGACGCCGTTCGTTGCCGATAGATTCCAGATCGAGGCACTTGCGGCGATCGAAGAGAACGACGTGCTTGTAACCGCTCCGACGGGCAGCGGAAAGACATGGATCGCACGTGAAGAGATACGCCGGCTGCTCGAAATGGGAAAGCGCGCTTGGTACACCACACCGCTAAAAGCTCTTACCAACTCGAAATACAGCGAATTTTCCGATGCCTTCGGTGCCGGGAACGTCGGCATTTTGACGGGCGACAGGAAAGAGAATACCGACGCTCCGCTGATAGTAGGCACTACTGAGATCTATAGAAATCAGCTTTTTGACGCGTTGCGGGGCGGCTTCGATGTACGCACCGACCTTGTGATACTCGATGAGGCCCATTATTTGGCCGATAATGAGCGTGGCCACGTTTGGGAAGAGGCGATCATACTTTCGCCTCCGCGGATCAGACTTCTGCTCTTGTCGGCAACGATTGGAAAGCCGCAGGATCTGGCAAGCTGGATCGAAGATGTGCGCGGGAGCACGGTGCGAGTTATTACAGCGGGCCCGCGGCCCGTTGAGCTTAGGGCTGCCTATCTATCAGGCGGCCTTCAATTATATCCGCTTCTCAGGCCCGACGGCAGCTTTGACAGTTCTCTTGAACGCCTCGCGGCCAAGAGGCAGCATGGCCAAAGACGCCGGTAACGAAGGCTACTTCAGTGTTGCGACAAGCCGATCGACATCTGCCTGCGGCACTTTCAGATCTATGCTCACATCCGTATCGCGAAGCGTTATCTTGGCATTCTCGACGAGCCGTGCGTAAACCTGCTGATCGGCCCGCTTCGAGTTCTTCAAAAGCTGTTTACCGAGGAATTGCAGTCCCAAGAGCGTGTCTGAGAGATCTTTTGCACGTGCGGCGTCTGACGTTCGTGCTTGGATCGAAAGTGCGGCTCCTGTCGGTATAACATCGATCCAACTGCTAAGGTACCTTATGGAATCGATATTCTTGGCAAATTCGTCCGTATCCATTTTCAGCGTTGAGGACATGCCGTCGGGTAGGCGAAACGCGGCACTAAAGACCGCGGCCTCGCGTGCGGACAAAAGCGAAGTGATATCGGATGAGAGCGCAGATGACCGTTCGAGCGTTGCCTTGACCAAATTGGGCGAGCCGAATACCAGCGTGCCGCCGTCCCATTCGGAAAATGCGATCTCATTCAACATTTCACTGTCCACCTTGCCCGCAACCGCATCTGCCGCAGCAGGGCCGTTAGCCGGCTTGGCTGCGGCCTTGATCGCTTTTGTGTCGATAATGTAAACCGTCCGTTCGCCAATGGTTTCCGTGCGATATTTGCCGTCAGATGCGAGCTTGACGACACCGATCATTGCAGCTGCCGAAAGTTCTCCGCGCGCAATAGCGACGAGGTCGATCCGGAATTTATCCTTTCCGTCGGGTTTTATGTTTGCCGCCGCTGCGATGTTATCGAACTTGCGGAGGTCGATGCCCGTTTTGCTCTCGATCTCGCGAACATGGCCGAGCAGTTTTGCAAACATCTTCTGGTTGGCGGACAGGAGCTGCGGAAGAGCGCTGTTGAAGAAGCGCTTCACGTCGATCGTAGCCGCGCCATCTGCTGCGGGAAGCAGAGCAACGAGGTCGGCCGCCGGCTTTCGCTTAGCGGAACGGCCTGTGTCCGGGCCGGCAAGAACAGACGAATTCAGCAAAAATCCACAAAGTATCAACGCCGCAAATATTCTTGATCTCATAGTATTGGTCATTTCGACGATCATTAGGATAACAGATGCTGCAAGCAGCGTGAAAGGTTTGCTTTGATTCGCATCGCACCGATACTCGATCACTTGTAATGCAAACAGCGGCCGGTCAATTCCGATGTGGTTGAGTGCGCAAGATTTGCCGAAAATGCAGGTGTTTTTGCAGTTACTACAAATTTATTCGCCAAAAGTGCGTGCTGCCCGGCGTTCGCTGAGGTAAAAATGCCAAAGAAGCCGTGCGGCGACGCTTCGATAGGGCGACCATTGCTCGGCGATCTCGGCGAACGCTTCAGTTGACGGCCGTTCGTCGAGCGCGCGGAGCCGCCGGTAGGCTTCGTGGAGAGCAATGTCGCCGCGCGGCATCACGTCCGGCCGCAGCATCGCCATCAAAAGGTAAATATCGCTTGTCCATTCACCGACGCCTTTGAGTTTTACAAGCTCAGCCTTCACCGCGTGATCCGGCAAAGCATCCAAGGCATCCAGATCGATCCGCCGATGGATCAGCGCCTGCGACAAATGCCGTGCATACGCCGTCTTCTGCCGGCTGAAACCGATGCGCTTCATGGTGATGTCGTCAAGAGTAAGGAGCGTTTCGGGCGTGAGCCGCCCGATGTGAGCCACGAGTTTATCAAAGCAGGCCTTTGCCGAGGCAAGCGACACTTGCTGCTCAAGGATGATCTGCAGGAGCGTTGCAAAACCCTGCTCACGGCCCCAAAGCGGAGGCTGCCCATAGAGAATAAGTACTTTGCGGAAGATCGTATGCTTTTTAGCAAGATACTCCGCCATCTCCGGCAGATGTGCTTCGGTAACGAGTGTTCGCGTCACTTTAGTTCGATATCCTGCATCGAAAGCGGGTCGTTGAGCGGCTCCATATGTGTAAAGACGTTCGAGCCGGGTACCGCAATATGTATGTCATCGACGATCTGCTCAAGGAAGTGGTGCCCAAACTGTACGGTCCAATCATCAGGTACGAGAATGTGTACCGTAACGAATGCTCGTGTGCCCGACCGCCGCGTTCGCAGCGCGTGATAATCAATGCCGTGCGACGCCTTGAAGCCGTCGAGGATACTGACGATCTTTGCGTGATCTTCGGGCGGCACTGCGGCGTCCATCAGGCCGGTCGCTGCGTGGCTGACGACCTCGTAGCCCGTCCGAAGAATATTGACCGCAACTATCAACGCGATCAGCGGATCGAGTATGAGCCAGCCCGTTATGCCGACCGCAAATACAGCCACAATAACGCCTGCGGACGTGTAAACATCGGTCATCAGATGCTTGCCGTCAGCTTCGAGTGTTACCGAGCGATGCTTGCGGCCTTCACGGATGAGCAGTTGGCCGACGATGAGATTCAAGATTGATGCGATGAAAGAGATGACGAGGCCGAGCGAGATGTTCTCGATCGGCTGCGGAGCGAGCATTCGTCCTATGGCCGCCCATGCGATGCTGAGCGCCGCCATTCCGATCAGTGAGCCTTCGAGTGCTCCGGAAAAATACTCCGCCTTTGTGTGGCCATAGGGATGGCCGTCATCAGCCGGCCGGCCCGCGATCGTCAGCATCCAAAGCGCGAAAACCGCAGCAACAAGATTGATGACCGATTCGAGAGCGTCCGACAAAAGGCCGATCGATCCCGTCAGCACATATGCTGCCGCCTTTAATGAGATGGTCGCAATAGCGGTTGCTATTGAAAGCCATGCCAATCGGGTCAGACGTTTGTTCTGCATTTACCTATCGTCAATGAGCCTCGGAGCAGGCTGCTCATTCCATTGTATCGTTTTTGTTTTTCTGTTTTGTCGGACAGAGTTTACTTATTTCAGCGACGGCATTTGGGTTTTCGAGCGACGAAAGGTCGCCCGCATCCTGACCGAGGAATGCCGAACGAATAACACGCCGCATCACTTTTGCATTTCGCGTCTTCGGCAGGGCAGCGACGAAATGTATCGCCGACGGGGCAAGCGGTTTGCCAATTTCCTTTGCTACCAATGCTTTAAGCTCGGCTTGGAGTTCATCGCCGATCGGAAGGTCGCTTTGCCGTACAACGAACGCCACCATTGCGGTGCCTTTGACCTCGTCCGGCACGCCGATAACTGCCGCTTCGACGACGCCGTCGTACGATACAAGGATACTCTCGACCTCGGCCGGGCCGACACGCTTTCCGGCAACCTTGAGCGTGTCGTCGCTGCGTCCGAGTATGTACCAGCTTCCGTCCTCATCCTGCATCGCCCAGTCGCCGTGCACCCAGATATTCTCAAATCTTGCCCAATATGCTTCGTGATATCGCTCAGCGTCCTGCCAAAATCCGCGAGCCATACCGATCCACGGCTGCTTTATCACGAGTTCGCCAACTTGTCCGCGTTCGACCGGCTTACCGTCTTCGCCGAAAATATCAACATCCATACCCGGACACGGAGCGGAAAATGAGCACGGCTTGATCGGCAAAAGCGGATTTCCCATCAGAATGCCGCCCGCGATCTCGGTGCCGCCGCTGTAGTTGATGATCGGCAGCTTTGAGTTGCCGACCTTTTCAAAGAGCCACCACCAAGGATCGGGATTCCACGGCTCGCCTGTCGAAGCGAGGATGCGAAGCGAAGAAAGATCGTACCGCGACGGAGCGGGGACACTCTTGTCCCCATCGGCGGTTCCTCCGCCGAGATCTTCTGTTCGCGTCGAAGCGATGCTCATGGGGACAGAAGTGTTCCCACTCCTGTACGCCCACGCACTCGAGAAACGGAAATTCTCTATTTTGTCGCTTAGTTTGGAAATTACCGGATTGTTTTCGATGTAGCTAAGGGTTTTAGAATAGTGCTTGCCGTCGCGAATATATCGGTCAAAATAGTCCGGTTGCCAGAGCGTACCTTCGCGGTCTAGTAACTGATTGATACGTCGGGCGGAGATGCCCTTTATCCGCTTGATTAGACCTGCAAGGTCGTGACCGGGCAACATTCTCACCAAAATATGAACGTGATTCGGCATCACAACCCAAGCTTTTAGATCGCAGGATGAGCCGTGCTCATTCAAGAGAAGCTCTTCGAAAATGGCTGCGGCCCGGGGATCTTTAAGTATGCATTCGCCGGCGCCTTGATCGAGATATTCTTCGACGCGCTGCCGATAAGCATCTGAGTCGTCCGAGAGTTTCTCGTTCTCCAGTTGAAGTTTTAGCCTCTCAAGTGCCGGCTGCGGCAGCGAATCTCCGAGTGTGAATGTTACAAATTGAATGACCTCACCGTCGAAATGCGGTAGTTTGTGTGAGCGATACCAGCCTCTCCGTGACAGAGCGGGGACACTCTTGTCCTCATCGGCGGTTCCGCCGCCGAGATCTTCTGTTCGCGTCGAAGCGACGCTCATGGGGACAGGAGTGTCCCCGCTCCGCGCGAGCGAACGTACTAGTGTTGGCGAAATGCCGAGCACCTCGACCTTGTGATCTGCACAAAATTTCCACATACGGTCCGCGGTCGGATAGTCCGGTGCGCCGTCGTAGATGCAGATCGTTGCGCCATTAATGAGAGCGCCGTAGATCAGCCACGGCCCCATCATCCAGCCTAGGTCGGTGTACCAGCAAATGCGAGTGCCTTTGCCGACGTCGGTGCCGAACGCCATATCCTGCGCCGCCTTGATCGGAAAACTCGCATGCGTGTGAGCAATGCCCTTCGGCTTGCCGGTCGTGCCTGAGGTGTAAAGAATGATCAGCGGATCCTCGGCGGCGGTCGGCTCGGTCCTTGCGTTATCTTCTCCTCCAGAAATGAGTTGGTCAAATGAACACCAGGTTTCCCCTTTCAATTCCGCGGGTGTGCGGCCGCTCGCTTCTGCTGTTCGGACAAGAAAGATGTTTTTGATCGTCGGCACTTCGTCGATAGCTTGTTCGGCTGTTTTGAGTGCATCGACCCATCTGCCGCGCCGCGAAAATCCTTCGCTGATGAAGATCGCAGCGGCCCCGACGGCGTTCATACGGCTGGCGATCGCTTCGATGCCATAGCCCGAAAAGACCGGTACCGCGATCGCACCGATGCGGTTTATGGCGAGCAATGCGGCAACTGTTTCGGGAAGTATCGGCAGGTGGATCCCGATCGCATCACCTTTCTTAAGGCCCTTGGCCCGCATTCCTGCCGCGCAGTTCTCTGCCATAGCAAGCAGTTCGCCGTAAGATAATTCGCGAGTGTGTCCGCCCTCGGCTTCCGAAATCACCGCCGGTTCGTCCTTCATCTCATCCGTCTGCCATCGGTCGAGGCACATTTCGGTGATGTTAAGCCCGGCGGTCGGAACGCGGACGGGAGTGTCCGCGTTCCGTGAGAACCAGCGCGGCATTTCGATGCCGTTCGAAATGTCGAGGAGTTTGTCGTACGGCGGGTCGAACTTGATATCGAGGAATTTCAGCACGTCTTCGGTAAACCTTTCGACATTGCTGATCGAGTATTGATAAAGGTCGTCCCAAGTTGAGACACCTACTTGACGCATAAATCGCATCAAGCGCGAACGCTCTGTAACATCCTCGGTCGGTATCCACGCAACAGCCTGCTGCTCCGGTTTTTCGATATCTTGCATCTTAAAGATTAGTTTAATTGCGAGCCGCAGTTTCTTGAAGTTGAAATGCGGCATCATCTTCATCACGGCAGCGAAAAATTCACGGGAATGATGATCTTGGGTTGACAGCGCTCCGCACTGTGTTCTAACTTACTCAAAGCGGACGGATGGCCGACCGTGAATTGAAAAACTTACAAAGTGGCGATTTAAGGCAACTTGCTCCACTTAAAAACACTGCTAAAGCGTCTCGGCGACCATAAACCGCCGCCGACAAACGGAAGACTTTTATTAAAGCTCTCGTGCGACTTGGCACGAGGGCTTTTTTCGTTTTTGACCGAAGTTGCCGATAAAACCAATAGGAGAGAAATGGAAATGTCAGAAAACAACTTCGGCTTCAATACATTAGCGATACACGGCGGACAAGAGATCGACCCTGCGACGAATTCACGCGCCGTGCCAATTTATCAAACGACGTCGTATGCGTTCAACGACGCGGATCATGCAGCACGCCTCTTTGCACTGAAAGAGTTCGGCAACATCTACACGCGCCTTATGAACCCTACGACCGATGTGCTTGAAAAGCGCGTGGCGGCACTCGAAGGCGGCGTTGCGGCGCTTGCGACCGCAAGCGGACAGGCTGCAGAAACGCTGGCGATAATAACGCTTGCCGGAGCCGGCGACGAGATCGTTTCAACCACGTCGCTCTACGGCGGCACTTACAACCTCTTTCATCACACACTGCCGCGTCTCGGGATCAAGGTTCGCCTTGTTGACGGGGCCGACTATGAAGGCATAGAGGCGGCGATCGGTGAGCGGACGAAGGCGATATACACCGAAACGGTAGGTAATCCGAAGCTCGATGTGATCGACATCGAGCGGCTTGCTGAGATCGCTCACCGCAACGGGCTGCCGCTTATTATCGACAACACGATCCCGTCACCGGTTCTCTGCAATCCGATAAAATGGGGAGCGGATATTGTCCTTCATTCTGCGACAAAGTACATTGGCGGACACGGGACGACGATCGGCGGCGTGATAGTCGATGCCGGCAAGTTCGATTGGGCGGCCGGCGGCCGCTTTGCGGAGTTCAGCGAGCCTGATCCGAGCTACCACGGCATATCGTACACCGAGGCTTTCGGGCCGCTGGCGTTCATCATAAAGGCACGTGTTCAGGGCCTCCGCGATACCGGTGCGGCGCTCTCGCCGTTCTCGTCGTGGCAGCTCTTGCAGGGGGCTGAAACGTTGCCGCTTCGTGTGGAGCGCCACAGCGAGAACGCACTTGCGGTCGCAGAATTCCTCGACGGGCATTCGCTTGTCGAATGGGTGAACTACCCTAAGCTGCCGTCGAGCAAATTCTACAAACTCGCCGAAAAGTACCTGCCCGATGGAGCCAGTTCGATAGTTACGTTCGGCATCAAGGGCGGTGCCGAAGCGGGCAAGCGGTTCATTAACTCGGTCAAGCTCTTCTCGCTGCTCGCAAATATCGGTGATGCGAAATCGCTCGTCATCCATCCCGCATCGACGACGCATCAGCAGTTGACTGCCGAAGAGCAAGCCTCGACCGGTGTTTCACCCGAACTGATACGGCTTTCGGTCGGGATCGAAGATATTGCCGACATCATAGCTGATCTCGACACTGCTTTGTCATCGTCCGCGGCGTCAGCGACGGCGGCCTTGGCATAAGTGTCGTCAGATATGACAGGGCGGTGCGGTGCTTGCTTGCAAATACATCGCCCGCTCTGTCAAAGGAGGTGAAAATGATCGAATTCGATCACACGATAGACGAACCGTTCGAGCTGGAGTCAGGCGCTGTGCTCAATGCCGTCAAGTTGCGATGCACGATCTACGGCGAACTGAACGCTGAATGCTCAAATGCGGTGCTTGTGTTCCATGCTCTTACCGGTTCCTCGCGGATCGGCGAATGGTGGAACGGCATGATCGGCAGGCAAAAGGTGCTCGACACGTCGAAGAATGCATTCATTTGCGTGAATTATCTCGGCTCATGCTATGGCTCGACAAGCGCCCGACAGCTAAAGGAACAGGACGAACACAACATAACGCCGCTCGTTACCCTTCGCGATATGGTGCGTGCGAACGGCCATCTTTTTCGCAGCTTGGGTGTCAAAAGGTTCAAGGCCGTAATAGGCGGCAGCGTCGGCGGAATGCTTGCACTTCAGCACGCGTCGGAATTTCCCGATTCCGTCGAGCACGCGATCTCGATCGCTGCCACACCGTTATCCGCAATGGGGCTGGCGCTCAATCACATTCAGCGGCAGGCCGTTACGGCGGGCGATCTCGCGCTTGCGCGGCAGGTTGCGATCGTTTCGTACAAGTCGCATCAGCAGTTCGATGCACGCCACGGGCGAAAGCCGAACCGCAACGGCGAAGACCCGCATCAGCACGGCGGCAGGTTCGATATCGGCGGATATCTGGATCATCAGGGCGAAGTGTTCCTGCAGCGGTTCGAGCCGGGATCGTACGAGCTGATCTTGAAGGCAATGGACCTTTTTGACCTTGCCGACCGCGACATTGAGCGTATTCGGGCAAAGGTTTCGCTTGTCGGCATTTCATCCGATCAGTTATTTCCGGCGTCCGATGTGCGAGCTCTTTGCGGCCGCCTCGCGGATTCCGGTGTCAAGGCAAGTTATTACGAGATGCGTTCTGACGACGGGCACGATGCCTTCCTAAGCGACACGTATGAGACGGCACGCGTCCTGAGCGAGGTCCTCGGCGGACAACCACGCAGTGCGGCCGCACATTTTCTTTCCTATCGGCACGCAAAGCCGATAGCCAAAACTCTTGCAAAAGTTGAATTATGAAGAATGAAAAATTAGAACAGAAACTGCCGTTCTGCCTCTTTTCGGGCAGAACGGCTGTAGTTACCGGAGCATCACGAGGCATCGGCCGGGCAACTGCCATACGTCTTGCTGAGGCAGGAGCTAACGTTATCGTTAACTATCTTACAAACGACCTTGAGGCGGACGCGGTCGTTCGTGAATGTCTTTCATTCGGCGTAAAAGCTCTCGCATTCAAGGCGGATGTTGCCGTCCCGGACGAAGCAGAGCGCCTTGCAAAGGCAGCTGTCGAGAATTTCGGCCATCTCGATATAGTCATTGCGAACGCGGGTATTTGGGAAGGCGAACCCATCGAAACAATGTCTGAAGAGCTTTGGGACCGCGTGATAGACACGAATCTAAAAGGCACTTGGACGATATGCCGTGCCGCCGTGCCATATTTTCGCTCTAACGGCGGCGGCTCGATCGTGATCGTTTCTTCCACGGCCGGACAGCGCGGCGAAGCAGGGTATTCGAATTATGCAGCATCGAAGGGCGGCCAGATCGCGTTCACCAAAGCCTTGTCGAATGAGCTTGCTCCGCGGATCCGAGTCAATGCCGTCGCGCCTGGATGGGTCGATACGAATCTGAACGACCCTGTCTTTATCGATGCGGAGTTTCGCGAGCGCGTCATCGACGGCATTCCGCTTAACCGTGTCGCAACTGCCGACGACGTTGCTCTTTCGATCGTATTTTTGGCGTCAGATTGGGCAAGGCACGTTACAGGTGAGGTGCTGAATGTCAACGGCGGTGCGGTCCTGTGCGGCTAATATCTCGATGTCGTAAACGATACTCGCGGGCGTGGCCGGATCACTGCTCCCGCCCGCGGGCTTTCACAGTTTTTTCGGAAAGCTGCTTTGTGTTTTAATCTCAGATGAGCAAAGTGAGCGAGCGAACGGATCTGACAGTGATGAAATTCGGCGGAACGTCGGTCGGCGATGTTGCCGCCTTCGCGCGCGTACATACGGTCGTTTCGACTCAGTTGGAGCGGCAGCCCATCGTTGTCGTATCGGCGATGACCAGGGTTACGGACGCCCTGCTCGACGCTTTCGACATAGCCAAACGCGGTGACCATACGGCGGCGTTCGCATCGCTCGAACCGCATTTTCAGCGGCATATCGAAGTCGCAAAGCACTATATCCGGCCGGAGAACGCGGATACCTTCGATACCGAACTGCAATACGCGCGGAGCGAGTTGAATGATCTTTTGATACGTGTCGAGCGTCGCAGTTTGCCGCTATCGATGCTTAAAGACGCCATCGTCAGCTATGGCGAGCAGCTCTCATCGAGGCTGCTTGCCGAGGTATTGAGGTCGCGCGGTATTGCCGCACGGCAGGTCGATTCGCGGCGTTTGATCGTTACTGATGATGAATTCGGAGCGGCTCAGCCGCTCATTTTTGAGACAAATGAGCTGATCCGCCTTGAGCTGCTCCCTTTGATCAAGGGCGGCGAAGTGCCCGTGATGGGCGGCTTTATTGCTGCGAACAAAGCGGGCGAGACGACGACGCTCGGACGTGGCGGTTCAGACTATACGGCGGCTATAGTTGCCGCTGCACTTGCTGCGCAGGAATTACAGATATGGACGGATGTAACGGGTGTTATGACCTGTGATCCGCGTATATGCGGCGACGCTCACACAGTGCCGATCCTCAGCTACGAAGAAGCGGCAGAACTTGCGTATTTCGGTGCGAAAGTGCTCCACCCGAAGACGATCAAGCCGGCGGTTGATAACGCCATTCCGGTGCGTGTCTGCAACACATCCGAGCCGAACGAGACGGGCACGATGGTAGTTGCGAGCTCGGCCGAAACACCGAACAAGATCAAGTCGATCGCGCATAAGAAGAACATAACGATCCTCCGCGTTTCGTCCGCACGGATGCTCGGCAGCTACGGCTTTATGAGCGCTGTTTTCCAAGTATTCGAGCGCTTCAGGACGGTGATCGACGTCATTTCGACTTCGGAGGTTTCGATCGCACTTACGCTCGACAACACGGCCGAACTCGATAAGATCGTTACCGAACTCGAGCGCCTCGGCGAGGTCGAGGTCGAAGGCGGCTATGCCGTCATTTGCGTTGTCGGCGAGGGGCTTCGTGCCTCGACGGGGCTTGCATCAAAGATCTTTACGACCATAAAGGACGTCAACATCGCTCTTGTCTCGCACGGTGCGTCCGCTGTCAATCTAACGTTCGTTGTCCGCGAATCCGACGCCGCCGACGTGATAAAGAAACTGCATAAGGAGTTTTTTTGATCCGCCGGCCTATCATCGGCGAGCACCTTGAGAATCTAAATGTCTTACGACCTTTTTGAACTTACAAAAACGCTGATGTCGATCCCGTCCGTTTCCGGTGAAGAGGAAGCGGTCGGGTTTTTCTTGCGCGATCATCTGGCGGGTTTGGGTTGGACGGTCGAAGTTCAAGAAGTTGCTCCGGGACAGAACAATGTTATCGCAACTTTGAACGAAACGCCGCGGGTTTGGATTTCGACGCACATGGACACGGTGCCGCCGTATATTCCGCCGACCGAGGATGAGGAGAAGATATACGGCCGCGGGGCGTGTGATGCGAAAGGGATAATCGCGGCGCAGATAACGGCGGCGGAGCGTCTTCGAGCGGAGGGAATTACGGACATCGGCTTGCTGTTCACGGTCGAGGAAGAGCGTGCATCGACGGGAGCGAAGGCCGCAAATATGCATCCGCTCGCCGCAAAGTGCGAATATCTGATAAACGGCGAGCCGACGGATAACGACCTTGCGATCGGCTCAAAAGGAACCTTCCGACTGATGATAAGAACGACGGGCAAAGCCGCGCATTCGGCGTATCCGGAAGAGGGTGAGTCGGCGATCGAGAAGCTTCTTGACATTCTCGAAGACGTTCGGCACACGCGGCTGCCGAACGATGAATTTTTCGGTGAGACTACGGTAAATATCGGGACGATCGAGGGCGGAATGGCGTTGAATGTAATTCCGCCGAACGCGGAAGCGGGCCTCGCGATACGGCTCACGACAAAACGCGAACCGATCGAGGACGCGATAAGGAGCGTCGTTCGCGGTCGCGGCGAGATTGAAGTGTTGTCAGCATCAGAGCCTGTGAAGATGCTTGCTGTCGCGGGCTTCGAGCAAAAGGTCGTGCGGTTCACGACCGATATTCCGTATTTGACGAACTGGGGCAAACCGCTGCTTATCGGCCCCGGCTCGATCCTTGTCGCGCACACGAAGGACGAGTTCGTGCTTAAGAAAGACCTTGAAACAGCGGTCGAGTTGTACATTGACCTCGTAAAGAGTTTACTAACCACATAGGAACATAGGGCACATAGCAAAGAAGAAAAAACTATGTCTTCTATGTTCCTATGTGGCTCAAGCGTATGACGAAGAAGTATCTGGATAAATTGACATATGACGTGATCGGGGCGGCGATCGAGGTACATAAGTCAATCGGTCCGAGGCTTATCGAAAGTGTTTATCACGAGTGTCTTAAGCATGAGTTAAATGATAGGAAAATTGCCTTTCAGACAGAACTCGTTGTGCCCGTTCGTTTTAAGGAAATGGTTTTAGATACTGAGTTGCGTTGCGACCTTTTCATTGAGAATATTTTGGCGGTTGAACTCAAAGCAGTTTCGACACTTGCTCCTATTCACGAAGCTCAGCTCTTGACCTATATGAAGCTATTGAGTGCTCCAAAAGGGATCTTGATAAATTTCAATTGTGTGAATTTGTTTCGGGACGGGCAGAAAACATTTGTCAATGAACTGTACCGAAACCTATCGGAGAGTTAGAACCACATATGGGCATAGGGTACATAGTTTTTTTCCGTTCTATGTGTTCTATGTTCCTATGTGGTTAAAATATTTATGAAACTAGCACTTATCGGCCACGGTGCCATGGGCAAGCTCGTCGAGCGGCTTGCCGTCGAAGGCGGTGATGAGATCGTCGCTGTTATCGCCGACGGTGAAGCCGCGTTGTCGGCGGCGGCTTTGGCTGAAAAGCTTCGCGGTGCCGATGCGGTGATCGATTTTTCAACGGCGGCGGCGGTGAAGCGAAATGTCGAGGCCGTTATGATCGCCGAAGCGGCCGCGGTAATCGGCACGACCGGCTGGCAGAACGAACGTGATGCGATCGAGCAGATGGTTGCGTTGCATAACGGCAGCCTCGTCTTCGGAGCGAATTTTTCGACGGGCGTAAACCTTTTCTACCGTGTGGCAGAATTCGCGACCGAGCTGTTCGCGAAGTTTCCTGAGTACGAGGTGTTCATCGAGGAGCAGCATCATTCGCGAAAAAAGGACGCTCCGAGCGGCACCGCACTCAAGATAGAAGAGATCGTCCGAGACGAGATCGGCCCGGACAGGAATATCTCCGTCGCCGCAACTCGCGCCGGCAACATTCCGGGAACGCACCGTGTCGGCTTTGACGGCCCGGCAGATCAGATTTTACTCGAACATACGGCCCGTTCGCGCGAAGGCTTTGCCCGCGGATCGCTGATGGCTGCCAAATGGATCGTCGGAAAGAAAGGTTTTTTTGAATTTACCGATGTGATCGGTGATATCCTTAACGTATGACGCTTAAGATCGATTGGATGCGGGGATGCGCCACCGCATTGGTAACGCCGTTCCGCAAGGACGGCTCGTTTGACGAGGATGTTTTTCGAAAGCTCGCCGCTCGCCAGATAAAAGGCGGTGTGAAAATTCTCGTGCCGTGCGGGACAACGGGCGAAAGCGCGACGATGGATGAGGCCGAGCGGCTCGATGTCATACGCGCTGCGGTCGCCGTTGCGAAGAGCTTGAAGGCAAACGTGATCGCCGGAACGGGCAGCAACAATACAGCCGCTACGATCGACTTTACACGAAAGGCTCGTGAGGCAGGTGCTGATGCCGCACTAATTGTCGCTCCCTACTACAACAAGCCGACGCAGGAAGGGATGTTCGCACATTTTAGCGAGGTGGCAAAGAGCGTTCGGGAGATGCCGATAATGCTCTACAACGTGCCTTCGCGAACCTCGTCGAATATCTCGGCGGAGACGACACTGCGGCTTGCCGAGAAACACGATAACATTGTCGCGACAAAAGAGGCCTCGGGAAATTTCTCGCAGATCATGGAGATCATTCGCCGACGGCCGAAGAACTTTCGCGTATTTTCGGGTGATGATGCGTCCACCGTGCCTCTGATCTCACTCGGTGCGGACGGCCTCGTTTCCGTTTGCGCGAACGAGATCCCAAAAGAGACATCAAAGATGGTCGAGCATGCCCTGAATGGCTCATTCCATTTTGCACGCAAAATTCATTACAAGATCTTGCCGCTCATGGAAGCGAATTTCATCGAAGCTTCGCCGGCACCGTGCAAATTCGTGATGAAAGAACTCGGCCTCTGCGAAGAAAACATCCGTCTGCCACTCGTACCCGTAACAGCGGATACCAGAAACCGGCTGAAAGCGGTAATTGGAGAGATCGGCCCTAAGGCCGTGTAACGGCCAATGGGCATAAAGCCCTGGGCTACGTGCCGGATGCCCGTTACACGCGCGGATGGAATATGGACGAATTGAAGAAAAACATCGAACAACTGGCATCGCAATCGGAGTTTGATGCTGCGGATCGTGAAGTTTACGAAGCATTCAAGCTCGCGTTGCGGCGTGGTGAGATTCGCTCGGCTGAAAAAGATGCGGACGGGAATTGGCACGCAAACTCTTGGGTGAAGCAGGGAATTCTGCTCGGCTTTCGAATGGGAAAGATGGTCGAGCTTTCGCAGCCGACAGAGACGCTTCAATTCTTTGACAAGGACACGTTTCCCTTACGGCCGATGTCGCTCGCGGATGGTGTTCGCATCGTGGTCGGCGGTTCGGCGATCCGAGATGGCAGCTATGTTGCGCCGAGCGTCGTCGTAATGCCGCCCGCGTATATCAATGTCGGTTCGTACATTGACGAAGGCACGATGGTCGATAGTCACGCGCTTGTTGGCTCTTGTGCACAGATCGGCAAGCGCGTACATCTCTCCGCCGCGGCGCAGATCGGCGGCGTGCTCGAGCCGGTGAATGCAACGCCGGTCATTATCGAGGACGACGTTCTTGTCGGCGGCAATACGGGAGTCTATGAGGGCACGATCGTCCGGGAGCGTGCCGTGCTTGCGAGCGGCGTGATATTGACGCGTTCGACGCCGGTGTTCGATCTTCCGAATGGCCGCGTCATCAAAGCAGCGGAAGGCAGTTCGCTCGAGATCCCGGCCGGTGCCGTCGTCGTGCAAGGTTCGCGGGCGGTCTCGAATGATTTCGGCCACGAGAATGGCCTCTCGATCTATTGCCCGATCATCGTCAAATATCGCGACGAGAAAACCGATGCCGCAACTAAGCTCGAGGACTACCTTCGTTAGTATCGGGCAGACGCATTTTGCAGCAGCCTTACATAGATCGAACTTAACTGAATGAACGATTCCGGACATAAGAACTGGCTCGGCGAACGGGCCTACGAGACAGTCACCCGTAATGGTTTTGAACCCGATTTTTCTGCCGCAGTCGTCGCGCAGCTCAAAGAGATCGTGGCGAGACGCGATCCTGAGCCAGCACCGAACATCACCGACCTTCGCGATACGCTCTGGTCGTCGATCGATAACGAAACTTCAAAGGATCTCGACCAGATCGAGTGGGCCGAGCAGCTTGAGAATGGCGATATCCGCTTGCTTGTTGGGATCGCGGACGTTGCCGCATACGTCGAGAAAGACACGCCGATCGATCGTCACGCAAAGCAGAATACGGTAACGGTTTACACCGAGACCCGCATCTTTCCCATGCTTCCCGAAGAGCTCTCGACCGATATCACTTCGCTTGTCGAGGGTGAGGATCGTCTCGCGGTCGTTGCCGATATGATCGTCAAAGAGAATGGCGATGTGCCGGACACCAAATTCTTTCGTGCGTTGGTGCGGAATCACGCAAAGCTCGATTACGAATCAGTCGGCGAATGGCTCGAAGGTCGAGGCCAGATCCCGCAGAAGATCACCGATACCGTCGGGCTCGAAGCCCAGATCAGGCTTCAGAATGCTGCGGCAGTTCGTCTCGGCAAATATCGTGCGAGGAAGGGAGCACTCGATTTCGAATCCATCGAATCCTCGGCGGTCGTCGAGGATGGCGAGGTTCGCGAGATACGGGCCGTGGAGCCGAACGCGGCTCGCAAGCTCATTGAGAATTTTATGATCGCGACGAACGTTGAGATGGCGGAGTTTCTCGAACGCGAGAATGTCGCCTCGCTCCGACGCGTCGTCGAAGCTCCCGAGCGTTGGGACGGGATCGTTCGTATTGCCGCCGAATATGGGGAACAACTGCCCTCCGAACCGGATCTTCCGGCGTTCTCAGCCTTTTTGGCTCGTCGAAAGCAGGCTGACCCGGAACGCTTTCCCGACCTTTCGCTCTCGCTGATCAAGCTGATCGGTGCGGGCCGATGTGTTGTTCAAAGGCCGGGCGAGGATGCAGGCGGGCATTTCGGCCTCGCGGTAAATGATTACGCACATTCGACCGCTCCGAATCGCAGGTTCACCGACATCGTCGTCCAGCGCATCGTCAAAGCCGTCATCGCGGGCGAGCAGCAGCCCTACACACCCGAAGAACTCAACGATATTGCCGAGCAAGCGAACCTTCAGGCGAAAGCTGCGCGTAAGGTCGAGCGTCGTATGAGAAAGATCGTTGCGGCCGCCGTCCTGCAGCATCACATCGGCCAGGAATACGACGCGATCGTTACCGGAGACACGAAAGCCGGCATATTTGCACGAATACTTCGTCCGCCTGTGGATGGAATGGTCGTTCGCGGACAAAAGCGTCTTGATGTCGGCGATAAGGTCCGAGTGAAGCTGCTCTCCGCCAACCCGCAGAACGGCTTTATCGATTTCGCCGTCGAACGCTGATAAACTGTTAATTGATGAGGTGCTCAAAATGACAGAACCCGAGGCAAAAGACGGCAGCCTTGCCGAGAAGATCAGCGGGCTGACGCAAAAGATCATCGGCGGTATCGAGGAGATCGGCGGCGTACTCACCGGCGACCCGAACACCATCGCGGAAGGCGAGTTCAATCAAGAGGTCGGTGAGATCCGCGAAAAACTTGACGAAGAGGGCGTCAAAGACGAGACGAAATGAAGCCGGCACGAAAGGACGAGGCATATATGCCGCCGCAGCGGATGCGCGGCCTGCAGCCGACACTGATTCGGCAGTTCTTCGAGCGGGCGCTGCCTGATTCGATCAATTTCGGTCTGGGCGAACCTGACCTGCCGACACCGCAGTTCATCCGCGACGAAGCGGCACGCATCGCTCGTGACGAGCAGAACGGCTACACGTCGCATCCGGGCCTTCCGGCGTTGCGCGATAAGATCGCCGAACAGTATCCGCACTTGGAACTGCCGCGCACGGGTGTCGTGGTAACGTGCGGTTCGCAAGAGGCGATGACCGATGCCTTTATGTGCGTGGTCGATGAGGGAGACGAAGTGCTGCTGCCGGACCCGAGCTTTCCGGCATACGACGCATGCACGCGTATCGCACAAGGCGTGCCGGTTTATTACCGTATGCCGGCAGACGGTAGCTTTGGTTTTGATATCGAAGAATTCAGGTCAAAGATCACTGAACGTACACGAGCGGCAGTCGTTATCTCGCCGTCAAACCCGACGGGCCGCGTTCTGACCGAACAGGATCTTCGCGACATCGCCGCGGCCCTGGAAGGAACGGGCATTTGGCTTATTTCCGACGAGATCTACAGCGAGCTTTATTTTGGTGATCGCCCGCACTCAGCGAGTGAGTATTATGATCGGACGATCATCGTCAGCGGCTTATCAAAGTCGCTATCTATGACCGGCTGGCGTCTCGGATGGGCTGCAGGCAAGGACGCCGAGATGATGAACGCGATACAAGTGATGCACGGCTACACAACTGTGTGTGCGGCGACGATAGTTCAAAAAGCGAGCCTGCTCGCGTGGACGCCCGAAGCCGAGGCTGCGAAACAGCACGCACGCGACATCTACAAACGACGCGGCGAATTCTTGGTCGATCTTTTTGAAAAGGAACTTGGACTGAAAGCGACTTCGCCCGAAGGGGCTTTTTACACGATGCTCGACGTACGCAGCCTTGGCAATGATTTGGCGATCGCCGAAAAATGCCTGCAAAACCGTGTCGTAACCGTACCGGGCGTTGCGTTCGGCAAAGAGGCAAAAGGCTTTCTTCGTATTTCGTTCTGCAATACGGAAGAAAACATGGCAGAAGGCGTCAGGCGAATGAAAGAGGCTTTCGATAGGTAACGGACAAAAGTGAGTAAATATCGCGTAGGAATTCTTGGTGCCACGGGCACTGTCGGGCAGCGTTTCTGCCAATTGTTGGAAGGGCATCCGCAGTTTGAGATAACGGCGCTTGCCGCGTCGGATCGTTCTGCGGGCAAGCCGTATTCCGAGGCGTGCGCGTGGAAGCTGCCGGGCAACATTCCGCCGAATGTACGCGACATCGTCGTGTCGCCGATCGAGCCGCCGCTCGACTGCGATATTGTATTTTCAAGCCTGCCGTCGAGCGTGGCGCGCGAAACAGAGGAGGCGTTCGCGCGTGCGGGCTATCCGGTCATCTCGAATTCATCGAGCTACCGTATGGATGAGGACGTGCCGCTGCTGATCCCCGAGATCAACGCCGACCATGTGGGGCTTATTACGAAGCAGCAGCAGAACCGCGGCTTTGCGAAGGGTTTTATCGTAACGAACCCGAACTGTGCGGTGGTATCGTTCGCACCGCCGCTCGCGGCGCTTCACAGGCGTTTCGGCGTCGATTCCTGCGTGATAACTACATTTCAGGCGATCTCGGGTGCGGGTTATCCCGGTGTGGCGTCGCTTGATATCACGGACAATGTCCTGCCATACATCGCCGGCGAAGAGCCGAAGGTCGAGATCGAAGCACAGAAGATACTAGGCACATTTACCGAAAGCGGTATCAAGCACGCTGATTTTCCGGTGTCGGCGCAGTGTTTCCGCGTGAATGTCGTTGACGGCCATATGATCTCCGTCCGCGTCGATCTGAAAGAGACCGCCGACCTTGAGCAGGTCGTCGATTCGATGAGTATGTTCCCGTCGCTGGGCCTTCATTCGTCGCCTGCCAGGTTCATTCAAGTTACCGACGAACCTTCGCGGCCTCAAACACGACTAGACCGCAATAACGGCAACGGAATGACCATCACAGTCGGACGAATTTTTCCCGACACCGTTTTCGACTATAAATTCGTAAGCTTAAGCCACAATACCGTTCGCGGCGCCGCCGGTTCTGCGGTGTTGAATGCCGAACTGCTGATTTCGAAGGGCATTATCTAGGGCAACTCACGCTTTTTTTAGAGGCCTTGTCGGATTTGACGCATAACGAAGCAAAGATCATTTGGCAGTAACCGATCTTTTATCCGAAGACGACTGACATTCGGGTGATTATACAATAAAATCGGGTGTATATGATCGAACGTTATACGTTGCCCGAGATGGCCGGTGTGTGGTCGCCCGGAAATAAGTTTCAGAAGTGGCTGGATGTTGAGATCGCTGTGTGCGAGGTGCATGCGGAGGACGGGACGATACCGGCGGACGCTTTGGTTGAGATCAAGTCGAAAGCGGCGTTCACCGTCGAGCGAATATGCGAGATCGAGAAAACGACCGACCACGACGTGATCGCGTTCACGACGAATCTGGCTGAGAATATCGGGCCGGCGTCGCGATTTGTGCATTACGGGCTGACTTCGAGCGACGTTGTGGACACGGCGAACGCGCTGCTGTTGAAGGAATCGTGCGAGATACTGTTCGCAAAGATCGACGCACTGATGGATGTGATAAAGCGGCGTGCGTATGAGTTCAAGGACACGCCGCAGATAGGCCGCACCCACGGCATTCACGCCGAACCGACATCGTTCGGGCTGACGTGGGCGTTGTGGTACGAAGATATGAAGATCAACCGCCGGCGATTGATCTCGGCGCACGAGGCCGTCTCGAAAGGAAAGATATCAGGTGCCGTCGGTGCGTTCGCTCATCTGTCGCCGGACGTGGAACGAAGGGTCTGCGAACGGCTCGGCCTCGCGCCCGCTAAGGCTTCGACCCAGGTCATTCAACGCGAATCGTACGCCGAATACCTGTGTACGCTTGCGATCATCGCCTCGACCTTGGAAAAGATCGCATTGCAGGTGCGGCATTGGCAGCGGACGGAGGTTCGCGAGGCTCAGGAGGCTTTTAAGAAAGGCCAGAAAGGTTCGTCGGCGATGCCGCACAAACGAAACCCGATACTTTCCGAACGCATCTGCGGAATGGCACGCACGGTGCGCGCGAATTCGATCGTCGGGCTCGAGAACGTGGCTCTGTGGCACGAACGCGACATCTCGCATTCTTCGGCAGAACGCGTGGTCCTTCCCGATTCATCCGCAGCGGTCGATTACATGCTTGCGAAGGCGGCGGGCCTGCTCGATACACTCATCGTCTATCCTGAAAATATGCTCAAGAATCTTGAGCTGACGCACGGGCTTGTCTTCAGCGGCCAACTGATGCTCGCTTTGACGCAGAAAGGCGTAACACGCGAGGACGCCTACACCTACACGCAACGAAACGCGATGAAGGTCTGGGACGAAGGCGGCGATTACCGCGACTTGATAAAGAAAGACGGGGACATCACATCACGCCTTTCGGCGGATGAGATAGACCGCGTCTTTGATCTGCGACACTACTTACGCAATCTCGATGAGGTTTTCGCCCGCGTGTTCGATTAACTCGACCACTTATCGGCCATATTGCCGATGATCGGGAGCTTGAAGATCTGCCCTTGGAATGCCTTGATCATCGAGATGACGAGGGCCACCAGAAGCCCAAGAGCGAAAAGCCCGAATACGGCATAGATCAGGAAGATCAGGAACACAAAAGCTGAAACTTGCGTCGCGGCGGCGAGCGCCATCACCACGAAAATGGCGATGAACATACAAATATACCCGATAATGCCGCATGCAAATAGGAGCAGCGATTGTATCGCGTGAAAGCGCGCAAGCTTGTTGATCTTATCGGTTGCAAGGATGGCTATACTGAACACCAAGTGGACAAGGCAGACCGGCAGATATGCTAAACCTGCGGCAACGTTCTCATCGAGATCGAAAGCGGATTTTCCCGGACTAGGCATAAAGGTACTCCTTTGAAACTGGTAAGGCCCAAATTAACGCCGTCGTCAGCGATAAACTTGGGCCCGATAAAAAAGAACACGATCAATTCGACCAATTATCAGCCATATTGCCGATGATCGGAAGCTTGAACTGCTTGCCCATGAATGCCATGATACAGGCAATGATCATGCAAACGAGCGGAACGAGAATGAAGACCAGCCAAACAAGCAAACTGAAAAGGGAGATTATTGCTGAATTGGCTGCAGCGCCTGCAACCGCTACGATCATTGTCAGGATGTAGCCGACGATCAGTACGCCGACGAGAAGCAGCGATTGAAATGCCGCAAAACGTGCGAACTTATTTGTCTTGTCGGTCGCTATGATGATGATGCTCATCACGAGATTGACGAGGCATATCGGAAGATACGCCAAACCTGCTGCAACATTTGCGTCGAGGCCGAGTGCAGACTTTCCAGAATTATCCATAGTATTTAACCGTTCTCCTTTGTAATTTCAAAACCAGCTTGTTGTCTGACGAAATGTAGGGTGAAAGTTAGCACAACCCATTGATAAATTCAACAAAGTTCGCCACAATTTATGCTTAGGCCGGAAGGAGCTCGATGAAAGCCAGAGTTTATGTAACGCTCAAACAAGGGGTCTTGGACCCGCAGGGAAAAGCGATCCTGCATTCTGTGGAACTGCTTGGCCATAAAGGCCTTGCGGACGCCCGGCAAGGTAAGTACTTTGAACTTGAGTTCGACGATACCATGTCCGCGGACGAGATCGGCGACGCAGCCGAAGCTATCAGCCGCGATATGCTTGCCAATCCGATCATTGAAGATTACAGGGTGGAGATGGATCAGTGAAATTCGGAGTGATTGTTTTTCCCGGTTCAAATTGTGATCACGACGCATATCACGTCGTATCAAAGCACGTCGGCCAGCCGGTCGATTTCGTATGGCATAAAGAAACGAGCCTCGACGGCTACGATGCCGTGATCGTTCCCGGCGGTTTTTCGTACGGCGACTATTTGCGTGCAGGTGCGCTAGCACGTTTTTCGCCCGTGATGGGTGCGATCAAAGACCTTGCGGCTCGCGGCGGTTTTGTCTTCGGGATCTGCAATGGTTTTCAGATCCTTTGTGAAGCGGGCCTCTTGCCCGGAGCTCTGATTCGCAACAGCAGTCTTCATTTCATCTGCAAGCACGTCAATCTTAAGGTTGAGAATTCAAATACGCCTTTCACATCGGAGGTTCGGCCGAGCAAAGTGTTGTCGTTGCCGATCGCTCACGCCGAAGGAAATTATACCTGCGATGACGAGACGTTTGAGATGCTCGAAGAGAACGGCCAAGTGGTCTTTCGCTACTGCGACCAAAACGGTGATGTTACGGATGATGCCAATCCGAACGGAGCACGCTCGAATATCGCCGGAATTTGTAATCTTGACAGAAATGTCCTCGGGATGATGCCGCATCCTGAGCGAGCATGCGAAGCGTTGCTGGGTTCTGATGACGGCCGCGATATCTTCCGCTCGCTCACAAAGGCGGTCAGCACACTCAATTAACTTTCCTCGTAACTCGTCTCGATCGTAAGGCCGTCCGCGTTTAGCGACCAGTCGAGTACCGTGGAGCCACCTTCGCCGGCAAGGGCTGCCTCAACCTCGCTCCGAAAGCCGTCCTTACAGTAAAAGGCGATACATCCGCCGCCGCCGGCGCCGCACACCTTTGCGGCGATCGCACCGTTCGCCGTCGCGACATCGATCAGGTGATCCATTTGAGGCGTCGTGATATTGGGAGACATAAGCTTTCGCTGAGGATGTGCTTCAGCCAAGATGTCGCCGAGAGCGTCCCACGCACCGCCGCGGAGCGCAGCCCGCACCTTTTGAGCTGTGTCGCGAATGCCGTCAAAGAGCCTTATAAGTTCCGCGTCGCCGTCGATGTGCCGCTTTGTCAACTCCCAATTATTTACACCTGAATCCCTCGGCTCGCCCGTGTAGCAGATCGCGACGCGGCGTTCGAGGACGGATGGGTCAACCGCCAGCGGCTCACGATGTATGCCGTCGGGCTGAAAGTGTATGCACGCGATGCCGCCGTATTGCGCGGAATAATAGTCCTGAAACCCTGTCGGCACCTTTATGACCTGACACTCGACATTGGCAGCGATCGGTATGAACCGCTCAGGTGCGTAACGATCGCCGACAAGCTTATTGAGCGCGGCAATGCACGCAATGTTCAGTGTTGACGACCCTGCAAGGCCCGCTCCGGCCGGCGCTTCAGACTCAGTGGTCATCGAAAAGCCGGTCTCCGGGCGGAAGAAGTAAACGAGCTTGGACAGCAGTTCGAGTTCAGATTCGCTCTTCAGGCTAGCGACCTCGCTTACGGTCGTCTCAACGCGGCGCTTCTGATCGACGGATTCGAGTATGATCCTGTCGTCGTCTCGCGTTTCAATGCGGCAATGCGCGAGCATCGACACTGCGAAGTTAACGGTCGCAGCCCCTTCGTGAAACAGGAAAAGCGGCGGGATGTCGATCGTTCCGCCGGCGAGGTCAACGCGCGTCGGTGCTGAAGTTTCGATGATCATAAACAGAAGCGGTTTTACGGTTTGGTCGTATCAACTTTTACGGCATTCTGAGCTGGGTTATCTGCCCCGGCTTCGGGCGTTTCCGGCCTCTCCTCGCGTGTCGGCTCACGCGTGAGATGCAGCCTGCCGCCTATGTCGCGGAGCGTTCCGAGGCCTGCTTCCTCGACCGCAAGCAGAGTCTCCTCAAGTTTTTGCACGGCTCCCGGATTGGCATCCTCCATCTTATCGGACAGCCAGTACCGCTCAAGCACATAGAATACAAGCACGCCTACAAGAACGATGAAGAAAAGAGCTATCCCGATACGCTGATAGTCACCGATGATCGACGTGACCGCGCCGCTGAAGAAGTAGCCGACGCCGCTCAGCACGAGGACCCAAAGCAGACAGCTTATCGCGTCAAACAGCAGGAACTTTACAAAACGCATTCGGCTGATACCGTAAAACATACACATTGCGACACGAATGCCGTAAACGTATTTCGAGATTATGATCGCGAACGGGCCGAACTTATCTATCAGCTTCTCGATACGCGGCTGCGTCATTTGATAAAAGCGGTAACCCTTGACGGCGTCATGGAACTTGAAGCCGACAAAGTAACCGAAGGAATCACCGACCATCGCACCGAGCGTGCCAAAGAAAACAACCTTTACGAGGCTGTAGGAACCGAAGAAGCTGCTGTTTGCCAGCACGCCCGACAGGAGCAGTGTAATATCACCTTCGACCATACAGAGTGCAAAGACCGCATACACTCCGTAAATCTCGATTATCTCGTAAAGGTGTCTTTCCATATTACCGAGGCTGCCGCGGTACGGACGCATCAACAATGAACGCCAATGGAAAGAGTATCCTTGCCGGCGGTATCAGTCAAAGAAGACGAATGCCGGAACATAGTTATTGACACCCGCTACCCTACTGTCTAAAATCGCCATAGTCCGATCAAATTTTCTTTTTTGTTGAGTACGATCAATGGCCGAGAGCAAAATCAACTCCTCAAGATCTGTCGGTGTCGAACTGGGAAGGTCATCCATGACCGCCGTGTGTATTGGCCGCGACGGTACGGTATTCGATAAAAAAGATGCCGAGATCAGTTTTCGCGAATCCGCGGTAAAGCAGATGTCGGAGCTTCTTTCGGAATTCACGAAAGCCTGCAGGCCGTTCGAGCATCTCGGAATCGCCGTGCCCGGGCTCGTTTCATCTGACGGCCGGACGGTCAAATACTGTTCGCACATCCCTGAGCTTTCGGGAATGGATCTCGCGGCTGAGGTGGAGGCCGGGACAGGCATTCGTGCCATCATCGAAAACGATGCCAATGCGGGCGGCTACGGAGAGTTTGTCGCCGGTGCGGGCCGCGATGCAGAGAATTTGTTCTATGCAACGCTTGGTTCGGGCGTCGGCGGTGCTCTGATATTTAAAGGAGACCTATGGCGAGGAGCGGCGGGTTTTGCTGGCGAATTCGGCTACTTCACGATCGACTCTGACGGAACAAGGCTCGAAGACGTTGCCTCGACACCGAACATTATTCGCCGGACGCGAAGCCGTTTTCATCAGGACAATACATCTTCGCTGGTGGAATTGGACGAGGCCGCGATCACGCTCGACGATATTGTTGCCGCAGCGGTCGCTGATGACGACCTTGCAAGGCTAATGCTCGAACGCACCGGGACATTTGTCGGGACTGCGATCGCAAGTGTTATTGACCTTCTTAACATTGAAATGATAGTCATCGGCGGCGAGGTAATGGAGGCCGACCATATCGTGCTTAATGCCGCGATCGAACGGGCAAGAGAACTCGCATACTCACCTTCATTCGACTCAACGGAGATCATCAAGGGCGAACTCGGAAATAATGCCGCGGCGATAGGTGCCGGCCTCTTAGCGTTCTCGGCTTGATCGGACGGATTCAGGTTCAAAAATGGCCGATCTGACGTGTCGAACAGCCGTCACCCGAGTGAACTTTCTTTTTCGATTTGAGAATTTGCGCTTTACACTAGGTTTAGTACAATTCTAAATAGCTTGACAGTTCGTTATCTAATTTAGTAAACGATAGGCCGAAGTTGAAGTCCCGCATTGTGAGAATAGTGCAGGGTTTCGGCTAAAAGCGCACCGAACTGCAGATGCGAGAGAGTTAAAATGGCCCAGATCTTTCGAAAGAGTTCAAATAACGTAGCAAGGATCAGTCTGATCGCGGTCGTCATATTGGCGGGGACGGCTTTCTATGCTTATACGCAGATCGCACGCTCATCGTATTTGACAGGCCGGTATGTTGAAAGGCAGCAGCCGGTGCAGTTCAGCCACAAGCACCACGTGGGCGATGACGGCATCGATTGCCGTTACTGTCATCAGACGGTCGAAACGACCGCGTCCGCCGGTATGCCCTCAACACAAACGTGTATGAACTGCCATAGCCAACTCTTTGCGGATCAGCCGTACCTCGAGCCGATCCGTGCGAGTTTCAGAGAGAACAAACCCATTGAGTGGCAGCGTGTTCACGACCTGCCTGAATTTGCCTACTTCAACCACAGCATTCATGTGGCGAAAGGTGTGGGCTGTTCGACCTGTCACGGCCCGGTCGATAAGATGGCGGCTGTTTACCAAGAGAACACCCTTCAAATGGAATGGTGCATCGCGTGTCATAAGGAGCCGGAGAAATTCATTCGGCCGAAGTCCGAGATCTTCAATATGGACTTTCGCCCGAGCGATATTGATCAATCGGAACGCGACAGATTGAAGGTCGATTATAAGATCAGAAGCAGGGAAATGTTGACGAGTTGCTCGACTTGTCATCGTTAATTCAGGCAGGGAACAAGGATCAGTAAAAGCAAAAATGGCGAGTTCAGACAAAACCTCAAGTTTTGCACGTCTTCGTGAGAGCATTATCTCGCAGGACGCTAAACGGTATTGGCGCAGCATCGAAGAGCAGGCCGATACGCCCGAATTTCGTGACTTTATTGCTCAGGAATATCCGCACGAGTACGAGACGTGGGACGAAGGCCTGAGCCGACGCAATTTCGTAAAGGTCATGGGAGCGTCACTCGCTCTCGCCGGCCTTACGGGTTGTGTGATCCAGCCGCCCGAAAAGATCGTTCCTTATGTTCAGAATCCCGAAGGCCAGCTTCCCGGCGTTCCGCTGTTTCTAGCGACCGCCATGTCGCTCGGAGGCGTCTCAACCGGCCTTTTGGCAAAGGCTTACGAGGGAAGGCCGATCAAGGTAGAGGGCAACCCCGACCATCCCGGAAGTCAAGGGGCGACCGACATCTTTGCTCAGGCGTCGATCCTCAATATGTACGACCCTGACCGTTCTGAGCAGGTAAAGTTTCGGGGCACAGTTAAGACGTGGGAGGCTTTTGCTCCGACGCTAAGGGCCGCCGTTGACAGCGATCGTGCAAGCGGCGGGGCGGGAATACGCTTCCTTACTGAAACTCTTAATTCGCCGACGCTTATTGACCAATTCAAGCGGCTGTCCGCCGAACTGCCGAACGCAAAGCTGGTTCAGTACGATCCGATCAATAACGATAATGCGATGGCGGGTGCAAAACTCGCGTTCGGTTCGCCCGTACATTCGGTCTATAAGTTCGACAAGGCCGAAAGGATATTGACGCTCGATCATGATATTTTTTCGGACTTCAATGTCGGTTATATAAAGGATTTTTCAAAGGGCCGCGCGTACAATGCCGAGACAAAACAGATGAATCGGCTTTATGCGGTCGAGTCAACGGTCTCGTTGACGGGCGCAAAGGCCGATCACCGGCTTGCGGTCAAGCCGAGCCAGATCGCCGAGGTTGCCAAGGCCATCGCAAAGGCCGTAGGCGTTGCCGGAGCGAACTCCGCGTATTCCGAGAATGCCGCTTGGGTGAACGGCGTTGCAAAAGATCTTACGGAGCACAAGGGCAGATCGCTAGTTGTTGCGGGCCGCAGTGCCTCGCCGGCGGTTCACGCTATCGCCCATGCGATGAATGAGGCTCTCGGCAATGTAGGCCAGACCGTTATTTATACCGATCCGATCGCACCCGGCAGTGATAAGCTCCAGATCGAGCAGCTTCGCGAGCTTGTTCAGGATATCGACGCAGGTAAGGTCAAGCTGCTTGTCATACTCGGCGGGAATCCGGTTTATAACACGCCGGCGGATCTGAAGCTTGATCCCGACAGGCTGAACAAGGTCGAGTTGCGCGTTCACTTAGGTTCGCACTTCGATGAAACGGCCGAATATTGTCATTGGCACGTTAATCAAAAGCACTTCCTTGAGGGCTGGAGCGATGGACGTGCGTTCGACGGCACAGCAACGATCGTGCAGCCGCTCATCGCGCCGCTTTACGACGGCAAGAACGCTCACGAGCTTGTGCAGCTTTGCTTCAAAGCGGATTTCGATAAGAAGGACTACGATATCGTCAGGGCCTATTGGCAGACCCAAGACATAAAACCTGCCGCCGCGAAGGCCGAAGCGAAGCCTGAGGCGAAAGAGGCGCCGAAAGCTGCTACAAAGGCCTCGGAAACTACGGTTCCTGCCGCCGCGAAGGCGGAAGCAGTGCCTGCCGCGTTACCCGCATCCGGCAGCTCCTTCGAGGATAATTGGCGTAGAGCTGTTCATAACGGTATCGTTCCGAATACGGCACTCGCGGCAAAGAACGTTTCGGTGAATGCCTCGTTCTTAAGCCAGCCTGAAACCAAGGCCGCGGGTTCGGGCACGGTCGAGATAGCCATACTGCCCGATCCGAGCGTCTATGACGGCCGCTTCGCTAATAACGGCTGGCTTCAGGAACTTCCGAACCCGCTTAATAAGATCACTTGGGAGAATGTCGGCCTCGTAAGCCCAAAGACCGCTGAAAAGCTGGGCATAAATCGCAAGAATAATGCCGAGGAGCTCGTCGGCGGTATGCAGGGAACCGCGTTCATCGACACAAAGGGCGGCAACCAATATTCTGACCTCGCAAAGATCAAATATCAGGGTGCCGAGATCGAAAAGCCGGTCCCGATGTGGATCACGCCCGGCCAACCCGATGATGTTATTACGATCTTCATGGGCTATGGCCGGACTCGTGCGGGAAAGGTCGGCACCGGGCTTGGCTATAACGCTTATGACGTTCGCCGTTCGGATGCGATGGATCACGGCTTTGGTGACGTAACGCGTACGGGAGAGCAGACGGACGTTGCTTCAACACAGATCCATTTCAATATGGAGGGCCGCGATATCCTCCGCAGTTGGGATATTGCCAACATCGACGAGGAGATCAGGAACGGCAAGCAGGAGAATTTTTACGACAAGTCGATGTATCCGCGTGAGCCGTACGAAAAGCTCTACGACGAGAATACCAAATGGGCGATGTCGATCGATCTCAACTCGTGTGTCGGCTGTAATGCCTGCGTCGTAGCGTGCCAAGCGGAGAATAACATCCCTGTGGTCGGCAAGGAGCAGGTCAATCGCAGCCGCGAGATGCACTGGATCAGGATCGATGCGTATTACGGCGGTGAGAGTGTAAACGATCCGGAAGGGCCGCACTTCCAGCCGATGCTTTGCCAGCAGTGTGAGCAGGCGCCGTGCGAAGTTGTCTGTCCGGTTGCCGCCACCGTTCACAGCGCGGAAGGCCTCAATGATATGGTCTATAACCGCTGCGTCGGAACCCGTTATTGCTCGAACAACTGCCCATACAAGGTCAGGCGCTTCAACTTCCTGCTCTATCAGGATTGGAACACGCCGCAGTATAAACTCATGCGCAATCCTGAGGTTACGATCCGCAGCCGCGGCGTCATGGAGAAGTGTACGTACTGCATACAGCGTATCTCAGCGGCACGCATCGAAGCTCGTAAGGACGGCGGACGTAAGATCCGTGACGGCGAGGTCGTAACGGCGTGTCAGTCGGTTTGCCCGACAAACGCTATCGTCTTTGGCGATATGGGCGATCCGAACAGTGCCGTAGCCAAGGCCAAGAAGGACGAACGTGACTATGTATTGCTCAATGAACTCAATACTCAGCCGCGTACGACGTATCTTGCGGGGCTGACCAATCAGAACAAAGAAATGCCGGATTTCAGGCCGCCGGTCTCAAAGCCCGGACATCATTCAGAGACGAAAGCGGGAGGCGAAGGACACTGATCGTCTGAACTGTTCGCACTTCAGGATCGGCCATATCACCTATGCAGGATATCCAGGACCTCGAAAAGAAATTATATCCGCCAATGATCGAGGGCGACCATTCGCTTGCGACCGTTACTGACAAGATCAGTGACGTAACGCTCAAGAAGCGGACGCCGTTCCATTGGTTCATCGGCTTTGGGATATCGTTCCTTGTTGCCCAACTGCTGCTGTTCACGGTCGTTTGGCTGCTTGCGAACGGTATCGGCATTTGGGGTAACAATCAGCCGGTCGCGTGGGCGTTCGATATCATCAACTTTGTGTGGTGGATCGGCATCGGCCATGCGGGAACGCTCATCTCGGCGATCCTTTTGCTGCTCAACCAGAAGTGGCGAACCTCGATCAACCGTTTTGCCGAGGCGATGACGCTCTTTGCGGTGGCCTGCGCGGCGATGTTTCCGCTGCTGCATACAGGCCGCCCGTGGCTTGCCATTTATTGGCTCTTCCCGTATCCGAACACGATGGGCGTTTGGCCGCAGTTCCGCAGCCCGCTCATTTGGGACGTTTTTGCGGTTTCGACCTACGCAACGGTTTCGGCTCTTTTTTGGTACGTCGGATTGATCCCCGATTTCGCGACGCTTCGCGACAGAGCCAAGAATAAGTATTTCCGGTTCGTTTACGCGCTGCTTTCGTGGGGATGGCGTGGCTCGGCGCGGCACTGGCACCGATATGAGATCGCATATCTCATACTTGCCGGCCTTTCGACACCGCTCGTTCTTTCAGTGCATTCCATCGTTTCACTGGACTTCTCGGTTGCACAGCTTCCGGGATGGCACGCGACCATATTCCCGCCGTACTTTGTAGCGGGTGCGGTGTATGCCGGCTTTGCGATGGTGTTAATTCTTGCCATTCCGCTCCGTAAGTGGTACAGGATGCAGGACTTTATCACCGATCAGCATCTTATCTACTGTGCGAAGGTGATGCTTGCGACCGGCCTTATCGTCGTTTACGGATATGCGATGGAGGCGTTCTTCGGCTGGTACAGCGCCGCTGAGTACGAGGTCTTCATGGTGAAGAACCGTATTTGGGACGGTCCTTATTGGTGGTCATATTGGCTTCTGATCTTCTGTAACGGCGCTTCGATCCAGCTTTTGTGGTTCAAGCGTTTTCGAGAGAGCGAACTTTGGTTGTTCCTGATATCGGTCGTCGTCAGTGTCGGTATGTGGCTGGAGCGGTTTGTCATTATCGTAACGAGCCTTCACAGGGATTTTTTGCCGTCATCATGGGCGATGTACAGCCCGACCGTATTCGATTGGACGATGTTCATCGGAACGCTGGGCTTCTTCTTCACGCTGCTTTATCTGTTCGTGAGGTTTGTGCCCATCATTTCGATCTTCGAGGTGCGTACATTGCTTCCGGATGCGGCGGTTCACGGCCATTCGCAGGATTTTGAGGAGAACGTACTTGAGGTTGAATACACCTATGACAAGACGGATCCGCCAAACGATTAAACGAGGCAGGATTCATCCGGTTATCGGCAGTAGCAGGTCAAGAAGATATGTCTGAGACACTTTACGGAATAATGGCGGAATTCGATACGCCGACCCAGCTCGTGGATGCGGCCAGAGCGGTGCGCGACGCCGGCTATACAAAGACCGATGCGTTCTCGCCTTATCCGATCCATGAGATCGATGAGGCACTTGGCGTCAAACGCAGCATACTGCCGTATTTGATATTCGCGGGCGGCGTAACCGGATTGTTGACGGCGCTCGGCCTTGTTTACTTCGTGCATGTGATCGATTATCCGATCATTGTCGGCGGCCGTCCGCATTTCAGTTTGCCGGCATTCATTCCGGTGATGTTCGAGTTGACGATCTTGTTCTCGGCCGGCGTGGCCGTATTCGGGATGCTTTTTCTGAACGGCCTGCCGTCGCCGTATCATCCGGTGTTCAATATTCCGAGATTCGCTCTGGCGTCGCGTGAGAAGTTCTTCCTGGTGATCGAGGCGAAGGACAGCAGCTACGATTACGACGAGACACGAAAGTTCATGGAAAGTTTGGGTTCGCAGGAGGTTATTGATGTTCCGGAATAAGAGCCTCCGATTTCAAGCGGGCGACGCTCACTGCGGCAAGAGCATGAGACGCGTTCCGATATTTTTGCTTTGCCTGCTCGCGGCTGTTGTTGCATCCGCCTGCGGTGTTCGCTTCGATATGCAGGATCAGCCGCGTTACCGCGCCTATAAAGAAAGCGATTTCTTTAGCGATAAGCGTGCGTCGCGAACGCTCCCCGAAGGCGTCGTGCCTCGCGGTATGCTTCACGATAACAAAGCCTTCTACACCGGAAAGGTCGATAATCCTACGACCGCGGCCCCTGAAACAACAACAGATGCGAGCGGAAATACAGTGGTGTCAAGCTTTCCCAACGATGTCGATGAATTTCCGATCCCTGTAACTAAAGAGCTGGTCGATCGCGGACAGGATCGCTACAACATATATTGTATGGTTTGCCACGGGCCGGTCGGTGCCGGAGACGGAATGGTCGTGCGACGCGGATTTCCGCAGCCGCCTACATTTCACGATGATCGCCTGCGAAAAGCACCTGTAGGACATTTCTTTGATGTGATAACGAACGGCTGGGGCCGGATGCCCTCATACTCGTATCAATTGCAGCCCGCCGACCGATGGGCGATCGTTTCTTATATCAGGGCATTGCAGGCCGGGCAGGATCCTGATCAGGCAGTGAAGGCCGCACCGGCCGCAGCGAACACCAACACGGCAAAACCGAGTGCCGACACTCGCGGAGGAGCAAAGTAAATGGCAGACCTCGACAAATACTACGCTCCGAAGGAGATGAACAAATATCGTTCTGCGACATTGGGTATTGGCGGCATTGCGCTGATCGTTTGGGCGGTCGGCACATATATGCAGCCTGAGCAGGGGCTTCGGTCGTGGCTCTTCGGCTTCATTTCGTGGGCAGGCATCTGTATCGGAGGCCTCGGGCTTCTGATGCTCCAGTATATGACCGGCGGTGCCTGGGGCATCGTGATCAGACGAATAACGGAAGCTGCATCAAGGACGCTTCCGCTGATCGTCCTTATGTTCATTCCGATCGCGATCGGGGTTTACAACCACACGTTCTACGAATTTACGCATCTGTCGCCTGACGACCCTGTAATGGTGCATCGCGGTGTCTTTATGGCTCCGTGGTTCTGGATCGTGCGTTCGGTATGTTATTTCCTTATCTTTGGCCTGATGGTCTATTTGCTGAACAAGTGGGGCGGTGAGCAGGATAAGGCGGCGGATCTTGCCGGAGCTGCACGCTCGATGGATATCAGCTCGCGTTTTTCTGGCCCGATGACTGTCATATATTCCGTTATCGTAACCTTTGCCGTTGTCGATTGGGTTATGATGCTCGATCCGCATTGGTTCTCGACCATGTGGGGGCTTCTGTTCGTTGCCGGCTGGGCGTTGAGCGCATTATCGTTCTGTGTCATGGTTCTGGCGTATCTGGCTGATAAGCGGCCGATGGACGCTGTGCTTACGACACGCCATTTTCACGATCTAGGAAAGCTGATGCTTGCGCTTGTTATGGTGTGGGCATATTTCAACTTCTCACAGTTTTTGATCATCTGGGCGGGAAACATTCCGGAAGAGACCTCATGGTATCTGGTGAGAATGAAAGGCGGCTGGGGTTGGATCGGCACGATCCTGATACTTTTTCACTTCGCATTTCCGTTCGTGATCCTCTTGCAGCAGGAGTTCAAGCGCGGTGCCCAAAGGCTGGCACTGCTGGGCGCCTTCCTTCTCTTGATGCGGTTCGTGGATATGTTCTATCAGATCGCCCCGACGCCGCGTGTTACGCCGGGCATTCCGGACGGAGCGTTCATCGTGAGCTGGCTTGATTTCGTTGCTCCGATCGCGGTCGGCGGTATTTGGTTGTGGTTCTTTATCGGGCAGTTGATGAAGCGCCCGATCGTGCCGGTGAATGACCCGTTCTATGAGCGTGCGGTCGCGCATGGCAGGGCACATTAATAGGTATTTTGACGGTTTTTGGAGCAATATGGCCTCGAATAAGCATGAAATGACACCGGCCGACCTGAATAAGGCGTACGAAGAGAATGACGTGAACATGAAGGGCATTCTCGGGTTTATCGGCGGTTTGTCGCTGTTGATCATTACTGCGTTCATCCTAATGATGGTCTTATGGAAAACCCTCGGCAATTTCAGGCATGAGGCTGAGGCTTCAGAACCGGGCAACCCGATGCGCATGTCGCAGAAGGAAGCTCTTCCGGCAGAACCGCGGCTTCAATCGGCCCCGGGGTTCGGTGTAGATTCTCCCGAAGGCCGTGTGAACCTCGAACTCGAATCTCCTGATGCCGAGTGGAAGGCTTTGCATAAGCAATGGATCGATCTTTGGAGGAACGGTGAGAAAGATAAGGCGACCGGCTCGGTCGTCATTTTGCCGATCAATGAGGCGAAGGAGAAATTCCTGGCATCGAACCCGAAGGCAAGAACGGGCGATGATGCCGACAAACTCTTCCAGGATTCTCATTTGATGATCTCAGATGCCAGCGCAGGACGGCTGGCGGGGGAAATACGAAGGTAATGTGGTACGAATTTAAGTTATTGAGAATAGCAGTTACGGCAGCGGTCGTCTTGGCGGGCACGGTCTCTGTCTTTTCTCAGACTATGGAGCATTATAATTCACCGCTCTATAATCCGCGTCTCTACGATCCGAAAGAAGATACGACGACCGGCTTGCCGGACGCTCTCAAGACCGTCGGTATCGATCAAAAACTTGGAGAGCCGCTTCCGGCTGATACGATCCTCAAGGATGAGAATGGCCGCGAGGTCAGGCTTGGCGATTATCTGGGCAAAAGGCCCGTGATCGTAGCCTTTGTTTATTTTGAGTGCCCGATGCTTTGCACTCAGGTGCTCAACGGGCTGACCGGTTCGCTCAAGGGTATTTCGCTCGACCCGGGAAAGGATTTTGATATCTTGGCGATCAGCTTTGATCCGCGCGATAACGACAGCCCGGATCTTGCACGCAATAAGAAAGCAGCTTATCTCGAACGCTACGACAGGCCGGGTACCGAGAATGGCTGGCACTTTCTGACAGGAACCGAAGACCAGATACAAAAGGTTACGCAGGCCGCCGGTTTTCACTATAAATGGGATGACCGTACTGACCAGTTCGCTCATGCCGGCGGGATTATGGTCGCAAATACCGAGGGACGCCTGTCGCACTATTTTTACGGCATTGACTACGCACCGAAGGACGTGAAATTCGCTGTCATGGAGGCCGCGGACGGCAAGGTCGGCAACACTGCCGAGCAGCTCTTGCTCTACTGTTATCATTACGATCCGGCAACCGGAAAATACGGTGTTGCGATCATGCGTGTCATGCGTCTCGGAGGCATTGCCACCGTCATACTGATGGGAATTTTCGGCATTGTTTTCTGGCGTCGGAATAAGAACAAGAATGCCGGCCCGGCTGCCGCTAACTGATATGATATTGCTGAACACTTCGTGGGTATCATTATTTCCTGAAGCTGCGTCAACGTTCGCACGGGATGTTGATCTGCTGTATTTCTATTGGCTCACGATCAGCCTGATCTTTTCGATCCCGATCGTTTTTGCGATCTTTACCTTGGGACTGAGGTACCGCGAAAAGGAGAAATTTGCCAGAACTCCCGAGATCCACGGCTCGGCGGCTCTCGAAGTAACTTGGTCGGTCATTCCGCTGATGGTTGCCATGAGTATCTTTCTCGGCGGTGCGATCGTTTACTACAACCAGTACACGCCTCCGACCGAAGGGATGGATATCTATCTTGTCGGTAAACAGTGGATGTGGAAAGCACAGCACCTGACAGGTCAACGTGAGATCAATGAGCTGCACGTCCCGGTCAACACTAACATAAAGCTCACGATGACGACCGAGGATGTCATACACGACTTTGACGTACCTGCGTTCAGAACAAAGGCCGATGTGGTTCCGGGCCGCTACACCTATATGTGGTTCAATGCGACCAAGCCCGGCAAGTATCGCATCTTCTGTGCGGAATATTGCGGGCTTAACCACTCGGGAATGGTCGGATGGGTATATGTGATGGAGCAGCGTGATTTTGACGCGTGGCTCAGCGGCAATACCTCAGGCCAAACGCCGGTCGAGGCAGGCCGAGACCTTTTCGATACCAAACTCGGATGTGCCTCATGCCACACCGGAACATCGGGAGCGCGCGGGCCGAATCTTACGGGTCTTTTTGACTCGAAGGTCAAACTTTCTACCGGTGAAAGTGTTACTGCCGATGATAACTATATCCGCAACTCGATACTTAATCCCGCCTCACAGGTCGTCGAAGGCTTCCAGCCGATAATGCCGACCTTTAAGGGGCAGGTAACCGAGGAGCAATTGAATTCTCTCGTCGCTTATGTGAAGTCGCTCAGCCCTAACGCGGGGCAGACACCGGCGGCATCCAGCAGCGAGACCAAGCCTGCAGCGGCCAATGCCACTACCGCGGCAGATGATAAGACAAAAGGCAATACAAAGAAATAGGGAGTGGCCGTGTTATGCAAACGGAAGCAACGATAGATACTGGATTCATTGAGAAGCCGACGCAGAGTTATCTCAGTAATGGCTCAACCTTGGCTTCGTGGTTATTGACGAAGGATCACAAGCGTATCGCGATACTTTATTTGGTGTCGATATCCGTATTCTTTGTGATGGGCGGGCTGTATGCAGCGGCAATACGCCTCGAATTGCTGACACCTGCCAGCGACCTGTTCGAGACGTCAACGTATAACAAGCTGTTCACCCAGCACGGCATATTGATGGTCTTTTTCTTCCTGATCCCGTCGATCCCCGCCGTGCTTGGCAATTTCTTGCTGCCGATCATGATAGGGGCCAAAGATCTTGCTCTGCCGAGGATCAACCTCCTTAGCTTTTATATCTATGTCATAGGCGCCGTCATTACTCTTTGGGCAATGATCCAGGGCGGCGTTGATACGGGCTGGACATTTTATGTACCGTATTCGACCACGTTCTCGAACACCTACGTCGTCGGCGCAGGCCTGGGTATCTTTATTTCCGGATTCTCATCGATCCTTACAGGATTGAACTTTATCGTTACGACACATACGATGCGTGCTCCCGGAATGACATGGTTCCGGCTGCCGCTTTTCGTATGGTCGATGTACGCAACCAGCCTTGTGATGGTCATTGGTACACCGGTCGTTGCGATAACCATTCTCTTGGTCGCGATCGAGCGCCTGGGCCACATCGGCATCTTTGACCCGGCCTTGGGCGGCGACCCGATCTTGTTCCAGCATCTTTTCTGGTTCTATTCACATCCGGCCGTTTATATCATGGTGCTTCCGGGGATGGGTGTGGTTTCGGAGCTTATCGCAAACTTTGCACGCAAGCGGGTTTTCGGCTATGAATTCGTAGCTTTCTCGTCGATAGCGATCTCGGTCTTCGGTTTTTTGATCTGGGGCCATCATATGTTCGTCTCGGGTCAATCGGTTTACGCGAGCTTTGTATTCTCATTCTTGACGATGATCGTGGCGATCCCGTCGGCTATCAAGACCTTTAACTGGACCGCTACGCTCTATAAAGGTTCGATACAGTTCAATACGCCGATGCTTTACGGCCTTTCGTTCATCGGATTATTCCTGATCGGCGGCCTTACCGGCGTTGTTCTAGGCTCGATCGGGTTGGCAGTGCATCTTACGGAAACATATTTTGTGATCGGCCACTTCCACTATGTGATGGTCGGCGGCCAGCTTATTGCGTTCCTCGGCGGCCTGCATCTTTGGTGGCCGAAGATCTCGGGTAAAATGTACTCTGAATTTTGGGGTAAAGTTGCGGTAATGGTCATCTTTGTCGGGTTCAACCTGACATTCTTCCCGCAGCTCATTTTGGGTTATCTGGGCATGCCGCGCCGCTATGCGGCGTATCCTGAGGAACTGCAGGTGCTGAATATCTTTTCAACGGCGGGTGCATCCGTACTCGCGGTCGGGCTGACCATGCCGGCGATATATCTTACGCACTCACTCTTTAAGGGCAAAAAGGCGCCTGCCAATCCGTGGATGCTGCCCGGCCTCGAGTGGCGTACAAGTTCGCCTGTGCCTACGGAAAACTTTGAAACGACGCCCGTTGTAACATGGGAAGCATACGACTTTAGCGAAGATAACGGCCTCGATTTTGAGGGTGCACGCAAGGTGGCTGAAGCTCAGGCCGCTGCTTGACAATAAATATGTCATCAAACACATCGACCAAATTCGTTTACCACGAACCCGGGCTGCAGCATCAGTTCGAGGACATGGCACAGCAGGAGGCAAGCGTCTCAGCCGCAATGTGGGTCTTCCTCGTACAGGAGATCATGTTCTTCGGCGGCCTCTTTGCAGCGTATCTTGTGATGCGTTCGAAGTATCCGCTCGCCTTTGCGGCGGGTAGTAACCACCTTGATGTGGTCATGGGGTTTACAAATACGCTCGTGCTGATCGTCAGTTCGTTAACGATGGCTCTTACGGTCTATTTCGCGCAGGTGAACAACCGAACGATGCAGGTCGTGATGATCATCCTGACGATGCTGTTCGGTACTGTATTCTTGGGCGTAAAGGTCGTTGAATATACCGATAAGTGGACTCACGGCATCGTGCCGGTCGAGGGACTAAACCGTATCGTTCGTGCTCCGGCATCCGCGCCTGACGCAGCGGTGCACGATCCGTCCGGCCACGAATACATAAACCCTCGCGGCGAATTCCAATGGCGTGAATACGAACTTGTCGAGGAAATGATCGCCAAGCAGCAGGCGCAGCCGAGCGGACACTTCCTTACAGCGTCAGAAAAGGTCGGATATTTCTCGAACGGCGAGCTGGATCAGGACAAATTCCGCGACAAGGTGCGGATCTTTTTCTGGATCTACTTCGTGATGACGGGCCTCCATGCGGTGCACATGATCATCGGCCTCGGGATAATGCTTTGGCTGCTGTGGACCGCATTCAAGGGTAATTACAACGCCGAGTATTATTCACCGGTCGAGGCGTCGGGTCTGTACTGGCACTTTGTCGATATCGTTTGGATATTTCTTTTCCCTTTATTATACCTGCTCGGCAGGCACTATATTCATTAGGAGTTCACGATGTCCGAAGATCATAACGAACATCAGCACTTGCATATGAATATCCCGAAATATGTCGGGGTATTCCTGATCCTCGCGGTCGGCACTATCCTGACCTATACGATAGCTCTGTACGATCTTGATGACATGTTCTTTCCGGGGGCAAATACCTTTGTTGCTCTGCTTATCGCATTCATCAAGATGGTATGCGTGATGCTCTTCTTCATGCATGTGTATTGGAGCCCGCGGCTTGTCAGATTAGCGATCATTGCCAGCTTTTTCTGGCTTCTCGTGATGTTCGCTTTTACTATGGGAGACTACCTGACGAGAGGCCTTGGCGTATTTGGCCAATAGCTTGGATCGGTAATTTCAACGCGCTTTTCGGGGGCTGAATGCCCTCGGCAAAGCGCGTTTTTCATGCATAGATTATGAGGCGGCAACGTGATATGCTTTCTAGTTTGTATTGCTGTCGGGCTCGACTGTTATCGGCAAATCGAACTGCAACCGCGACCGGCCGTTTCCGCATCAGAACGCAATGAAGACCTGGCAGAGATCATTACTGATAATACTTGCCGCAGCGATAGCGGCGGGCGTCAGCGGCTGCATCTCCGTCAAATCGCCGGATAAAGCACCACGATTGCTCAAGATCGAAGATGCGGCGCCGAAGGATCTTATAAATGAGGTCAACCGATTTGCCCGAGTGAACTCAATGCGGGCAAAGATGTATCTGAAATTCGAAGATAACTCGTTCGCCGAGTTCGGCAGCAAAGAGGTCTATCGGGAGGCTGACGGCGAGATCGTGGTCCAACGGCCTGCGAGCATCTTGATGAAGGTGCAAGTGCCGGTCATCAAGACCGATGTCGCCCAAATGACGTCGGACGGGACAAAGTTCCGCGTCGCCATCCTGCAGGACGGCGGAAGCGGCAGGTACAAGAAGTTTGTTATCGGCACCAATGATGCTGATTATTCAAAGCTGCAGAAGTCGCTCAAACACGCTGATCTTGATAACGGGAACGCTGTCAAAGAAGGTGTGAATGCATTTTCCAATCTCCGGCCGCAGCATTTTACCGATGCGATGTTGGTCCGCCCGACCGATGCGGCTCATGTTTATACAACAAGTACGATCTTTCAGACCGAGGAGGATCTGAGTCAGTCTAAAAAGTCACCGCTGCGCATGGTGATCCGCGGCTACTATCTGCTTGATGAATTCGGCAAAGGGGCCGACGGCTCACTAAAGATCGAGCGCCGCTTTTGGTTCGACCGTGTCGGCGGCATTCGGCTTGCTCGCCAACAGATATTCGACCGCGTCGGTGAGATCGAATCGGACATCGTTTACGGCAAAGAGGGCAAACTCACATCTACCGACGAGTTCAGCAACCTTCCGCTTGAGATCCAGGTAACACGACCGAAAGAAAAATACTCCATGCGGCTGACCTATCAAGCACCTGAGGATGTAAAGATCGGCAGCCAATTTCCGCCGTCCGCGTTCGTCCTGCAAAACTCTTGGGGCCTGGACGAGGTGGATCTGGATGCGAAACTCCGTGAAGTTACTGCCGATCTGCAAGATGCGAGGCCGGCGCGGAAAGCCTCCGACGAACTTCATTAGATCACAATGACAGCGATCCTGCGGACTGAAAATCTTACGAAATCATACAATATCGGCAAGCTCGATGTGCCTGCGCTTCGCGGCGTATCCTTGGATATCGAAAAGGGCGAGTTCGTTGCTATCATGGGGCCTTCGGGGTGCGGCAAATCGACGCTGCTTCACCTTATGGGCGGTTTGCTAAGCCCGACGAGCGGCAGCATAATGATCGACGGCGAGGATCTGTCCAAGGTTTCCGATGCTAAGCGAACCGATATTCGACGACGGAAGATCGGCTTTGTCTTTCAAAGGTTCAATCTGTTCCCGACGCTTACGGCAGAAGGTAATCTGAAGCTTGCGGAGAAGATACACACGGGTTCATCGAACGGCAGCTCCGAGCGTCGCCGCGAAGTGCTCGGCCTTCTGAAGCTTGAGGACAAGATGCACCACAAGCCGCTTGAGATGTCGGGCGGTGAGCAGCAGCGTGTCGCATTGGCCCGTGCTGTTGTTAACAGCCCGGCGATCATTCTCGCGGACGAGCCGACAGGGAATTTGGATACCGAGAACAGTGAGATCGTGCTGAATATGTTCCGCGAACTGAATCGCAAGCTTGGGCAGACGATCATTATGATCACACATAACCCTGAGGCGGCGGCGGTCTGTTCGAGAACGGTGCGGATGCGCGACGGCCTTCTTGCAGCTTAATTTATGAAAAGGATCATACTTTGGGACCATCAACGCGGGACGTGGCAGTATGATGTTTTCTGCCTGTTGATAATCGCCTTTATTTTTCTGACCCCGAAAACGTGGTTCGAAAAGAATGAGAGGACAACGCCGACGCAAGTTTCCGTCGTCCAAACTCGGACGTATGTCGAACGATAGGTGTAATATGCGTGATTTTCGAAGATATCTTTATATTCCGGCCATCTCTTTGCTCTTTATCGGTATTTTGTCTGCGGTTCCTGCAAACGCTCAAGGCCCGCTGGGCGAGATCTTACGCCGAATGGATGAGCATAACAAGAACCTTAGTTCGCTGAAGTCGAACATTACGATGGTCAAATCTGATGCAGCCCTCGGCGATGCCGGCACTGACACGACGCAAGGCACCGTCAACTACATTCCCAAAGCCGGGAAGCGCTTGCGTTATATTCGCGTTGATTGGGTAAAGCCGGCCGAGAATATGATAATCGTCGGTGATGAATACTTGATCGTTCGGCCGACCCTGAGTCAGGCTTACAAAGGCAATACCAATACTGCAACAAAGCAGAATTCAAAGGTCGCCGGCCCCCTCGCCTTTCTCAGTATGTCGAAAGAGCAGCTCAAGGCGAACTACAGCATCATTTTCGTGGCCGAGGAGCAGATCGCGGGCGGTGTTCGCACATGGCACCTGCAGTTAACGCCCAAGGCCGCCGATAAGTATAAGCAGGCCGATCTATGGGTCGATGGCGACGGAATGCCGCGGCAAGCGCGCGTTACAGCCGCCAATAACGATACAACGACTATTTTGCTCACCAACATAAGCAAGAACGTCAAGATCGACGCAAGCATCTTCAGCCTCAAAGTGCCTGACGGCGTAAAGGTGATCAAGAGCTGAGTGTTCAGATCGTTTTGCCGGCCTCGTTCCGCCGTGAGAGCGAACGAGGCCTTTTTTATTGATTTGTAAAGCTTCGGAGCGGCCAATATAATCTATTACTTGGTCAAGGAAGCGCGTTTTTATGCCTAAAGCAAGCAGACTCAGCAGGTTCACGCGTGGTGTCCGGCACACCGTGCGTGCATTTGCATCGACAAAGCATCCGGTTCTCGTGCACATAGTGCCGATGCGGCGCTGTAACCTTGCCTGCGCTTACTGCAATGAATACGACAAGACAAGCGATCCGGTGCCGATCGATACGATGATCGAGCGTATCGACAAGCTTGCCGAGTTCCGTACGTCAGTTGTTACGATCTCCGGCGGGGAACCGATGATGCACCCCGATATCTACAGGATAATTGAGCGGATCCGCGAACACGGAATGATCGCAGGGCTGATCTCCAACGGATATTATTTTCAGCCTGAGAAGATCAAGAAGCTCAATGACGTCGGGCTTGATTATCTGCAGATATCGATAGATAACGTGATACCCGACGAGGTATCGAAAAAGAGCCTGAAAGTGCTCGATGCAAAGTTGATCAACCTGAGTAAATACGCAGATTTCAAGGTCAACATCAATTCGGTCGTAGGCGGCGGAGTTTCTAATCCGGAAGAAGCATTGCAGATAGCCAACCGTGCCCGCGAACTTGGCTTCTCATCAACGGTCGGCGTTATTCACGACGACAACGGCTTACTAAAGGGCCTCACGCCGCGCGAGAAGGAAGTCTATCGAGAGATAAAGAAAAAAGGGACGCGCAGCTATGCACGCTGGAATTGGTTCCAGGATGCGTTGGTTGACGGAGGCTCGTACGAGTGGCGCTGTCGTGCGGGCGCCCGTTATCTCTACATAGATGAGGCCGGCATTGTCAGTTACTGCTCGCAGCAGCGCGGCACACCCGGCATACCGCTTCTCGAATACACAGCCGACGATATGCGCCGCGAATACAATACCGAGAAGGGCTGTGCGCCTACCTGCACGATACAATGTGTGCATCAGGTCGGCCATCTGGACGCGTGGCGCGACCCGCAGATCACGGCGGCGGAGTATAAAAGGCGCAATGGCGGCATCTCGGAAGAGACCATTGCGCGAGTGCTCAGCACGGACCGGACGTCGTGAGTTCGAGACCTCCGTTATTCGACAAACACAATTCTGAAACGTGCCCCAAGGACCTAATGAAAAAGGCCATATCCACAGGGTCAATCGGATCGGTTGGCTAAGAGCCGCTGTTCTCGGCGCTAATGACGGTATCGTCTCAACATCCAGCCTTGTGATCGGAGTTGCGGCCGCAAGCGGCAGCCGCTCGGCGATCCTGGTTGCGGGCGTTGCAGGGCTTTTCGCCGGAGCGATGTCAATGGCTGCGGGTGAGTACGTGTCCGTTCACTCGCAGGCTGATACGGAAGAGGCCGATATAAAAATGGAGCGGCGATACCTTGCCGATGAGCCGGACATGGAGCTTAATGAGCTGATCGCCATCTATGAGGATCGTGGGCTTGATAAGGATCTTGCCGCTGCGGTCGCGAAGAAACTGACCGAGCACGATGCCCTCGGCGCCCACGCTCGTGATGAACTCGGCATCTCAGAGAGCACGTCGGCAAATCCACTTCAGGCCGCGGCTTTTTCCGCCGCAAGTTTTTCGATCGGAGCTATTCTGCCGCTTGCAACCGTGTGGCTTTCGACGGACACGCCGCAGATACTCGTTGTTGCGGTAAGCTCCTTGGTCTTTTTAGCGGCACTTGGAGCGGTCGCCGCACGTGCCGGCGGCGCAAGTATTCTCAAAGGAGCCGTGCGCGTCCTGATCTGGGGCGCGGCCGCAATGGCGGCCACGGCCGCTGTCGGCCGCATCTTCGGGGCAGTGGTTTAGCGCCGAGCCACTTTTTCGCCGATCGTCCACACGATCACCGAGCTTGAAAGCCCGCAGCCGGAAAGCCGTCCGGCCATGATGATGATCGTCTCACCCGAGCTGACAACGCCCGCACGGAGCAAGATCCTTTCACCGTTGCGAAGCAGGTCGGCTGTCTTGTCTGCGTCAAGATGTCCGAGCAGGTCAGTCACGGAGCGTCCGTCCTGCGGAATTTCATTGCCTGAGGGATCGAGATCCTTGTCGTAGAACGGAAGCACACCCCAGATCAGCGATAGCTGATTGCGCACATCAAGCGATGTGGTCAATGCAAAGGTTTGCAGGCCCGAGCGGATAGTGGAAAGACGCCGTGCCATAAGGCCGGATTCGGTAAAGACAGCGATCTTCTCGGTGTGCATCTCGCGTGCGGCATAGGCGGCAGCCTTGCAAAGTGCCTGGCTTGTTCGGCCTGACGGCGGCAGGCTGAACTTTACAGGCTTCTTTAAGTGAGGAGCTCTGATGGTCTCGGCTGAGTCGATGATGCGGGCCATTGTCCGCACCGCCTCAATGGGATGCTTGCCGGCCGCGGTCTCAGCGGACAGCATTACGGCATCTGTACCGTCCCAAACGGCATTAGCAACGTCAGAAGCCTCTGCCCGCGTCGGGAACGGATTTTCGATCATTGACTGAAGCATCTGCGTGGCGGTTATCACCGGTTTATCGCGGGCAACCGAAAGCTCGATTATATGTTTCTGGTAAACGGGTACGAGTTCCACGCTTGTTTCGACACCGAGGTCGCCGCGTGCGACCATGAGGCCGTCAGCAGCCTGAACGATATCTTCGAGATTGTCGATGGCCTCGGCCTTCTCGATCTTTGCGATAAGCAGAGGCCGGCCGATCTTTCTCCTATTCAGCTCTTTGATCTTTGCCTTCGCCTCGTTGCAGTCGTCTGCCGAACGCACAAAGGATAGCGCGATGTAATCGACATTCTGCGCCATCGCCCATTCAAGGTCGATATGATCCTTAGGGGTCATCGATGGGATCGGCAATTTTGTATTCGGAAGATTTATGCCTTTTCGTTCAGCGAGCGTTCCGCCGACGACGACCGTGCACACGACATCCGTCTCGGTCGTGGACTCGACACGCAGTTCGATCGCGCCGTCGTCAAGAAGTATCCTTGCACCGGCGGAGACGGCGGACGGCAGTGCGTCGAAGTTGGTAGAAACCTCGTTCGAGTTGCCCTCGATCTCGCGATTTGTAAGGACGAATCGCGAGCCTTCGGAGAGTTCGACGCTCATACCGCCTGCAAGCGTTCGCGTCCGGATCTTCGGGCCTGAAAGGTCGGCAAGCACTGCAAGCGGCAGGCCGAGTTTCTCGGCAGCGGCTCGTGCCGCCGCTATCCGCCGCTCGTGATCGGCGTGGTCGCCGTGCGACATATTGATACGGATGGCATTGAGGCCGGCCGTGAGCATCGATGCGATGACGGCCTCATTGTCGGTTGCAGGGCCAAGGGTTGCGAGTATCTTCGCTTTTCTCATTAGAATTCGATTTTACATTAGCCTGTGCAGGCGTTCGAGGTAGCTGAGTACGGTTCTGACAAAGGTCGAATGCGACCACGTTAAGGGCGACACCGAAAGCGGCCGGCCGTCGGACGGGCTGAGCTGCTCGCTCATCACACCGGACGGCATCGCGTGTTCCGCCGCCCATTCGATCAAACGGAGAGCAGGTTGAAGATCCGCAACCTGTTTGGCCCGGGCAATGTAATATTCCGACAGCCAAAGTGTGCAGATGAACCAGGGGTTCGGCGGCTGATCGGGAGCGGTTCGCATATAGCCGTCATCTTCGAAGCGTGCGATACCGCCGATGCCGTTATTGCCGAGCTTCTCCTCCACGGCTGACATCGTACTTGTTACGATCGGGTCATCGACATCAAAACACCCGAAATAGAAGATGCCGAACAGCGACGCGTCAACCGTTGCATCGGGCCACAATCTGTCATCAGAATCGGCGTGCAATGCCCGCAGAAAGCGGCCGTGATCGCTGCTGTAAAGATGGGTTCGCATTGCTTCAACGATCTCATCCGCGGCCTTGCGGTACCTTTCGGCACGTTCCTGTTCATCGAACCGCTGTGCGAAGAGAGCGGCAGAGCGCAGGCCCGCAACTATTGTTGAACAAGTGAACGTATGAACGCCGCGACGATCTTCCCAAAGATTCCAGCTCGGCTGCGGCAATCCCGTTCTCAGATCGCGATAGTTCAACAGATGATCGGCGCATCGCACGATCAGGAACCGGTAAAGCCTTCGTACAAGTGCAACATCATCAGTGCGCTTGAAGTGTTCCGCCAGTGCCCACAGTACAAGTGCGGTTTCGTCCTGTTGTATCGGCAGCATTTCGCATTTGCGGCGGATATCCCAGAACGGATGCCAACCTGAGCCGACGGTGCCGTCCGGATTATACTTCTGCAAAAAGTAGCCGCGCTCGTGCACGATCTCATGACACAAACTGAAAAAACGCCGCGAGATGTCGTAATGCCCGGCGGCGTCAAAGGCATTAGCCACAAAGGCTCCGTCGCGAGGCCAGAGATAGCTGTAGTGATCGGTCGCTCGGTCGGTAACATCGTGATCGTTCGCGGCGACGATCGCGCCGTCGTTGTCGATCTGCGTTCGAGCGATCAGTAAGCTTCGGCGAAAAAGCTTTCGTATCGATCCTGACAGCTCGCTGACATCGGGTTTCGTCTTTGAAAGCCAATCTGACCAATACGAGCCGCTTTTTTCGAAAAGCTCTTCGGGGCCTGTTTCGATCACGCCGCGATTTACATTCGCGACCTGAAGGTGCGACCTTCCGGCCGCTATCCAGTAATAGAACTCGAAGCTGCCGTTCGGTTCCATCGGCGTATGCACGGCGATCGTTGAATCGACCGAGCCTTCAGTGATGACACCGCCCGCCAGCTGTCCGTCCTCTGCGTCGCGCCAAGTGCCTTCTTGTGCGTGAAATGCCTTGCGGCCTGTCGCGAATTCATCAAAATGCGGCAGTGTGTTTACGAGGAAATAGCGATGCTTCTTGTAATGGATCAGCGAGAGTGTCGCCGGATCATAAAAAGCCGTGTCGCCGACCTTATTCTCGTATATGCGAAAATCGTGATGAAGAAAAATGCGGACCTGCCGCTGCTTTCCGGCAAGGTCGCGCACCGTGATGCGGCGCAAAAAGACATTGTCGTGATCGGCAACAACATCGCTGCACAGCAGGCTGATCTGCAGCAATGAGTTCGTAAGCGTTACATCAGTGATCAGCGAATCGTCGCGATACTTAAGCTCGATCTTCCAACCGTGGTCATAGGTCCATGTGAATTCGCCGTCTGCCCAAATACCGAATCGAAAAGGAAAGCCTTCGCTGTGGTTCTCTTGCCCCACATGCGGAAAGTATATGTCGCGGATCTGATAATCCTTGTCGAAATTAATAAGAAGGCTGCCGTTGCCGACAGGAAGATCTCGCATAGGCGATGGTTAAACGGCAGAGTTGACCGCTTTTTCGACAGCGGCATCCAGTTCGGCCTTGATCCGCTCGCTAAAGCCGACGATCTGAGTAACGACCTTTCCGTCACGGCCGATGACAATGGTTCGAGGGATCTCATCGCCTTGAGCAAAGGCGAGCTTGATAAGCTCAGGTTCCGGAAAGGCGATAGGATAATCGAATTTCGTCTGGGCCGTGAACTTCGGTATCTCCGATTTGTCATCCTCACCGCCGACGTTCAACCCGAAGATCATCAGGTCATCGCCGTACTTTGCTTTGAGCGCGTTAAGGTGCGGGATCTCCTCGCGGCATGGGCCGCAGAATGTTGCCCAAAAGTCCAATATCACGGCTTTGCCGCGATGCATCCCAAGATTTTCGTCACCTCCGTCGAGCAGGGCCCACGACATTTCCGCCAGCGGTTTTGACGGCGGCAGTGGCACATTCGTCTGCGGAATATTATTGATCGATGACGGCTTGGTCGAGATCGACACCGGCGAAGCCGCCGGCATACAAGCCAATGCAATGGCCGCAACTGAGATCAAACCTAGCAGGACGAGCGCTCTCATATCTGCAATTCTACACTACCGTGCGTTCTATGGCATCTTTCAGCGCGGCTTTACATTTCGGTCGCAGCTTCATAACGTCAATAGTTGCTAATGCCGTATTCAAAGCAGATCAGGGAGGAATGCCGCAAGGCAATGCAGCGAAGCACCGAAACGCTCAACGGTATCGCCGGACGTGACGCGGCGCTCGAATGCGGATGCACTGCTCAATGGGAATTAGCATTCGATGAGAATGATCGAATAGGATCCGCGTCATTCCGCACCAACGGATGCGGATACATGGCAGCCGGCGGAGAGGTGATAACCGCACAGATCGAGGGCAAGCGCTTGGGCGAACTTTCGGGCTTGGAGCGTGAGGAACTTGAGGCCGGTGCCTCACACAAGATCGGCGCCACATCGGATCGGCGGCATTGTATTGCAGCCTGTGTCGAAGCTCTGCATAAGGCGTTTGATGAGCATCGGAAACGTGTGAGCAGTACGTTTCACGGCGAGTCGCCGCTGGTATGCACTTGCTTTGGCATTTCCGAAGATCGGATCATGGCCATGATCGAAGAGTATGACCCTTATTCAGCCGAAGAACTTATGTCAGTCTCGAATGCCGGCAAAGGCTGCGGTTCGTGCCGCCCGCTTATACAAGAACTTATTGATGCGGTCAGATATACTAAGTTGTGATATACTTGCCGTTCGAATATTAAGACTATTTAATGGACGACCCCGCCAGTAGTTTTCTCATTTTGTTTCAGAGCACAGAGCCGATCACGCTCTCATTGGTCCTGTTCAATTTTCTGCTGATATTTTTGATCGTCGGCCTGAATGCCTTCTTTGTCGCGTCAGAGTTCGCTCTTGTTTCGTCGCGACGGGCACGCTTGCAGTCGATGGCAGATGACGGAAGCGGCGGGGCGGCCGCCGCACTTCGTTTGATCGACGACCCTTCGCGGTTCATATCGGCGGTGCAGCTTGGCGTTACGCTTGCATCGCTTGCGTTGGGTTGGCGAGGCGAGCCGACACTTGCCGCACTGCTCGAACCTCTCGCCGAACGGATCGCAAGCGAAGGAGCCGCGAATTACATTGCACATGGCGCCGCGATATTTCTCGCCTTCAGCATCATTACGTTCATGCATGTGGTGCTCGGCGAGCTCGTGCCGAAAATGTTCGCCCTTGAACGTGCCGAGAAATTTGCAGCGTTCGCAGCAAGGCCGCTGGAGCTTTTTGCTTATGTTTTCACGCCGGTGATATGGCTTCTAAATGCTGCCGGCGGCTGGTTCGGGCGGTTATTGGGGCTTAGGTCGTCGCTTCAGCACGCATCGGTCTATACCGAAGAAGAGATACGTCAACTTATCGCACTTTCGCAGGAAGGCGGCCAGATAAACGAAGAAGAACGGACTCTTATTAATAAGGTCTTTGAATTTTCTGAGACAACGGTCAAGGAGGCGATGGTGCCGCGCACTGAGATCACTGCGATACCGGAGACAAGTACGTATGATGAGATCGCCGCCGCATTTCGCGAACATGCGTTTTCTCGGCTGCCGGTATTTCGAAGCTCGCTCGATGACATTGCCGGATACATCCACAGCAGAGATCTGGTTGCGTACACCGGCCGGCCTGAGGATTTCAAGATCGAGACCGTCCTTTACAAGCCGAATTATGTTGTTGACACCGCCCATCTTGAAGATGTGCTGCGACAGATGCAGAAAGAGAAGTTCCACTTCGGCTTTGTTGTTGACGAGCACGGCGGCGTCGAAGGTATTATCACGATCGAGGACCTGCTCGAAGAGATCGTCGGTGAGATATCGGATGAACACGACGAAGAGGTTAACGAGCAGATAACCGAACAAGCAGATGGCAGCTATTTGCTTGACGGCGGACTTGCCGTGCGCGATCTGAATCGGCGTTTAGGCGTCAATGTTCCGCTGTCGGAGGCGTACACGACCATCGCAGGGTTCTTGATGGCCGAAGCCGGGCAAATATTGGATGAGGGCGACGTCCTGCCATTTAACGGATACAATTTTAAGATCGAAAGCGTCGATAAGCGGCGAATTGTGAAAGTAAGGATGGAAGGCACTTAGCGGCCGATGCTTGGCAGCCGGAGATCCACGGAGACATGAGAATATTATGAGCTACATAGAACAAGTGTGGGCGCGGGAGATACTTGATTCGCGCGGCAATCCGACAATTGAGGCTGAAGTGATGCTGATCGACGGAAGCATGGGCAGGGCGGCGGTGCCAAGCGGTGCTTCAACGGGCGAGAACGAGGCGGTGGAACTTCGCGATGGCGACGACTATCGCTATTTAGGCAAGGGGGTTACAAAGGCGGTCGAGAATGTGAATGAGATCATTTCGCCCGAACTTGAAGGCCTTGACGCGCTCGATCAGACGTTGATAGACGAAACGATGCTCGGGCTTGACGGCACGCATAATAAATCGCGGTTGGGTGCGAACGCGATACTCGCTGTGTCATTGGCTAACGCACGGGCGGCGGCAACTTCGCTTGAGGTTCCGCTTTATCGCTACATCGGCGGTGCCAATGCAAAGACGCTTCCCGTCCCGATGATGAACATCCTTAACGGCGGCGCCCATGCCGATAACAACGTTGATTTTCAGGAGTTCATGGTCATGCCGGTCGGGGCGGATAGCTTCACCGAGGCTCTGCGAATGGGCGCGGAGATATTTCATAACCTTAAAGGCGTTCTCAAGTCGCGGGGCCTCTCGACAGGTGTCGGCGACGAAGGCGGTTTTGCGCCGAATCTTTCATCAAACGACGAGGCAGTGGAAACGATCCTTGAAGCGATCGAAAATGCGGGCTACAAAGCCGGTGAGAATGTGATGCTCGCTCTTGACCCTGCGTCCAGTGAATTCTTCAGGGATGGGAAGTACATCTTCAAAAAGAGCGATAAACGTGAGCTTTCATCAGACGAGATGGCCGCGTACTGGGCGGATTGGTGCGCGAAGTACCCGATCATTTCGATCGAAGACGGTATGGCGGAGAACGATTGGGAAGGTTGGAAGTCGCTGACCGGAATGGTTGGCGATAAAGTGCAGCTTGTCGGCGATGACCTTTTTGTGACCAATGTGCAATTCCTGCAAAAGGGTATCGACGAACACGCCGCCAACAGCATCCTGATCAAGGTAAATCAGATCGGCACACTTACCGAAACACTCGATGCGATCGAGCTTGCACGAACTCACAATATGACGTGCGTGATCTCGCACCGAAGCGGCGAGACCGAGGACAACTTCATTGCCGATCTTGCGGTAGCGACCAACGCGGGACAAATAAAGACCGGTAGCCTCTGCCGCAGCGACCGCATTGCAAAATACAACCAACTGCTGCGCATCGAAGAGGATCTTGGCGACTCGGCACGTTATCCGGGCAGAAAGGCGTTCTATCAGATCGGCTGATGGACGTACGGTCTGAGCTTCTTCGTGAGCACTCGCGGCGTCAGATGCTGTTGGTTGCAGAACATGTTGACTGTGACAGCAAGAGATTCGCCGAGCTGATGGCTCTCTTTTTTTTCGGCGAGTATCGTGTCGCGCAGAGGTCGGCCGGTGTTGTGTCAACTGTCGTTGAGCGGCATCCGAAGCTCATAGCACCGTACTTTTCGCGTATCGTCGAACTGCTCGAAGATAACACGGCGGGCGCGGCGGTTCACCGGAATATCCTGCGGCTCCTCCGGCACGCACCGATACCGAGGAGCTTTGAGGGAAGGCTCTATGACATTTGCCTTACAAAACTCGATGATCCAAAGGCCGCGATCGCCGTTAGGGCATTTGCTATGGAGGTTGCGGTGCGGATAGCCAACGGCGAAGCTCAGCTTCTTGACGAGGTCGGACTAATTGTCAGAAAACACATTGGTAATTCAAGCGCAGCGCTAAAGGCAAAGGCCCGCAACCTGCTTAAGATCACCGCTGAAAATAGCGAAAATTAGACTCCCTCGCGGGCCGCCCAATCGGGTATAATCAATATCGAGAATTCGCCGATCGCCAAATGATTGATCCTCAGCAAAGACAGCTCGCGGCACCTGTTGCACTTTTTATTCTCGACGGGTGGGGCTTTTCGCCGTCCGTCGACGGTAATGCGGTCTTCCACGCGAACACGCCGCATTATGATCGTCTTTGTGCGGCATTCCCGATGACAAGCATTGCGGCGCCCGGAGATGCAGAAGAGGGCCATCTTGATCTGGGGTGCGGGCGTTCAGCCAATTCGGACGATCATCGGGTCCGCGATGCACTGCGAAACGGTGAGTTCGAGACAAATCAGGAACTCGCAAGTGCTATCATCGCTGCAAAAGAGAGCGGCCGGCGGCTGCATCTGATCGGCTTGCTTAGCGACGGCGGCGTCCATTCATCGATCGAGAGCCTTTTTGCGATCCTGCGCATGGCTCGCGTACGCGGCCTTACGGATGTCTTTGTCCACATAATACTCGACGGCGTTGACGTTGCGCCGCGAACGGCAGATGTTTACGCCGAGGCTCTCGCCGTCAAACTCGCGGACATTGGGGTCGGCCGTATCGCAACGATCTGCGGCCGCTACTTTGCGATGGATTCGAGCGGAAGTTGGGAGCGAACGGCGCGTGCTTACACGATGCTTGTTCACGCCGAAGGCGAGCGTTCGCCTGATGCGATGGCCGCCATACGCGGCTCGTTCCTTCGCGGTATTGCAGATGAATTCATCGCGCCGATCGTGATCGAAGATCAACCGGGTGTGCCTGTGGCGACGATAGAGGATGGCGACTCGGTGATATTTTACAACCACCGGCCGGAGGGAATTCGTCAGCTTGTACGAAGCCTTGCAGTTCCTGACGGCGCGGGCCTGCGCAAACCGTCGATCCGAGCCGTGTGCTTGACCCAATACGACCGGGCTTTTGAACTGCCGGTGGCGTTCCGGTCAAGTTCCAATAATAATGTGCTGACCGAAGTGCTTGCGAACGCGGGTATTGCGAGCTGTAAGATAACGCAGACGGAGCGGTTCCCGCACCTTACGTATTTTTTTGACGGCGGCGGCGAGATCGAGGTTGAGAGTGATACACAAGTTCTGATACCGACCGTTGTTGGCCCGTCTTCGGATCTTCGGCCCGAGTCAATGAGCTTTAAGATCGCCGACCGTTTTGTTCGTGAGATGGAAGCGGCTCCGCGTGGTATCTTTGCGGTAAATCTGCCGGCTGCGGCGATAGCTGCACGGAGCGGTTCTATGGATCGAACGGTAGAATCGATACAGTTCGTTGACGTCTGTTTGGGCGGAATGCTCGACAAGATCCGCGAGGCCGGCGGCACGGCGATCGTTACGGCCTCGCACGGAGCATGTGAGGCTATGTCGAACACCGACGACGCTTCGATCTCTCCTGTCAACGGACGCGTGCCGTTCCATCTTGTCGCTGACTCGCTTCAAGGCACACAGCTTCGCCGAGATGGTTCGCTCGCCGATGTGGCACCGACGCTGCTGCGGCTGCTCGGCCTTGAGGTTCCGAATGAGATGACAGGGAGCGACCTGCGGATATAGCAAGGCGCCGTTACCTACCTGTGCAGCGAATGCGTCCATACAAGATATTGATTATTAACTTTGGCCAAATGGGCGATGTGGTGTTGAGCACTGCTGCCATGCGAGCGATCCGACAATGCCCCGACTCTGCATCCGTAACTCTGCTTCTCGGTACATCATCACTCGATGTTGCTGAAATGGCCGATGCCGCTGACCATTACATCGCGTTCGATCGAAAATTATTCAAGCAGCGAAAATATTTTCGCGGAGCGGTTGAAACGCTAAGGCTGCTGCGTACTTTGCGCCGCGAAAGGTTCGACCTGGTGATCGATCTCTTCAGTCGTAGCGAAACCAACTTGCTCGGATTCCTCGCGGGCATTCCAAAGCGGCTTTATGCCGCACGGAATATGCGCTCGATAGACAGTCTTTCAAATTTCAAGCCTGCCGCGCCGCCGTTCGATCCGGAACGGCATATCGCCGATCGATGCTTCGATCTTGCCGAGTGCCTCGTGGGCAATGTGCCGCGCGAACCGTTCATTTTCCGTCCGAAAGTTGAAGATGTTGAAGCCATGCGGAAGCGCTTTCCAAGCCTGGATGGCGCCGTTGGCATATTTCCCGGAGCGGGACACCCTTCGCGACGCTGGTCCTTGGAAAAGTACGGGGAACTTGCGAAGCGCATATCAAAGGCCGGCATTGTGCCTGCTCTGTTTTTAGGACCGGAGGAATCTGATGCGGTCGATCGAGCCGAAAATTATTTCCCTGCATCCACGTTAAAGCTGTACAACCTGGGGCAGCGTGAGCTCGTTCCCGCGATGAGATTACTCGCGGCGATGGTCGGAAATGATACCGGTACAACGCACCTTGCCGCTCAAACCGGCATTAAGGTCGTGCTGGTCGTGGATCAGAATGCAGAGCTGATCTATGTACCGCTTTCCAATCACCTTTACAGCGTAAAGGGGCGACGGCTAGCTGACGTGGATGTTAGCGATGTTTTCGAAGCGCTTTGCGCCGCGCTGTCTGAATAGCGCGGAAACAAATGACAAGTGGAGCGGGGCGTGATAACCTCTTGTACTTCAGGAGAACGACGGGTCAAACTATGGTCGAGGAATTTGCGTTCGACAATACCGAGGAACGCCGCAAAGTGCGTCAGAACGGAACGGGTTGGATAGAGGTGATCGCCGGGTCGATGTTCTCTGGTAAATCAGAGGAACTCATACGGCGGCTCAACCGCGCGCGGATCGCGCGGCAAAAAGTGCAGGTCTTCAAACCGCAGATCGACGCTCGATATTCTGTTGAAGAGATCGCGTCGCACTCGGGCCACAAGCACGACTCGTCGCCGGTCGCGAGCACAGCAGAGATGATGGCGCAGATCGAAGACGACACTCAGGTCGTCGGCATTGACGAAGGACAATTCTTTGATATGAATATCATCGACGCCGTAAATCGCCTTGCCGAAGACGGCAAACGCGTGATCATCGCCGGACTCGATCAAGACTATACGGGCAAACCGTTCGAGCCGATGCCGCAGCTGCTATCGATAGCCGAGTTCATTACAAAGACACACGCGATATGTGTTGTGTGCGGCGGCACCGCGAACTATTCGCAGCGCACGGTCGAATCCGAGGCTCGTGTCGAGGTCGGTGCAAGCGATAAGTATGAGGCGCGCTGCCGCAAATGTTTCGTGCCGCATGCGGATGCTCCGACGCTGCACGACGGCCGTTCAGCCGCGCACGGATGAGCCTTGCCGTTCCTGTATAAGGATCTTCGCACACGATCGATGATATTCGCGCTGATCTCAAGTGCGGATACGCTCAAAAAAAATTTTCAAAACATATACTTTATGTTGCATTCAATGCTTGGAATGAACGCAAAATATTGTATGATGTTTTACGTTCTGAATGTGCGCATTTTACGCGGAACTGACTTTCAAGAAAAAGGAGAAACATATGGCAACTAAGAAAGCAACAAAACCGGCCGCGAAGAAACCTGCGACCAAGAAAGCGGCTGCCGCGAAACCGGCAGCAAAGAGCGCCGCACCGAAAACTGCCACGAAGGCCGTTGCTAAAAAAGCAGCACCGAAGGCAGCAGCAAAAGCGGCTCCGAAGAAAGCTGCAGCCAAGAAAGTTACTGCAGCAAAACCGGCTGCGAAGAAGGCTGCTGCGAAACCGGCAGCTAAGAAGGCAACGGCAGCAAAACCGGCTGCTAAGAAAGCAACCGCAGCAAAACCGGCAGCAAAGAAGGCAACAACCGCAAAGGCTGCTCCAAAGAAGGCCGCTGCAAAGAAACCTGCAGCGAAGAAGGCACCCGCAAAGAAGAAGTAACCGCACTGCACATCAGACGGAGAAGAGCGGCGTCGTCACGAGGCCGCTCTTTTTCCTTTTACGGATCTGTCGGGCTTTGGATCTGAGATCACAATAAGCAGATGTCAGTATTCAAGCTTGATCGAGTTCATTCCGCGCATGAGTACCTTCTGACGCCGGATGACCCTCTTGCGGTTCTTTGCAGGGTTGAAAACATTCAGCGGGCTTGGGATCATCGCCGCAAGGAATGCGGCTTCGTCTTTTGTCAGGTCGCTCGCACTCTTTTTGAAGTACGTGCGTGCGGCGGCCTCGGCACCGTAAACACCGTCGCCCCATTCGATGACATTCAGATAGATCTCGAGTATGCGTTTCTTTGAGAGTTCGCGTTCCAGGAAATAGGTGTAAACGGCTTCACGGCCTTTACGCAAAAAATTGCGGTCCTCGGAAAGGAAGAGGTTCTTGGCAAGCTGCTGCGTGATCGTCGAAGCGCCACGCTTAAAGCTAGGAAGCGGCGGTATCCAGTCGTTTTGGTCCTTGCCGCAGTCCTGCGGACTTGTGTTCGCTGCTTTCGCTGCCGCTATGCAGTCATCTTTGTCCTCTTTCTTGCCTTCCTCAACGGCTTCATCCCAAGCCTTTTGTATAGCATCCCAGTCAAAACCGTGGTGCTGAAAAAAGCGTGCATCTTCACCCGCAAGCACTGCTCTTTGCAGATTAGGGTTTATTTGCTCGATCGGCATCCAGATCATGAACTTCTTTGGCTCGATCCCGTCTGCCCGGGCCTGCGAAAGCCTATACTCGATGAGTGAGGTCGTGGTCGGGTTCTCATTTTTAAGTTTTGAGATACTTGGAAATGTTACTATCTCATAACCGAGCCATAGCACGATGGCTCCGAGAAAAATAAAAAAGAGGATCTTGACCCAATACCACATTATGGACGTGAACAGATACGCTGACCGCTTAGACAAGGGCCCTGGCAAAAGCATCTGTGCGATGACGCCGCCATAGAGGCAAGCGCCATGCGGTAACTATACAACATTAGGGACAGGCTCTCACGTGTTGACAGCTTCTTGACTATTTCAAAGGCTCTATTCACTATTCACTATTATGGGACATTACGAAAATGTTGTTGCGGTAATTCTAGGCGGCGGTGCCGGCACAAGGCTTTATCCGTTAACGCGTGAGCGTTCTAAGCCCGCAGTGCCGCTCGGCGGAAAGTATCGGCTTATCGACGTGCCTGTCTCGAACTGCATCAACAGCGAGATAATGCACATCTTTGTCCTTACGCAATACAACTCAGCATCGCTGAATAGGCACATCTCGACGACTTATCGCTTTTCGGCTTTCTCATCGGGCTTTGTCGAAGTTCTTGCCGCCGAGCAGACAAAGGACAACACCGAATGGTTCCAAGGAACGGCCGACGCGGTCAGGCAAATGATGCCTCACTTGCGTGATTGGCGAATAGACACAGTACTGATCTTGTCGGGCGACCATCTTTATCGTATGGACTATCGCGATTTTCTCGACCGCCACTTTTGGTCGGGTGCCGATCTGACGGTGTCGGTGATCCCATGCCGTCAGGAGGAGGCAGGTGAATACGGCCTGCTGAAGACGGATGCCGATGGGGCGATCATCGAGTTCAAGGAAAAGCCGAAGGGCGATGCCCTCGAAGAAATGCGTGTCGATACCACGGCGTTCGGATTATCACCGAATGAAGCATTAGAGAGGCCTTTTCTCGCGTCAATGGGTATTTATGTTTTTAAGTACGACAAACTCGTTGAGTTGCTCGGCGAGGACGACGCGCGAGTGGACTTTGGCAAGGAGATAATTCCCTCGGCGATCACTAAGTATAACGTCCAGGCCCATCTCTTCAAGGACTACTGGGAAGATATCGGTACGATACGCTCTTTCTATGAAGCAAATCTTGATCTGGCACGTCCGCTGCCAAAATTCAACTTCTTTGATGCGAGCTCGCCGATCTACACGCGCAGCCGCAATTTGCCGCCGTCAAAAGTGCATGACTGTACGATCGACGATACGATGATCAGCGAAGGCTGCATCCTGAATGGCATTACAGCAAAGAACTCGATCATCGGATTGCGCAGCCGCATCGGTACGGGCGCACAGATCGAGAACTCAATAATCATGGGATCAGATTTCTTTGAAGGTTTAGACGATCTTGAAGCCAATATCGGCCGCAATGTTCCGCATTTGGGCATTGATCAAAACAGCGTGATAAGAAACGCGATCGTCGATAAGAACGTTCGTATCGGAAAGAACGTTCAGCTCATAAATGCCGACAGCGTCCAGCAGTACGATTCGCCCGACGGAGCGTTCTATATTCGCGACAGTATTATCATCATTCCCAAGAATGCGGTGATCCCTGACGGCACGATAATTTGAGCCGCCTCAGATACCGGCAAGTTTGTTACCGCTGCCGCGGCCGACGATGTAGCTGTTCTTTGCCCGCACAACAACGCCGGGACGCATAACGCGGACGCGTATCTGACGCCTTTCGCCGGCCGTGCCCTGCGTTGCCGGATAGTAGCCGAGCGAATACTGCCTGCGCAATTCCTCAGCAATGCCGGTGAATGCCGCACGGATATTCATCATACTGTCAGCTTCGAAGTAACGGCCGCCGCTGTTCCTCGATATCGTTTCCAGATATTTTTTTCCCGTCGCGTATTCCTGTGCGCTTCCGCCGCCGGGTGCGCCGCCGGATCCGATATTTACGTTCCCGCCCATCAGAATCGCGCCGAGTATGTCGCCCATAGTAACTCGGCCCGAAGGACGGCGATTCGGGTTTGGATAGCGGCTGCCTGTCATTCCGCCGTTGAGATCGTGCGAAGTGTCATAGCGAACGGCATAGAAGAGCGAATCGGTCTCTTCGGTCTTTGCTTCGGTGCTTTGATATGAAGCACGTCGCGATGTTGTATCGACGCCGTCGGTAAATAGTACGACAGCCTTGCGCCCCTTTATGTAACGCATTTCCTGTTCGAGCGCGTAATCAACAGCTTCATAAAGGCTGGTGCCGTTACCGAACTCAGCCATATAAATAGCGTTACGAAGCTGCATACGGTTGCTGGTCGCCGGGCTGAGAACATGAACTCGCTCGTCGAAAGAGATGACCATCACACGGTCGCTGGGCCTCAGCTGATCGACGAAAGCGACGGCGGCGCTTTGGATCTAATCGATGCGATACTGTGTTGAAGGGCTTACGTCAATCAGAAGGATCACAGTGAACGGCTGCTCTACGGATTGAAAATATTCTATCTGCTGTTGAACACCATTTTCGAAGATCTGAAAGTCCTTCTGCTGAAGGCCGGAGATGAACCGCCCGTCGCGATCGAGAACCGATACGGGCATTGTTACCAGTTCGGTATCAACCTTGATTATCTCATTCTCGTCATCAACCTTTCCGTCCGGCGTCGGCGTCGTACCTGCTCGCGGTGTACTGCCTTGAAGTACGGGCGGGCCGTCCTTGCGAGTCGGTACATTGCTGTCGCTTTGCAGGACAGGAGGTGTCGGCGTCGCCGCTACACGCGGGCGTGTCGATGTGTTCGTCTGTGCTGCGGCCGTTATATTCAGAGCCGCCGCCAAGGCCAAGATAACCGCATACTTTCTCATAACCATAAGCATCCTCAAAAGAGCCTCTTGAGGACAGCTTCGTTATGATTATTTGCGCTCGTGAATAGTTGCTAAAGATTTGCCGCGCCCTTGTCGGCGAATTCCGAAGCAAAAGTGTGAAACCGGCGGCGTACGGAGTTTATATTGACCAGAGGGAGGCCGTGATGATGCGTACGATTGGTCAGCAGAATAAAAATTCGCTGCTTCGAAGGGTCGAGCCAAAGGCTTGTTCCCGTAAAACCAAGATGGCCAAAGCTTTGCAGCGACAGCTTCGTACCCGCGGTCGAGTCCGGCGTTGATGCCAACTGAAACGCAAGCGAGCGGTGCTCGTCCAGATGCGGCGTTAAATTTGCGGTGAAAAGGCGGCATGTTTCTTCAGAAAGCAGCGTTGCTGATGCGGCAAGGAACTGCAAAGCGATCTTGAACACATCGGCGGCAGTTGAGAAAAGGCCCGCATGCCCGGCTATTCCGCCGAGGAAGCAGGCATTACCGTCATGCACTTCACCCCATATCTGTCCGGTCCGCAGATGCGGCGACATCGCAGTTTCCGTGATGTAGCCCTGCTCGATACAGGTTTGACGTTCAAATGCATTTCCTTTCTCACTCGCGGCGATCAGACGGCGCTCGAACTTGTCCGCCGGCCGAAATGCCGTTCGCGTAAGCCCAAGCGGGCGAAAGATGTGCTCCGCTGCGATCTCGGCAAGGCTTTGCGAGAAGACCTTCTCAAGCACGGCCGCAAGCGTTATGAAATTTAGATCGCTGTAAACAACGGCCGAACCGGGCGTGCTTTCCAATGGAAGTTTGCCGATGAGGTCGATGACAGCGGCCGGCTCATTACTGCTGCACAGCAGATACAGAGGACGCCATGCCGGCATGCCTGATGTGTGGGCGGCGAGGTTGCGGATCGTGAGCGCATTCTTTTCGGCAGACGCAAAGGCATCCACAAAATTCGCGATTCGATCATCAAGCGAAAGCAAACGCTTCTCGATCGCGGTCGCCGTCAGGAATCCCGTTACCAGAACCTTTGTCAGGCTTGCAAGATCATAGATCGTCTCGGGCGTTGCCGAGATGATCTCAGGCTCGACGACTGCATTACCTATCGCGTCGTGAAAACGGATCGAGCCGTGCTCGCCAACTAGGAACACCGCCGAAGGAAAGTCGCCGGCATCAATGCGTGTTGTGAGAAATTCTGTTATCTCGGTCGGTGCGTTCATCTGAGCGATCGCTGCGGTGAAATGCGAACTTGTATCTCCCTAGACATCGAGGAACTGCCGATGAGCCTCGATGCGATCAAGAATGCCCGTCGCCAATGCGAGCGCGCGGCGGCCGTCGGCTCCCGAGATCGGCGGTGCTGTGTCATTGCGGATACAAGCGAGGAAATCATTGATCTCGGCGCGGAGCGGCTCAGTATCGGCGATATCGAGTTTCTGTATAGAGATGCCTGCAAATGAATGCGGATCGTCCGAATCAAGTGTGGTTATCGCCGCGTATTTCGCGGCGTAATCGAGCACTACATACGAACCCTTTTGAAAGAACCGCGTCTTACGAACCTTCTCATGCCCTACCCGCGATGATGTGATGTTCGCAACCGCTCCGTTAGCAAACTCGATCCGTGCGTTGGCGGCGTCCACCTTATCCGAGATCACGGGAATCCCGACCGCGCTTATGGCGCTGACGCCGACATCCTCGCCGACCATCCACTGAACGGCGTCAAGGTCGTGGATCATGACGTCCAGCACCACATCGACATCAAGCGACCGATCCGGGAACGGCGAAACACGATGGATCTCGAAGTAGAGCGGTGTCGTTATGTGAGGCTTAAGGGCGACCATTGCCGGGTTGTACCGCTCAAGATGCCCGATCATCAGCTTTGCCGAACCTGTCGCGGCCGCTGCCGTCATTTTATCGGCTTCATCTGTTGTTATCGCCATCGGCTTTTCGACAAGTACATGAATACCGCGTTCGAGAAATGAGCAAGCTATATCGCAATGTGTCTCGGTCGGTGTGGCGATCGAAACGGCATCAACTTTGTCGAAGAGTTGACTCGGGTCAGCAAAAGACACGCAGCCGTACTTTTCGCTTATCACACGCGCAGTTGCGGGGGCAGTATCGCAGATGCCGATAAATTCGATCTCGTTCTCAGCGGCAAGCTCGGCGTAATTTCGCGCATGATGGCGTCCGAGGCTGCCGGTGCCGATAGCGGCGAGTCGAAGTTTGTCATTTTCGAGCATAGTTTGATTGGGAAGTGCTTTTTAGCAATACTTTACATTCTGTTTGAAGATGGCCGAAATTACAAAGCCCGCCGCAGCCTCAGATAACGCCGTGCCTCGGCTTGCGTGGATAGCGGTTTCATTGGCCGGCGTTGCCGCGTACTTCCTGGGCCTCGGGCTTCCGTTCCTTGGGCCTGACGAGCCGCGTTATGCACAGGTAGCGCGAGAAATGTTCGAGCGCGGCGACGTGATCACACCAACGCTCGGAGGCTTCAATTGGTTTGAGAAGCCGATACTTCTCTACTGGCTCGAATTTCTCTCATACACATTCTTCGGCGTCAGCGAATGGGCAGCGCGGCTCGGGCCCGCGATCTTTGGTGTTGCGACCGTTGCGTGCCTGTATTTCGTCGGAAAAACGGCGGGCAGCGGGGCGGCGAAATGGTTTGCATTGCTGGGAGCATCGACGATCGGGATCGTAGCGTTCTCGCACGGTGCGAGCTTCGACATAATAGTTACATTTCCGATCACTGCCGCGCTCGCGGCCTATTATATTTACGAGACCTCAAGCAGGAAGGACGGTGTTGAACGTGTCGGATTTCTTGCCGCGTTCTACTTCTTTGTCGGCGTCGGCTTGCTTGCAAAAGGGCTGATAGGAGCAGTATTCCCCGGTGCTATCGTGGCTGCGTATCACATTGCGATACGCCGAATGCCTTCGCGCAATGCTTGGTTCAGCACGATATGGGGCACTCTGCTGGCCCTGTGTGCCGCCGCGGTATGGTACGGTCCGATGTTCTATCGCCACGGCTATGAATTCTTCAACGAGTTCATAATACAACATCATTTTCAACGCTTTTCGTCGAACAAATATCAGCATCCGCAGCCATTCATATTCTTCTGGTGGATATTGCCGCTCCTGACTCTGCCGTGGCTGCCGCTGCTTGCTGCGTCGATCATTTCACGCATCAAGGCGTGGCGTACACGCGAGGCCTTTGAGAACTCCGATCTGTTCACGTTTGCAGGCATTTGGCTGCTGATACCGTTGATATTCTTTTCATTCTCAGGCTCCAAACTTCCCGGCTACATACTGCCGTCGGTACCCGCGGCGGTGATCCTTTCTTCACTATTCCTTGCGAGGCAGGGAAAGATAGGCAAGGCCGGTTTCCGTGCAGTTTACGTCACTGCCTTTGCAACGCTTGCGGCAGCAGCGTGCCTCTTGGTATTGTTCATGCCGTCATTCGCGAATACTGACTCCGTAAAAGGCCTTTTGACGGCAGCGAACGAACGCGGCTTCGACGGTGAAAAGGTCGTTGGAATGTACACGGTCTCACACAGTGCGGAGTTCTATGCGGCCGGAAGGCTCGTCCGCGACACGGATGGAAAGCAAAGGCGCATTTACAGTGCGGCGGAGATCGCAGCGGCCATGGGCGATGAGCGAGTTTCGGCGGTGCTTGTCATAATTCCGCTCAAACATCTGCAGCAGTTGACAGCGTCGCCGCTTGTTCACAGCGAAGTGATCGCCGACAATACCGAGCTTGCGATCGTACAGGTTACGAAGCCCTAACGCTTTGCTGCCCGCTCGATGCGATCCATCATCGCCGCACCAATATCGGCAGTGTCGTCGATGCTTTCACAATAGATCGTGTCGATGCCGAGGCGGTCGCATTCGCGAAAGAATTCAAATAATGAATGTGCGTATTCCTCGACGTTTCTGCATATCAGCTTATGCTCAAACGCGCCTTTTGTCTCAGTTAAACCGATGAATGCCGAGTTCGGCTCCGGATCGTCGGCAGAACCTTCGACAACGACGACCTTTGCTCGCGGCGAATAATGTTTATGCTTGAGTCCGGGGCTTTTCGGCGTGAGAGGCGAACTGCCGCTGTCCGCAACGATGTCGGGAACGATCTTCCGCAGTTCGCCCGCAGTGATGCAGCCTTTTCGCAATAGAACCGGCACTTCACCGGTGCAGTCAACTACCGTTGATTCAAGTCCGATGATACATGGCGGGCCTTGCAGAATGCAGTCAATTCGGCCGTCAAGGTCTTCGAGGACCGCTTGCCATGTTGTCGGGCTTGGGCGCCCTGAAAGGTTTGCCGACGGCGCAACAACCGGTGTTGCCGCCGCGGTCAAGAATAGTTCCGTGAGGCCGAGTCTCGGCATCCGTATTCCGATACTGTTGAGACCGGCGGTAGCGACCGCCGGCACTGTGTCCTTTTTCGGAAGGATCACGGTGAGCGGCCCGGGAAAGAAAGCGTCGATGAGCTTTGCGGCAGCGTTTGTGATCGCAGAGGCGAGTGAATCTATTTGTTCGATGCGCGAAATATGAGCGATCAGCGGATTGTCCGCCGGCCTTTTCTTTGCCGTGAAGATGTTTGCGACAGTGACTTCGTTAAAGGCATCCGCGCCAAGCCCGTAAACGGTCTCGGTAGCGAATGCGACAAGCCCGCCGCGCCGAATGATCGCGCCGGCGTATGCAGCATCGGTCGTAAGTTCTGTTTTCACCGCAAGACAGTGTTACGCAAAGCCGAGCCGAACGCAAAGTATGACTTACGCTTGGCACAGCGATAGAATATAGCTGTGGCAACCGCCGAGACGCTAAAAGAGAAGCTTAAGACGCTGCCGACGAGAGCAGGCATCTACATCCACAAGAACGCCGCCGGCAAGATCATCTATGTCGGCAAAGCGAAGAACCTGCGCAATCGTGTGCGTTCGTACTTTCAATCGAGCCGCAATCATGATCCCAAAACCCGACAGCTTGTAAAGAATATTGCGGATTTCGAGTTCATTGTCGTTGATAATGAGGTCGAGGCGTTGGTGCTCGAATCTAATTTGATCAAGAAGCACAAGCCGCGTTTCAACGTCTTTCTTAAGGACGACAAGTCCTACCCGCACCTGAAGCTGACGAACGAACCTTACCCGAAGGTCGTCATAACGCGAAAGATCGTGCGTGATGGTTCGCACTATTACGGGCCATTCCTTCCGGCGGTGCTTGCACGCAACACGCTTGACCTTATCAATCGCGCATTTCAGCTTCGAACCTGCGATATTGAGATAGACGGAAACCTGACCAGGCCATGCCTTGAATATCACCTAAAGCGATGCCTTGCACCTTGCGTTCGAGGGCTTTGCACAAAGGAGGAATACCGGCAGGCGACAGCCGACGTGCGCGAACTGCTTGAAGGACGGAACAAGGAGCTTGCGAAGTCGCTGGAAGCCAGGATGTGGCAGTTCTCAGAAGAAGGGAAGTACGAGTTGGCGGCGCGTTACCGCGACCTGATGCGGACAGTGCTTGCTCTGAGCGAAACACAAAAGATGGCAACCACGGCAGACCGAGATATCGACATCATCGGTTTTTACCGCGAACGGCAGCGGCTTGCACTTCAGCTTTTCACAATGCGAGAAGGCCGCATTGTAGGGCGGCGGGAATTCTTCTGGGAAGACCTGCCGGAGGATGACAGGTTTGACGCGGCTGAATTCTTGGGCCAGGTCTTGACGCAATATTACTCGACGGATTATGTGCCGCTTGAGATACATGTATCGCAGGATTTCAGCGACCGCGCCGTCCTTGAACAAGCTCTGACAGACCGACGCGGCCGCCGCGTGAAGATACTCGATCCCAAACGCGGTAAGAATAAGCACCTTGTCAAACTTGTCGAAACCAATGCGAAGATCGCATTCGAACAGCGATTTCGCGTACTCAAACCCGACAGCGAAAAGGTGCTCGAAGAGCTGCAGGAACTGCTCGAACTCTCGCATTTCCCGGAACGCATCGAGTCCTTCGACATTTCGAACATCTCAGGTTCTGAAAACGTCGCCGGCATTGTCGTATTCGAGAACGGCAAGCCGGCACGTGCACAGTATCGCAGGTTCATAATCAAGACCGTCGAGGGTTCCAATGACTTTGCGTCAATGAACGAAGCAGTTTTTCGACGCTACCGCAGACAGATCGAAGAGCAGAAGCCGCTTCCGCAGCTTATCTTTATCGACGGCGGCAAAGGTCAGCTTTCGGCGGCGGCCGCGGCGATGAGCTTGCTTGATCTGGAACAGATAATGCTCGTCGGGCTTGTTAAACCTCCGAAACGGCACAGCGAGATCTCGCACCTGCTGATCTACGGCCGCGAAAACGGTCCGATACAGTTCGACCGCAATTCACAAGCGTTCAGGCTGATACTTCAGATCCGTGAGGAGACGCACAAGACCGCCGTCGAGTTTCATCGCAAGCGGCGTGAGAAGCGAGATTTTACATCCGAACTGTCGGAGATACCGGGCATCGGTGAAAAGCGAAAGAGGGTGCTGCTGCGCGAATTCGGTTCGATCGAACGCATCGCAAAGGCCGCTGTCGAGGAGCTTTCGCCGCATATCGGGCCAAAGGCTGCCGCCGAGGTTGCCGGGCACTTTGCCGCTCAGCGTTCAGTCGCTGCAAAGGCCGCTTCGGATATGACGTAGCCGAGCTTGCGGTTTACATTTGCGGCCTTGAATGTTTCAATCTAACTGGTCGAACTTTTCCGAAAATCACCCGATGCTATGGCACGTCGAAGATTTCGCCACACTCCGCGGGCAGCTTCCCCGGAGGATATATCATTTCAGGAATATCTGGTCAATCAACCTGCGCAGCAGACCACGCGGACCGAGCTTCTGCGGCTGATTCGCGGCGGCGAAGACACCTACCTTGAGCTCAAAGTAAAACTTTCGAACAGTGAGCGTATAGCTCAGGGCATTGTGGCGCTTGCGAATACTGACGGCGGAACGATCGTTTTCGGCGTGAACGATCAGCTTCGGATCGAGGGCGTCAGCAATCCTGAATGGGTGCAGCAGGAGCTGGCACGCATCTGTCGCGACGAGATCGTGCCGCCGCTTGTGCCGATGATCGACACGGTCGCTTTCGACAGCGGCAAGCGCATCGTGGCATTGGATGTTGACGGCCGGAGGCGGCCGTATCGTACGCGCGACGGACGCTTTTACCTTAGGATCGGAGCCGAAAAACGCGAGATAAGCCGCGATGAGCTAAGCGGCTGGCTTGATGAGGTGAGACCGCTCGGCTTTGAGAATATTCCGCTGCAAACCGTTACGGAAGACGACTTTGATGACGCTTTGCTGTGGTCGTTCGCCAATGCGTTCGATGACGGAGCTTCGCATCTGAACCTCTACAATACCGCGGATCTCTTGCGGAAAGACCTTCTGCTTGCGGTCGGAAATGCAGATGAGTTCTTCCCGACCGTTGCCGCGGTACTGCTTTTCGGAAAGAATGAGCGTGTCGCGGAACTGCTGCCGCGATCGAATTTGACGGTCGCTCGATTTTCCGGCGAAGGCTCCGCCGCGCAGCTGATCGAAGCAGCTGAGATAAAGGGGAATATGCTTTCGCAGTTCGAAGCGGTGACGGCGTTCCTCGGCCGGTACATCGATCTCAACAAACAGCAGCCTAAGCGGAAACTAATGCTGGTCGGCGATGATATCGCAAAGCCGCGCGGCCGCTATCATCACTACGCGGTAGTCGAGGCAGTGATCAATGCACTTATCCACCGCGACCTAGGGCTGCGCGACATTCGAACGAGGATCAATATTTACGACAACGCTGTCGAATTTATCAACCCGAGGCGTACGGCGGGATTTTCGCCGCCCGCGAACCGCGCGATACGCTACGGCATTACGCAAAGGCTCAATCCGCAGATCGCAGCGATCTTTACACGCCGCGAATACGGCATAAATGCCCCGCACGGCGGCCTGCCGATGATACTGCGTCAGTCGCATCTTTTCTCCGGCCGCAAGCCCGAGATCTATATCGCGAATGACGAGTTCAAGTTGAAGATATGGGCCGCATGAGCGATATAGCTGCTGCCGCAAGCGAGCATTCGAAAGAGCGGCCGCCACGACGTTTTACGAGGTCGCAGACCGTTTGGCTGTCGCTGCTTGCGGGCGCCGTGTACTTCTTTTCGAACCCTAAGCCGCAGTCCTACTACGATTACACATTTCGGGTTGCCGCGAACTTTCTGAGCGGAAGCATCGGCTTTGCCGGAAAGCCGCCGTCATGGCTCAATGAATTCGTTCCGTTCGAGGGCAGTTATTACTCGGTCTTTCCGCTCGGTTCGGTCTTGTCAATGCTGCCCGCAGCACTGCTCAAAAGTATCGGCATCATTGATGAAATGCCGGCACGATGGATCGCGGCGCTGCTTGCCGCGGCCGGCTGTTTTTTCCTTCTCAAGATCGCTGAAAGGTATGACATATCGGCCGCGAAACAGCTCCTGATGACGTTCGGCATCCTGTTCGGCACATTTCTGTGGGTGAATTTGTCGTTCGCGGGAGCATGGCAGCTTGCCCTTGCCTTTGCAATGGTCGGCGAACTCGGTGCGATCTACTTTACGGTATTCGACAGGCGGCCGGCGCTTGCCGGCGTGTTCTTTGCGCTAGCTTTCGGAAACCGCACGGAGAATCTGCTGACCGCTCCGGCATTTCTTTATTTGATGTATCGTGACGGACCGGTGAGTAACGAAGTGGCTGAGATCGCAACGATTCCCGGCATGGCGGGAGCGAAACAGCGGTTATCGCGGCTTGCGTATTTCTGCATCGTCCCTTTTATTCTGGGCGTGCTTACACTCGGCTATAACTATTTGCGGTTTCATTCAATTACAGACTTCGGCTATGCGCGCATTCCCGGTGTGCTGAATGAACCGTGGTACGATCACGGGATCTTTTCGACAGCGTATATTCCGCGGCAGGCGTGGGAAATGCTCCTTAAGATGTGGCACCTGCGCGATCAATGGCCGTATCTGCTTCCTGACAGATTCAGTTCATCGATCTTACTCAGCAGCCCGTTCTTTTTTTTGCTGCTGCGAATACGCTCGGAGGATATTGCTCTCAAAATTGCTTCGTGGGCAGCAGTATTGATACTCACATTTCTTTTATGGATACACGGAAACTCCGGAGGCTGGCAGTTCGGCTATCGCTACGCAACTGTGCTTTTGCCGTGGGCATTTCTTCTGATGCTTGATTCGGCGCCGAAAAAGATAACTATAACCGAGGCGGTACTCTATACCGTCTCCTTTGTTGCGAACGCTTATGCTTTGTGGCTCTTTAATTGGACGGAGTTTATGAAATGACCGTGACCCGCCATAATGCTCCTTGATATTTCTCCATTAAGGGTGTCCCGCGACTACCGCGTTCTCTTTTTCGGTCAACTCGTCTCATTCTTCGGGTCGATGATGACATTCATCATCATTCCGTGGCAGATGTACCAGCTTACCGGATCGAATGCGATGGTCGGCTATATCGCATTGGCTGAGTTCGTGCCGATGGTGGTGCTGAGCTTTGTCGGCGGGGCAATGGCGGATTATTTCGATCGGCGGCTGATGCTGCGTCTCACTGAGGCCGGGCAGACGCTGCTCACGGCTCTTTTGGTTGTCAATGCCTTCCTTGATGAACCGCATATTTGGCTGCTCTTTATTGTCGTAGCCTTCCACGCGGGCCTTGCGGCTCTCCAGCGGCCCGCTTACGAGTCTTATATTCAGGCGGTCGTTCGGGCCGAGATGATGGTTGCCGTACAGGCCCTCAACTCGATCAGGTTCAACATCGGAATGATACTCGGGCCGGCGATCGGCGGCATCATTGCGGCGAAGTTCGCTGCCGTTGACGCTTATATGATCGATCTTGCAACGTTCGCCGCGTCGCTCATTGCGGTGATGCTACTGAAGTATCTGCCGCGCAACCCGAATGCCGACAAGCCGAGCGTCCGCAGCGTTATCACGTCACTAAAATATGCTGTGAGTCGTCAGGAACTTCTCGGGACATATTTCATTGACATCGCCGCGATGTTCTTTTCGTTCCCGCAGGCATTGTATCCGGCGTTGGCGAGCAACTACGGCAATGAGACCGTAGGCCTCTTTCCCGGAGCTCTTGCGGCCGGTGCCCTCATCGCAAGCCTGACCTCAGGCTGGACGCGCAAGATCACACGCCACGGCGTTTGGGTGATAATCGCGGCGATCTTTTGGGGCGTGGGCATTCTTGCCTTCGGTGCGGCAGACAGCATCTACACGGCATTGTTATTTCTGGCGGCCGCAGGATTTTCGGATATGATATCGGGCATCTTTCGCGGTGCGATCTGGAATCAGACGATCCCGAATTTTATGCGCGGGCGTATGGCGAGTATCGAGATGATAAGCTACCTGACAGGGCCGATGCTCGGCAGTGCGAAGATGGGCGTCGTAGCCGAATACACGAGCGTACGGTTCGCATTGGTGAGCGGCGGCATAGCGTGCGTCGTCGCGGTTGCGGCAACGGCACTATTCCTGCCGAAATTCTTCTCATACGACGGCCGTGACGGCATTCGCCAACGCGAGATCGAAGAAGCCCGACGCTCCGAAGCATCACGCCTCAGCGAATCAGAGTTCTAGTTACGATATAATCGCCCTATGCCCATTATCAGGAAACACGAGATAGAGAACCTCGAACAAATGACAGTCGATGAACTCCGCGAGTTCCTCGAAAGGCTGCCCGAATCGCAGATGACGATCAGCAAGATGCTGGATTTTATCGAAGATGAGCTTTTTGACAGCGAGTGTAATCACAGCCTGCAGTATGCGATGCGGTTCATGATGGATAACCGCCTCGATTTTCCGCGGCTTACGACGTGGCTGAACGGCAACGGCGGCTATTGTGATTGTAAGGTGATGGAGCAGATCGCACCGCCGTGGCGTGCCAAGTTCGGCGATGATTAGCCCAGAACTTCTTTAAGGAACCGTCCCGTGATAGATCGCTCGTTCGCGGCTATCTGCTCAGGCGTGCCCACGGCGACGACCTCGCCGCCGCCAACGCCGCCTTCGGGGCCGAGGTCGATGACGTGATCGGCAGTTTTGATGACATCGAGGTTGTGCTCGATCACGACGAGGCTGCCGCCGGCGTCAATAAGGGCACGGAATGCGAGCAGCAGTTTGCTGATATCGTCGAAATGCAGGCCTGTTGTCGGTTCGTCAAAGATGAATAGTGTTTTTGACGACGATCGTTGTGCAAGATGCGAGGCGAGCTTGACGCGCTGAGCCTCACCGCCGGAAAGGGTCGTTGCCGATTGGCCGAGACGCAGATAGCCGAGACCGACCGCATCGAGCACTTTTAAGCGGGATACGAGCTTCGGCACATCTTTGAAGTGAAGCAACGCCTCGCGGATGGTCAGTTGCAGCACCTCGTCAATGTTCTTTCCCTTGTAGCGTACATCCAATATCTCGCTCTTGAACCGCTTGCCGCGGCAATCTTCGCAGGTCAGCTCGACATCGGCGAGGAACTGCATTTCGATAGTAACGGTGCCGGAGCCCTGGCACGTTTCGCAGCGGCCGCCCGGCACGTTGAACGAAAAGTGTGAGGCGTTCAAGCCTTTTGCCTTTGCGGATGCGGTCGCGGCAAAGAGTTCGCGGATCGTATCGTAAGCCTTGATATACGTTACAGGGTTCGAACGCGGAGTGCGGCCGATCGGCGATTGATCGACGAGTATGACGTCGTCGATCTTGTCGCTGCCCTTGATCTCTTTGAAGAAACCGACGGGAGCGTTCCATTCACCGCGTTTTTTCTTCAGCCCGGCATAAAGCACATCGTGAACAAGCGTCGATTTGCCGCTGCCGGAAACTCCGGTGATGCATACGAGCATACCGAGCGGTATCTTGACCGAAATGTTCTTTAGGTTGTGTTCGCGAGCGTCTATGATCTCGATCCGATCCTTTGTAGGCTTGCGCCGCTGCGTAGGCACGCGGATGACAGCATCCCCGCGAAGATACTTTGCGGTCAGCGATGTTCGGTCCTCCAGAAGGCTCGGAAAACTGCCCTCAAAAACAAGCTCGCCGCCTGCCTCGCCCGCATTTACGCCTATATCTATGATGTTATCGGCGACACGCATCATCTCCTGATCGTGTTCGACGACGACGACCGTATTTCCGATGTCACGAAGTCCCTGCAGGATCTTTATAAGCCGAGCATTGTCACGCGGATGAAGCCCTATGCTCGGTTCATCGAGCACATAAAGAGTACCGACGAGCAGTGAACCGAGATTTGTCGCAAGCTGTATCCGCTGAGCCTCGCCTCCCGAGAGTGTAGCCGCCAGCCGGCCGAGGTCGAGATAATCAAGGCCGACATCTACGAGGAATTTCAGGCGCCTTCTGATCTCAGTAAGCACTTTGTCGGCAATTACGGCACGCTCGCGGTCGAGTTCGAGCGCCTCGAAGAATTCGTGAGCGTCGCGAATTGACATCGCAACGATCTCAGGCAGCGAAAGCATCCCGATCTTTACATCGCGTGCCTCCTGCCGCAGCCTTTGTCCGCCGCAGTCGGGGCAAACGGTGTAGCCGCGATATTTTGCGAGAAAGACCCGAATATGAAGCTTGTATTTCTTTGTTTCAAGCCACTCAAAGAAACCCTTTAGCCCACGCCAGCCCTCATCGCCGTAAATGACGCAGTTCTGCTGATAGTCCGGCAGGTCGGCGAAGGGCTTGTTCATATCGATGCCCGCAGATGCGGCATATCCCGCAAGCTCCTTTTGTGCCCACGCATGCATCGGCCGCGTAAAAGGCTCGACCGCACCCTGCTTAAGCGAAAGCAGCGGATTCGGTATCACAAGGCCGTAGTCAATGCCTATCGTATTGCCAAAACCTTGGCATGTACGGCACGCACCGAAGGGTGAGTTGAAACTAAAGAGATGCGGCTCGGGTTCGTGATACCTTGTACCGTCGTATTTGCAGACAAAACTGTCCGAAAAGCGGAGTACGACCGGCTCGGCATCATCGGACGAAACATATTCGCGTATCACGGCGGAATGAGCCTCGCGAAAGCAGGTTTCGAGCGAATCGACCAGCCGCTCGCGAATATCGTTGCCGGCCTTTAGCCGGTCGATCAACACATGAACGCCGTCAAGGCTTTCGTAAGGATAATCCTCCGGCCTTGTGAGTTCTATCACTTCTCCGCTGCGGTAAAGCCTCGAAAACCCTTGCTGAAGAAGCGAGATCAGAAATGCTGTCGTGCCGAGCGGCTTCGCATTTGCCGAAACCCTTCCCGCGCGGCGCGTGCCGGCCGCATTTTGTCCATGTTCCGGCTCATCGGGCGAACCGCTTCGGATCGGAAAAAGCACATAGAAACGCGTTCCCGGTGCGAGTGTTGCAAGCGTTTCCTCGGCCGCCGATTCGGGCGAATCCTTCTTTACCTCTCGGCCGCAGTTGCTGCAGAAGGTTTGTCCCGCACGGGCAAACAGCAGGCGAAGATAATCATAGATCTCGGTCTGCGTGGCAACGGTCGAACGCGGATTTTTTGTCGAATTCTTTTGCCTGATCGCGATGGCCGGTGCGATGTTCGTTACCTCATCGACATCGGGCTTATCCATCCGTTCGAGGAACTGCCGCGCGTATGCCGACAGCGATTCGACATAGCGGCGCTGCCCTTCCGCATAAAGCGTGTCAAAGACGAACGATGATTTTCCTGAGCCTGAAACGCCTGTAACGACCGTCAGCCTGTTTATCGGGAGCGACGCGCTGATATTCTTCAGGTTATGAGTACGGGCTCCTTTGACCTCTATTGCCTGCTCTTTCTTCTTCCGCGCCTGCATAGACAGCATTTTGCCCATGAGGGCAAAGATACAGTTTATCAGAGCGTCCGATCAGATGCGAAGGGAAAGCGAGTCGCCGCTACCAGCGCGTGTCGTATGCCGTGAGATTGTCGTGCCAAGTATCATCACACTCAAAGGGAAGTATGCAGAGCGGGCCCTCGCGCTCGATAGGTGTCGATGCACTGCGCCGAAGCCGATAGGTGTATCCGGTCGGCGAACAAACGCTGATGATGACGTCCTCCTCGGTGCGGCGCGCCACGGATGCGAAACGCCAGTCAGTCCGAGAACGAACCAAAAGGCGCGATCCGATCACAAGCGAATCTAAAGTTTCGGCAGTTCCCACGCCTTTTGTTTCGTTTTGTAGTCGGCTTCGGTGAGCTGTACGAGGTACGGGTTCTTTGAACGCACGATCCAGCCGAGGATGCGTTCGACGTTGCGGCGTTCCATTGCGGTGCAGCCTTCCGTCGCAGTGTTCTGATCCTTCCAAACGTGCAGGAATATGCATGAGCCGCTGCCTTTTTCGACCGGAAACGAATTAAAACCGACAAAGACCCCCAACGCATAAGGCTCACCGACGGCGAGCATCTTCTCGGAGCTTTTCCAGTCGAAGACGCCGACCTTCATCCTATCGACGATCCTGTTATAGAATTGCGAACGCGGATCATCAACACACTCGGTATATTCGCCGAGCTTTGAATACGGCATTTCAACGGCGACTGGTTTGACGCCGGTGCCGAATGCCTCGGTTAGAGGAAAAAGCCCGGCGGGCGAGCGGCCGTCGCCCTCTGCCTTGACCGTTGTAAAGTCTTTCGCCGTAACGCCTTTTGCGAGAGCAAGTCCGTTCTTTCCTAAGACAACAGCGAATTTGTCACTTGCGGGCTTCCATTTCGACCTCGTGTCCTCACGGTTGAACAGCCGAGCAGTTCCGATGCTGGAATTCCAGTCCCTTGCGGTAACGACAACCAGTTGCAGCGAGTCGGCGAACGGAGGATATGACGCCAAAGGTTCAACCGTTTTGGTTTGGCCGTAGAATACAGCGGCGGATAAAAGCAATAAGAGAAGGATATTGATCGGCCTCATAATTTGTCTTCAAAAACAGTGTCTGTTCCTTTTTTACCCGTGGCGGCGTAAAGCCGTATGCCGAGGGCAATTATAACCAATGAGATCGCGACCCATAAAACTACCCATATAACTGCCGGGATGCCGGTCGCTGCGGCCATATTGGCGGCGTCGGTGCCGCGGTCGGTCGTTGTCGAGATGACGAACAGATCGCGAAGGCTGAAAAATGCGTTGAGCAAACACTGCACCGACAGGAATGCCAAGGCGAAATGTGCCCAGCGGATCGGAGCCCAACGAGCGATCGCAAACAGAGCGGCAGTAATGGCAAGGCCCGCAAACACAGTAAATGCAACACTTCCGAGTGTAACGTTGTCGAAAAAGTTCCAGAAAGGCAGGAGCAGTCCGAATGAAATGGTCATAAGCCCGATAAGTGCTCCTGAGAAATAGAGCGGCGTTCGCGGCGAACGGCCGAACCGTATCCATACGAGCAATGCCGTACCGTAAGCCGTCGCTCCTACATAGCCTGCACTTGAGATCAGAAGCCCCGAAAGGCCGCTGCCGCTTGACCATACGGCGCCGCTCGTATCCGGCGACACGGTCAGGCTCGAAACGGAATTTCCCGTCAAGAGAGCGACAAGCGCGTGGCTCGCCTCGTGTATGAACGTCGCAAATAGCTGCAGCGGATAGTAAATGTATGCCGCCGCCGGTATGAACCATGCAACGACCCAAAGCCCAACGCTTATAAGTGTTGCCGCGGCCAAGAGCATCACCTGCGGCTTCGCGTCCTCAGCGATCGTGTAACTCATATATCGTGCCTCCTGCTCACTGTACCAAGTACGCTCACTTAGCGGCGGTTGTTCAAAAGCTCGGCCTCAAACACCGTGGTCCCGCTTGCCGCCCGTCTTCAAAACAAGCTTTATGTCAGCAATTACAATATCTTTCTGAACAGCTTTACACATGTCGTAGATCGTAAGTGCGGCAACGGAAACGGCTGTCAGAGCTTCCATTTCGACACCGGTCTTTGCGTCGGTTATTGCTTCTGCAGTGAGTTCGACGCCGTCCGAAACCATCTCCGCCGTCAGGTTGACCTTCGACAAATTGATCTGATGGCATAGCGGGATCAATTCTGACGTGCGTTTTGCGGCCATAATGCCCGCGATCCGGGCGATCTCGAGCGGGTCGCCCTTCGGCGTTTTATTAGCATTGATCGCCTCGATAGTAGAAGCAGAAAGGATGACCTTGCCTGAGGCGACGGCTCTGCGCTGCGTTACCGCCTTTGCCGAAACATCGACCATCTCGACCCGTCCGTCATCGGCGTAATGTGAAAGCTCACTCATTGTTTGACTCCTGAGGCCTTCTGCCTCAAATGCTCCGATAGATCGCTACCCTAAACAAAAACGATCCTTGCTGCCTCGCCCTCCTCGATAACTGAATCGGCAGGTGCGAATATCAACGCCTCGGCAGCAGAATATCCGACAAGATCAGATGAACCCGAAGTGCGCAGCGGCGTCGCGATCAGTGTGCCCTTCTCATCAGTTGAAAGCCGCGCGTTAACAAAGGTGTCGCGTCCGACGGCCGCCTTTACACGCTTTGCGGCGACCGCCGTTGCCCATTCCAAACCGCTTGAGCGGACACCCTGCATACGCAGCAACGCCGGCCGGACAAAAAGCTGATATGTAACGGTCGCCGATACCGGATTGCCGGGCAATGCGAAGATCAGCATCTTGCCAAGCCGTGCAAATATCATCGGCTTGCCGGGCTTGAGCCTAAGTTTTTCAAAAAAAACTTCGGCGCCAAGCTCATGCAGAGCCACCTTTGTAAGGTCGTATTTTCCGACCGAGACGCCGCCCGTCGTCAGCAGTACGTCCTTTTTGCGCGATGCGGCCTTTATCTGCTGCTTTATCGATGCGAGGTCGTCGCCGGCCTTTGCCAGCAGTTCGCACTCGGCACCTGCGGCCTCGGCAAGTGCCTTGAGCATTACGGAATTTGAGTTGCGTATCTGATCGGGCTTCGGCTTTGTTGCGATCTCGACGATCTCGTCGCCTGTCGAAAGTATCGCCACGCGCGGCCTGCGGCCTACGAGTACCTTTGCATAGCCAAAGGCAGCGGCCGCCGAGATGTTGTTCGGCGTGATCCGGTCGCCGATACGCAGCACACGGCGTCCCTTGCGTACCTCTGAGCCTTTCGGGACTATTGACGTTCGCTTCGCCACAGCCTCCTTGATCGTAACTGTACCGCCGGATTCGCTTGTACGCTCAACACGCTGCACAGCATCAGCGCCCTTCGGAACGCGTGCTCCGGTCATAATGCGAACGGATTCGCCGCGACGGACGCGCCCATCCCAGCCGTGGCCTGCGGAAGATTCGCCAATGATCCTCAATTCAGCCGGTGCATTTGCCGTATCGCTTGCTATGACGGCATAGCCGTCCATCTGCGAACGGTTGAATGGCGGCAGGTCGGTGTCCGCGATAACATCCTCAGCAAGGATACGCCCGACCGCGTCAAATATCGCGATGCGTTCTGCCGGGCCGGCGCCTGTTTGCCGCCTGATGATGCGTTCGGCGGAGGAAATGCTGATCATAAGGTGAACTGAAAGCAGGACATCGCTCCGAACAAGTGGTAAAATGCCTGTTTGTACTTACTTTTAAGATTTTAGCATATTCAAATTTTGGAGAGGGAAACAGCATCCGTGATCGAACTAGAACTTTCGGAAGAACAACTTGCACTTCAACAAACGGTCCGCGAATTTTGTGCGGGCGAGGTCGAACCGTATATCAAAGAATGGGACGAAAAGGCCCATTACGAGCCGAAAGTCTTTCAGACGATGAAAGAACTCGGCCTTATGGGCGTCTGCATTCCTGAGCAATACGGCGGTGCAGGCTTTGATTATGTCTCACTCGGCCTTGTATGCGAAGAGCTTGAAGCTTGCGACACATTCCTTCGCGTCGCGATGAGCGTACACGTCGGGCTTAACAGCCTGACCCTTTATTCCTGGGGCACCGAGGAGCAGAAACAGAAATATCTCGTTCCGCAGGCAAAAGGCGAGAAGCTTGCCACCTTCGGCCTGACGGAACCCAACGCGGGCAGCGACGTCATCGGGATGCGTTCGACCGCTTGCCGCGACGGCGACGATTGGATCCTGAACGGCGAAAAAATGTGGATCTCACTCGCAGATCTCGCGGATAACTTCCTTTTCTTCTGCTGGACGGATCCCGAAAAGCAAAAGGTGCGCGACCACAGCGGACTTTCGTGCTTCATCGTCGAACGCACGATGCCGGGCTTTTCGAGCGGCACGATCCACGGCAAACTCGGCATTCGTGCCGGTAACACGGGCTTCTTCTCGCTGCAGGACGTTCGCGTGCCGCAGGCGAATATGCTCGGCAAGGAAGGCGAGGGCTTCAAGATCGCGATGTTCGCCCTTGAGAACGGGCGATATACCGTTGCAAGCGGCGCAACGGGCGTTATTCGCGCATGCCGCGATGCGTCGATCGCCTATGCGAACACTCGCGAGGTTCAGGGCCAAACGATCGCTCATTTCCAACTCGTCAAGCAAAAGATCGCCAATATGGAAGCCGACTACGAAATGTCGCACCTCCTTTGGCTAAAATGCGGCTATCTGAAGAATGCCGGCAAGCCCTCAGGAAAGGCCGCCTCGATGGCGAAATGGCAGGCGACCACGCGCAGCGAGAAGGCGGCTTCGATGGCGATCGAAGTCCACGGCGCGAATGGATACACGAACGATTATCCCGTCGAGCGTTATCTGCGGAACTGCAAGGCCGCGGTGATCTATGAAGGAACCCGCGACATACATACGCTGATGCAGGCGGATTGGGCACTAGGGCTGAAGAAAGAAAAATCGGCCCGCGTAACGCTCCCGCCATACAAAGCCTCGTAGTTCAAAGTGCAGCAGAAAAGGGCGTTGCCGGCGGTTAAGTTTCGGTACTTTCCGGCAATGCCCTTTATTTGCGCGTTAAATTTTGCCTATTGGTTCGCTCCTACGCCGAGTCCGTGTGCTGCTGTTCCAACAACTCGACAGTACGTTCATCCTCCCGCCCGGCAAAGAACTTTTTGAGGACCTTTCTGAATATCCGTTCGTCAGCCTCATCAACATGATCGAACAAGGTCATACTTGACCTGAGCTTGAGATCATCCGGACTCCCGAAGATGGCGTTCGGATCCGAATTGTCCGACTTTAAGAGTTCACTGCATATCGACCTTAGCCTTACTCCAAGGATCGGGTGTTCTAAGTACGATCGTGCCTCATCTATGCTGTTTATCGCGAACCGTCTCGACATCTCGCTGTAGCCGAGCCCTCTGAATTGGGGAAAGATGAACCACATCCAATGAGAACGCTTGCGGTCCGATCTAATTTCAGCAAAAGCTTGCTCAAAAGTGCCCGCTTGGGCAGTCAGAAATCTGCTTAGATCATGTTGTTCGGGCATTGGCTTGTCGTAAGCGGCAGGACCGTGCCAGCCGGTGCCGCCTATTGATCGCTATTGTACATTAAAGAGCGGAAAGGCTGTTCATAATCATCGAGAAGCCCAATCCCATATCCCGTACTGTACCTTTTTCTCGACGGGATGCCCTGATTGCTTTAGACACAGTAATATCTGACCTCGGTGATGGCTCTCGTGAGAGATCAAGTATCCGAGAAAAGCAGCCGGATGAGGCTTAAATCCTTTGATCTTTCCTTTTTCAAAGCCGACCTGCAAAAGCATGGTTATCGCCTTGCCGCTTGCTTTCAATTCAGCCTCAAGCCGTTCTTTCGTAATATCTGCTTTCTCGATCTTATTTGATCCATTTAGGAGTTCAGGTGCGGCGGCCTTTAGCCACATCATTCTTACATTATGAATATGTGCGAAATGTTCGCCCACAGTTCGCCCCTTCGAGGCAGCGATATCTGAAAGAAATGCTTCTTGGATGTTGGCCAAGAGGAAAAGATCAATTCGGTTGTGGATCTCCCAAGTCTCTATGATCTGTATTCCGTTCATCGGTCCATTAGTACGAACTATTGTTCTTACGATGTGTTATCGGTCCGAGCGTGATCGAATGCCTGTACGCTTATCAAAAATCAGGAAACCTCAACCCTATACCGCTCTTGATACAACAATCGGCAAAAAATGGCGGCCTCAGACTTAGCCGCAACACACGTTTGATATCGCTACCGTTGCTCGATTCCTCGCCTAGCGGGTTTCACGATCAAATGTTGTGCGGGGCCTGAGGCCATATGCTGGCGGAAAGGGTGGGATTCGAACCCACGGAACCCGTTAAGGCTCACAGCATTTCCAATGCTGCCAATTCAACCACTCTTGCACCTTTCCGCAAAGGTCGGCGCGCCATGCGGCACGCCGGAGTTTCAAGTATCTATTTCTTCTTGCCGCCGGTTTCGACGATCTCTTGGACCACGACGCGTTCCTCGATCACGACATCGCCGGAAGGTTCACTGCCGAGCCACGGAAAGAAATATCCCGCAAGCAGCCCGCCAAGCAACGGCGCCAGCCAGAACAGCCACAGCTGTTTCAGGGCCCACGGGTCGGAATAGATCGCAAGTATCAGGGCGGGGCCTGTACTTCGCGCCGGGTTAACCGACGTGTTCGTTACCGGTATCATCACCAAATGGATTAGCGTAAGCGAAAGGCCTATCGCAAGTCCCGCAAAGCCCGACGGCGAGTTCCTATGCGTGGTCCCCAGTATCACGACGAGGAAAAAGAACGTCATCACAACTTCACCGGCAAAAGCGGCGATTATCTCGTACTTCTGCGGTGAATGTTCGCCAAAGCCGTTCGCCGCAAAGCCGCCGATGGCAAACCCCGGCTTATTGCTTGCAATCAGGAACAGAATGCCCGCCGATGCGATGGCGCCCAAAACCTGTGCTATCCAATACGGCAGAACGTCGCGGCCGGGGATGCGTTTAGCGGCCCACAGGCCCGCTGTTACGGCCGGATTAAAGTGTCCTCCCGATATATGTCCGAGGGCGTAAACTCCGGTGAGTACCGTCAATCCGAACGCAAGTGCAACACCGGCATAACCGATGCCGACATTTGGTATCGACGCTGCAAGTACCGCACTGCCGCAGCCTCCAAGAACAAGCCACAGCGTTCCTAGAAATTCGGCCGAAAGTCGTTTGCTGAGTGCCATGGTCATTCCTCCGATCTTGAAAGTGTTTGGTTAGCCGAACGTGCTATGAAAGCGTGGCGGAGAGGGTGGGATTCGAACCCACGGTACCCGCAAAGGTACAACAATTTTCGAGACTGCCCGATTCAACCACTCTCGCACCTCTCCGCGAATGGACAATTCTACCGATTTGGCCCCACAGAGGCAAGCGCATTATTCGCCTGCCGATGGTATTCTTCGTCGCTTGCGAAAGAAATCCTGCATCAGCGCACGGCATTCATCAGCAAGAACACCTTCGGTTATCTCCATACGATGGTTGAGTTTATCACCGTCACAGATGCCGAAATGAGTGCGCGCCGCGCCAAAGCGTTCGTCTGCGGCACCAAAAACCAAACGCGCCACTCGTGCGTTCACAAGCGCTCCGGCACACATTGCACACGGCTCAATGGTCGAATATACGGTCGTCCCGAGCAGTCTATAATTATTGATACAAAGGGCGGCAGCCCGCAGCGCAAGTATCTCAGCATGTGCGGTAGGGTCGGTTTGCATTATGGTACGATTCGATGCTGCGGAAAGCATATTGCCGTCGCCATCCACAATAACGGCGCCGACCGGCACCTCGCCTTGCGCTTCAGCCTCGCGGGCAAGACGGATCGCAAGCCGCATCCACCTCTCATCTGTATCGATCACCATAGCTGCAGCACGGGCTATCTTAGCATGCGAGCCGAAATTTCTTGCATCTGACGCCTCAAAGTGTTAAACCAATGCTGGTAAAGGCTTTTGCCCCCCGAACGTGCCGCCGGCACGCCGCAATATGAACGACGAAGTTCGCATAAGGCCACAACTTGTCGAAGAGGACGTTCACATAACGAATGTGCCGGCAGGTTTTCGCACCCTCGCCGATGAGGTCAATAAGCGAGCCCAAAAGCAGAAGGTTACGCCGCAGGCCATCGCTCAGAGGCTTGCACCGGCTGAGTTCAATACGGCGATCGTCCATTTTTATCGCGGAGAGGTCCAACGCTCAAATGTTTGGCGCAACCGTCTTGATGCGACGACCAATTGGGCAGTGATCACAGCCGGTGCGACCCTTTCGTTCGTCTTTAGTTCGCCCGACAATCCGCACTTTGCCATACCGATAAATACTCTGCTCGTCTCGATCTTCCTTTTTATGGAGGCCAGACGTTATCGCTATTACGAGGTATGGGCAAATCGTGTGCGCGTGCTTGAGACCGGATATTTTGCCCCGATGCTTTCGCAGCAGACAGCGGCGCCCGACAAGGAATGGGCCGAACATATCTCCGCCGACCTGATCTCACCTCACTTTACGATCAGCCTTTGGGAGGCTCTCGGACGACGGCTGCGCTCGAATTATCTGTGGATATTCATCCTTCTGGGCCTGGCGTGGATGCTCAAGGTCTATATCCACCCGTCGCCTATACCTACAACGACCGATGCTGACCGAAAGCTCTTCTGGGATATAGTGTTTCGCCGCGCGGCCGTCGGGCCGGCTCCCGGCTGGCTGGTCGTGACGGTCGGTGTTCTCTTCAACGCCCTTGTCATATTCGTCGCTTTCAGCACGTCTAAACTTCGCGATGCGTCGAGCGAGATGCTCCCGCTTGAAAGCTTCGATTGGCATCCGCTCAAACAGGTGTCAGATTGGGCTGAGAGCAATCTGAAAAGAAGGAATACGATCCGCCGTTCAAAAAAGACACGGCAGCGTGTTCGCTCCGTACATCGAACGGATGATTAAGGCCGTGTGCCGCCGATAAGACCGCGGGACATTGAACAGCGATGAGGCTCCGGCAGCTATTGCCTGCCCGATGTAATTTGGCAGAAGCGCTAAAGACCGTTGAAATGAAAAATAAAATATTGATCGGCTTAGGCGTTGTGTTAGCCGTTTTCGCCATTTACAATTTCCGTTTGGATATAAACAGCAAAGGCCACTACTTCGTCAACGGAATTATTTGCGGAGTCGGGTTGAGCATGATCGCAGTTCAGCTTTTGAAGCTTAGAAAGTCGTAAGGCTAAGAGGCATGAGGCAATATCTATATGTCAGTTGACCTAACAATTCGCGGCGATGCTGCGCAAATGCAGTGCGGCGACGCACATTCACCCGCGGCGGCTACGGCGTCCGGTACCGCTACAGCAACATTCAAATGTCCGAAGTGCGGCGGCTCGCTGGTCGAAACTGACTTTCAAAATGTCAAGATCGATGTCTGCGACGGATGTTCGGGCGTGTGGTTCGACGCCGGCGAGTTCATTCATGTAACGAGTGACGAGGTCGATCCGGATTGGTTCGGCAGACTCTTCAGGTGATAGAGATGAGAGCAAAACGACTGATAATTGCTGCCGTTCTCTGCTTCGTGTGCATTGGTTCAGCGGCCGCGCAAGGAGGCTCGAAAGGCGACGGCGATTCGCGTACTGCGGCAGTCCGCGAGGAAAAGCTCACGAGCAAATTGATGGCGCGTGAAATGCCTTATCGTGCCGTTCTTCCTGTCGGTTACGAGAAGAATAAGAAAATGCGTTATGCGGTCGTCTATTTGCTCCACGGCCTGATGGGGCAATATTCGAATTGGACCGACAAAACCCGGATCAGCGCGTACGCCGCAAAACACAACTTCATCATCATTACTCCCGAGGGCGGTAGCGGCTGGTACAGTGACTCGGTTACCATGCCTGACGACAGGTACGAGAGTTATATCATCAGGGAACTCATTCCTGAGATCGATAAGAAATTCCGTACGGTTGCCGACCGCGAACATCGCGTGATCGGCGGGCTTTCGATGGGCGGCTACGGCGCTTTGAAGTTCGCGCTCAAATATCCCGACAAATTCGTGCTCGCCGGCAGTTTCAGCGGTGCACTCGGTGCACCGTCATTCACTACCAAGAATGCCGGCACGATCGGGAAGACGGTCGATGAGGTTTTTGGCCCCGCAGACAGCGCCGCGCGGCGCGAGAATGATATTTTCCGGTCAATAAATGAGATGTCGCCCGAAAAGGTGAAAGATCTTCCGTTCCTTTATGTGGCGTGCGGTACACAGGACTTCCTGCTTCAAAGCAATCGCGACTTTATGAAGGCGATGTTCGACAAGAAGGCCCGGTACGAATACCGCGAGCGGCCGGGCGGCCATGATTGGGAGTTTTGGGATGATCAAGTACGCGAGTTCCTGATGGTCGCTGAGCGCAGCATCAAGAACTGAGCATTTCGGTACACGATCTAGTTAAAACAGCATCCGTATTTCAAGTTGAACGCTGCTTGGCTATAAACTTGGATAAGAGATGTTGAATTTTGCAATTGAAACTGCTCGTGATGCCGGCCGCCTGCTGCTGGAAAAATTCGGCCGAAAGATCCAAATTTCAAAGAAGGGCGATATAAACCTCGTTACCGAGGCTGATCTTGCCAGCGAGGCTTTGATCGTTGAGAGGATACGGTCGTACTATCCGAAACATTCGATCCTCGCCGAAGAGAGCGGCGAAGCCGCCGTTTCAGGAGGCGACGAAACATGGAAATGGATAATCGACCCGCTCGACGGCACGACGAACTTTGCACACGGATATCCGTGTTTCTGCGTTACGATCGCGCTTGAACATAATGGCGAGGTTGTCATCGGTGTTACGTTCGACCCTACACGCGATGAGCTTTTTGCGGCGGAGCGAGGTAAAGGCGCATCGCTCAACGGAAAGCCGATCAGGGTCTCGGACACGGAACGCCTGAAGGATGCATTGATCGTTACCGGCTTTCCCTATGACATAAAGCACCGTACCGACTTTGCACGGCATCTGACCGAGATGCTGCTCGCGTCGCGCGGAGTTCGGCGCGACGGGAGTGCCGCGATCGATATGGCCTATGTTGCTTGCGGACGCTTTGACGGCTTCTGGGAAGAGGGCTTGAATCCGTGGGATGTTGCCGCCGGCGTCCTGCTTATTGAAGAGGCCGGCGGGCAGATCAGCTATTACAACGGTTCGCGCTTCAGCATTTACAAGCCGCCGATCGCCGCATCGAACGGCCTGCTTCACTCGCAGATGCTTGAACTGCTTCAATAGCCTACGGAATGAACGCCGCAGGTATGGCGGCCGGATCGCCGGGGCCGAAAGCGGTCGAGCTGAATCCTGCGGTCGAGCCGAGGATGTACCACATCTTCGTCGAAGGCCGGAAGACCGCGATGTCCGAGCGTCCGTCGCCGTCGTAATCGCCAACCACGGGTACGTCACCCGGAACTCCCCATGACGATCCGTAGTAAACCCACCCGTTCGTCAGAAGTATGTAAAAATCAGGCTGAGCGGGATCGGCAGTTCCGCGAAAGACCGCGACATCTGAGCGCCCGTCACCATCGTAGTCAGCGATGACGGGCTTGTCGGTGGCGATCCCGAAAGGAAACGCGAGGTATGAACTCGTTGAACTCTGCCAGAAATGCCACGTACCGTCGCTGGGGCGGTAAACAGCAAGGTCGCCGAAGCCGTCGCCGTCAATATCCGCAATTTGCGGAATATCGCCATTCATACCGAACTGTTGGGCGTAGAACTGAGACCCTAGACTGCGCAGTTCGTACCATATTCCGCTCGAAGGCCGAAAGACCGCAAGATCGGCACGCCCGTCGCCGTCGAAATCGTTCGGTATGGGAACGTCCCCTGTGCTCCCGAATTGAGTAGCCGAAACCGTCGATGAAAAGCTGCTCAATATCCACCAAGTGCCGTCGCGAAAGACGGCAATGTCGGTCTTATTATCGCCGTCATAGTCGGCAGGTACGATCTTATCCGTTGTTAACCCGAATGTTTGGCCGCCCTGCGAACTGCCGCTGAAAAGGATGTCCCAATTGGCCGAAGCCGTGTCGAATGTTGAGATGTCGGTCTTGCCGTCGCCGTCAAAGTCGAACGGTGCGTGAGCAACGCGTGTGATCGCAGCATCGTTGCCGTCGCCCCCATGATAAGTGATGCGAAAAGCCGTGTTGAGAGGGCCTGCGAACACCGCTCCTTCCGGCATATTGAGGAATGTGCCGCTGATCGGGTCGGTTCCGTCATTTTTCAAAATAACCAAAGTATCACCGATCGCCGGCCGGAAGTTCGCCCAAGGTATGGGTACTAGGACGGCGTTGTTCAATGCGACCGACCCCGTTACGTTCAACTGGTCGTGGCCGTTCGCACCGGGCGACGTGCCGCCGATCTTACAGGCGTAACCGCCGTTCGCGGTGAAAGTAAGACCGCCCGAGATGTTCAGAACGCCGGTCGGCGAGGTTAATGTGCCTGCACTTATGGCTCCCTGAGTAACCGTTGTCGCACCGACAGTTCCGGTGCCGCCAAAGCCGCTCAATGCAACGCTGCTCGGTACCGTTTGGCTGTTCACGTTCACGGTGCTGTTCGGTATGTTCGCGTCCACCACAAAAACGCCGTCGTTGACGGTTATAGGCCCGCTAAATCCCGCCGATGCGATGATCGCTCCGGCTCCGACACCGTTCTTCGTTATGGCGCCCGAACCCGAAAGCAGGCCGATCCCTACAAGACCGGCACCGTCGATCGTCAGCGCATTGCTGCCTGCGGAAAGAACAGCGATCGTTGCCGTGCCTCCGCCATCGGCAAGGAATGTCTGCGGCGCGCTGAGCGTGATAGCGATATTGAATGCCTGCGTACCGCCGTTGACGGTTATGCCGTTCGAGAGCCGTATAAGATTGCCGCTGAATGTATATGCTCCGCCTTCGACCGTTATTGAACGGTAAAGCGTCAAGAGCATTGTGTTGTTATTATTCGCCTGTTGAGGTGCATTTGCCGGGAAAACAAGGTCGTCGCTCGCCGCCGGAGCTCCGGAAGGGCTCCAGTTCGCCGCGGTCGCCCAATTCGCATCTGCGCCTGCCCCTGTCCATGTTTTTACGGCGCCGAACGCACTACAGCTAAAGAAAAGAATGATCGCCAATGAAAGTATCCGCATATCTCAACCTCGACGATAAGGAATATAGCATGAAATTACCCGAGTTCGGTCGGTTCATCGCAATAAGTATTGAACACCTTTCTGCTTTTGCAGCCTGATGCGGTGTGCTAACCTATCTCTTATTTTATGGCGTGGTTTCGAAGGGATAAGCCGAAGATCGAAAGCTCGACGGATGACGGAGAACAAACTGTCAAAACCGAAGGCATTTTTGTAAAATGCCTCGAGTGCGACACGGCACTTTACAAGCGTGACCTGTCAGGATCATCTGAAGTGTGCACGAATTGCGGCTATCATTTTCGTTATCCTGCAGAGTCGCGTTTGAAGGATCTCTTCGACGACGCGAGGTTTGAGAAGCTCGATGAGGACGTAACATCGGGCGACCCTCTTGGATTCGTTGATTCGAAGCCTTATTACGAGCGTATCGATTCGGCGCGTGCATCCTCGGGCCTGCCCGAGGCGATCATCTGCGGCAAAGGGTTGGTGGGCGGCCATCTTGTTTACGCCGGAGCGATGGATATGTCGTTCATTGGCGGATCGATGGGATCAGCGGTCGGCGAGAAGATAACAAGGCTGATCGAATATGCCATCGAAACGCGCGGTGCGGTCGTGATCTTTTCCGCATCGGGCGGCGCCCGCATGCAGGAAGGCACACTGAGCCTTATGCAGATGGGCAAGATATCAGCAGCTCTCGCACGGCTGCATCAGGAGCGTTTGCCGTTCATCTCAGTGCTGACCGATCCGACTACGGGCGGCGTTACGGCTAGTTTTGCAATGCTCGGCGACGTCATCCTCGCCGAACCAAAGGCACTGATAGGATTTGCCGGCCCGCGAGTTATCGAACAGACGATCCGGCAAAAATTGCCGAAGGGATTTCAACGGAGCGAATTTTTGCTCGAACACGGCATGGTCGATATGGTCGTGGATCGGCGCGAGATGAAGGCAACGATCGTTCGCGTGCTCGATTTTATGATGAATCCTGCGGTCAAAGGAGCGAATTAAGCCGCGATGCTTCAACAAATACTGACTGAGATATACGAACGCGACCTCGGCAAACTCAAGACTGAGATCGAGTCGTTCCCCGATGATCAAAGTCTGTGGGAGCGCCCCGGGAACGTGCCGAACTCAGCGGGAAATCTGTGTTTGCACTTATGCGGCAATTTGCAGCATTTTTTCGGTGCCGTGCTGGATCATTCGGGATATGTGCGCGACCGTGAAAGTGAATTTTCACGAACCGGTGTCCCGCGTCGAGAGTTGCTTGATGAGATCGACGCCGCGCGCAGATCAGTTACGGCCGCACTTTCCAAGTTGACCGACGAGGATCTGGCAGCGGATTACCCGATCGAGGTATTTGGTACGCCGATGACGACAGGCTGGTTCGCTACCCATCTCGCGACACACCTAAGTTGGCACCTCGGGCAGATATATTATCTGCGGCGGCTCAAATGAATTTCGCCGAGTCGCAGCAGTACCTGCTTTCGCTGGGTAACGAGGTCGCGGCAATGAAACTCGGCCTCGATAACATCACGAAACTCCTCAAGGCGCTTGGCGGGCCGCAAAACAGCTATCTCAAAGTACAGGTCGCAGGCACGAACGGCAAAGGTTCCGTTTGTGCGTTCCTCGATTCGATCTGCCGTGAAGCAGGTATAAGAACGGGCCTTTATACGTCGCCGCATCTTATCTCGATGACCGAACGCATCAAGATCAATGGTGCGGAGATCGGCGAGGCCGAATTCGCACGCATTGCCGGCCGTGTCCGCAAAACTGCGGAAGAGATGCTGCAAACGGGCGATGTAAGCTATATTCCGACCTTCTTTGAACAAATGACCGCGATCGGCCTTGTCGCGTTTGCCGAAGCCGGCGTCGAGGCAGCGATCCTCGAAACGGGCCTTGGCGGGCGTTTCGATGCGACGACCGCGGCGCGAGCAGAACTTGCCGCGATCACACGGGTCGACCTCGATCATCAAGGCTATTTAGGAGACACGCTTGAAAAGATCGCCGCCGAAAAAGGTGCGATCATCCGTCCTGATTCTTTGGCCGTGATCGGCGCTCAACATGCCTCCGTCAAAGCGGTGTTGGACGAGCAATGCCGCCGAGTCGGTGTTATTCCGCAAACGGACTGTCGGGCATCTGTTGGGGCATCTGAGCCTAAACTTAAGAGCCGGTCCGCTGAGTTCACGACGGCTAATGCCGTTTATAAAATAAACGAACTCGGCTTGGCGGGGAAACATCAAGCCGAGAACGCTTGCATAGCCGTAATGGCCGCTGAGCGGCTCCGATACGATCTCGGACTGCCGATCGATGACGATACGGTCGTGCGTGGATTGGAGAGAGCACGCCATCCGGGCCGCCTCGAATATCAAGGCCGTTTTCTCTTTGACGGTGCTCATAACGCAGGCGGCGCAGAAGCCTTGCGCACATTT
>WBZO01000275.1_pt1 | contig 121574 bp, 96 predicted proteins | sample 5204261 | NCBI WGS metagenome assembly WBZO01 (sample SAMN12412400, study PRJNA552823) | activated sludge metagenome | isolation source: activated sludge from anammox sidestream of wastewater treatment plant... | place: USA: North Carolina | collected 2017-09 | reverse complement strand
AGCTCCAGCACCGACGCGGAGGGATCCCGGCGCGCTTCCGCCAGGAGCTCCAGCGTGTCGGGTCCCAGATAGGCGGCGTTCGATTCCGGCGCCGCCTTCGCGTGTTTCAGCCGGCTGACGAAGTAGAGCCCGCCTTCGATCGGCACCAGGCCGACCCGCTCGCACGCGATGTCGCTATCGATTTCGGCGACGACCGACGTCTCGCGAAGCGCGCCGATGTGTTCGCCAAACAGATCGGCGGCCGCCTGGGCGGCGATCGGTCGTCCGAGAAACAGGAGCGAAAGTGCGGCCCACACCGGATCGTCCGCCCACACGGGCCGTTCGATGTCGGCGAGCTCGCGCATCATCCGCCTGTACAGGAACGCGGGGGCACCGGCGGTCAAACGCGCGACGGCGTCGCCGTAGCCGATCGATCGAAGCCGCGACGCGATCGTTCGAAGGTCGGCGGCTTCGGCAGATACGAATCGGATCACGGCGTCACCTCCGCCGCCGCCGGCGATGTCGTCGGGATGCACATGGCGAGCGACCGACGAGGGACCGCGAGCGCCAGGTAGCGACCGTCTTCTTCGTAGACCAATCCGCAGTCGACGAGTGGAGCGAGCCATGCGCTCACGATCCCGCTGCCGCTCGAAGACGCCGCGAGAGCGCCCGGCGGCGGCGCGGCAACATGGACGACGTCGGTGTCGAGCGCCTCCGCCGCCTGGCGTGCGTGATGCAGGAGCGCGGGATCGGGTGCGTCGCGGTCGCCGAGCCACTCGTCGAGCAGGGCGGTGGAAGACGAACGGCGCGCGCGGAGCAGCCCATCGGCCAGCAGCGCGGCGCTGAGCGGGCGGTCGAGCCGCGTGTACAGGTCCGCCGCGCCACGGTCCAGGAGAAAGACGAGCGGCTTCCATCGCTGGTCGACGATCACCGCACCGGACGCGGAGGTCACGAGATCCAGGCGCGCGTGACCGTACCGTGCTTTCCAGGCGGCGACGGCGGCATCGAGCATCGTCTCGATGGCAGCCGTCGTGCGATCGTCGCGGCCGTCGCGGAAGTCGAAGTCGAAGTGGTACGCCAGATCGTCGAGCTCGGACTGCGGAAACGGGAAGACGGCGGCGTAGCCATCCATCGCGCGCACGTTGGCGAGCCCCTCGGCCTCCGCGCGCGTGTGGTACGGCGTGAAGCGTTGCAGCGTGAACCGCGCGATCTCCTTCGGCGGCTGGAGGTGCGGGATCAGCTGAATCGTCCGCACGTCACGCTCGTAGTCGTCGACCCGTTCGCCGGGCAGGCCGCACATGTGATACCAGCTGACCGTGAGGCCGAATTCCTCGGCCAGGCGCAGGCAGAGCAGGTTGTCGAATGCCGTGCTCCCTTTCTTCATCAGCTTGAGGATGCGGGTCGAGAAGGTTTCGATGCCCGGCAGGATCTCGTCGATCCCGGCGGTGTGAAGTTCGGCCACGTGCGCGCGGGTCAGGTTGGCCTTGACCTCGTAGCTGAGGCTCACGCGATCACGCCTGGCGCCGAGCGCCGGGAGGACGTTGCCAAAGTAGCGATGGTCGAGGATCGCGTCGGCAGCCAGCAGCATCGTCGGCTGGTAGCGCTGCTGAAGCCAGTCGATCTCGTCGAGGAGCCGATCGCGCGACTTGCTGCGGAACGGCATGCCGTCGCCGTTGATGCCGCAGAACTTGCAGTGGCTGACCTGCCCCCACCAGCATCCGCGGCTGCTCTCGAACGGCAGGCGCAGCCGCGCGACGTACTCGTCCGACAGCGAGCTGCGCGAGACCGCATCGACGAAGTCGTCGAAGTCGGGGTACGGCAGCCGATCGAGGTGTTCGATGCGCTGCGCCGGCGCCGCAACCAGACGACCGTCCGGCAGACGCTGCACCAGACCTGGAATCGACGGCGGAGGCGTGCCGGCGAGCACGTGCTGCACGAGCGCCGGCCACGAGTCGTCTGCTTCGCCCCGCAGCACGAAGTCGATCTCGGGGAACTGACGGGCGAGCACTTCGCCCATGGTGCCCTCGGTGTTGGGACCTCCGAGGACCGTCGTGATGTGAGGATGGCGCCGCTTCACCTCTCGCGCGAAGAGGACGGCCGGCGCGGTCATGCCGAGGAAGACGGTGCTCAGGCCGAGGATCCGGTATCGCGACCACTCCACCGAATCGACGCACCGCTGGACGAACGCCGGCCACCGCCGCGCGATCCGATCGATTGCCGTGCGCTCATCCGGTGAGGCGCGTTCGAGGAGCGCCGCAATCCCGCGCTCGCGACGATCGTCGCATCCGAAGATCGATCCCGCGGCGATCGCCTCGATCGCAAACGTCAGGTGATGTCGCGTCGTGAGCCTCGTGTACATCCGCGCGCGCGCAGCCGGCTCGCCGTCGAGGCAGGCGTCGACGAACTCGAGGTTGAAGTACCGGATGTCGCACGGCACGTCGATCCGGCTGAGGCGGGCTTTGAGCAGCGAGAGTCCGAGCGGTGGAACCTGAATCAGGCCCAGCGGCACGTAGGCCAGAAGAATTCTGTCGCGTGTCGACAACGACATCGGTGCGCTTCGAACCGCGCAGACTATAGCACGCGGATCACACGCGATCGGGCGAGCCACCTCGACGGTGTTGACATTTTTCTTGTTTTCATGTTGTGCGCTGATTCGAGGTCGTGTTATTACTGCGCGCACTCTCATGAGCGGCGTTGTCACCGGCGACGATCCATTTCTGCTCATCCATTACACCCAGCTCTGTAATGCGGCCTGCGCGCACTGCGTCGTCGGGAGCGGTCCCGATCGTCACGGCCGCATGCCGTTCGACGTCGCGCGTCGCTTGATCGAATCGGCGAATCGTGTCGCCCGCCTGCGCATGGTCGTGTTCAGCGGCGGCGAGAGCTTCATCTACCTGGACGATGTACTGCGCCTGTGCGGCATCGCGAGAGAACAGGGTCTGCAGACGCGCATCATCACCAACGGGTACTGGGCGCGCACGCCGGCCGACGCGGCGCGCATGCTCACGAAGCTCGTCGACGGATCGGTCGATCAGCTCGTCGTGTCGTTCAGCGAATTCCATCGGGCGTACGTGCCGGCTGTCCGCGTGCGCAACGTCTTCGAGGGAGCGCGCCTCGCCGAGCGCGTGCCGTTCATCGCGTACTCGGCGGTCGTGCCCCCGCAGTTCGATCGTGACGAGGACGCCGTCTGGCCGGCGGCCGTGCTGGCGCTGCTGAATCTCTACGGCTTTGCGGCGGACGAGTGCCATCCGCTGAGCCAGGCTGTCGAGGAGCTGCGCGCGATCGAGGACGCCGGCGAGCGGGCGCGGTTCAAGCGGGCGATGACACGCGAGCGCGCGATCGTCAACTGGGAGCCGCTGGTCTTCGGTGGCCGCGCAGCCAGCACGCTGACCGATCGCATCAGGCTGTTCCCCCTGACCTCGTTCGACGCCGGCTCGCCGTGCGCCGCCGCCGGCACGCAACTGACGGCGACGGTCGACGGTCGACTCTTTCCCTGCTGTTCCGCCTGGAGCAATCACCGCGATCACGCGATTGCCGACGCGAACGAGGATGCCGACGCGGCCTCTCATTTCGCGCGGCTGCAGAGCGATCCGCTCGTGACCTTCATTCACACGCGTGGGCCGGGCGCCCTCGTGGCGCGCCTGCGCGCGCGTGGCGTCGCTCTCCCGTCGGCGTACTCCGACATCTGTCACATGTGCGACACGCTGTTCGCGCGGTGCTCGCTCGATCAGCTGCGTGCCGCCGTCGAGTCAGACGAGGCGGCAGACCTGCTCGCCTGCGCCGCGACCGTAACGCACTAGCCGCTCTCCAGGCGGAGAGCGCCCGCGACGACCTGACCCTGGGGGCTGACCGACCAACCGAGTTCGTCAACGAGAGGAGCGACGTATGGATGAGAAGCAAGTCGCCGAGTTCAGAAAGAAGCTCGTCGAGGACGTGGTGTTCCGTCACAAGTTCGCCGACGATCCCGACGGCGCGCTGCGCTCGATCGGCATCGACGTTCCCGAAGGGGCGCAGATTCCGCCGATCGACAAGGCGGAGCTCGATTCCCGGATCGATCGCCTGAAGGCGTCGATGGGAGCGAACCTCAACGACCTCTATTCGGTCAAGGACTTCGCGCGGATCAGCCGCGATTCGAAGAAGCTTGGCCGATACGAGGAGATCACCAACATCGCCAAGAGGCTCGGCGGGCCGTTCAGCGGCGGCCAGGTCTACACGATTTCGGCATTCGGCACGCTGGACTGGTAGACCACGGTTCGGCTCGCCGCTCACGACGAAGGAGGACGACCGTGGTGGTACAGGGCCTGGGACTCTATTACACGATGCAGTGCCAGGCTGCCTGTGCCCACTGCGGCGTCTGGTCGAGCCCCGATCGCCGGGAACGCATGTCGCTCGATCAGGCCCGCGGCTACATCGAGCAGCTCGCCGAGCTCGGTTCGGCCAAGGTCGTGGTGTTCGTGGGCGGCGAGCCGCTGATTCATCTCGACGACATCTGCACGCTCATCGCTTTCACCCAGCAGGCCGGAATCGGGACGCAGGTCTCGACCAACGGATTCTGGGCGCACTCGGACGACAGCGCCCGGCGCACGCTCGACAAGCTGGCGGCCGCCGGCCTCGAGCATCTGGCGCTCTCCGCCGACGCCTATCACGCCGAGTTCATCCCCCCGGCGAGCGTCGGGCGCGCGCTGCGCATCGCCCGAGACTACGGAATGATTCGTAAGCTCCAGGTCATTCGCAGCCAGGTCAACGAGGAGTCCGACGAGCTGTTCCGTTCCACCGGCATCGAGCCCTCGGAGGTCATCGATCACTCGGTCTTCAAGCTCAATCGCCACAACCCCGAGTTCGATCCGCGGCGCTACATCGTCATGAACCGCCATTGGGTCGCGCCGTTCGGGCGGGGCGCGTTCCTCCAGGGGCACACGCTGCTGCAGGATCTCGACGCGCTCGAAGATCTGCCCTGTTTCATGGCGCGCCGCTTCCCGATCGTCTATCCCAACGGGGACTTCTATACCTGTTGCTGTACGGCGGGGTTCTACAAGGAGTACGCCGTCGGCAACCTCGAACGGCAGACGCTGGCGGATCTCGATCGACGGATGCACGACAACGTCGTCTTCGAAGCCATCAGCCTCGTCGGTCCTGTCGCCCTCGCCAAGGCGGTTCGACAGAGCGGCCGCCCGGCGTCGATGTATGCCAACCCGTGCCATGCCTGCCGCGAGACGCTCGCGCGGACCGACCGCTCGACGCTCGACGCGCAGTCCCGCAAGCTGCTGTTCTGGCACTCGCTGCTGCGCGATCCCGACGCCGACGCGGCAGTCGAAGCGCTCATCTAGCGAGCGTCGCACGGACGGATCATGGCTCCTGGCCGAGTGCTCCTCGTGTACCCGCCGTTCGGCGCCCTCTCGTTTCCAAGCATCGGCCTCAGCCTGCTGAAGAGCACGCTGCACCGCGCCGGGATCGCGTGCGACATCCGGTACTTGAACTACGACTTCCTCGATCGCCTTCCCGGACCGTTTCTGGATCGGCTCGGCGGCTTCGACGCGATCTCCAGACGCAACGAGCTCAGCGTCGGCGACTGGGCGTTCAACGGCTGCGTCTTCGCGCCGGACGTCGCCGCCCGTCTCGACGAGCGGTTCGCGAGGTTCGTGCGCGCGCAGGGGGAGTCGGCGGCATTCGTCGACCGCTGCTTCGCCATCAAGGCGGCTGCCGCCCCGTTCGTCGACTGGGCGATGGACGCGCTCCCGTGGCATCAATACGACGTCGTCGGGTTCCATTCGATCTTCAACCAGACGATGGCGTCGGTGGCGCTGGCGAAGGCGATCAAGCGGCGCTGGCCGCAGGTCGTGACGCTGTTCGGCGGGCCTGGCGCGAGCGATCAGATGGGGATCGAGATCGTTCGACAGTTCCCGCAGATCGACTACGCGGTGCATGGCGAAGCCGACGAGACGATCGTGCCGATTGTCCGCGGGCTCCTCGACGGCACGAGCATCGCGCGCATCGACGGCGTGATCGCCCGCACCGTCGAGCGCGGTCCGCTCGGCGAGCCGCTCGTCACGGCGAACCCGATCCGCCTCGTGCGCGACGTCGACAGCCTGCCGGTTCCGGACTTCGACGACTTCTTCGCCCGCTTCAACGGCCGCGGCTACGAGCCGGCAATCGACGTGTTCCTGCCGATCGAGAACTCGCGGGGCTGCTGGTGGGGAGCGAAACACCACTGCACCTTCTGCGGCCTGGATGCCGCCACCATGACGTTCCGCCGGAAGCAGGCCGATACCGTCTTCGCGGAGCTCGTGCATCAGTCGGCGCGGTACGGGATCCGGTCCTTCCGCTGCGTCGACAGCATCCTGGAGATGTCGTACTTCCGCGATCTCATCCCGCGCCTGCGCGATGCGAACCTCGGTCTCCGGCTGTTCTACGAGGTCAAGGCGAACCTCACGCGCGAGCAGGTGCACCTGCTCGCCAGCGCCGGCATCACGCTGCTGCAGCCCGGGCTCGAGCATCTGTCGACCGCGGTCCTCAAGTTGATGCGCAAGGGGACGACATCCCTGCAGAACGTCCAGTTCCTGAAGTGGGCGCGCGAGCGCAACGTCACCGTGTTCTGGTCGATCCTGTTCGGCTTTCCCGGGGAAACGCTCGACGACTACCGCGACATCGCCGCGATGATGCCGGCACTGCATCATCTGTTTCCCCCGAAGGGGCCCGTGAAGGCGCGCATCGATCGCTTTTCGCCGCTCTTCACCACGCCGTCCGCCCTCGGCCTGTCGATCGTGACGCCCGCGGCCGCTTACCACCACGTGTACCCCTTCGACGATGACGTCCTGGGCCGGCTCGCGTACTACTTCGAAGGGAGCGATCGGAAGCGCGATCCTGGTCTCACGCCGTACATCGAGTCCGACGTGGCCGCGAGGATGCGCGAGTGGAACGACCGGTTCTTCCGCGGACACGCGACGCTCGTGCAGCTCGCAGGCGCCAGACGGCTGCTCGTCTACGACACGCGGACATCTGAACGGTACCTGCTCGTCGACGGCCTGGTGCGAGCGGCGATTGCGGCCTGCGCCGCCGCGATCGGGAAGGGCCGGCTCGAGCAGCTCGTGTCGACACCGGAGGTGCTCGACGCCGAAGCGCTGCTCGGGTTGACGGAGGAGGACTTCGTCATCGACCGCGCGCTGGAGGAGGCTGGTCGCGCAGGCGTCGAGATCGTTCGGCCGCCCAGGCGGGCACAGGACAGCCTGGATGCCGCGCTCGAATGGCTGCTCGACGAGCGTCTCATGCTGGTCGAAGGGGACCGGTATCTTGCGTTGCCGTGTCAGCTGACAGCCGCGGACAGTGGGGAGGCAGGCGGAGCCTACGAAGAAGGGCTGCGGAATCTGGCCGCGACGCGCAGCGTGGTCCTCGAGGGCATCTGGTGAGCGGCGATCGTTCGCGATCGTACGAGATGTTCGAGCGCGCCAGGCAGCTCGTTCCCGGAGGCGCGCACATCCCGACGCGTCCGTGGGTCGCGGGGCATGCCTGTCCGCTCTTCATCGCACACGCGCGTGGCGGCCGCTGCCAGGACGTCGACGGGAACGAGCTCATCGACCTCATGATGGCGTTCGGTCCCATGATCCTCGGCTACGCCGACCCGGTCGTCGATGGTGCGGTCAAGTCGCAGATCGACAAGGGGACGCTGTTCACGCTGAACAACACGCTGCAGAATCGGCTCGCGGAGGCGCTGGCCGATCGGGTTCCGTCTGCCGAGCAGGTGATCTTCGTCCAGAGCGGATCCGACGCCACCACGGCCGCCGTGAGGATTGCGCGGCGGTTCACCGGCCGCCGGCGCATCGCACGCTGCGGGTACCACGGCTGGCAGGACTGGTGTCTGCCCGAGCGTGACTACGTGCCCGACGGGCTGCGGGATCAGGTCCTGACGTTCGCGGCGCACGTTCCCGCGTCGCTCGCGCTCCTCCTCGATGCCTATCCCGGCGAGGTCGCCGCCGTCATCGTCGCGCCAGAGACCGTTCCGCCGCCGTCGCGCGACATCTTCGTCGAGCTGATCGATCTGGCGCATCGACACGGCGCGCTGTTCATTCTCGACGAGATCAAGACCGGCCTGCGGACTCCGACGACAACGTTTCAGCAGCACGTGGGGATTCGTCCCGACCTGACGACGCTCGGCAAGGCGCTGGCGAACGGCTATCCGATCGCCGCGGTGGTGGGACCTCGGGACGTCATGGCCTGCGCGGAAGACATCTACCTGGCGGGAACGTTCCACGGCTCGACGATCGGGATGGCTGCCGCGCTCGCTACGCTCGGCGAGCTGGAGCAGCGCAAGACCGCCGAACAGGTCTGGACGTTCGGCACGCGTCTGATCGACGGCCTTTCGGAGCTGGCGCGCGCGCATCGCCTCCCGGCGTGCGGCCGTGCCGAGCCGCTGCCGTCGATGCCGATGTTCGCCTTCACCGACGGCGACGCGCTGATCAACGAGCGTCTTCGCGAGCGGTTCTTCTCCCACATGCTCGATCGCGGCGTCCTGGTTCATCCGACGCACATGTGGTTTCCGTGCGGCTGCCATACCGACGCGGATCTTGCGCAGGTGCTGGCGACTGCCGACGAGGCGATGGCGGAAACGCGTCCGGTCTACGAGCGGTTGAAGGCCAATCCGCTGGCACCGGTAGACGCGTCAGCCAACGCGATCCGCACGGCGTCGTCTGGCGTCGCGAGATCGCCGGCGTCCCACCGGCGCGCGCTCCTCGTCGGGTGCGGCGCGCGAGCCGTCATGCACGCGCTTGCGTACGCCGAGATCCGGGACGCGTCGATCGCGGCCGTGTGCGATCGGGATGAGACACGCGCCAGGCAGTTCGCGGAGCGGTTCGCCATCCCGAGCGTCGGCACCGATTTGGCCGAACTGCTCGAGCGACAGCGCCCGGACATCGTGCACATCATCACGCCGCCGACTGCCAGGCTGCCGCTGCTGGAGCTCGCCGTCGCCGCAGGTGTCCCGGCCGTCATCGTCGAGAAGCCGCTGGCGAACGACGTGCTCGATCGAGCGCGGCTCCTGCGGCTGTGCGAAGGCGGCACGCGCGTGATCGCCAACCTCCAGTTGCGGTTCCACGCGTCGGCGGAACGCCTGATCGACTCGGTCCGGCGTGGCGACATCGGCGCCGTGCGCTCGGTGCAGGCGTCGGCACGCCTGCCCGTGGCGCATCAAGGGGCGCATCTGCTCGATCTCGCGAAGGCATGCTGTGGGGGCCTCGGCGCGATCGAAGCGTTCGGGTGCGCCTACGACGTGAGGCTCGACGTGGACCACCCCGGGCCGTCGAGCCTCACCGGTGTCCTGCATCTCCGGAACGGCGCGTGTCTCTCGCTCTCGTGCGGCGGCCATGCGCCTCGCGTCATGGACGATGCCCGGGACTACCGGCACAAGCAGGTCGTCGTGCAGGGAACGACCGGCTACGTGCGGTGGACGATGCACCGGTGGGAACAGTACACGCACCGCGGCTACGAGAGCGGCGCGATCAACTACGGGCTCGAGGATCTGCGCGCCCAGGCGCGCGTGATTCAGACGGCGCTCGATTGGATCGATGACGGCGTGGTCGCGCCGACCAGTGCGGTCGAAGCGCTTCAGGACTTCGAGGCCGTTCTCGGCGTGTATGCCAGCAGCCTCGTGAACCATGCCGTCGCGCTGCCGCTCGACAGCGGCGCCGACCTCCTGCCTCAGCTCGCGGCGTCCGCGGTCCTGTCGAACGCGATGGCGCTCGCGGCCATCGCCCCCGATCCGGCGCGGCAGGCGTAGAGAATATTGTCCGGCTGAAGATTCGCGGCTACACACAACTGAAAGCGCCATAGCCGCCGACGGAGCGAGAACGGGCATCGTGCGCGGGTATGGCGTACGGGAGCGCAGTTTGCTACGCTCGCCGGTCGCATGCCGTCGTCGGTCGCCGATCGAGCTCTGCCAGCCAGCACTTCCATCTACCGTTCCTCACCCGGACCGCTCCGGTCCAGACACGATCGCAATCTCCAGCACACGACGCAACTCGCGGAGGATCTCTCATGGCGTTGAACTGGAACGTTCTCAGCGGCGGCGTAGCCGTCCTCGTGCTCGGCCTGCAGTTCACCGTGGCCGAGCGGCCCGTCATCGCGCGAAGCCCGGCTGCTACTGCGGCGCCGGCACGGGCCACGTTGCAGCCGGGTGCAGCGGGGCAACAGATATCCCAGCCTTCCGCGGAGTACGTCGGGGAGGAGACATGCCAGGGGTGTCATGACACCCAGGCATATCGCGGCGCGCATGCGCTGAAGTTCAACGAGCGCACGCCGGCTGCGACGCACGGCTGCGAGAGCTGCCACGGACCGGGCAAGGCCCATGCGGAAAGCGGCGACCCGACGCTGATCCGCCGGTTGAACGCGAAGAGCCCCGAAGAGGTCACCGCGGCGTGCACCAGCTGCCATAACCGTGCATCGCACGCGCTGTGGGAGGGCAGCCAGCACGATCAGCGCAACGTGAGCTGCGCGACCTGCCACAGCATCCACTCGCCGAAGGGGGAGCCGCAGCTGACGGCGCGCAACCAGACGGAGCTGTGCAGCACGTGCCATCGGCCGATCGCCAACCGGCAGCACCGGTTCAGTCACATGCCGGTGCGCGAGGGGAGCATGACCTGCTCCTCCTGCCACAACGTGCACGGCAGCACGAACGTGCGCCTGCTGCGCGCAGGGACGACGATTGACGAGAGCTGCACCAGCTGCCACGCCGACAAGCGTGGACCCTATCTGTGGGAGCACGCGCCGGTCAGCGAGAGCTGCATCACCTGTCACGATCCGCACGGTTCGAACAACGACCGCATGCTCGTGAGCAAGCAGCCGTTCCTCTGCCAGCGCTGCCACGTGACATCGCGCCATCCCCCGACCGTGTACGACGGCTATCAGCTGCTGTTCACTCAGAACGCCAACAAGGTGTACGGGCGATCGTGCACCGTCTGTCACCAGCAGGTGCACGGATCGAACGCCCCATCCGGCAAGGCGCTGCTGCGCTAGGAGAGGAGAACAGCCATGCAGAAGAGACTCATGACGCTGGCACTGCTCCTGTTTCTGACGGAGGGGGCCCACGCCCAGCCGCCGCAGGCGACATCGTCACAAGCCGCGGCCGCGCAGGCGGGCGCCGCCGCATCATCGCCGGCGACGAGCGGCACGGTCGACATTGGGGCCTTGGCGACGGCGACCGACGGGGACGAAGCGCGCTTCGAGCGCTATCGCGACACGCGTGATGGCGCCTCGACGGGGCTGACCCTGAGTCGCAGCGCCGCGTCGTATACGTTCGACGCCAGCGCGAGCCACATCGGCTATCGCGATCAGCGCTACGACGCGCTGTTCCGCGGGCCGCGCATCGACGCCGGCTTCAGCTTCACCGGCACGCCGCTGAACTTCAGCTATCTCACGCGCACGCCGTACACCAGGAACGGCTCGACGCTGCTGCTCGACGATGCGGCGCAGAGCGCGGTGCAGGGTCCGACGTTCGCGACCAACGACGGTACGGCGGTCGGCGTCCCGTGCGCGCCGGGCGCCCCGCCGGCCGCGTGCGGCACCGTGGCGCAGGCGAACCTCGCGAAGACGAACCGTTCCATCTACAACAGCCTTGCCGAGCAGTTCGATCTGCGGCACACGCGCAACACGGCGGCCTTCGCGGTCGACTTTCGCGCGACGAACGCCGTGAATGTCGATGGCACCTTCACCACGACCTCCCGCAAAGGCGAGCAGCCGTGGGGCGCCTCGTTCGCCTTCAACAACGCCGTCGAACTGCCGAAGCCGATCGACGAGCGCACCAACGACTTCAACCTGGGAACGTCGTGGGCCAACGATCGATCGATGCTCGGCGTGGCGTGGAACGGATCCTGGTACACGAATCAGTTCCAGAGCCTGGTGTGGGACAACCCGATCTTCCTGACCGATTACAACAACGGCCTGCTGCCGCCGGCCGGTCCTTACGATCCGAGCGGCTACAGCAACGGCAACGGTCCGGCGCAGGGACGCATGGCGCTGCCGCCGAGCAATCACATGAACGTGATCAGCGCGACCGGCATGCATCGCCTGTGGACGCGGACCACCGTGAACGGCACCGTGCAGCTCTCGTCGCAGAACCAGGACGAGGCGCTGATCCCCTGGACGATCAACCCGGTGATCAACTCGCCGGTGGTGCTCGCGGCGTTCCCGCACCTGCAGCAGCTGCCTCGGCAGACGGCGGAGGCGGAGGCGCGCGGATTGAACACGCTGATCGCCTTCAGCTCGCGCGCCTGGCGGCCGGCGAACATCAATATCCGCTACCGGTACAACAAGCGCGACGTGCGGACCCCGGTGTTCGACGCGACCGAGTACGTCCGTTTCGACGCCGTGCCGGAGGAGAACCCCGAAGGGTTCTCGCCGCAGTTCGACAACTCGCGCCACCTGTTCGACGCCACCGTCTCGTTCACGCCGGGCGGCTTCGGAACGATCCGCGCCGGATACGGCCACGAGGGGATCGAACGTCACGGCCGCGGATTCGCGGACGTCGGCGAGCACATCGTCAGGCTGTCCTATGACGCGTACTCGAACCAGTTCGTGACGGTGCGCGCCAGCGTCGAGCATGGGCGGCGGCGCGGCGAGGGGTTCGTCGAGGCCGAGTCGGGCAACGACGAGCTCGAGGTCGAGACCGGCCCCGGCGGCACGCAGCCGACGCTGCGGTACTACGACGAAGCCGATCGCGATCGCACGCGCGGGTCGGTCGTCGTCTCGGTGATGCCGATGGAGACGCTCGACGCGTTCGTGCAGTTCACGGGCGGCAAGGAGAAGTACCGCGCGGACGACAGCGTGCCGGTCAGCCGGCCCGGGGAGCTGTTCGGGCTCCAGAAGCAGTCGACGGCCGGATGGGTCGCCGGGCTGAACGTGCACCTCGGCGACGCGATCACGATGGGCGCGAGCTACGGGCGCGACACCTTCGGATCGGAGCAGCGATCGCGCAACGCGAACCCGCCGCCAGACCCGTCGTGGACCGATCCGACGCGCGACTGGACGCTCGACAACGACGACCACATCAACAACGCGAACGCGTACGTCGATGTGCTTCGTGCGATTCGCAACACCGACATCCGGCTCTCGTACGACTACGACGACTCGGACAACAGCTTCGCGTTCGGCGGGCCGCGCATCGCGGCGCTCGCGGCGGCGGGTCAGTTCATCCCGCTGCCGAACGTGACGAACACGTGGCACCGCCTCATGGCCGACGTGCGGTACTTCTTCACGCCGAAGGTCGGCGTCGGCGTCGGGTACTACTACGAGAAGCTGGACATCGCCGACTGGAACACGATCGACACCGACGGTCCGGTCGGCTTCGCACCGGCGACCGGCGAGCCGCGCATCGACTGGCTCAGCGGACTGATGACCGGCTACGGCAACCGTCCGTACTCAGGTCAGACGGCGACGGTGCGTCTGCTGTACCAGTTCTGATCGCGCGAGCGGGTGTAGTGCCCGCCTTCGGGCGGGCCGCTCTCCGTCTCCTCGCGTCTTCGCGATCGCGCGTGCGGGATGCGATCCAGACGCCCGTAGCGACACGGCCGGCCTTTTCGGTGGACAATGTTCCGGCCCCCTCCACTTCATGCGCGAGTACCTCGAACAACTCCTCGTCGTTCTGGCCATCGGCTCAGGCGTCGCGATCCTGGCGAAACGCGTCAACGTCCCGTACAACGTGGCGCTCGTCGTCGTTGGCCTGTTGCTCGTGCTGATGGACGTGCTGCCGCGCACGACGATGGACCCGAACGTCGTGCTGCTGCTCTTCCTGCCGATCCTTGTGTTTCAGGGAGCGCTGTCGGCCGACGACGTCAGCATGAAGCGGGCGGCGCGGCCGATCCTGGCGCTCGCGGTGCCGGGCGTGGCCATTTCGCTCCTGGCCACGGCGACGCTGGCGGCCTGGGAAATCGATCTGCCGTTCGCCGTCGCGCTCCTGCTCGGGGCGGTGCTCGCCATCACCGACACCGTCAGCGTGCTGCTCGCCTTCCGCAGCGTCCACGTGCCGCACCGGCTGGCGGCGATCATGGAAGGCGAGAGCCTGTTCAACGACGGCACCGCGCTCGTCCTGGTCAGCGTCTGCGCGACGGTCGTCATGCAGGGCTACGCCGAACCGCCGGTGATCGCGCGCATGCTGCTCGTCGCGATCCTGGCCGGCCTGCTGCTGGGCGCCGTCGGGGGAACCGTTGGCGCGTTCGTACTGCGGCATGCGCCGGAAGACCTCACGGCGATCCTGGCGTCGCTCGTCGCCGTCTTCGCGACATCGCTCCTGACCGAGCATCTCCACGGCTCCGCGGTCATCGCCGTCGTCGTGGCCGGCGTGCTGGTCGGACACGAGATGCGTGTGCGGCTCGAGCCGTCCCGCGTCCTGGCGCTGCAGGGCTTCTGGGAGGTCGCCGCCTTCGTCATCAACGTGTGGCTCTTCCTGCTCGTCGGCATCCAGCTCCGGGGCGACATGCTCGTGCGCGAGGCGTGGCCGATTGTCCTCGCCGTCGTCGCGCTGCACGCGGGCCGTGCCGTCGCGGTGTACGTGTGCTTCGGCGCGCTTCATCTGTCGGGGCAGGGCGTGCCGTGGCGATGGCAGCACGTGATGGTGTTCGGCAACGTGAAGGGGGCGCTGTCGATGGCCGCCGTCCTGGCGCTGCCGCAGGGCATTCCTTATCGGGACCGGCTCATCGCGATCGTCTTCGGCGTGACGCTGGTGACGCTCCTCACGCAGGCACTGCCGTTCCGGTGGTTCCTGTCGTGGCTCGGCGTGGCGGGGCAGACCGAGTCACGCGAAGTCGACCAGAGCCGCGCCGTGTTGATCGGCGCGCGCCGCGCGCAGCTCGAACTGGACCAGCTGCTCGCGTCGGGCCTGATCTCCCGCCAGGAGCACGCCGAGCGAAGGGCCGCGTTCCAGCGCGACATCATCGCGGCCGAGCGCACGCTGCGGACCGCCGACGTGCAGGCGCCGCGAGACATCGTGCAGCCGGTGGTGCTGACCGCGCAGAAGGCGGCCATTCTCGATGCCGCCCGGCGGGGCCTCATCACGGAACGGACCGCGGGCGAGCACGTAGCCGCGCTCGACCGGAAGCTCCTGGAGATCGGTGCGGGCGAGGGTTCATCGGAGCACGGAGCATGAAGATCCTGATTGTGGGAGCCGGCCGCGCCGGCCTCGAGGTCGCCATCCAGCTGTCGCGCATCGGTCACGCCGTCACCATCGTCGACACCGACGCGAGCGTCACACGCCGCGCGTCGGAGCAGTTCGGCCTCGTGGCGATCGTCGGCGATGCGACCACGGCTGAAGTGCTCGACGATGCGGCGATCGGGCAGATGGACATCGTCGTGGCGATGCTGCGGCGCGACGCCGACAACCTGGCGGTATCGCTGCTCGCCCGGGCCGCCGGCGTCGAGCGCGTGATGGTGCGGATGCGGGACAACGCGTATCGCCCGGTGTATGCGAACGCCGGCATCGACCGCGTGCTGTCGGAAACCGATCTCATCACCGGCGCGGTGACGACCGCCATCGAACACGATGCCATCCGCCACGCGATGCTGATCGGCGATGGGGCCGCGATTGCGTTCGAGCTGACGATTCCGGCTGGCAGCGTCGGGGCGGGCTGTACCGTGATGGAGCTCGTGGCGCGCCCGGACTTTCCGAAGTCGGGCGTCTTCGCCGCGCTCTATCGGGAGGGCGGCGGCGTCGAGGCGCCGCGCGGATCGTCGGTCGTCGACGCCGGCACCACCGTGCTGCTGGTCGCGCAGCGGGAAGACGTCAGCTACGCCATCACGGCGCTGACGGCACCCGCCACGCGAGGATCCGTCACGCGCGCGATTGGACCAACCGGAGGTGCGTGACGCCGGATGCACGGACCGGCAGGCGCGCCACCGGGACGGCAATCGCGTTCAGGAGCTGATCGGCCCACCAGTAGCAGTCGGCGGAAGCGACGGCGACGCGCAGCGCGCGCATCCGCCGCCGCTGCTCGCCGGCCGACATCGCCAGCGCTGTCGCGAGCTGGCGCGCGGTGTGTTCGATCGAGCGCGGCTCGACCGGGAGCGCCGACCGCAGCTGCCGGCTCGCGCCGGCATGCTCGCTCAAGAGCAGCACCCCCTGCTCGTCGTCGCGTGACGCGACGAACTCCTTCGCCACGAGGTTCATGCCGTCCGCCAGGCTGTTGACGAAGCAGACGTCGGCGGCGCGATACAGCCGGTAGACGGCCGCGGCGTCGAGGTGCCGATCGATCAGCGTGATCGGCGTCCAGGTGTCGGTGCCGAAGCGCTCGTTGACGCGCGCGCACGCCTCCTCGACCGCGGCGCGCACCTCGCGATAGGCGGCGAGCGAGACGCGGCTCGGTTCGGCGACCTGGACGAAGCAGAATCGTCCGCGCAGATCGGGGCTCATGTCGAGGAGCCGTTCGATCGCGCGGAACTTCTCGGGAATCCCCTTGGAGTAGTCCAGCCGATCGACGCCGACGCCGAGCTGCACGCCCGGGCTCATCCGGTGCTCCCGCAGGATCTCCGCGCGGCACTGCGCGCGCGACGGGACGCCGAGCAGCGCGCAGGCATCCACCTGCACGCCGACCGGATAGGCACGCACCGCGGTCGATCGGCCGTTGCAGTGGACGATGCCGTCGGCGAAGTCGACGTCGCATTCGATCGTGCGCGCCGCCGAGGCGAGGAAGCGCTCGCAGTCATCCTCGGTCTGGAGCCCGATGACGTCGCTCCCGAGGAGCCCGCGCATCAGATCCTCGCTCCACGCGCAACGCTCGAACGCCTTCGGCTCGGGCCACGGGATGTGCCAGAACGACACGATCGGGCTTGCCGGCAGCGCCTGCCGGATCATGCGCGGCGCCAGCGCGAAGTGGTAATCCTGCACGAGCACGTACGGCGAGCGGCCGCCCGCTTCGTCGACGACGGCCGCGGCGAAGTGCCGGTTCGCGCTGCGATAGCTGCGGAAGTCGGCGTCGCGGAATACCGGCTGCACCCCGGTGTCGTGACACAGCGGCCAGAGGCCCTCGTTGGCGAAGCCGCCGTAGAAGCCGGCGTACTCGTCAGCCGGAACCGGCACGTAGCGGATGTCGTACTGCCGCGCTCCCTGCGCCACGGCCAGGCGGCCCGACGCGTCTGCCGCACGCAGGTCCGCCGCTTCGCCGTGCGCCACCCACGTGCCCGACAGCGCCTCGACGAGCGGTTCGATGGCGGTCACCAGCCCGCTCGCCGACTTGACGCGTCTGAGACTGCCGTCGCCGTGCCGCTGGTGTGCGAACGGCGCACGGTTGGCGAGGACGATCAGGGAAGGGCGGGACGCATGGGCCTGGGATTTGCGCGAGGTCATGTCGTCAGTTAACCGCGGAACGGGAGCGGGAACCATCGGCTGGATGGGGGAGGCGCGCGCCTTCCGCGGTGGACGCCGACGCCCGGTGGCGGCTCACGCGGCGGCGCCGGGGCTCCTGTCTTCGCCGGATGCCTTCAGCCCCGTCCATGACGTACGCTGAAGAAGGAGGTCGACAAAGGTTGAGGCGGCTCAAGACCTGGATCGTCGCGGCGCTCGGTCTCGGCAGCCTCGTCGCGCTGATTGCCCTGTCGATGCAGGCATCGTCGCGGCGGGCCCAGGACATCTACGTGCAGCTCGACGAGCTGAACACACACCACCGCAACGTGGAGGTGAAGCTTCGCGCGCTGCGGTCGGACGTCAACCTGTCGGGCATCTTCGTTCGCGACTACCTGCTCGACGTCGCCCGCGAGCGCGATCCCGAGTACCGCGAGCAGCTGGCCACGTTCCGCAGCACCAACATGGCGACGCTCGCCGAGCTGGAGAAGCTCGTCGATCGAGACGACGAGATCGCCAGCCTGCAGGCGAAGCTCGAGGAGTACTGGGAAGCGCTCGATCCGCTCTTCGACTGGACGCCGGCGGAGAAGATCGTCCGGAGCGCCGGCTTCCTGCGCCGCGACGTCGTGCCGCGCCGGGACGCCGTGCTCCGCATCGCGCAGCAGATCGAGGAGCTGAACAACACGAACCTCGCCGAGCAGCGGGCGGAGGTCGCCCAGCGGCACCAGGCGCTGCGCAGCGATCTCGACCGGCTGCGGTGGCAGACCGTGCTGCTCGGCATCGCGGTCGCGCTGGTCGTCGTGCTCCGCCTGCGCTTCCTGGAGCGCCGCTCGGACGAAGCGGAAGAGGAGATGCGGCTCCTGTCGCAGCAGGTGGTCAATGCGCAGGAAGAAGAGCGCAAGCACCTGTCGCGCGAGCTGCACGATCACGTCGCGCAGGTACTGACCGGGCTGCGGATGGAACTGGGGAGGCTGGAGCGGGTCAGCGGTTCGGCCGCGCAGCTCTCGGCGTCGGTCGCCGGCTGCAAGCAGCTGGTCGACGAGCTGTTCGCGACGGTCCGCGGCCTTGCGCTCGGCCTGCGTCCGAGCATGCTCGACGACTTCGGCCTGCAGGCGGCGCTCGAATGGCACGTGCGCGACTTCATGCGCCGCTCCGCGCTCGACGTCGAGCTCACGGTGGACGGCGACATCGACGCGCTGCCCGACAAGTACCGCACCTGCGTCTATCGTGTGATTCAGGAGGCGCTGACCAACTGCGTCCGGCACTCGCGGGCGTCGAAGGTCGAGGTCGCGCTGTCCACCGACGCCGACTACCTGCACGTCCGCGTCGCCGACAACGGCATCGGGATGCCCGCCGGCGTTCGGCGCAGCGGTCTGGGCATCCGGGGGATCGAGGAACGGGTGAAGGAGCTGGGCGGAACCGTGACGATCATGGGCAAGGGAGGCACGACCATCGCCGCGCATCTGCCGCTGCCGGCCGCCATGCTGGAGGAGGACGCTCTTGCGCGCGCTGCTGGCTGACGATCACAGCATCGTCCGGCGGGGGTTGCGCGGGCTGCTGGAGAGCGCCGGCGTGACGGTCGTGGCCGAGGCCGGAGACGGGCTCGAGGCGATGCGCCTGTGCGAAGAGCACCGGCCGGACCTGATCATCCTGGACATCTCGATGCCGAAGTTGAGCGGCATCGAAGTGGCCGCGCGGGCGCAGAAGATGGATCGGCCGCCGGGCGTCATTATCCTCAGCGTGCACGGCGACGAGTCGTACATCATGCGCGCGCTGGCGGCCGGGGCGCGCGCCTATCTCCTGAAGAGCGCCACCGACGAGGATCTGATTCCCGCCGTGCGCGCCGTCGGGGCAGGGAAGCCGTTCTTCAGCCCCGCGGTTGCCGAGGTGCTCGTCGAGGACTACGTGCGGCGCCTGCAGCAGCGGGGGCTGACCGACTCGTACCACCTCCTGACCGATCGGGAGAAGGAGGTGCTGCAGCTGCTCGCCGAGGGGCGGTCCAACAAGGAGGTGGCGACGCTGCTCGACCTGGGGCTGTCCACCGTCGAGACCCACCGCTCCAACCTCATGCAGAAGCTCAACCTGCACAATACGGCCGAAATCGTGCTCTACGCCGTGCGCAAAGGTCTGATTACTTGAAATCTCCGGTATCGACCGGATAGATCCGGCCCCCGGCGGCAGGTTCTACTGTATCCATGATGCGCACCGCCATTGCCGCACCCTCCCAAGTGACACTCGGCACATCCCCCCTGGCGGTGCCCGCACCAGTTGCGGCACAACGACCAGAAACCCTGGTCGTTGTGCAGCGCGACTGGAACGGCTGGCGCAAGGCGATGACGCCGCTCTCGATGCTCGAAGACATCCACTGGCATCAGCCGAAAGGTGCGCCGCGGCCGCTGATCCACGCGTTCGTGCAGTGCGACGCGTTCGTCTCGGGCAACCTGCCTCACGAGTGCCATGAGGCCGCCGGTCCCCACCGGCTGCTGGTCTGTGTGCTCAAGTCGCACACCGCGCCCACCGTCTTCGCCGGTCTCGTCGATCGCGCCAATCGCGCGAAATCGATGTCCTGATCCGGCGTCCGCTTTCAGGACGGGCGCAGCTGCGCCTCGAGCACGATGTAGAATGAAACCCCTTCTTCGTGCCGAGCGACCGTCTCTCACGCGCCAGCCGCAAGCTCGCGGTTCTCGTCCCCGCCTTCAATGAAGCCCGCACGATCGGCGAGGTGCTGAGACGCATCGCCGCGGTCCCCTTTCCCATCGACTTCGAGATCATCGTCGTCGACGACGGGTCGAAGGACCGGACGTTCGAGGAAGCGACCGCCGTGGCCGCGGAGCTGCCACGGGTACGCGTCTTCCAGATGGAGCGCAACGGCGGAAAGGGAGCGGCCATCCGGTACGCCGCGGCGCAGGCGACGGGCGATATCCTCGCGGTGCAGGATGCCGACCTCGAAGTGAACCCCTCCGAGCTTCCCGGTCTGCTCGAGCCGATCCTCGCCGGCCGGGCCCGCGTGGTGTACGGATCGCGCTTCGTCGGACGTCCCTTCCAGTGGACCGTCGGCCACGCGGCCAACCGCGGCCTGACGATGCTGACGAATCTGCTGTTCGGATCGCGTCTCACCGACATGGAGACGTCGCACAAGATGATGGAGTCGGACATCTTCCGACGCCTCGTCCTGACGGGCCGGCGCTTCGAGATCGAGCCCGAGATCACCGCGAAGCTGCTGCGCGCCGGCTACCAGATCGTCGAGGTCCCCATTGGATACGACCCTCGGACGCGTGAACAGGGGAAGAAGCTGCGATGGCGCGACGGCGTCGACGCCGTCCGGATGCTCCTGCGCTGCCGCCTGGCCGCACTGGGGGAGATCGTCTCGGGTCCCGCATCGAAATGAGAAGGGCCGGTCGACGTGACCGGCCCTTCCCGTCAATTCACTTCCTGGCGCAAGTCGCGGCTCGGCGGCCGCTCAGCGTCCGACCCGCTGCAGCGTGACGATGAACTCGCCCGAGTTGTCGGACACGTTCGTATCGTTGACCCCGAGCAGCAGGAGCCCCGACTCCGGCATGGCGATCGGCGAGCGGTTGGACCCGATCGGGAACGGCTGCGAGTTGCCGACGCGCGCGATCAGGCCGCCGACCGACATCCCGGCGACAGGGAGCCCGCTGGTCTGGACGGCAGGGTTTCCGTCCGGGCCCGAGGCATGCGATGCCTCCGGGCTGAAGTGCACCTGGCCGGTGGCCGAGAACGCGATGCGCTGCCCCTTGCGGACCATGACGCCCGCCGGCACCCAGGCCTGGTTGCCCGGAATTCGAATCCCGCCGGCAGGCACGGCGGTATCGGCCGTGCCGGTCGTGGCCTGCGCCTGCGCGTCCGCCTGCGCCGCGGCGCTCGCGACCTGCGGATAGATGCGACGCGCGGCGTCCGGGTTCAGGTAGACGCGGCTCACGTCGCGGATGGCGTACTGCTGCATCTGGCCCGCCTCGTTCTGCCACTGCAGCGTGTCGCCGTTGATCATGTTCACCAGCTTTCCGCGCTGCATGTTGCCGCCGCGCAGGACCAGCAGGTTGTCGCCGGACGTGGGAAGCTGCTGGAACTCGCCCACGCTCGGCTGTCCTCCTTCGAACTCGATCATCGCGACCTGATCCATCCGGAAGGTCTTGTCCGGCTCGCCCGGCTGACCGAGGTTCAGGAAGTTGTCGATGATGTTGCGGTTTCCAGACCCGTGAAAGACGATCTCTCCCGTCTGGCGGGATCCATCGGTCAAGACGAACGTTGCACGCTCGGCCGCCAGGGCGGCAGCCGTCATTGCGGCGGCCATCATGGCTGCGAGCATCGTGTGGCGGATCATCGGTCTCCTCCTGCAGTCTGTGATCATACCCGGCTGTTCCGGAGCAAGACCCAGGCCGAGCCGGATGGCGCGGGGACGGATCCGACGCGACACCGTCCCTGTTCAGGCCTGAAGCTGATCGTCCGACAGCGGAGCGCGCTCACGGATTTCCAGCAGGCGTGCCTGCACGAAACGGGCGGCGAGCATGGGCAGCTGGGCGTGACGGTCCGGCTTCCCGTCGAGCCGGCGGACGAAACCGCGATGCAGATCCGGCGGATCGGGGGTAGCGAGCAGTTCGTACAGGGCCTGCCGACGGACGAGATTGGAATCCATGGCGCGCAACTCCTCCGCATCCGGTCGAGCAAGCCCGCTGCCAGGAGCGGCCGGCCAGGATTCCACGCAGATTGCCACCCCCGTCAGGTCGTCCCGCAATCTCCGCATTACGGGGAGACGCGGTCGTACGGAAAAAGGACAACGCACCAGCTGGCGGACGCATTGCTATGATTGGTCCGGCCGTGACACCCTCACAACCTCATACGCCCCGAGAGACGCCGTGCCGCTGATCATCGGAATCCCGAAGGAAATCTATCCCGACGAGCGGCGCGTCGCCGCCACGCCGGCCACCGTCGAACGGTTTCGCAAGCTGGGCCTGGAGGTCCAGGTGGAAGCGGGCGCCGGAAACGCCGCCCGGTTCACCGACGCCGACTATCAGCAGAGCGGCGCGACGATCGTCCAGGATCCGGCAACCGTCTGGTCGACGTCCGACATCGTGCTGAAGGTCAGGCCGCCGATGGGGCTGCCCGGCAGCGACTACGAGGAATCGCTGCTCCTGAAGAAAGGCGCGCTCCTCGTCGGCTTCATCTGGCCGGCGCAGAACAAGGAGCTGCTCGACCGGCTCGCGTCGCGCGAGGCCACGGTGCTCGCGATGGACAGCGTGCCGCGCATCACGCGCGCGCAGAAGATGGACGCGCTGAGCGCGATGGCCAACATCGCCGGCTACCGCGCCGTCATCGAAGCGGCCGAGCACTTCGGGCGATTCATCCCGGGACAGATGACGGCGGCCGGCAAGGTCCCGCCGGCGAAGGTGTTCGTCATCGGCGCCGGCGTGGCGGGGTTGGCGGCGATTGCCGCGGCAAAGAGCCTCGGCGCGCAGGTCCGCGCCTTCGACACGCGCGCGGCGTCGCGCGAGCAGGTCGAGAGTCTCGGTGCGCAGTTCGTCGAGCTCGATTTCACCGAGAGCGGCGAAGGCGAAGGGGGCTACGCCAAGCAGATGAGCGACGCCTTCCTCCAGGCCGAGCAGACGCTGCTCGCGAAGCACGCGAAGGAATGCGACATCGTGATCACGACGGCGCTCATCCCGGGCAAGCCGGCGCCGCAGCTGATCACCTCGGGAGCGGTGGTCGCCATGCAGTCCGGTTCGGTGATCGTCGACCTCGCCGCCGAGCAGGGAGGCAACTGCGCGCTGACCGAACGCGGCCGCATCGTCGAGAAGTTCGGCGTGACGATCGTCGGCCTCACCGATCTTCCCAGCCGCATGGCGCGGCAGTCGAGCGAGCTCTACGCGACGACGGTGCTGAATCTGGTGCAGGAGTTCATCGAAGAGGGCCAGGTCCGCGTCGACATGGACGACGAGGTCGAGCGCGGCGCGCTCGTGCTCCACAAGGGCGAGCTCACCTGGCCGCCGCCGATCAAGCCGTCGCCGCGCGCAGGCGCACCGAACCCCGATCTCAAGTCCGCGATGCGGCCGCACGCGGCCCCCTCCTCATCGTCGGGAACGATGACGATGGTGATCGGCCTGGTGCTGGCGGCGCTGCTCGGCACCGCCGCGCTGCTGGCGCCGCCGGAGTTCCTCGGGCACCTCACGATATTCCTCCTGGCGTGCATCGTCGGATGGCACGTGATCTGGAACGTGACGCCGGCGCTGCACACGCCGCTCATGAGCGTGACCAACGCGATCAGCGGCATCATCCTCGTCGGCGGCATGCTGGTGATGGCCGGCGGCGGCCTCGGACCTGCCGCCATCCTCGGCGCGGTTGCCGTGCTCGTCGCCACGATCAACGTCGCCGGCGGCTTCCTCGTGACGCAGCGCATGCTGCGGATGTTCAGGAAGTAGTGCCATGCTCGTCATGACCTCTCCAGCCATCTCGCTCGCCTGGCTCGCCGCGAGCATCCTGTTCATCCTCAGCCTGCGCGGACTGTCGTCGCAGCAGACCGCTCGACAGGGCAACCTGTGGGGGCTGGTCGGGATGGTGATTGCCGTGTCGGCGACGCTGGCGACGCTCGTCATCGGCGGCGGCGCCGGCCGCGGCGTGTCGGACAGCGCGCTCGGGCTGCTTGCCGTCGTCATCGCGATCGGGTGCGCCGTCGGGGCGATGCTCGCCTCGCGCGTCGCGATGACGGCGATGCCGGAGCTGGTCGCGATCCTCCACAGCTTCGTCGGCCTCGCGGCTGTCCTCGTCGGCTTCGCCAACTACCTCGCCACGTCGAACGATGCTGCCGCGCCGCTGGCGGACCTCGCGCGCGAGGCGGCGCTGGCGACGTCGGGCCGCGGCGTGCACCTCGGGGAGATCTACGTCGGCGTGCTCGTCGGCGCGGTCACCTTCACCGGCTCGATCGTCGCGTTCCTGAAGCTGCGCGCGACGATCGGCAGCCGTCCGCTGCTGCTGCCGGCTCGCCATGCGCTGAACGGCGCCGTCGTGCTGTCGATGATCGTCCTCGCCGTGCTGTTCGTCCGTGCCGAGGGGACCGATGGTCTCGTGCCGCTCGGGATCATGACGGTGCTCGCCGGCGCGCTCGGCGTGCACCTGGTCATGGCGATCGGCGGAGGCGACATGCCGGTCGTCGTGTCGCTGCTCAACTCGTACTCCGGGTGGGCGGCGTCGGCAGCGGGCTTCATGCTGTCGAACGATCTGCTGATCATCACCGGCGCGCTGGTCGGATCGTCGGGCGCGATCCTCTCCTACATCATGTGTCAGGCGATGAACCGCTCGATCTGGAACGTCGTCTTCGGAGGATTCGGTGCCGAGGCGGGCGCGAAGGCGGCACCGGGTGCGGTGCCTGCCGGCAAGGTGCAGGACGCGACGGTCGAACAGGTCGCGGATCTGCTGCGCTCGGCGCGCTCGGTCATCGTCGTGCCGGGCTACGGGATGGCGGTCGCGCGCGCGCAGCACGCGGTCCGCGATCTCACCAACGAACTGGCCAAGCGCGGAACGAAGGTCCGCTACGCGATCCATCCGGTCGCCGGCCGGCTGCCGGGGCACATGAACGTCCTGCTCGCCGAAGCGGACGTCCCCTACGACATCGTCCTCGAGATGGACGAGATCAACGGCGACTTTCCCGACACCGACGTCGTCCTGGTCATCGGCGCGAACGACATCGTCAATCCGAGCGCGCAGACCGATCCCACGAGCCCGATCTACGGCATGCCGGTGCTCGAAGCGTGGAAGGCGGCGAAGGTGATCATGCTGAAGCGCAGCATGTCGGCCGGATACGCCGGCGTCGACAACCCGCTCTGCTACGAGGACAACACGCTGATGCTCTTCGGCGACGCGCAGGCGACCGTCACGAAGCTGCTGACGGCGCTGAGAGCGTAGAGAAAGGCCGGGAGGGTCTGGAAGGACGGGAAAGGCGGAGGGACGGGAAGGTCGGGGAGGTCGGGAAGGTCGGGAAAGTCGGGAAGGTCTGGAGGGAAGAGCAGGACCTTCCTGCCTTTCCCTCCTGACCCTCCAGCCCCTCCTGACCTTCCAGACCCTCCTGACCTTCCAGACCCTCCTGACCTTCCAGACCCTCCCGACCTTCCAGACCCTCCTGACCCTCCAGCCCCTCCTGACCTTCCAGACCCTCCCGACCTTCCTACTTCAGGTCGATCCTTGCGCCGACGACGAGGCGGAAGTCGTTTTCGCCTTCGCCCTCGTAGAAGATGCGGCGCCAGTCGGCCTGGCCGAACAGCCCCCACTTCGCGCCGACCGGCACGGTGACGCCCGCGCCCGGCTGCAGCATGAAGCTCGTCTCCGAAACGTCGACGTAGACGGCGAGGGAGTTGGCGTCGACATTCAGCTTGTCGTGGTGTACGCCGGCGAGAAGCTGCACGTACGGACGATAGCTCGCCGCGGGCGGGGTCCAGCGTACGCCTGCGCCGAAGCTGGTGGCCGTCAGGCTGCCGCTGACGTCGACGTCGTCGACATCCTCGCTGTCGCGCGACCAGCCGAGTTCGCCGACCCAGCGCAGGTGTCCGGTGAGCGTGCCGGACAGATCCAGGTTGATACCAAACGGATACGCCTGCTCGGGCGCGTGAAGCCACTGATAGCCGATGCCGAGATCGAGCGCCGGCGCGTCCTGCGCCGACGCGGGCGTCGCGATGGCGGTGAGTGCGAGCAGAGCAGAACCGAACACGAACGAGCGAACGAACTGTTTCACGAAAACGCCTCCGAATGCCGCGTCCGGATTCGAACGTCGCGCCACACCGCGGCCCTGCGCGCGACGGTACATCTCACGTAGTGACGGAGACGCGCGCGCGAAGGTTTCAACAGGGCTGAATGGGGCAGGAGATAGAAAAGGGCACGGAAGCGTGATGCTCCGTGCCCGTACTGCGGTTTCGATTCGATGCAGTGCCCGCCTTCAGGCGGGCCGCGATGACGTCCGGCTATGGCGCTCTTCAGTGTGTGTAGCCGCGGACCTTTCGGTCCGCGCAGGCCTCAGTTGCCCGATCGCGACGTCGACGATCCGGCACCGAGGTTCTCGTACCAGCGCACGACGCCGCTCGCGCCGGTGCAGACGAGGTCGGTCTTCCTGTCGCTGTTCATGTCGGCGGCGACGCAGCCGTTCATCGCCGCCTTGTCCTCGAGGCGCTGGTACTTCCATTCGCCGGTCGCGGCGTTGTCCGGCGCGTAGAAGACGTGCACGCCGCCAACAGGCGTGTTCGGGTTGCGCTGATTCGGCGACGAGTTGTCGTTCGCCACGATGTCGTCACGTCCATCACCGTTCAGATCGGCGACGGCGATCTCGTGTCCGCTCGCCACCTTGTCGAAGATCACGCGACGGTTCCACGTGTTCGCCGGCCCCTCGGTGTACACGACGACCTCGTTGCCGTGCCACGGCTCGATGGTCGCGAAGAACTTCCGGCCGTCCTGCTTGCCGACGCCGACGTCGCTCGCGCCGAGCCGCGGCGCCTTCTCCTCGTGCCCTTTCGTGAGCAGTTCCTTCTCCCACTTCATGTTCGCGCCGGTGCCGGTCGATCGATAGAGGCCGACCCCTTCGAACGAGGCGACCAGCAGCTGGTCGCGGCTGTTGCCGTCCCACTTGTAGGCGCGCACGCGGTGGATGATGCCGGGAATCGAGGTCGTGATCGTGTGGCGCGTGAAATCGGGCTGCGTGTAGAAGAACACCGACGCCTGATCCTGGTCGTAGGTCGGCGCGAGGCTTCCCTCGCCGATGAGCGGCGCGTTCACCAGTTCGAGCTTGCGGTCGCCGTCGAGATCGGCCCAGGCCAGGTGATGCGACGTCGGGAACTCGTCGATCTTGGTGGCCTTCCACGGCTGCGCCGGATCCCCCTGGCTGCGCGCGATCCAGACGAGCCCCTTGCTGTTGGCGGCCTGCATGGCGAACGAGTTCTCGTAGGCGACCTCGGGAACGCCGTCGCCGTCGATGTCGGCAATCGCCTGGTTCACGATCTGCGTCATCTCGGGGACGATGACGTGGCGCTGCCAGCCGGGGTTCTCGTACCAGCCGACCTCGGCGACTGAGAGCGAGTTCGGCATGACATCGAGCTTGCCGTCCTTGTTGAAATCGGCGACGGCCACGGCGTAGCCGCCGCGGAAACCGGTAGCGATGTCGTGCGGACGGAATTCGACAGGACCAGACGCGGGCGCGCCGGCCAGGGAGGCGGCGGCGAGCGAGACGGCACCGGCGAAACCGAGGAGAATCGGGTGAATTTTCATGGCAATCATCATTGCCATGTCGCCGTGGAAGTCAAGATGTTTCGCCCGGCGCTCGGGCGCTTACGACATGCTGACGCGCACGAATCGATCGCCGTCGGCGCGCGACATCAGGCCGGCGCGGGTGAGCTTCTCGAGTACCGTCCGGCACGTCGGCTCCGCGAGGCCGGTGAGCCGCGCGGCTTCATGAGCGGCGAGCTCGTCGCCGGTCTGCATCGCCAGCAGCAAACGCTGCAGGCGCTCGAACGCATCGTCCAACGGGTTGCTGTGTTCCATGCCCGACCTGCGTGGATGCCCGTGAAGGGAGCAACCCGCGTGCCGGACGGCTGCGCCGCGATAACTGCCTGTTTTCGGCCGTAAATCGTCGAATCTGTCGCGTGCGTCTGCAGTCCGTCACAGTTGTCGCAGCGATCGCGGACGCACGGTGAAGTTTCTACTGCCCGGCGCCGACCGTGCCGCCTGGACAGTGCTGCCGCACGACGGCAAGGAGCTCATCGAGATCGATCGGCTTGGTGAACGTGGCGACGGCGCCGAGTTGGCGCGACCACTCCTCCGCGTCGGCCGCGCCCGACATGATCGCGACCGGCACGCGCGCGACGATCGGGTCGGCGAGCTGCGCGCGGCGGAACTCGTGTCCGCCGAGCCTCGGCATCCGCAGGTCGAGCAGGACGAGACACGGCGCACCTGGCGTCTGATGCTGCACCGTCCGCAGCAGGTGCAGCGCCTCGAGTCCATCCTCTGCCGCGACCGCGTGAAACCCTTCGCGCCCGAGAAACGTCGTGAGCATCTCGCGCGTGTCGGGATCGTCTTCGACGATGAGCACGTGGCCGGATGCGCGCATGGATTCGAACCGCATCAAACGTTGTGCCGCCTGAGCTGACTCCGGCCCGTGCCGCGGCGTGTCGGCCGCGGATCCGGGTCTCATGCGAATGCGGACAGGATACGACGGCCGGGCCGCGGCGGCGAAGGAGTTCTGCACACACGCGAAATCGGACGCCGGATTGGCGACGCTGCTAGAATTCCGGAATGCCTTATCCAGAATTCTTCGTGGCGCCGATGCGCGCCGAACTGATCGATCTCGGTTTCGAGGAGCTGCGGACCCCGGCGGCGGTCGACGCCGCCGTCAAGGAGACGAAGGGGACGCTGCTGGTCGTCGTGAACTCGGTGTGCGGCTGCGCGGCGGGGAAGGCGCGTCCTGGTGTGGCGCTGGCGCTGCGCAGCGGTGCGCGGCCGGATCGCCTGGCGAGCGTCTTCGCCGGATTCGATGTCGACGCGACCGCCCGCGCGCGCGAGTACTTCACCGGCTATGGTCCCTCGTCGCCGTCGATCGCGCTGCTGCAGGACGGGAAGCTCGTCTACATGATGGAGCGGGCGCAGATCGAAGGCCGCGGTCCGCTGGAGATTGCAGGCGATCTGCAGGCGGCGTTCGCGAAGTACTGCGGTTCGGCGGTCGCGCACTGAAACAGCGGCGGGCCTATCCTCCCCTGGTGTGCATCTCCAGGTGGGGATTCTTCTTCAGCGTCGTCAGCGGAACGAAGGCACGGCGCTCGCCGAGCGCCAGACGGGTTTCAGCGCCGCGATCGTCCCGCGCCTCCCAGGCTGACGTGAGGATCGCCTTCAGTTCGTCGATCGTCGCCCCGCCGCGCAGCGCCGCGCGCAGGTCGGTCCCGCGTGTCGCGTACAGGCACAGGTACCACATGCCGTCGGCCGTGAGGCGGCTGCGATCGCACGAGCGGCAGAACGGTTCGGTCGTCGACGAGATGATGCCGAACACCGTGCCGTCCGGAAGGCGGTAGCGATCGGCCGGTGCCGACGTCTCCTCGACGATCGGCTCCACGGTGCCGTACGCGTCGGAGAATCTCCCGATCATTTCGCGCCGCGAAACGACCGCCGCCGGCGACCAGTGCGTCGCGCCGCCGACGTCCATGTACTCGATGAAGCGCACCTCGCCGTTCACCGTCTTGCCGTACTCGATCAGATCGACCAGCTCGTCGTCGTTGGTCCCGCGAATGACGACGGTGTCGATCTTCAGCCGTCCGAAGGCGCGGGCCGCCGCGTCGATGCCGCGCTTCACGCGCACGAGCTCGTCGGCGCGCGCGAGGGCAATGAAGCGATCCGGCCGCAGCGTGTCGAGCGACACGGTGACGCGACGCAGGCCGGCCGCTTTCAGGCCGTCAACCTGATCCGCCAGCAGGATGCCGTTGCTCGTCAGCGCGAGGTCGTTGAGCCCTTCCTTGCCGGCGAGCATCTCGACCAGCTTCGACAGGTCGCGGCGCAGCAGCGGTTCGCCTCCGGTCAGCCTGATGTGGTTGACGCCGAGGCTCATGAAGACGTCGACCAGCCGGCTGATCTCCTCGAAATGCAGCATGTCCTCGCGCGGCAGCCAGACGTACTCCTTCTCCGGCATGCAGTACTGGCAGCGGAGGTTGCACCGGTCGGTGACCGACAGCCGCAGGTTGCGCAGCGGACGCTGGAGCTGGTCGAGGATCATCTCTCTTGAATTGTACAGGCTGCGGACGGGCGCCGGGATTGCATTTCCGTACTGCGGAGGTCGGGATGCGATTCACCCAGCTTGCAGCGATCCTCGTCGTCACGGCGGTCGCGAGCGGATCGGGCCTGGCACAGGTGTACCGGCAGGAGACGGCGCCGCCGCGCGTCACCGCTGCCGGCGCTGCGTGGCAAGTCAACGGTGAACCGATCTTTCATGCGGGCAACGTCTACTACCCCGCCGGGCCGACGGTCTTCTTCGACGGCCGCGTGATGGTACGCACCGGGCAGTACAACGGTGTGCCGCTCTACGCCGACGTCACGCTCGAGCCCTACAGCATCGTCTACGTGCCGGTAGGGGGAGCAGTCATGCGGCCCTACGAACGGCGGCGGGAAGGGGAGCTGGCCGGGACCGTCGGGTCGCGCACGCCGAGCTTTCCGGTGCAGCGGGATGTCGAGCTCTCCGCGCGCGGGGAGAGCACCGGGTCGATCACGCCGGACATCAGCGGCCTGGACGTCGACTTCCGGCACGACCAGCGATACGTGCTCGTGCCCGTGTCGTCGCTCGGCCGGACCGAGCCGGTAGCTGTCACGCCACCGGAGCCGTTCGTGCCGAGCAGCGTGATGATGATCAGCCCCGAAGCGCAGTCAGACACTGCACCGGCGTATGGAAACACGCCAGGAACGATCGACCGGATCGTGACAGCGGATCGAACGGGCGTCTGGATCGATTTCGCGGGGGAATCGTGGTTCAGCGCTGGTCCTGCCGTGCCGCTCGACCTCTCCAGATTCGAATCGGCCGGGGACTATCGGGGCTTCCCGGTTTTCCGCGAGCGGGGGAGCGCTGACGCGCGCATCTTCGTGACGGTCGTTCGGGGCGGTCCCGTCGCGCCGTTCGAGCGCCGGTGACCGCCAGTTCGCGCTCCGCATGCGGCGCTGATACAATTTCAGGCTCGCATGCCGCAGATTCTCGTCACCAACGACGATGGCTATCGATCGCACGGGATCGTGGCGCTCGCCGAGGCGCTGTCGTCTCTGGGCGACGTGACGGTCGTCGCGCCGACGGAAGAGGCCAGCGCGATCGGCCACGCGCTCACGCTGCGCCGTCCGTTGCGGCTCGAACACATCGAGCGGAACGTGTACGGCGTGGACGGCACGCCGACCGACTGCGTCAACATCGCGATCGCGCAGCTCCTCGGTGGCCGCCTGCCGACGCTCGTCGTCTCGGGGATCAACAAAGGGTGGAACCTCGGCGACGACGTCACGTACTCGGGGACCGTTGCCGGCGCGCTGGAAGCGGCGCTGCTCGGGATTCCCGGGCTCGCCGTGTCGCTCGAGCGGACGCGGCACGAGTACGACTTCAGTCACGCCGCGCGCGCGGCCGCGGCGATCGCGGCGGCGATGCTGCGGCGTCCGCTTCCGCCGTGGACCTTCCTCAACGTCAACGTGCCTTCCGGACGCCCGCGCGGGTTCCGGACGACGGTGCAGGCGAAGCGGAACCACGTCACGGAGATCCTGGTGCGCGAGGATCCGAAGGGACGGCCGTACTTCTGGATCGACGAAGGGCAGAACGAGTGGGAGCCGCACGATCGATCCGACTACCAGGCGGTGCGGGACGGGTTCGTGTCGGTCACGCCGCTGCATCCCGACCTGACGGCGCACCATGCGCTGGGGGCGGTGGAAGAGCTATCGCTGGAGACCGAAGCTGAAGTAAGATAACGCTTCTGAGCGTGCGGCTGCCCGGGCCGCGAGGAACCGCTCAACACATCGCCTGTCGGGGCGTGGCTCAGCCTGGTAGAGCACTCGGTTCGGGACCGAGGGGTCGGAGGTTCGAATCCTCTCGCCCCGACCAAAATCGTCAACGAATTCGGCCCTCAATTGACCAGCCTGGTCTCTTGAGGGCCATTTTTTTGGTCAGGTTGTCGAGTCTGTACTGGTTGTGATTGGCGGGATAACGGTTGCTGGCGTCATTGCCGACGCATTCCGAGTAGACCCTGAGATCTTTCGGTTGGCAGGGTTCGGCTTGTCGATGGCGTACTTGTTCGTCAGGGCGGTCCACATGCCGATATCGTTGGCTTTTGTTTCCGTTCTGCCCGTAGTGTCGTTTGCATACTATTCGGGCGCTAGTTTACGGAATGGGCCGCCGCGTAACCTTTGGCTCGTGTTTGCCAGTATAGCCGTGGCTTCCGGTGCACACTACCTACATAGACGCTCGACCAAGCGTTCTGTTTAATCCTGGCCCGCTGCTTCGATCGCAGGGATCTGTCGTATCACAGGTGAGTGAGTAGATAGATAGAACCCAGGCAGCGGTTCTTGCACGCTGAATTCCTCATCGAACTGAATGCGAGGCAACGACGATGGCGGCGGCTCCTGTGCGGCCGATATGCCCAACGATCCATACGACCTCGATCGCTTCGTGCGAGCCCAGGAAGGCGACTACGACCGCGCGCTCTCGGAAATCGAGAGCGGTCGAAAACGGACGCACTGGATGTGGTACGTATTCCCGCAGATGAGAGGGCTCGGGAGCAGTTGGAACGCCATGCGCTACGGCATCAGCGGCAGCGGTGAAGCAGAGGCCTATCTGGCGCACCCGGTGCTCGGGCCGCGCCTCGTGCAGTGCGCCAGCGCACTGCTTCGCCACGAAGGGTCGACGGCTGCTGCGATATTCGGGCACCCGGACGATCTGAAGCTGCGATCGAGTGCCACGCTCTTCGCGAGCGTCTCGCCCGCCGGTTCGGTCTTTCACCGGATCATCGACACGTTCTTCCAGGCGCAGCCCGACGAGGCGACGCTGCGGTTGCTCGGATCGCGACACGCGGGATAGCGGCGAGCTGGTGGACTCTCAGCGTCGGCACCGAGCGCGACGAACACGCTCTCGACGCGGCGACGCCGCTCACCACCCGATCGCCAACCCGCCGGCCACTCCGGCGCCGCCGCGCGGAACGACGTATACCGTCGTCCGATGACGATGGAACGCGTCGATACCGGCACCGACGAGCGCGCCGAATGCCGCGTTGGCGGCGATAGCGGCAGGCAGCTGCGACGCGGACATCAGCCCCTGTCCGCAGATGTAGGCGCACCAGCCGCCGAGAGCGATTGCGCCGATAATCGCGCCGTTGGCGAGCGGATCTGACGGACGATCGATCCGTGCAATGTTCGGGACGTCGATGTCCCTCGTGCGATCGCCGAACTGCAACTGTAGACGGTCCGGATCCACCGACAGCAATCGGCCCGTGAGCTCCGCGCCTCCGCGTTGCACGACGATCACCGTCTTGCCTCTTTGCCCGGCGAGGGCGTCAGCGAGATCATCGGCCTGCGCCTGTGAGTGGGCCGCCCCGACGGTCAGCGCGACGACCGCCACGGCGCAGGTCGATATCGACATCGAGACACTCTTCATAGCGCTCACGCTACCGGACAACGACGGTCGCACCCTGAGCGGTCGGCTGAAAAACACTGAAACGATGGCGGCGTTCGATTCGCACCGATCCGCGGTGGCCATGCTGAGCGATGGGCTGCTGCAATGTCATCGCGCGCCAGTCCTCCATTCGTCGGCCGCACGACGCAGCGTCGGGTTATCGTCTGAGGCCGATCGCCATCAAGAAGTGGAGTTCAAGAGGCCGAGGATATCGTTCACGGCACGGGAGTCGAAGTAATGTTCGCGCTGAAGGAACTGAAGTGCCTGTCGAACCTCCTCTGGTTGCAGGAGGCGCCGTCGAGCGGCGGCAACCAGCAGAGCTCCCGTTCGCAAGGTGTGCAGGCCGCGCCCTATGGCGATCTGGCGAGCGCGACGTTCATCGATGAGAAGGACTGTCGACTCTGGTGTTTCAGCCGCGATCAGAATGGCCTCGGCCTCTCCGGCAGCGATGTCTCCCGACTTTTGAAGCTCGATCCGTGCACCCGTCGAGACAGCGCGCGTCGCAATCCAACTACAATTCTGGATTTCCGAGCCTCGGCGCGTCTCGCCGGGCCTTGCGACTTCGTTGAGGACTGCAGCCGGGATTACGATCTCGTCGAAGAGTTGCGAGAGCAGACCCAGGTGGCCGGTTTTGGACAGCGCGATGAGTGGGCCGGTATCGACAACCAACCTCATACCGGCTTGCGGTCGTTCGTCTGCCTGTCCATCCGGCGGAGCGTCGCTTCGTCGGTCTCCGCGCCTTGCGCGTCTCCTGGCGCATAATCGACGCCTCGCTCCTCGAGGAACTCGAGGAACTCAGCGTACGTGCGTCCCAACAGTTCGGCTGCGACTCCAGCGGAGCATACACCGCGACGAAAGAGCGCCAGCACGGTCTGCTCGCGCGCCTCGTTCTGGAGCGCTTGGCGGAGAGCGTCGCTGAGCGTGTCGGGGACGTTCAAGTCGACATGAAGGCGAGTCACGGTGTGCTGCTCCGGATAACGGATCTATCGGGCAGTGTAGCACCGGGTGCTGGTTGAGGCGAAGCAAACGTGCTCACGTGCGATTCGTGTGGTTCAGAATGCTCCTTGATAAGGGATGTCGGCACTATCAGAGGGAGAACCCTCACGTCAGTTATGGGCGCGTGACGGTAGCATTTCAATTACACAACGAATGGAGCCATGAGTATCACCATGTATTTGAATCCGATGACTACGACTGAGGTGTTGGATGAATATGTGCGACTGATTCCTGGAACAGTGTGGATTGTGACGCGATCTCGTCGCAACGACGAGGCTGTAGACTTACTCACAGTACGATTCAGGAACGGTGATGTTGTGATGCATTTGCAGCCGATCCAATTGTTTGAGTCATCTCGCCGTGCGGCGAGAATCGGAGTCCCGCATCGACAGCTTACCGATCACGGCTGATGATCATCCCGTTATCTTCAAATCGGACGATGACCGCGACCGGTTCTCAGGTCGCGTCGCCAACGCCGCGGAGCAACTTCGCCAGCGCCGTCGCCAGCGACGACGGCTCGATCGGCTTGGCGAGATGCGCCTGGAATCCGGCCTCGAGCGCCCGGGCCTGACTCTCATCCGCCACGTAGGCCGTCAACGCCGCCGCCGGGAGCCGGCGGGCGTCGACCGTCGCGCGGATTCGACGCATCAACACGTACCCGTCTTCATCGGGCATCGCGATGTCGCTCAGGAGGAGATCGGGACGATCTCTCGTCACCGCGTCGAACGCTTCGCGCGCCGAAGCGGCAGACGTCGGCTGCGCACCGTACTGCTGGAGGATGGCGGTCAGCGTCGAGCGAGCGTCCTCCTCGTCGTCGACGACGAGAACGCGAATGCCCGCGAGCAATTGCGAATCGGGCGCCGGTGGTCGAGCGGCGTGAAGCGTGCTCTGCTCGTGCGCGACGATCGGCAGCGTGATCGTGACCGTCGTGCCGAGCCCTTTGCCGGAACTGGCCACTTCAATCCGACCGTTGTGCAGCTCAATCAGATGTTTCACGATCGCCAGACCGAGACCGAGGCCGCCCTGCGTCCTCGTGGTTGAACGGTCCCCCTGCTGCAAGCGGTCGAAGACGAGCGGCAGCAGCTCCGGCGCGATGCCGATGCCCGTATCGCGGACGATGATGCGGACACGTTCATCGACGGCGTCCAACGTGAGCTCGATCCGACCGCGCTCGGGCGTGAACTTGAGCGCGTTGGTCAGCAGGTTCGAGATGACCTGCTGCAGCCGCGGCGGATCGCCGAGGACTACGACCGCCGGCGCGATCGTCGCGTCCAGGTGGATGTTCCTGGCGCGGGCTGCCGGTCGGGCCGCGTCGACGGCGAGGCCGGCGACAATCGCCAGGTCGATCCGCTGCAGCTCCACGTGCAGCTTGCCGGTGACGATCCGGGAAACGTCGAGCAGATCCTCGATCAACTTCGCCTGCAGTCGAACATTGCGTTCGAGGATTTCCAGTCCCCGCGACACACGCTCGGGCTCGAGCTGGTGGAATCGCAGCATGCGCGTCCAGCCGAGCATCACGTTGAGAGGCGATCGGAGCTCGTGGGAGAGCGTGGCCAGGAACTGATCTTTCGCGTGATTGGCCTGCTGCGCCTCCGCGCGAGCCGCCTCGGCGCGCACCAGTTTGATGCGGTCCTCCTCCGCGTGGAGCCGCTCGAAGTACGCGCGCAAGAGGCCGGCGAGCGACTCGATCAGGCTGCGCTCCTCAGCCAGGAAGGGACCTTCGTCCGCTGCCGGACGCTCTTCGAGATAGACGACCTCGATCAGGCCGGACCCTCCGTCCGGTGTCATGAACGTCGCATACTGCATCCACGGCGTCGTCCTGTAGTCGTCGGCGCGAACGTCCATGCCGGCGACGGCAATCCGGCCCGCGGCGATTTCAGGAAACTGCCAGGCGTCCGGCAGCGTCTCGACGATCTGTCGCAGCAGTGCGAGAGGCTCGCCGGGCTGGTGAAGTACTCGCGCCGTGGCGTGGAGCGCCGTCAGCTCTTTCACGCGCTCGCCGAGATCGTGGACGAGGCGCTGCTGCACCTGCTGCAGCCGGTATCGCTCGGTGACGTCCCGCACGATGCCGACGACCGAAGGGCTGCCGTCGACGTCCAGCGGGCTGATACGAATGTCGACCGGGAACTCGCTGCCGTCGGCCCGTCGGGCCATCGATTCCCCGTCGCTCGTGCGAACGCTCGCATGCTCGTCGCCGGCGGTACGTCGCGCGCCAGGAGCGGCCCTGAACCGGTGCGGCAGGATCGTCTCGACATCCGCGCCGAGCAACGCGTCCCGCCCGTATCCGAACATGCGTTCGGTTTCGTGATTGATCGTGACGATTCGACCGTTGCGATCGACGACGATGATGGCGTCCGGTGCGGCGTCGATCAGGTCGCGGAAGTTGCGCTCGCTTCGGCTGCGCCGGTCGATTTCCGCGAGCAGACTTCTATTCGCTTCGACGAGCTCAGCGGTCCGTTCCTGAACCCGCATCTCGAGCTGTGAACGCTCGGCGGCGAGGGCCGAGACGGCCCGGCGTCGCGAATCGTTCAGAGAGCTGATCAACACCGCGATGAGCACGAATGCCGATAATTGAACCGCTCGCGAGAGGTCGAAGCTCACCGAGTGGAGCGGTTCGAGCAGGAAGTAATCCGCTGCCAGCGTCCCAAGCACCGTCGCCAGGATCCCCGGACCGAGCCCGCTGATCCATGAGCTGAGCATCACGGCGCCGAGGAAGAACGAGTACATCGCCGCGGCGCCCCACGTGTCTCTTCCCAGGAGGCCAGCCCCGAGAGCCAGCGCGGTCAGGAGACAGGGGATCGCGTATCGAACAGCGACAGGGAAGACACCCGACCGCCGATCGACGAGGCGCCGCGCGGACGTGTCCAGCATTGCGTGAAGGTGCGGAAACCGAGGAAGTGCGGATTGTATCGAGGCGCTGGCGGCGCCGCAACACGACCCGGTGCACGAGCCGTTTCGTCACGGCCGGTGCACCGACGATCTGGTTTGACCGCTGCCTTCTCAGACGACGTGGAGGAATTCCGCCGACCAGCGAAGCGCCGACTGATGCGCCGACAACGCGGCTGACGACGCCTGGCACTCGCACTGGACGACCGACGGGTCGGACGCGACGTTGCCACGCTCCTGTGCGATGACGCAGTCGAGGATGCGCCGCCCCGGGCCGTCGTCGCCGAGCAGTGCCGCCCGCGCATCGGCCGACAGCGGCAGCTTCTCGACGAGCGCCGGCATCGGCTGGTCGAGGATGACGTCGAGCAGCGAGCACATGCCCAGCAGGAACCCTTCGGAGCCGTCGATGCCGCCCACTTCCGCGGCCAGCAGTTCGCAGGCGCGCGCGCGGACCGTCGCCATGGTCAACAACTCCGGGTGCGCCGTTTCCCCGAGCCCGGCCAGCAGCCACAACGAGGCCCAGCGCCGAACCGTGCCGACCCCCATCAACACGATGGCCTGACGGATCGACGTCACCGGCGTCACCTGTCCGTAGGTGGCCGAGTTGGCGGTACGCAGCAGCCGATAGCAGAGCGACGGATCGTGTTCGATGAGCCGCTGCAGCCGCGCGAGATCGAGATCGGGATCCTGCAGGGCTTCGATCAAGCGCATGTGGCCGACCTGACGAACGGCGATCGTCCTCGCGCTCTGGGTGGCCGGCCGGCCGAAGAAGAAGCCCTGGAAGTAGTCGAAGCCGGCCGCGAGCGCGATTGCAAACTGGTCGGCGGTTTCGACCTTCTCGGCGAGCAGGAGCAGACCGCCGTCGGGACGGAGCGCCCTGATGCGGGCCACGGCGTCGGGCTGCGTGACGTCGGGCTGATCCAGCTTGACGTAGGTGGCCAGCGACACGAGGCCCGCGTTCCGTTCGGTCAGCACGAAGTCGTCGAGCGCCAGCGCGTAGCCGGTCTTCCTCAGACGCTGGCAGGCGGTCACCACCTCGTCGTCGGCCTCGATGTCCTCGATCAGTTCAAGTACGACCTTCGACGGCGGCAGGATCTCCTCGAGGCCGGCCAGGTCCTCGAGCAGCAGGCTGCGCGTGACGTTGATGAACGCCAGCCGGCCGTAGGTCAACGTGTCGAGGCCGAACGAAACGACCGCGTCGGTCATCACCCGTGCGGACGCCTGCGCGGTGGAGGTCCTGGAACTGGTTGCGCGATCGGACGGACGGAACAGCAGTTCGTAGCCGACGACGCGGCGGGTGCGGTCGAGGATCGGTTGCCGGGCGATGAAGACCTGCTGCTCCACCTTCGTTCAATCGGCATCTGCGCGCCGAGCTTGAGAGGCGCAGCCGGCCGCCGGCAGCCGCCCCTCTCCCGATTGATATCGGGCTCACACCGGATCGGGATCGAACGGCGACTCTCTCCTCATTGCCAGTCCAGTACGACCTTGATTTCGTCCGATCCATGACGTTGAAAAGCTGTCTCGAAGTCGGTGTACGGATGCCGATGCGTGATGAGCCGTGCAGTCTGTCCCGGCCAGCGTCGCTCCGCCGTGGTGAGATCATCGACGGCGAGCCGGAAGTGATCGCGGGATGCATTCACGCTGCCCACGATCAGCTGGTTGTGAAGAACCAGCCGTCGCATCAACGCGCTGCCGTCGACCGTCAACGATCGATCGCCTGACGGGATACCGGTGACGACGTACACACCGTCGGCCGCCAGCATCTCGAACAGCTCGAACTGAAGGCTGGCGATCCCGGTCGCTTCGACGATCATGTCGAAGGGCTGGATCGGCTTCTTCGCGCGATCGAGCGGGAGCGTGCGGCCATCGAGGTAGTGGCCGCCGATGGCGGTCAGCCACGCGGGGCGTGCCGTCCCGGCGTCGACGATGTCGAGGCCGCAGACATCGGCTTCGCGCAGTCGCAACGCCAGAGCCGCCAGCAGTCCCACAGGGCCGAGACCCGCGACCAGACAACGTCGGCCGGCGAGCCGGTCGAGCGAGGTGGGGGAGTCCGGCAGGCGCGCGCGTTGAACGTCCACCGCCTCCGCGATCGCCTTCTGCGCGACCGAGAACGGCTCGGTGAGGACGCCGACCGGCTCCAGTTCGGGCGGCACTCGGACGACGAACGGCTCATGGTCGACGACGTATTCGGCCTGATACCCGTCAAGACCCCAGATCCCACGCTCGGCATAGCGTCCAGTGCGGCACATGTCTGAGCGGTGCAGCATGCAGGGACGGCACTCCCCGCAGCCGCGGCGCACCGTGAAGACGGCGTAATCGCCCGGCTTCACCTGAGTCACCGCCGAGCCAACCTCCACCACCTGACCAAACATCTCGTGGCCCATCACGAGATCGTCCTGGCCGGGTGCCGCCTTGGCCCGGCCGCCAGCCGCTTCCTCGCGGTCGGTCCCGCAGATCCCGACGCGCAACACTCGCGCCTTCACCTCGTCAGGAGCCGCGATCGCCGGTTCCGGTCGATCGACCAGACGGACCGTCGGCGTACCCGGAACCACCGCAATCGCCTTCATGCGTTATCCATGTGCATCACATCGCATACCACCTCCAGCTTCGAGCTCGAGGTGAAGCTGGCTGCCGGCAGGGCTGACGACGGAAGCGCAGGCTCCTTTTGCAGCACGGCGTTGCCTTGGGCGGTAATCGTTTTCCGTTTCAGGCCCTTGTACGGAAACCGGCGTCCAGGGAAGACGATTACCGCTCTCCGAGATCGTTCGCCGGAACCTTCGCGGCCAACCGAATCTTCGCGGCTGTATCGAACACGTCCCGCCTCGGGGATGGCGCTCCGTTTGCACCCCTGCCGTATCGCCTGATGTGCTCCTCGCTTGTGCTGCGCACGTCGCGAATGCCAAGAGTCACCGTTTCCGCTGAGCCTGCCGGAGCGCGGCCTCGCGCCACGAGCGGGTTGGACTGATGGCTGACGTCCTCTCGATGTCCGGCACGCGCCAGGAGCGGCTCGCGGCGCTCCTGGCCGCCGACGGCTGCGATCCGTCGCTGCAGCCGCTCGTGCCCGAGCCGTTCGACGAGACGACCGCGCCCTGCGCCTTCAGCCAGCGCGCCCTCTGGGCGGTCGAGCAGATGCGCGCAGCTGGACCGGGCAACCACATCCCGCTGCTGCTGCGTCTCCAGGGGCGCCTCGATCATCGCGCTCTCGAGATCGCGCTCGGGACGCTGGTCGAGCAGCACGAGATCCTTCGCACGACGATCGCGCCAATCGATGGCGTGCCGGTGCAGTCGATCTGGCCAGCCGATCTGGTCGAGCTCAGGACAAGCACCGTCAGCGCGACAGCCGAGGCGCGCGCTGCGTACGTGGACGCCGCCCGCGAAGTCATCGAGGCACCGTTCGACCTCGAGCTGCCGTTCCCCTGGCGGGCGGTCCTGCTCGAGCGATCGCCCGACGATCACTGTCTCGCGCTCGTCTTGCATCACGCGCTCTTCGACGGCACGTCAGTCGGCGTCTTCGCCGCACGGCTGGCCGAGGCCTACGATGCAGCGGCACACGGACGGCCCGCGCCGGCGCCGCCGTCCCTCCAGTTCGCGGAGTTCGCAGCCTGGCAGCACGTGCTGGCGCGCAGCGGCGCGTACGACGCGGACGTCCAGTTCTGGGTCGACGAACTGGCCGGCGCTCCCCGAACACTCCTGCTCGGCGGCGACCGTCAGCCATCGTCCCGTCCGACGCTGAACGGCGGCGTGGTCCGATGCGATGTCGACGACGACACGATGCGGCGTCTCGCCGATATCGCGCGCGGGTCGGAGGCGACGATGTTCGCCACCGGGCTGGCGGCGTGGGCGGCGTGGCTTGCCGACCGCACCGGCGAAGACAGCGTGGTCGTGGCGACGCCGATTGCCGGTCGAACGCGTCCGTTCCTCTCGGCGCTGATTGGCCCCGTCGTCAACACCGTCGGCCTGCACCTGCAGGTTGCCGGCGAGGCCTCGTACGGCGATCTCGTGCGACAGGTGCGCCGGAAGACGCTGGCCGCGATCGCACACCAGCACGCGCCGGTCGAGTGCGTTCTCGAGCGGCTGGGCGGTCCACGATCGGCGAGCGCGACGCTCGCGCCGGTCGCCTTCACGCGCCGGCAGCCATACCCGATGCCCTCTGGCGGACCGCTTCGCGTGAGCCGCATCCTCACGGACCCTCCGGGAGCGCAGACGGCGCTCGCGCTCGACTTCGACGGCCGGGGAGAACGGTGGTCGCTCGCGCTTCAGTACAGCAGCGACCGGTTCAGCGCCGGCGCGGCGCGCGAGGCGCTGGACGACTTCGCCTCCTTCCTGCACTCGATCGCACGTTCTCCGATCCGGCCGCATGCGCGCCGCCGTGTACGTCGACTGACAGCCGCGCAGGTTCGCGTGTGGGCCGATCAGCAGCGAAGCCCGGAGTCGCCGCTCTACAACGTCGCGAGCACGCTGGACATCCACGGCGAACTGGATCTGGCTGCGTTCGCCGCGGCGCACGACGCGCTCGTGCGCACGACCGACGCGCTTCGCCTGACGTTTCCGACGCGCAACGGGGAGCCTGTCCAGGTCCTGACCGATCGACCTGTGCGTCTCGAAACGGCGGACCTCTCGGGCGAGCCCGAAGAGCGGCAACGTGCCTGGCTCGCGGAGCGCGCGCGTGTGCCGCTCGCCCTGGACGAACCGCCGGTGCGCTCGTTTCTGGTACGCCGGGCAGCGGGCCGCTTCACGTGGCTCCTCCTGCAGCATCACCTGATCACCGACGGCTGGTCGGTCCGGCTGTTGTGCCGGCGGCTCGGGGATCTCTACGCCGTGCTGTCGCGCGGGGAAGCCGCAGATCTCGAGACGCCGCCGCAGTGGCTCGATCGTCTGCCGCGCGCAACCATCGCGCACGCGGAGTGGTGGACCGAGCGCTTCGCCGGTATCGAGCGGCCGGCGTTCTTCGGCGAGCGCACGGCGAAACGGTCGACGCGCGTCACGCGCACGCGTGTCGCCTTCGATGCCGATCTCGCCGGATCGTTTCGCGGGGCCGTGGGCGCACGAGGGCTCGTCGCGGGCGACGCGCGCGCGCTGGCGCTCGGCGCGGCGGCGCTCGCGGCGCTCCTGCATCGGTACACGGCCCAGCCTCGCGTTTCGATCGGCGTCACCATCCACAACCGGCGCGAGAGCGATCGCCAGACGGCGGGGCTCTTCATGGACGTCGTGCCGATCCTCATCGAGTGCACCGGGAGCGACGCGCTCTCGACGCTGATGGATCGCGCCGGCGCGTCGCTGCGGGCGAGCCTGCGGCACGGCTCGCCGCCGGTCTCGCTGCGGGAGCGCACCTGCGACGTGCTGCTGAACATGCAGACGACGACCCTCGACGACTTCGCCGGCCATCCCGCGTCCCTCGAATGGGTGTCCACCGGCCACGAACGCGAGAGCCTGTCGCTGCACCTGCACGACGGCGGCGCGCGCGGCGTCGGGGTCGACGTCGACACGCACGACGAGGTGTTCGATCCGGAACAGCGCGCGCGGATCGTCGCGCGCGTCGTCCGGGTGATCGAGCAGATCTGCCGCTGCCCCGACATCACGGTCGCCGCGCTCGACCTGATGGACGACGAGGAGCTCGCGGCGGTCACCAGCGCTTCGATCGGTCCCGTTCGACCCGAGGCGTGTTCGACAACGGCCGTCGAGCGGATCGTGCGCACCGCGGCCGCGCGATCCACGGCGGTGGCGATCGAGTCGGGCCGCGTGCGCTGGAGCTATGGCGATCTCGAGGACGCCGTTCTGACCCTTGCCGGAGGGCTCGTGACACACGGGGTCCGGCGGGGAGATGTCGTCGCCGTCGCGCTCGACCGCAGCCCCGACTTCGTCGCGAGCGCGCTCGCCGTGCTGGCGAGCGGCGCCGCATATCTGCCGCTCGATCCGGCGGCGCCGTACGCGCGGCGCGCGGAGGCGGTGAGGGCCGCGCGAGCCGTGGCGTCGATCGGTCCCGACCGGTTCCCGGGGTGCGACGCGTTGGCGGTCGACGATCTCCGTCGCGCGCGTCCGCTCGACGGGCCGATCGGCGTCGACATGCACGATCTCGCGTACGTCATCTTCACCTCGGGCTCGACCGGCGAGCCGAAGGCGGTGGAGATCCCGCACCGCGCGCTCGCCAACTACAGCGCGTACGCGGCGGCGACGTTCGAGCTCGACGAACGCGACCGCGTCCTGCAGTTCGCCTCGCTCGCCTTCGACACCTCGATCGAGGAGATCTTCCCGACGCTGATGTCAGGCGCCACGCTCGTCCTGCGTGACGACGCGGCGATCGGTACGCCGCGCTCCTTCTCGTCGTTCCTGGACGCAGCCGCCATCACGGTGCTCAACCTGCCGACGGCGTACTGGCACCAGCTCTGCGCGGCCGGCTGCACGATACCCGGGCGGGTGCGGCTGACGCTCGTCGGCGGCGAAGCGATGCGCGCGGATCTCGTCCAGCAGTGGCGCCGCTGTGCGCCCGGGAGCCGGCTGCTCAACGGCTACGGTCCGACCGAGGCGACCGTGGTCACCACGTTCGCGGACCTCACAACCGGACCGTGCGCCGATCCCGTCGGGATCGGCGCGCCGATCTGGAATGCCGAGGCCTGGGTGGTCGACGGCTGCGGACGCCTCGCGCCGATCGGGACCGCAGGCGAGCTCTGGATTGCCGGCGCCGGCCTCGCTCGTGGATATCGCGACGACCCCGAGGCCACGGCGCTGCGATTCGCAACGCATCCGATCGACCCGGCCCGACGCGCGTATCGCACGGGCGATCTCGTCCGGCTGCGGCGCGGCACGCTCGAATACCTCGGGCGTCTCGACAGCCAGGTGAAGATCAGCGGATACCGCGTCGACCTCGAGGAGATCGCTCGATGCCTGCGTGCCTGTCCACGCGTGCAGGATGCGGTCGTACGCTCGACCGGATTACCGGCGTCGCTGATCGCGTACGTCGTCGTCGATGACGCCGATGCCGCGCCGCCATGGGCCGGCTCCATCCGAGGCCGCCTTCGCGCGTCGCTCCCCGAATACATGGTTCCCGGCGTCATCCTCGCCGTGCCGGCGCTGCCGCGCGGCACGAACGGCAAGCTGCGGCACGATGCACTGGACCGCGTCGCGACTGCGTTGCCCGAGGAGCCGGCGCGAGGAGCGGTGATGTCGGTGACCGAGCACCAGGTCGCCGCGATCTGGGAAGAGCTGCTCGGCCGGCAGCCGATCGCGGCGGAGCAGTCGCTGTTCGATCTCGGCGGCCATTCGATGATCGCCGCGCAGTTCACGGCGCGGGCCCGCGACCGCTTCGCCGTCGATCTTCCGCTCCGCATCGTCTTCGAGAAGCGGACCGTGGAAGCGGTGGCCAGGTGGATCGACGAGCGCCGGGCGGAGCAGGGGTGACGACGCGGGCTTCGTTCGCCGCCGTGCAGTGGGACCAGGACACGCAGATGCCGGCGTCTCCGGCGCAGCATCGCCTCTGGCTCGCCTCCGCCGCCGATCCGAGCGGCGTCGCCTACAACATCTGCCACGCCGTCCGGTTGACGGGACGGCTGAACGTCGAGGCGCTGTCGCGCGCGGTCGCCCGCTGCGTCGAACGCCATGCTGCGCTCCGCACGGTCTTCCAGCGCGTGGACGGCATGCTCTACCAGGTGCCGCTGCCGGCATCCGCCCTCCCGAACCTGTCGGTGGAGATCGTCGACCCGGCACAGCGCGAAGGGCTGCCGCGCCGGATCGACGACATCCTTCGCGAGGAGACGCACAGACGGTTCGATCTCGGGCGGGGGCCGCTGTTCAGCGCACGAGCGCTCGCCGTCGGAGATGACGAGCACGTGCTGATCTTCTCGCTGCACCACATCGTCTGCGACGCGTGGTCGCTCGAGATCCTCGCGCGCGAGCTCGCCGCCTGGTACGACAGCGTCGAGAGCGGCGTCGAGCCGCGGCTGACGGCGACGCTCGATTCGGAGGAGCAGCGTTTTGCGGCGCTGACCGGCGATCAGGCCGGCGACAGCGTCGCGCTCGAGTACTGGCGCCGGACCCTCGCCGACGTGGCGCCGGTCCTGCCGTGGCCCGCCGATTACGTGCGCCCCGCCGAACCGACGGGCAACGGCGGCCGCGTCGATCGACGGCTGACGGCCGGCACGGCGGCGGCGTTGCGCGCATACGCGCGCCGGCTCGAGACGACGCCGTTCGTCGTGACGCTGTCGGCCTTCGCCGGTTTCCTCTCGCGATGGACCGGCGCGGACGACATCCCGATTGGAACTCCGGTCAGCGGACGCGCGCGGCCCGGATTGGAGTCGCTCATCGGGCCGTTCATGAACACCGTGGTGCCGCGATTCCGGTTCGACGGAACGGAGACGCTCGGAGCGGCGGTCGCGACGGGGCGGCAGCTGATGACCGAGGCGATTGCGCACCAGTCGGCATCGATCGACGCCATCGTCCAGACGACGCGTGTCGCGCGCGTGCCGGGCGTCCATCCACTCTTCCAGGTGCTCTGTGCCTGGCAGCGCCCGTTCGCGCTGACGCTCCGGAACATCCGGTCGGAGCCGCTGCAGGTGCCGCGGCATTCGGCGAAGGCGGATCTCACGCTGTTCGCGACCGAGCACGACAACGCGATCGACCTGAGCCTCGAATACAACAGCGACATCTTCGCCGGGCGCACGGCCGATGCGGCGTTGCGCGCGTTCGAGCGTCTGCTGATCTCCGCGCTCGCGCAGCCGGATCGACCGCTCTCGCAGCTGCGATGGCTGTCGCCAGCCGAGCGTGCCGGCGCCCTGGAGTCAGGCCGTGGTGTCAGCCGGCCCTGCCCGATCGAGGCGCTGTGGACGCTCTTTTGCCAACAGGCCAGACGTACTGCGGACGCAGCCGCCATCGACGATGGCGATGGCGTGATCACGTACCGCGAGCTCCAGATGCGCGCGCAGGCGGTCGCGGGCAGTCTGCGGCAGCACGGGGTAATGCCCGGAGACGCCGTTGCGCTCCTCATGAAGCCAGATCGCCATCTGCCCGCAGGAGTGCTCGGGACAGTGGCGGCCGGAGCGGTCTACGTGCCGATCGATCCGGCGCAACCGGAATACCGGACGCGGGCGATGCTCGACGACTGTCGCGCCGCCGCGGTCCTCGTCACCGCGCCGGTCCAGTTCAGCATCGAGGATCGGCCGGTCGTCGACATCATGCGGCTGCGTGCCACCGACGGAGCATGCGATTCTCCAGCCATCGCGTCCGATGCGCCCGCCTGCATCATGTACACGTCGGGCTCCACCGGGACGCCGAAAGGGGTCGTCGTTCCACATCGCGCCATCGTGCGTCTGGTCGTCAATGCCGACTACCTGCAGGTGGGACAGGGAGATCGCGTGGCGCTGATCTCCAACCCGGCCTTCGATGCCTCGACGTTCGAGATCTGGTCGGCGCTCCTCAACGGCGCGGCACTGGTGCCGTTGCCTCCGGACATCCTCGCGGCGCCGCGCGATCTCGTCTCGGAGTGGCGGAGCCGCAGGGTGTCGGTGGCGCTCCTCACCACCGCGGTCTTCAACCGCGTGTCAGCCGTCGCGCCGGACGGGTTCGCGTCGATGCGGGCGGTGCTGTTCGGCGGCGAAGCGTCGGACCCGTCCGCTGTCGATCGCGTGCTGCAGGCGGGACCGCCCGAGCGTCTCCTGCAGGTCTACGGTCCGACCGAGAACACGACGTTCACGACCTGGCACGAGGTCCGCCGCGTCGATCGTCGCGCCGCGACCGTGCCGATCGGCCGTCCGGTCGCCAGTTCGAGCGCGTTCGTGCTCGACGCGAACCTCGAGCCGATCCCCGACGGCGTCGTCGGCGAGCTCTACATCGGCGGCGACGGCCTGACGCTCGGCTACGCCGGCGATCCCGATCGGACGCGCGCTCGCTTCGTCGACGATCCCTTCGAGCCGGGACACCGGCTCTATCGAAGCGGCGACCGCTGCCGCGTGACGCCGGATGGCGTCTTCGAGTTCGTCGGCCGTGTGGATCGGCAGGTGAAGCTGCGCGGCTTCCGGATCGAGCTCGAAGAGATCGAGCAGGCGCTGCTGCAGTATCCAGGCGTCACCGAAGCAGCGGTGGACGTCGTCGGCAGCGGGGAACAGCGGCGTCTCGCCGCGATCGTCGCGGGCGTTCCAGCCGATCGGGCGGCCGGCGTTCGATCGTGGCTGGCCTTGCGGCTTCCACCTTACATGGTGCCGGCCAGCATCCGCGCCGCGGCCTGCATCCCGCTCACGCGGACCGGCAAGCTCGATCGGCATGCGCTCGAAGCAATGCAGGGGGCTGCCGTGCAGGCGGGCGGCCGCCAGCCGAGAGACCCGCTCGAGGCCGACCTGCTCGCGCTCTGGGAAGAACTGCTTGGCGTCGGCCGCATCACCATCGACGACGACTTCTTCGCGCTCGGAGGGCACTCGCTGCTGGCGGCGCAGATGATGGAACGCGCCGAAGCGCTGTTCGGACGCCGGCTTCCGCTGAGCGCCCTGATGGGCCATCCCACGGTGGCGACGCTGGCGGAGGCCTTCTGGCGCATGACACCGGCCGCGCCGCTGACCACGATTCGCGAGAGCGGCAGCCGCGTGCCGCTGTTCTTCGCCGACGGCGACGTGAACGGCGGCGGCATGTACTGCGTGAGGCTGGCCCGCGCCCTGCCGGCGGACTACCCGTTCCATGTGCTCTCCTCAGCGGCGCTGTCGGCGCGCGGTCTCGCGTCGGTCGAGGCGATGGCTGACGAGTGCGAGCAGTGGCTGGCACGGACGCGACCCGAAGGACCGATCGTCCTGGGCGGCTACTGTCATGGCGCGCTCGTGGCGCTGGAACTGGCGCGCCGGCTGCCGCCGGGGCGAGTCGCCCGATTGCTGCTGGTGCACCCCTCTCCAGTGGAACCGCGTCTGCGCGTCGTCGAGCGGGCGGTGCGGACAGTGTGCCGGCTGCGCGGCCTCGACGACCGCGGCCGCGTCGACGCGATGGTCCGCGTGGTGATGGGTCTGCAGTTCGTGCGGGAGGCGACGTTCCGGCAGCAGGCGGAGTGGGTGCGGCGACGGCTCCGGCGCCTCGGCGGCACACAACTGCCGGGCGTGTTGGCGGACGATCGAGGCGGTGCGGCCGCGGGCGCGTCGATGCGGCACGACGATCTCATGTGGGAGCACGTGCTGCGGCTGGCGATCGCCTACGTGCCGCGCTGGTACGATGGAGACGTGACGATTTTCGGTTCGCTTCCGCACGCGACCGCCCGCACGCGCGGCTGGGTCGAGACGACGCGCCGGTGCGAGTTCGTCGCGATTCCCGGGACCCACGAGACCTGCGTCACGGCGCATCTGTCGGAACTGGCCGACGCCGTCGGTCGAGCGCTCGATGGTGTCTGACGCGGCCTGGCCGCCGTGGGATAGCGCAGCGGGCCGAGAGGCACTGGCGCGCGGCAACGTCCAGGTGCTGCGCTTCCGCTGCGACGTCGCCTCTCGCGAGCCGATCGAGCAGCTGACCGCAGAGGAACGGGCCCGCCGGGAGCGGTTCAGGAACGCCGACGATCGGATCCGCTACACGCTCGGACGCTTCTGGCTGCGGCGGCTCGTCTCGGATCTCACCGGCCAGCCCGAAGGAGATCTCCGGTTCGACCGCGGTCCGTCGGGGAAGCCCTTCCTTCGCGACACACCGCTGCAGTTCAACCTGGCCCATTCGGGAGACATCGGTCTGCTGGCGGTCCACCGCAGCGCGGCGGTGGGCGTGGACGTGGAGCGGCATCGGGTGTTCGAGTGGGAACAGGTCGCCCGGCACGTCTTCACGGAGGCCGAGATCTCCGTGTTCGCCAGCGTCGCGGCGTCCGAACGTCCGGCGATGTTCTTTCGCTGCTGGACGCGGAAAGAGGCGTACCTCAAGGGCCTCGGAGAAGGCTTCCAACGCGATCCGCGCAAGGTCGATCTCTGCGGCATGCCGTCGAGGACGATGCTCGTCGACGGCTGGTCTGTCGTCGATCTCGAGGTCGGTACCGGCTGCTCGGCGGCGGTGGCTTTCGAGGTGCCGTCCGATCTCATCCTGTGGGCTCTGGCTGAGTAAAAACCATTCCGCATCGATCGTCCGTCTAAATGGATCGGAGGGTCTGCATGGTGCAGACCTGCGCGTGCTCGAATCGGCGCTCGAGGTGTTGGGTCCGGCTGAAGCCGGATACTACGGAGCGACGGGTGAAGCCGGACACTACAAAGCGGCGGTACGAGGCGCGCGATCACGGAAAGGAGTCTCGTATGCGTGCTCGGAATGTGTCGATCGCGCTGGCGGCGGGGCTTTTCATGTGGGTCTCCGCCGCAGTGGCCCAGACCAACCCGAATGTCCCGGCTGGCAGCCCGCACGTGATGCTGTCGGTCACGCTGCCCGACGGGAAGACCCAGACGCTTGCCACACATGAGAGCGGCCTCGCCACGGTGGACGTCGGAGACAAGGAGTACGGCTTCCGCCCCACGATGCTCGATGACGAGGGCGCCCGCTTCATCGTCACCATCTTCGACATGGGCGGAAAAACGGAAGCCCTGAAGGAGATCGGTACCGTCGACGTGCGAGGCGGGGCCTCCGCCGTTGCCTCGAAGACGACGCCGGCGTTCAAGGTACAGGCGCGCAAGGCATCCGGAACGCCGACGAACTGAGACGCGCTCCGGCGTAGTACCCGAAAGCGCGCCACCACGGAGGATAGGGATAGTTAGAGCGCTTTTCAGTTGTATGTAGCTGCGTCGGCCCTGTGCGGACCTGAAGGTCCGCGGCTACACACAACTGAAAAGCGCGTTTAGGCTCTGTGTCCTCGGCGGTGGCGCGTTTCGTAGTGCCCGCCTTCAGGCGGGCCATGTCAGGTCCGGCTGAAGCCGGGCGCCACAGGCGGGGCTGAAGTCGTGGCGGCGCTTCTAGCGGCGGCCGAAGATCATGCCGTCGAGCGAGTAGCGTCCCGGTCCGGCAATCAGCAGCACGGCCCAGACACCGAGATAGAGCACGGCGAGCTCGCCGTTGCCGGGTCCGGAGAACTTCATCCCGTGGCCGTACACGAACGCGGTCACCATGTTGACGCCGAGGACGACGGCGGCGGCGCGTGTGCCGAGGCCGGTGACGATCAGGATCGCCGCAATCAACTCCGCCGTGATCGAGAGCGCGAGAGACGCCGGCTGTCCGAGGCCATACGGATCGAGAAAGCGCTGGCTCAGGTCGGCGAAGCCCACCACCTTGGTCCAGCCGTGCAACACCGCCATCATCCCGCCGAACCAGACGCGCAGGAGCAGCAACGCGAAGCTCATCGTGTGGGTCGTGGCCCCAGGGGCGAATAGACGCTTCAGCATCGCGTTCATCATAGCGGTGTCGCCGCCTTCCTTGCACCATCGCCGCGCGATTCGGCTACGATGATCCACTCGTGAATCCGCTTCTGTCGCGACTGCAGCCGTATCCCTTCGAGCGGCTGCGCACTCTGTGTGCCGGCCTCACGCCGCCGCCGCTGCCGCCGGTGCGCCTCTCGATTGGCGAGCCGCAGCATGCGACGCCGTCCATCGTGCGCGAGGTGCTGATCGAGCATCTCGATGGGCTGTCGGTCTATCCGACGACGGCCGGGCTCGACGCGTTGCGGCAGACAATCGGCGCCTGGTTTTGTCGCCGGTACCGGCTGGCCGCGCTCGATCCGGCGACGCAGGTGCTGCCGGTCAACGGTACGCGCGAGGCGCTGTTCTCCTTCGCCCAGGCGGTCGTCGATCGTTCGAAGAGCCGTCCGCTCGTCGTCTGTCCGAACCCGTTCTACCAGATCTACGAAGGCGCGGCGCTGCTCGCGGGGGCGGAGGTCGCGTTCCTCAACCAGGTCGAAGACGACGAGTTTCGTCTCGACGTCGACGCGCTCGGCGACGCCGAGTGGGCGTCGACACAGCTCGTGTACGTCTGCTCGCCTGGGAATCCGACCGGCCACGTGCTGACGCTCGAGGAGTGGGACGCGCTCTTCCGGCTGTCCGACCGCTACGGGTTCGCGATCGCCTCCGACGAGTGCTACGCCGACATCTATGACGATCGGGCCGATGCGCCGCTCGGCGCGCTGGAAGCGGCCGAGCGGCTCGGTCGACGCGGGTACCCGCGTCTCGTCGTGTTCGTCAGCCTGTCGAAGCGGTCCAACGCGCCGGGGCTGCGCTCGGGCGCGGTTGCCGGCGACGCGTCGATGCTGCGCGACTTCCTGCTGTACCGCACGTATCACGGCAGCGCGATGAGCCTGACCGTGCAGCACGCCAGCATCGCGGCATGGAACGACGACGACCACGTGCGGCGGAATCGCGCGTGCTATCGTGCGAAGTTCGACGCGGTGGTGCCGCTGCTCGAGAGCGTGCTGCGCATCCGGCGTCCCGATGCCGGCTTCTATCTGTGGGCCGGCGTGCCTGGAGGCGATGACGAAGCGTTTGCCCGCGACCTGTTCGCGTCGACGAACGTGACGCTCCTTCCGGGGCGCTACCTGTCCCGCGAGGCACACGGAACGAACCCGGGACGCGGGCATGTCCGGATTGCCCTCGTTCCCGAACTTGCTGACTGCGTCGATGCCGCACGCCGCATCGCCTCCTTCTGCCGCGACCTGGCCGCATGAACACACATCCGCTTGCCTCCCTGATTGACGACGCGTTCGAGCGTCGCGCCGAGATCTCGCCCGCCAGCGTCACCCCGGATCTGCTCGACGCGCTCGACCAGGTGCTCGACGGTCTCAATCGCGGGACACTTCGTGTCGCCGAGAAGATCGAGAGCGCGTGGGTCACGCACCAGTGGATCAAGAAGGCGGTGCTGCTGTACTTCCGCACGCACGACAACACGCTGATCGAAGGAGGCGGCGGCACGTCGTGGTTCGACAAGGTGCCGCTGAAGTTCCATCGCTATTCCGACGCGCAGTTCCGCGAGGGGGGCTTCAGGGTGGTGCCGCCCGCGACCGCCCGCGCCGGCAGCTTCATCGGCCGGAACGTCGTCCTGATGCCGTCGTACGTGAACGTCGGCGCCTACGTCGACGAGGGGACGATGGTCGACACGTGGGCCACCGTCGGATCGTGCGCGCAGATCGGCAGGCAGGTGCACCTGTCGGGCGGGGTCGGCATCGGCGGCGTCCTCGAGCCGCTCCAGGCCAACCCGACGATCATCGAGGACAACTGCTTCATCGGCGCGCGCTCCGAGATCGTCGAAGGGGTCATCGTCGAGGCGAACTCGGTGATCTCGATGGGCGTGTTCATCGGCCAGAGCACGAAGATCTACGATCGCGCCACCGGCGAGATCACCTACGGGCGCGTGCCGTCCGGATCGGTCGTCGTGCCCGGAAGCCTGCCGTCGTCCGACGGCAGGTACGCGCTGAACTGCGCCGTGATCGTGAAGCGGGTCGACGCGCAGACGCGCGCGAAGACGTCGATCAACGAGCTGCTGCGGGCGTGAGGCGCATGGCGCCATGACGGAACAGCCGCCCACGCGCGCCGCGCAGGAAGGGACGCTCGCCCTCGCGAAGCAGTTGATCCGGTGCGCGTCGATGACTCCCGACGATGCCGGCGCGCTGGCGCTGGTCGAGCGGCGGCTGTCAGCCGCTGGATTCCGCTGCGAGCGGATCGATCGGGAGGGCGTGGGCAACCTGTGGGCCACGCACGGCACCGGAGCCCCGCTCGTCTGCTTCGCCGGCCACGTGGATGTCGTGCCGACCGGACCGGTGGAGCAGTGGACGGTTCCGCCCTTCGAAGGGGCCGAGCGCGGCGGCTGGCTGATCGGCCGCGGCGCCGCGGACATGAAGGCGTCGGTGGCGGCATTCATCACCGCCGCCGAGCGCGTCGTCGCGGAGGCACCTGCGCATCCCGGCTGCCTCGCGATCCTCCTGACGTCTGACGAGGAAGGAGACGCGCTGCACGGTACCCTCGCCGTGGTCGAAGCGCTGCGCACGCGCGGCGTCGCGATCGATCACTGCCTCCTCGGCGAGCCGACGTCGAGCGCGCGCTTCGGCGACACGCTGAAGAACGGTCGCCGTGGATCGTTGAGCGGCGTGCTGCGCGTCGACGGGGTGCAGTGTCACGTCGCCTACCCGGAGCGTGGGCGCAATCCGATTCACCAGGCGTTGCCGGCGCTTGCGGAATTGGCGGCGCAGACGTGGGACACCGGCGACGCGTATTTCGGACCGACCACCTTTCAGATCTCGAACATCCATGCCGGCACCGGCGCGCCGAACGTGGTTCCCGGGCGGCTCGACGTCGCGTTCAACCTGCGGTTCTCGCCTGCAAGTCCGCCGGAACAGATCCGCGAGCGGGTGCACGCGCTGCTCGACCGCTACGGTCTCGAGTACGAAATCGCGTGGACGGTATCGGCCGAGCCGTTCATCACGCCGGTCGGCCCGCTCGTGGAGGCGGTGAGCGACGCGGTGCGCGAGGTGACCGGCGTCACGCCGGCGCCGTCGACCAGCGGCGGGACGTCGGACGGGCGTTTCCTCTCGGCGATTGCGAGAGAGGTCGTGGAGTTCGGGCCGATGAACGACACGATCCACAAGATCGACGAGCGCGTGGCGACTGGCGATCTCGGTCCGCTGTCGGCGATCTACGAGCGGGTCGCGCGCGTGCTGTTGCAGGGCGGCGAAGCGTCCGGCGAGAGCTTTTTCGGTCTGATGTAGCCGCGAACCTTCAGGTTCGCCAGGCGGCTACACGAATGAAAAACGCCCTAAAGCCGGACGCCATGCGCGGGGTCTACTTGCTCCAGGGCGGGACGATGTGGTTCGTCCGCGCGTAGGCGATCATCTGCCCGAGGTGTTCGTGCAGGTCGCCGCCGACCATGAGGGCGGCGTCGATCGCCGAGCGGCTCTGTCCCATGACCTGGCGCCTGCCGGTCATCTGCGCCGGATCGAGCGCTTCGAGCTCCGCTTTGGCGTGCGCGAACCCCTTGTTGAGCGCCTCGATCAGCTTCGCCTTGTCGGTCTGCGCGCGCAGCGCCGTCAGCTCCTCACGCGACGCGCCCGCCTTGCCGCCGAACGCCGTCGGGACGAACGAGTAACCCTCGGACGCCGCGAGCGCGAAGACCTCGGCCACCGAACGGACACCCTCCATCGGCCGCCAGGTGTACTTGTCCTGCGGGAAGGCTTCCGCGAGGCCGACGAACTTGCCCTTCATCACGTCGAGATCGGCGATGAACGACGCCTTGAGAGCAGCAGCCGCTTCCTTCGAGATGACTTCCTGTGCACGCGCGGGGGTGGCGAGCGCCGCTGTGGCGACGAGCGCGGCGATCGTGACGATCGCGTAGCGACGCCAGTGGGACATGTGGCTCATGAGTGGCTCCTTTCCGGCCGTCGGCCGAATGCGCTGGATCTTACACGAGGCACAGCCGAAAAACTGCGCGCAGGTGAGCACCGCCAGACGCGCAGGTCAGTACCGCAAGAGCCGCGTGATCTTCAGCGCAATCGATCGGTTCAGCAGCCCGGTCGGCGTCTGCGAGTCGAGGAAGCTTCGCCCGTCGCTGTAGACCAGGAAGAGCTCGCTGCCGGGGCGGTACTCCCACCGCAGGCGCGCGCTCGAGGTGAGCGAGCGGCCGCTGATGTTGTACTGCAGCAGGCTGCTGACGATCATGCGCGGAGACGGCGTGAAGATGAACCGCGAGTTCAGCAGCTGGGCCGAGAAATCGCCGTACCGGAGCCCGACCCAGTTGAGCGACAGGCTCGGCTCGAACGCGAACTGCGGCACGATGGCGACGCGCCCCGAGTAGCTGGCCTCCGTCCGCGTGCCATCGTACAGGCTGCCGCGCGCGAGGCTGACCCGTCCTGACACCGGCCGCTGCTGACCCATCCCGTACGACGTGCGCACGGTCTGCGAGTCGTAGCCGCCGACCGGCACGACGATGCCGGGCGAGATGGTGAACGGCCGGGGGATCAGCTCGTAGGCGCGTGTGTACTCGATCGAGTACTGGTCGCTGTTCTGGAACTCGGTCTGGAAGTATCCGGTCACCTGCTTGTTCTGGACCGTCGTGGCGGACGCGTCGGTGACGTAGTCGACGCTGGCGAGATAGGTGTACTTCCGCACGCGATTGCGGCGGCCCGGACGCGGCGTGAAGCGCGCTTCCGCGAAGCTGCGGCGGAAGTCGGTGCGTCGAACGTAGCCCACCTGCGGGTCGAACGCCGGTCCGATGAGCAGGTGCTCGACCGTGAAGCCGTAGCGGTCGCCGCCGTAATCGAGCGTGCCGCGATAGGTCGACGGATCGCCTGCAAGGCCCGGCGTCTCGGTGCGGGCGTAGAAGACGTTGGCCGTGATGTTCGTGAGGAGGAAGAAGTTGCCGTCGACGCCGAGCAGCGAGTTGCGGCCCGTGCCGTCGATGCCGATCGACCGGTGCGTGGCGATCATCCCGACGTTGCTCCGTCGCAGGACGTCGCGCTTGATCCGCAGCGTGCTGAAGTTGGTCGCCCTGGCGCCGGCCGCCGGCTTGTCGCCGGTCTCGATATTCAGCGCGCCGATGCTGTACCGTCCCACGCGCCCGGTCACGCGGCCGCCGCCGAGCACCGGCACTTCCTGGCCTCGCAGCAGCCCGATCTGCCGGCTGAAGAACATCACCGGCACGTCGCCGGGCGATCCGCCGCTGCCCGATCCGATGTTGCCGAAGGCGAAGATGCCCTGTCCCTCGAGGAAGAAGTCGCGCTTCTCCGGAAAGAAGAGATTGAAGCGCGTCAGGTTCACCTGCTGCACGTCCTCTTCGACCTGCGCGAAATCGGTCCGCACGGTCACGTCGGCGATGAGACCGCGCGTGAGGCCGTACTTGAAGTCGAAGCCGCCGTTGCCGCGGAAGTCGTTCGTGAACGGCGCGGCGGCCGCGTTGTCGGTGGTGGTCGACGCGACGGCGTACGGCTTCAGCTCGAGGTTCTTCGAGACCGCTGGCGTCTCGAGGCCGACCATCGTGCCTGCCGGGCCCATGCGTCCGATCGCGGCGCCGGTGCCGTACGACGCGGGCATCGCGGTCAGGTAGGCGTACTCGTTCTTCCACTTCACGACGCGGCGGAAGTTCACGCCCCAGACCTGGGGGCCGGGCGCCGGGTAGCGGAGCGACTTGAACGGGATCGCGAACTCGGCCGTCCACCCGCCGTCGAATCGGCCGGTCCGGACGTCCCACACCGTGTTCCAGCTCGAGTTCAGCACGTCGTCGACGATCGCCTGATCGCGCAGCGCGCCGAGCGGCGTGGTCTGGAAGAAGAGACCGTTGCGGCGATCGAGAAACGTGTCGAAGACGATGGTGAAGCTCTCGTTCTGCGTGATGTTGTTCTGATCGCGCCGCAACTCGGTGGTCACCTCCCGCTCCGGCTGGCTGTCGAAGCAGCGGGCGGTCACATACACGTTGCGGTCGTCGAAGAAGACCCAGACCTGCGTGTTCTCCGTCGCCGGCGCGCCTTCGCTCGGCTCCTGCTGGATGAAGCCGTCGATGGGCGGAATCTCGTCGTAGATGTCTTCGTCGAGCCTGCCGTCGAGCCGCGGCGGCCGTTCGACGCGAACGGCGCGAATGGTCGCCTGCCCGCGATCGTCGCGCGCGACCGTGGCCGGAGGCGCCGGCGGCGGCACGGCGGGACCGCGAAGCTGGGCGCCGGCGCGGCCGGCGAGCGGCCCCGCAATCAGGGCGAAGCAGACGACGATGAACGGACGAACAGCGAGAGCAGGAAAGAAGGGCCGGTCGCGATGGGTGTCGTTCTGCACTCTGAGCTCTGCACGCTGAACTGTGGACCGATCGGCGCACGATCGCCTGAAATGCGGGAATTATACGTGTTCGCCCGCCGTCGTCGCCGATAATCACCGGCGGAGGATCCGGCATTATGCGTGCTTTCGTGAAAGGGGTCGCAACATCCATCGCATGCGTGCTGGCGTGGCACGCTCCGACCGCGGCCCAGCAGCCGGCCGCTCGCGTGCAGTCGCTCTCGCCCACACCCGTTCCCGCGGTCACGACGCTCGTGTCGCGCCTCGACCTCGAACGCTACAAGGCGACGATCAAGGGATTGACGCAGTTCGGGGATCGGCGGCAGGGCACGGAACGCAATCGTAAAGCGGTCGACTGGATCGAGGCGCAGTTACGCAGCTACGGCTGTCCAACCGAGCGGCTGACATACGTGTACGACACCCCGCAGCGACGAACCAGCCAGCCGGCGCAGGCCGGCTCCGCGCCGCCGCCTGCAATCCCGCGTGCGGTGGGCGGCGGACGGCCGCGCGGGATCCGCACGCCGACCGGCGTGAACACCGATCCGCAGAAGCAGCCGAACGAGACGCTGCGCGCGCTCAACGCCGAGCCCGCGGCCGACGGACCGCGCGAAGAGGTCTACTGCACGAAAGTCGGATCGACCCATCCGAACGAGATGTACATCATCGGCGCTCACATGGACGGTCACGGCTGGGGAGAAGCGGCCAACGACGATGGATCGGGCACCGCGCTGGTCATGGAGCTCGCGCGGATCTTCAGCATGCCCGACGTGCGGACCGAGCGGACGATCCGCTTCGCGCTCTGGAACAACGAGGAGACCGGCCTGAACGGCGCGTCCGCGTACGTCGCGCAGCGGAAGGATCTGCAGGGGAAGGAAGATCCGCCCGGATCGGGCCGGTACCCGGAGCCGACCTGGCTGGGCATGATCCAGCACGACATGATGCTGTTCGACCACGGCATGCCGCGAGCCGACGGCTCGATCCCGCCGGAACAGCGCCCCGAGGCCGACGTCAACGTCGAGTTCCAGATGAACGCGAAGCAGATGGCCGGCGCGCAGGCGCTCGCCTGGTACCTGCATGCGGCCAACGAGAAGTACGCCTCCGATTACCCGGCGCAGGTCGGACCGCACATGACCAACACCGACTCGACGCCGTTCATGGACATCGTCCCGGCAATCACGGTGCGCGAGAACGAGCGGGGGGTGCACATCGGCAGCGGATGGGATCCGCAGTGGCACCAGCCGATCGATCTGTTCAGCACGTACAGCGACAAGGACTTTCGCCTGGGGCTCAACGCCGCGCAGACGACGCTGGGCGCCATTGGCGAGCTTGCGGGAGCGTCGATCGTGAGCAGATGAGGTGAGGCGGGCAGAAAAAAAGCCGCCGCGCCCGCTTGGGATGCGGCGGCTTCGTGTCGTGTCGGAAACCTGTTACCAGCGCGGTTCGGTGCGACGGCCGCCGCCACGGCCGCCGCCGAAGCCGCCGCCGCGGTTGCCGCCGAAGCCGCCCGAACGGGCTTCCTGCGGACGCGCCTCGTTGACGGTCAGCATGCGGCCACCGAACTCGCGGCCGTTGGTGGCCGAGATGGCCGCCTGCGCCTCGTCTTCGTTCGACATCTCGACGAAGCCGAAGCCGCGCGCACGGCCGGTCGCGGTGTCGCGCATCACGCGGACCGATTCGACGGTGCCGGACTGGGCGAAGAGCGATTCGAGATCGCTCTCGGTGGTGTTGTAGGACAGGTTTCCGACGTACAGCTTGCGACTCATGACTACTCCTGCATCCTGGCGGATGGTGCCCCTTGGGCACGATGTGAGAAACCTGTGCCGAGCGAGACGCTCGCTCTTGACTTGACGGACACGCAGGGGAGGAGCAAGTGAGGCTCGGTAGCTGGTGAAGTAAGCGGCTGGTCGAGGCTTCCCGAAAGACTAAGTGTAGCACAGGATTACGGCAAATCAACGTGCTACAATTTTTGGACGATCTTTGCTTGGGATGCGGGCCCGTCCAGCGGCTGCCTCATCCTGAAGTCCCACATCCACGAAAGGGCGTTCGATGCGTGCTCCCTCCTCATCGCGCGGGGTTCCGTCAAGACCGGTTTACGCTGGCAAAGAGACGACAGGGAAGGTGAAGAGCCTGACGCGCGGTCAGGCCTGCGGCATGATCAGCGCGGCCGACGGCGACGTCTTCTTTCACAAGGCCGACTTCAAGGGCGAGTTCTTCGACCTGCAGGTCGGCGACAAGGTCGTCTTCGAGCTGCTGAACGACACGATCAGCGGCAAGCGGGCGCAGAACGTGCGCAAGGCGCCCTCCCGCGCCAAAGCGCGGTAGACCCCAGCCCTAGGATTGCGGAGCGAGACGCCCCGGTCCGGCCGGGCGCTCGCTCCCGAGCTCTTCCGCCCCCAGCAGGTGCCGCAGCTTCAGCGCCAGCGAGATCCAGTAGACGTTCGAGCCCACCGCCGATAACACCACCACGACAGGCAGCAGGTTCACCAGCGCGAGCGCCGCAATGCCGTAGGGCATCGCCGCCCGCGTCGCCACGAACGAGATCCGCCACACGATCACCGACCACCAGGAAGGATCGGCCTTGAACCGTGCTTTCGCGACCGCGTGGAGCGTTTCAGGACGCCCCTGCGTGATCCGGCGGCGCAGATAGATCAGCAACAGGAACGAGAAGACGGTACCCGACAGGGCGATGGCGCCAATCGGATAGAAGAGCTCGAGGTGTGTCTGTCGCACCGCGCCGACCGTCAGGCCCACGAAGATCGCCAGGTAGTAGGAGTAGTCGCCGATCGTCTCCAGCCAGCAGCCGAGCGCCGACTCCTGGTACTTGAGGCGCGCAATCTCGCCGTCGCAGCCGTCGAGGATGCTCGCGGCGAGCGAGAGCAGACCGCCGAGCACGCCAGCCAGGTACTCTCCGCGGCTGAACAGCCACGCCGACAGCAGCCCCAGCACGAGGACGAACAGCGACATCATGTTTGCCGTGACCGGCGTGCGCAGAAGCGCGATGCTGAGCGGGAGCGAGAGGCGGCGGTTGAAGCGGGCGAGCTTCGCATCGGTCTGCTTGAAGGTCGCCAGCCTCATCGTCTGCTCGGCGCGATCCAGGTCGGCCGGCGACATCACCCGTATGGCGAGCTGCGCGCGACCGTGCGACACCTCTTCGCCGGAGGGCTGCGGAAGGTCGCGTCCGACCCGCTCGCGCAGCAGTTCGGTCAGCCGAAGGGGGTCGGCGGCAATTGAGGGGGCAACCGCCACGACGCCGCTGATCGGAAATCCTGGTCCCGCCGCGACGTCGGCCGCACCACGGGCCGGCCGCCCCATCGTCATCGCATGCTTCATCAGGCCGGTGGAGACGATTGTCCCCGGTCCGATGGCGACAAGGCGCGTCCCGTCGGCATGCGACGCAAGCTGTCGCCGCCATTCGTCGGCGGTCGAGACGACCGTCACGCGGGGATCGAGCCGCTCCAGATATCTCAGGCGTGATGTCCGGCTGAAGACGAGCGTCCGTGTGAACCCGGCCCGCGCCGCCGCGCGAACGACCCGTTCGGCAATCGGCAGGCCTGCCACGCACGCCAGCGGTGAGACGTCATGTTTCGCATCATCAGCTACGTAGAGGAGCATCGGCGAAGTAGGCATCGTGTGTGTGGTCGGGGTCGTCGGCGCGCGAGACTGCGGCCGGCGTCGTGCGACGGGGGAAGATGGCGAACCCGGCCGCGGCCCAGAAGAGACCGCGGACGCGGCGCGCCAGCGCCAGGAACGTTCCAGTGGGGCTTCCGACGGCGGCCGCGGCCGCGAGGCTGGCCGCCTCGAGCGCCCCGAGATTGGCGGGGATTGCCGCGGTCGCGAAGCTGGCGACGCGCGAGAAGGTCTCGATCGCGAGCGCCTCGACGAACGATACGGGGGATCCGGCCAGGCGGAACACCACCCAGACCTCGAGCGCCATGCTGGCGTACCCGACTGCGCTGATCGCGCCGAGCACGGCAAGCCGCCGCGGATCGTCGCGGAGCACTCGAAGCGCCTGGGCCGCCGATCCGGCCGCGAACCGGCGCACCCGGGCCAGCAGGGACGCGCGGTTGGCCCTTCTGTCGTTCGAAGCGGCAGGCGCAGCCGCGGCCCGACGACAGATCAGCAGCACGATCGCGCCGACGACGAGCGTGGCGCCGACGCCGAACCCGAGGAACACGCGCTTCCAGGCTGTCGTGAGCGGCAGGCTCCACCAGGCGACGAGCGCGCCACACGCGACAATCAGCGTGGTGAAGACGATATAGGCGATCCGTTCCAGGACAACGGCAGCGGTGGCGGTATGCGCGTCGGCGTCACGGCCGAGCAGGACGACCTTGAGCGGCTCGCCGGCGACGCCGCGCACTGTCACGTAGCTGACGGCCTCGGCGGCAAGCCTGACACGGAAGAGGCGCGCAAACGACAGGCGCGACGCGGAAGGGAAGCACCACTGCCAGGCCAGCGTCCGCGCGAGGTGCCAGAACCCACTGACGAGTATGGCGGCAATCGCGGCGGCCACCAGGCGTGGCCCTTTGGCAGCAATCAGGGCCCAGTCGGTATGTCGGAGGGCGATGAGGAAAAGGAGAACGCCAATCGCGAGGGCGAAACGCGCCAAGAGGCGCTGGCGGGAAGCGGGCGTCATGTCCTGACGCTATCCTGAACAATTCACATGCCATCCACCAGATGCTTGTTCAGGTTGGCTTCGGAGGGGGCGTCCGGCTGAAGCCGGACGCCACAATTCGTACGACGCCACAATTCGTACGTAGGGTCGGGTCTTCAGACCCGACCGAAAGACGTACAGTCGAGTCCTCATCCAGACCCTGGTTACTTCGCGACGTATTTCTCCGGGTTCTCGTCGAACTTCCGCTTGCAGCTCGCCGCGCAGAAGTAATACGTCTTGCCCTGGTACTCGCTCGTGCCTGCGTTCTTGTTCTCGTCAACCTGCATCTTGCAGACGGGATCGATAGCCATGATGACCTCCGAAATGGATGTGCCTTACAGTGAGACGCGCCTGAGACGCAGCGCGTTCGAGATGACGGACACCGAGCTGAACGTCATCGCCGCGCTCGCCCAGACAGGGCTGATGAGCGTTCCCGTGAACGGATACAAGATCCCGGCCGCGACCGGAACGCCAATCGCGTTGTAGACGAAGGCGAGGAACAGGTTCTGGCGGATGTTCCTCATCGTCGCTCTCGACAGCCGGCGCGCGCGGACGAGGCCGCGCAGGTCCCCCTTGACGAGCGTGATGCCGGCGCTCTCGATCGCGACGTCGGTGCCGCTGCCCATCGCAATCCCGACCGACGCCTCGGCCAATGCCGGCGCGTCGTTGATCCCGTCGCCGGCCATCGCGACGATGTGCCCCTCGCGCTGGAGCTGCCGCACGACGTCGCGCTTGGCGGCCGGCAGCACGTCGGCGCGCACGTCGTCCAGTCCCAGCGGACCGGCCACCGCGCGTGCGGTTGTCTCGTTGTCGCCGGTCACCATGACGATGCGCAGCCCTTCGCGATGAAGCGACCGGATCGCTTCGGCCGTCGTCGGCTTGATCGGATCGATGACGCCGAAGATCGCGATCACCCGGCCTTCGTGCGCGAGATACATCACCGTGTGACCGCCGCGGCGCAGCGTGTCGGCCTGGTCGGCGATGCTGTCGGTCCAGGCACCGGCCTCCATCGTCATCGCGGCGTTGCCGAGCGTGTAGAGCCGGCCGTCGATCGTCCCCTCGATGCCTTTTCCGGGCACCGCTCGAAATCCGGCTACAGGCTGCCCGGCAAGACCGCGCTCCCGGGCGGCCGCGGCAAACGCCGCCGCGAGCGGGTGCTCGCTCGACTGCTCGAGAGCAGCCGCGACGCCGAGAGCCCGGTCGTCTGAAAGGCCCGCGAAGGAGTGGACAGCCGCCAGCACCGGTTTGCCCTCGGTCAGCGTGCCGGTCTTGTCGATGACCAGCGTGTCGACGCGCTCCAGCCGTTCGAGCGCCTCGGCCTGCCGCACCAGGACGCCGGCCGATGCGCCGCGGCCGGTACCGACCATGATTGCCATCGGCGTCGCGAGGCCCAGCGCGCAGGGGCACGCGATGATCAGCACCGCGACGGCGGCGACGACGGCATGGGCGAGCCGAGGCTCGGGCCCGGCGCCCAGCCAGAGCGCGAACGCCACGATTGAAACGACGACGACGGCCGGGACGAACCACGCGGAGATGCGGTCCGCCAGGCGCTGAATCGGCGCGCGGCTTCGCTGCGCCTCGCCGACCATGCGGACGATCTGCGACAGCAGCGTGTCGGCGCCGACGCGGTCGGCCTTGAAGACAATCGATCCGGTGCCGTTGATCGTCCCGCCGGTGACGCGTGCGCCCGGCTGTTTCTCGACCGGAATCGGCTCGCCGGTGACCATGCTCTCGTCGATCGACGTCGTGCCGCTGACGACCAGACCGTCGACCGGGACCCGTTCGCCCGGTCGAACGCGGCACAGATCGCCGACCGTGACCTCCGCCAGCGGCACGTCGACCTCGTCGCCGCCGCGCACGAGGCGCGCTGTCCTCGGGGTGAGCCCCAGCAGCTGGCGGATTGCCGAGCTGGTCCGGTCGCGCGCGCGCAGCTCGAGGACCTGCCCGAGGAGCACGAGGACGGTGATGACCGCCGCGGTGTCGAAGTAGGTCTCGACGCCGCCGTGCATGCGCATCGTCTCGGGGAAGATCCCAGGCGCGATCGTGGCGGCGAGGCTGTAGATGTACGCCGCCCCGGTCCCCATCGCGATGAGCGTGAACATGTTCGGGCTGCGGTTCACGAACGAGATCCACGCGCGCTCGAAGAACGGACGGCCGGTCCAGAACACGACCGGCGTGGAGAAGACGAGGCCGACCCAGTTGACGACCGTTCCGTAGCGCACGGCGAGCGATCCGCCGAGCACCATGTCGCCCATCGTGAGGAGGAAGACCGGCGCGGCGAGCGCCGCCCCGATCCAGAACCGCCGCGTCATGTCCAGCAGTTCGGGGTTCGGCCCTGTGTCGAGCGTGACGACCATCGGCTCGAGCGCCATGCCGCAGATCGGACAGGCCCCGGGTCCGTCCTGCACGATCTGCGGATCCATCGGGCAGGTGTACTTGACTGCCTCGCCTTCGCCGGCCGTCGGCGGCGGCTGGACGACCGGCTCGCCACTCAGGAACGACTCCGGGTTGGCGCGGAAGCGTTCGAGACAGCTCTCCGCGCAGAAGTGGTAGGTCACGCCGTCGTGCTGGACCGTTCCGACGGAGTCCTCCTCCTCGATCTCCATCCCGCAGACCGGGTCGATGTGCGTCATGTTCGCTGTCCTGCATGTTCGCATGGGGGCGGCGGTGCCCGCTACGGCTGGCCCGAATACGCTGCACCCAAAAAGGTCCGCTGGATATAGGATCGAAGTCCCTGCCCATGCGTCGCATCCCGATCTGGCCGGCGCTCACGGTGATCGGCACCGTGCTGGTTCTCGCGCTGTTCCTGGCCATCGCCCTGCGCAACGTCGACGAGATGCGCATCATCCGCGACGAGAGCTTCCAGATCGAGCACACGCTCGAAGTCCAGCGACAGCTCGACGCGGTGCGTGTTGCCGAATCGGACGCCGACGCCGACATCCGCGGCTACGTGCTCACGCGCTCCCAGCAGGCGCTGGACAACGCCCGCGCGTCGCAGAAGACGGTGGCCGAGCGGCTGGATCGCCTCGAGGAGCTGACGTCGGACAGCCCGGCCCAGCGCGCCAGGCTCGCGCGGCTGCGCGAGACGGTGGGGCGCCGCGCCGCCGAACTGGAAAAGGTCATCGAGGTTCGACGCGCCGGCACCTCCGACGAGGCGATGGCGCAGGCGCGCGTCGCCGAGACCGCGGTCCTGCGCGAGCAGATCCGCGGCATCCTGTCCGAGCTCGAAGCGGAGGAAGCGAAGCTGCTCGCCGTGCGCCGGGAACAGGCGAGCGGTTCGTACGAGCGCGCCGTGCGTGGCCGCATCGGGAGCAGTCTCGTCAGCGCCGCCCTGCTGATCGCCGTCGTCGGCATCGCAGGGCTGCACGCGCGATCGAAGGCGCGGCGCGAACGGGCGCTGGTCGAGAGCGAGCGGCGCGCGCGCGACGCCGCCGCGCGCGAGCAGGAGGCCCGCGCCGAGGCGGAACGCGCCAACCGGGAGAAGGATCAGTTCCTCGCCGTGCTCTCGCACGAACTGCGGACGCCGCTCAACGCGGTCCTCGGCTGGACCCAGATTCTCCAGGCGTCGAACGTCTCCGATCCGACGCTCGTTCGCGCGCTCGCGTCCATTCGCCGCAACGCCGAGGCGCAGCAGCGGCTGGTCGAGGATCTCCTCGACGTGTCGCGCATCGTCGCCGGCAAGCTGACCTTCGAGCGCGAACCGTTCGACCTGCGCGCCGCGATCTCGGCCGCCGTCGACAGCATCCGGCCTTCCGCCCAGGCAAAAGGGCTGACGCTGTCGACCGACCTCGATCACGTGACGACGGCAACCGGCGACGCGCAGCGGATCCAGCAGGTGGCCGGAAACCTCCTGTCGAACGCGGTGAAGTTCACCCCGTCGGGCGGGCATGTCTCGGTGTCGCTGCGCAACGGCGGCCCGAACGCGATCCTCGAGGTCACCGACGACGGGCAGGGGATCGCGCGGGATCTGCAGCCGCACATCTTCGAGCGGTTCCGTCAGGGTGACGCCAGCACGACCCGCGCGCACGGCGGACTCGGGCTCGGCCTGGCCATCGCCAAGCACATCGTCGAGGCGCACGGCGGCACGATCGCCGTGCACAGCGAAGGGCCCAACCGCGGCGCGATGTTCCGCGTCCATCTGCCGTACGGACAGGGCTGAAGCTGGCCCGCGGCGCGGCGCCGATCAGAAGCTGAAGAAGAGCAGGAGGTCGATGCCGGCGCGCTCGACACGCCGGAACGGCGAACGCACGGCAAGCGACGTGGCGTCCGAGAAGGTCGCCCTGATCCGCAGGATGCGCGACAGGTAGTACTCGAGCGTCGCCTCGTCGTACTCGTCGGCGCCGAACTGCCTGCTGAAGCGCGCCACGAGACCGGGTGCGATCTCGTTGCCGACGGTGACCCGGGCACCGCCGCGGATGTCGGCTCCCGGTTCGATTTCGAGCACGTCAATCCCGAGCGAGCGTTCGAGTGCCGCAACCATCGGCGCCGCGATGAATCCGGCGGCCAGCGTGCCGGCGCGGACGGCGAGCTGCTGCTGCTGCAGCGCCGTGAGCTCGTTCGCCGACGTGTTGAAGACGATCAGCGACAGGATGTCGGACGGCTCGAGGGGCGGAGTGCTCGCGAGGCGCAGCTCCGGCTCGCGCATCGGCCCGAAGATCGAGACGCGCGTCTCGACGCCGGAGATCACGCGGTTCACGGTGATGTAGAGCTCGGGGTTCAGATCGCCCCGGAAGATGATCGAGCTCGCCGGATCCAGATCGAAGCGGCGCCCCTGGAACGCGTACGACCCGGTCAACGAGTCGAACGATCCGTTGACGTACATCGGCTGCGCCGGGTCCTTGTAGAGCGACAGGTCGCCGAAGGCGCGGAGGTTGATGTTTCCGAGGCCGAGCGGCGTGCCGGAGGAGATCTGCACATTGTCGCCGATCATCCGCAGCGTGCCGGGCACGTGCAGCTCGACGTCGAATCCCATGCGCTCCCACGGGTTCAGCGCGACGATCGGATCGATGTCGACCGGCGGCGCCGTCTCCTCGGTCGAGTAGGGCTGGAAGAGCGCGCGGTCCAGGATGCGATCGACGTTCAGCGTGCCGCCCGTAATCGAGATGCGTCCCATCAGCTTCGGCGACTCGAACTCGCCGGACAGGTTCATCGTCGTGTCGACGTTGATCTGGCCGTACTGATTGCGCAGGACGCGGAAGTTGCGGGCGTTGACGTCGACCTGCAGATCGCCCACGCGCAGTTCGTGCGTGCCGAGGCTGCCGGTGAGCTCGAGCGGATGCCCGTCGGCGTCCTCCACGTGCAGGAGCTGCACCCCGACACGATCGGTCGACAGGCGCAGCGCCAGACGTCCTTTCTGATAGCGGACCCCCGTGGACACCACCTCGAACGAGGCGTTGCTCAGATCCACACGTCCGCTGAAGTGGGGATCGCGGCTCGTGCCGAGGACGGTGACGTCGATCGTCATCTGGCCGTCGACGTTGCGCACGACATCGGTGACCCCTTCGAGCAGCGTGAGCCCGACCTCGCTCGACTTGACCGCGACCTCCATCGGCTGCGGCGGCCGCGAGCGGTCGAAGACGCTGAGCGGCACGCGTCCCGCCGCGGTGAACCAGACGCCGGGCGCCTGATCGAGCCGGAGATCGATCTGGAAGTTCTCGTTCCTGTAGTCGACGTGTCCCGCGAACGATTCGTACGTCAGGCGGCGCACGCGTCCCTGCGTCACGCGCAGGTCGGCACTGACCGACGGCTGGTCGCCGCTACCCGTGATCCGCGCGGTCACGTCCATCAGCCCGCCGTAGCGAGCGGGCGTGCCGGCCGGGACCGTGAGGTTGTCGATCGACACGCCGCGGGCGACGACCTGCAGATCGCTGCCGCCGGCGGTGTTCCAGGTGCCGGCAACCGTGACGTGCTGCTGCCCCGATGCCGCGTCCACCAGATCGAGGCCTGCCGTGGTGATCGCGGTGTCGGTCCAGGAAAGGATCGGCCGTGTCCCCTGCGCCAGCCGCCACGACGTCGGCTGCGCGTCGAGCGTGAGCGCGTCGATCTCGGCGCGGCGATTTGCCGCGTCCAGCCGGAACGTGCCGTTTGCCGTGGCGCTGAACCCGGTCTCCAGCGTCGCCGTCAGCGAGCCGGTGACGAGGCCTGCGTCGTACGTGATGGACGTGTGCGCGCTCTGGAGCTCGCGGCCGAAGGCGCGCACGAACGACAGCTGGGCGTCCACCTGCCCGGTCGTCTGCCACGGATCGGCGACGGGGATGGTGACGTCGTAGGTCGCCGTCGTGCTCGTCGCTTCCAGACGGGAGGCGGCGAGGCGCATCAGCGAGGCCCGCCCCTGGAACCGCAGGCGATCGAGCGGGCCGGTCATGCGCCCGGTCGTGACCGCTTCGCCGGCCAGGCCGCGGCCGATGACGTTCTCCAGCCGCGCGAGATCGCTGCGCGTGATCTCGTACGCGATGCTGGAGCTGCGCACGCCGTCGAGCTCCAGCGTGCCGCTCGCGTGGAGATCTGCGCCTGGCCCCGTGGTCTCGACACGATCGATGTGCATCGTCCCGTCGGCCATGGTCGCCCGGGCATCGCCACGCGTGATCTCGAGGCCGCGGACGAGCGAGTCGCGCGCCGACAGCGTGGCCTCGAGGGTGTAGTCGTTCAGCAGCGGCGATCGGACGAGCATCTCGCGGACCGCAATCTCCCCGCGCGCGGTTCCGGAGAGCCGCGCGGTGTACACCGGATCGTTCATCGCAGTGGCCGGATCGATCTGCTCGAGCTCGCCGTCGTAGGTGCCCCGGAGCGAACCGTCGGCGATGTCGATACCCACGTCCGCGTTCAGCAGCTGTCCGCCGAAGAGGGTCGCCTGATCGAGACGGCCGCCGCCCGACAGCCGCATCGTCGCGAGCGGACCGCCGGTGCCGTCGACCCGGAAGCGGCCGCGCAGCGTTCCGGCATAGCGCGGATCGGTCAGCCACGCGATCTCGAGCTGACGGCCGAAGCCGTTGAGATCGACGCCGGCAATCGCGCCTTCGCCGGCGTAGTGGAAGGGCACCACCTGCGTGTCGATCGCGCCGCTCGCGCCGGCGGCAATCGTGGCGCCGAGGAACGTCGAGTCGGCGAACTGCGCCGTCCCGCGAATGAACGGATCGGTGAACTGGCCGGTGACGTCGTAGTCGAACGCCAGCGTGCTCTCGACGTGCGGCACCGGCACGGCGCGCGGCACCTGCCGGAGATCGACGCCACGCGCGGTGCCGACGAAATGGAAGGCGTACGGCGCGTCGATGGCGAGGCTGCTGGGAACGAGCCTGACGTTCGCGCCGTAGGCGGTCGCCGTCGCCGACGCGATGAGCACCTCCGTCGCGGTGATCCGTCCTCGCGCCACCACGTCGTCGGCTTCGTAGTCCAGGAAGGCGGCGTGCGACCCGTCGAACGTGAAGGCGCCGGTGGGGAAGTGCCCCCCGAGCTGCAGATCCATGTCGAGATCGACGTGGCCCGTGATGTCGGAAGGCCGATCGGGGCGGTTCAGCCAGCGCGCCAGATCGAGCCGCTGCACCGTGGTTTCCCCCCGGGCATGCCAGCCGGGCACGGTCGTATCGAGCACGAGCCGGCCGGTGACGTCGCCGCCGTTCGATCGCAGCGTGATGTCGGTTGCCATCGCCGCGGACGGACCGGAGAGGCGCGCGTCGAACGCCGAGTCGATCGCGATGTTTCGCAGCCCGTGCAGCACGCCGGACCATTCCTGAAACGCGAATTTCGGTGCCGCGACGGTCAGCTCGAGACGCGTCGGAGACTGACGCCTGTCGATCCGGCCATCCAGCGTGAACTCGCTGCGGGGCGTGACGACGCGCAACGCGTCGAAGAGCCACCCGGCGTCGCCGCTCGCGATCGATCCGCTCAGGCTCGTGACCGTCAGCTCGGGATCGGCGCCGGCGAACGCCGCGTTCGCGAAGGTGAGCGTCCAGGTCACCGGTTCGTACGCGAACGACAGGCTGGTGTTCAGCCGCGTGAAAGAAGCAGGAACGTGGGCCGCACCGAAGGTGAGCGGGTCCTGCAGCGTAACCTCGCCGTCGCGGATCTCGATCTGCTGAATGTGAATCGGCCGTCCGGGCCCGGACGAGCGGTTGCGGGTGGTGTCGCGGCGCACGAGCGCCGCCAGGTTCCAGCGGCCGTCGGGCTGCTTCGCGGCGGCAATCCGCGGACGCTCGAGCACGAGCGTGCGGATGGTCGTGCCCCCTTCGAAGAGCTCCCTGATGGAGTAGCTGACGCGTACCGCGTCGATGGTTATGAGCGGCTCGCCGTCGCGGGAGAGGCGGATGTCGTCGAGCTCGATGCCTCGCAGCAGCGATCCGCGCAGGGCGCCGATTTCCAGCGTCGCCGTGAGGTAGCGGTTCGCCTGCGAGACGATCACGGCGCGAAGCTCGTTCTGTCCCCAGCCGGTCTGCAGCGCGAGCAGAACGACTCCCAGCAGCGTCAACACCGCCGCCACGGCAAGGACCAGCGCCCAGGCCAGCCCTTTTCCCAGTCGTCGCCATCGTCGCATGCGCCATGAGCATGTTAGCAGTCGGCATCAGGGCGAAAACGACGGGTAGCTCCGGCGGCGGTCGATGACAGCTATAATCGTGCGTTCCCGCCATGCGCCTCGGACGTCGCTATCTGATCACCGGCCGCGTGCAGGGCGTGGGCTTCCGCTACTTCGTCCACCGGGCGGCCGCGGTCGAAGGGCTGCACGGTTGGGTCCGCAACCTGCCCGACGGTCGCGTGGAGATCCAGGCGGAAGGGGATCGCGAGGCGCTCGATCGCTTCGAGCGCCAGGTTCTGCAGGGCCCGCCGCGGTCGCGGGTCGACGACATGGACACGACCGACGTCGGCGCCACCGGTCACGACACCGGCTTCTCGATACGGTAAGAGCCCAGACACATGGACAATCTGAAGAGCAGGATCCGTCACGTTCCCGATTTCCCGAAGGCCGGCATTCTCTTCTACGACATCACGACGCTGCTGCAGGATCGCGAAGGGTTCCGGATGGCAATCGACGCCGTGTCCGCTCCGTTCGTCGATCAGCCGATCGATCTGGTCGTCGGGATCGAGAGCCGCGGATTCATCTTCGGATCCGCTGTCGCCGATCGCCTCGGCGCCGGCTTCGCGCCGGTCCGGAAACCGGGCAAGCTGCCGTCGACCACGATGCGCGCCAGCTACGACCTCGAGTACGGCACCGACGCGCTCGAGATCCATGACGACGCGGTTGCCGGCGGCCAGCGGGTCCTGATCGTCGACGATCTGCTCGCGACCGGCGGCACGGCGAAGGCGGCCAGCGATCTGGTGACGCGGCTTGGCGGCCAGGTGCACGCGCTGGCGTTTCTGATCGAGCTCGTCGGGCTCAACGGGCGAGAGAAGCTCGCGGGGCAGAAGCTCCACACCGTCCTACAGTACTGACCCGACGCGCGTTCCGATCGACTGACCCGACGCGCGTTCCGATCGCGCTCGAGCTGCGCCGCACGGTCGGCGCACTTACGTGCATCGTCGCGCGCTTACGACGGCGGTAAGCATCGTCCTTCGAGTCGAGGGTTTTCCGGCGTGTTTTTGCCGTACGCGTGGGGCATTGCTCTTGCCCCTCCGCCTGGCAACCACACGTGTCCCGGAGGCCCATGCGTAGATCACGAGGACTGATGCTCGCTCTGACGTTGGCAATCGGATCGGCGGCATGCGACGAGAAGCTCTCGACGCTCGCCGGTCCGACGCGCGATCTCGAACCCACATTCGCCAGTATCCAGAAAGAGATCTTCGAAACGACCGACACCGCGGGGCGCACCGCGTGCGTGGCGTGTCACACGAACGTCGGCCGCAACCCGGCAGGCAACCTGAACCTGCTGCACGACGTCGCCTACAACAACCTGGTCGGCGTGAACGCGACGCAGAGACCGTCGATGAAGCGGGTCGAGCCGGGCAATCCCGACGACAGCTATCTCGTGCACAAGCTCGAAGGACGCCCTGGCATCGTCGGCGTCCGCATGCCGTTCAACGGTCCGCCGTACCTGACCGACGGTCAGATCGTGATTATGCGGCGCTGGATCGAGCTTGGCGCCCCGCGCAACTGATATCGAGGAGACCTCCGTGATCCGATCACTCTTGCGACCGTTCGCAGCGGCCACGCTAATCCTGTGTCTGGCGCCCGCCGCATCCGCTCAGGACAACGACGATGCCGTGCTCAGACCGGCGGAGCCGGACTTCACGATCGTCGGGCTTCCGACGACGCTCAGATTGCCGCAGTGGGGCAGCGCGTTTCGGGTGACGCATCGGTTCCAGGGACCACTGGCAGACAACGGCCTCGGCGATCTCTTCGGGATCGACGCCGGCGCGAAGATCGGTCTCGAGTATCGCTTCGGGATCGTCAGGAACGGGCAGATCGGCTTCTACCGGACCAGCGACAGGACGATCGAGCTGTTCAGCGAGTACGGTCTCCTGAGGCAGGGCAGAGCGCCGATCGAGCTGGCCGCGTTCGCCGCCATCGAGGGGACGAACAACTTCCAGAACAGCTACTCGCCGGTGCTCGGCGCGCTGCTCTCGCGGCGCGTGGGCGAGCACGCGGCGTTCTACGTCGAGCCGATGTGGGTGAACAACACCAACGCGCTGCCGAAGGCGGTCGTCGACGACAACGACACGTTCCTCGTCGGCCTCGGCGCGCGCCTGCGCATCCGGCCCACGGTGTATGTCGTCGCCGAGGTGTCGCCCCGCGTTGGCGGCTTCAGCCCGGGATCGCACCAGGCGAGCTTCGGCATCGAGAAGCGCGCCGGCGGTCACATGTTCCAGCTGAATGTCGGAAACGGGGACGGATCGACGCCGGCGCAGATCGCGCGCGGCGCGTTCAACGACGACAGCTGGTATCTCGGATTCAACCTGTCGCGGAAGTTCTACTGAGACGCCAGCTGTCGTTACCGCCGGCTTCTGCTGTTGTGGGAGCCGGCTTCCGAGGTCGTGGAGGCCGGCTTCAGCCGGCCCTGCCGCTACGACGCTCTCTTCAACTGATCCAGCTCCTTTCGCGCATCGGCCGCGAACGGGGAATCGGGGAACTCCTGGACCAGCTTGTTGAACGTCTGCTCGGCATCGGTCGTCTTGCCGGCGTCGGCCTGCGTGCGCGCGAGGCGCATGAGAACGCCGTCGACCGGCAGGTTGCCGTCCCGGCGCTGTGACAGGTCGCGGAAGGTGTTGATCGCCGATTCGTAGTCGCCCGTCTGCGCCTGCGCCTCCGCGAGCCCGAGGCGCGCCATCTGCGCGTAAAGGCTGTCGCCGCCCTGGTCGATCACCTGCTGGTAGGCGGCCGCGGCGCTCTTCGCCTCCCCGAGCGTCATGTAGGTCGCCGCCTGGCGATAGCGCGCGAAGAGCCCTGCGTCGGTCTTCGGGAACTCGTCGGCCACTTCCTTGAACTTCGTCAGCGCGGCCTGGTTCTTCTCGCGTTCCGAGACGAAGCTCAGGCCGGCGGCCGGCTGCGTGCCGAACGCCGCGGGCGGTCCGACGCGCGCCTGCTCGACGGCGAGCGCGGCGGCGAGCTGCGTGTGGGCACGTCCCTCGACGCGACTGTGCCACGCCACGTATCCGCCGGCGACGACGATGATCAGCACGACGGCAACCAGCACCGACAGGAGCGGGCCGCGCCGTTCGTCGACGAGGTCGCGGGCGGTCGTGACGAGCTGCACCAGCTCGTTGTCTTTCAGGTGATGACGTTCAGTCCTCTTCATAACGCGCCTGGCCGCGTGCGCGCGGCCTGAATCGTGTGCCCGGCCACGTACGCCGGGGACGACGGATTGATCGGATGTGTCGGAAATATTAGCGCACTCCGGCACTCGGACGCGAAGGCTGGAGAGAACGCTGGCCAAAGGGATGAGGATCGGCCTGACCGTCAGCGTGCAGTCGAATCGGCGGGCCTGGGCCACGCGCTATTGAGAACCGTCTCGCTCTCCGCGCGGCGCCGGATCAGCCGCAGCTCGTCGTTCACGTATCGGCTATAGACAATGGCGTCCGGTCCACTCCAGAGCGCCAGCGGAAGGTCGCGGCGGACGTACTCTTCGCGATGAAGCCCCAGCGGAAGTTCCTCGCGGTCGCCGCTGGCGACGGTGAGCCGCCATATGTCGCCTGTGGCGGTGCCGTAGAGGAGGGTCGTGCGATCGGGGCTGAGATCATAGAATCCGAGGCCCGCGTCGCCGATTGCCGCCGGCCAGAGTGGCGGCGTGCTGTCAGGGTGCAGCGGATCGAACACGAAGACGCGCTCGACCTGGGAGAGCGCCCGGGCCGGCTGCGGAAAGCGCGTGTCGACGGCGGCGAACAGCACGCGCCCATCGGGAAGCGCTCGTACTTTTCCGGCGTCGTGGAAAACGACGTGAACCAGACAGAAATCGCCGGGTGGGCGAGAGACGATTTGTCCCTGATCGTCGACCACTTCCCTCTGCACCAGGCATCCCAGCGCGCCGATGTTGATGTCCGCGGCTGACGCTGTCAGGTAGAGCAGCGACCGTCCGTCGCGCGTCCAGTCCGGGAACTCGTTCGTGCCTGTCGCGATCAGGACCGGGGTGGCCGGCCGCTCGACCGACGCGACATAGAGACGGACGATGTTGTCGGCGAACATTCCGGCGCCGTGCGTGACGAACGCCACGGCCCGCCCATCGTCGGACGGTCTGATGCTCTTGATCGGCGTGAGGGCCGCGCCCAGGGTGGACAGCACCTCGATCCGTTGATCGGCGATTCGCGCGGCGACGAGGGTATAGACGGTGGCACGCGCGGACGCGATGACGTCCGAATCGTCGCCGAGCGCGTTCCGCAGCGTCTCGCCGTGGTGTTCCCGAAGGTAGATCGCGACGGCGCGACCGGTGTCGCCGTTCAACATCAGATCCAGATCGGCGTCAGGGTTCACCGAGCCGTCGCTCCTGAAGGTGTTCTGAAAGAGGCGCTCGGCGTCCCTGGCGATTGCGGCGGCTCTTTCGGCACCCAGGGCCTCCGTGATCTCCGTGAACGTCGTCACCTCGCGGATGCGAGCCAGGATCAGGCGCTGCGAATCGGGCAGCCAGGCGGCTCGATAGACGTCGGACGCGAGGCGGGACGTGAGGCCGCCGCGCTGGTCGGTCAGATACAGATCGTGGCCGATCAGCAGTGCCCCGTGGCGGCCGTCCGGAGACCAGGACAGATCATCCGTCCAGTCGCGATACGGTTCCGAGCAGCCAGCCGTCATGGCGGCAGCCAGAACCAGCAGAACCGCGACCGCTCTGTTCCGCACGCTGAGGTTGCAGGGCAACGGTTGTGCCGTCCCTGCGATGGTCTTCAGGAACGCGACAGCCCTGTGATCCTGCGGATCTGAACCGGTCGTCGATGTCGCCGGCCATCCGTCCAGGAGGATCTTTCCCCAGCACGTGGGAAAAGTTGACGGGCCGTCCACACAGGCTGTCGGTCCCGACCCGTCGACGCCATTCGAAGACGCTGGTGGAGGTGCGCGACGGGCATTACGCCTGTTACCACTGTCGGCATCGGCATCGCACCGTGAACGTCAGCAAGGCCGAGCGCGAACGCGCATTCAGGGGCGAACTCGCGCTACTCAGCCCCGGCCGACTACATGAGAATGCTCAGCCCTATTCCTCCGGGCGAGATCCTGATGGAGGAGTTCATGCGGCCGCTGGGGATCGGCGTCAATGCGCTGGCGCGCGACCTGAGGGCCCCGGCCAATCGCATCAGCGGCATCATCAACGGTACGCGTGCGATCACAGCCGACACCGCGCTGCGTCTCGGCAAATACTTCGGCGTGTCGCCGGAGCTCTGGCTCGATCTCCAGTCGGACTACGAACGGCGCGTCGCGTGTCAGACAATCTGGCCGCACGTCGCGCCGTCGGTGAAGACCCGGGTGGCGTGAGTGCCGGAGCTGACGTCGCGAACCGTACCTTCCAGTCTGTGCCTTCCGACCGCTCAGCGCGGTCCCTTCGCCAGTCGTGGTTGCGCGCCTTCCTCTTTACGGGGGCGGCCACCGAGCCTGCCGTTCTCGCGCGAGGCGCGCGCCTTCGTCGCGCTCCGACGCGCGCCCACGAGAGCCGCGGGGCCGACGATGTCGACTTTTGCCCGCGTGGTGGTCGAGGAGCGGGCCACGCGGACTCGTGCCGTGGGTCGGCTGTCGGGATGTGCGTCAAGGTATGCCGCCAACACCGTGCGAATCGCACGTTCGGCCTTCGTATAGGTATCCGCAGCCGCATAGACGGGCAGCCCGGGCACATAGGCGCTCACAGCGCCGCTGTCTTCGGTCTCGAGGACGATCGGAAAGAGCTGTGTCATTCGATGCCTGCCTCTCGCAGGATGCGGTTGCCGAGCCGCCCGGCGTCTTTCTTCGTGTGAACCGCAACCCAGACCTCTTTGCCGGTAGTCGGGTGCTTCAGCAATCGATAGCTACCTTTTCCTGATCGAACCTCGACGAACCCTGCGGCCTTCAGCTTGCGGACCACCTCGGCCCAGGTCACTCCGAAATCGTAAACCTAACGCTAGGTTCAGTCAGCGTGGAGCCCCATTCTCCAGTTGGAACACAGTGGACTGGCTTCTGCCGGCGTCAGGTCGAAGACGGTAGATGCGAACGCGGGTTGGCCTTCCGTCGGTAGGCGTGCGCCGACTGAAGGCCTGTCATGACATCGTCAGCTTCGTTCGGACCGTGTCGTAGAGTGCTGAAGAAGTTTTTGGTGACCCTGAGCGGATTTGAACCGCTGGCCTGTCGCTTAGGAGGCGACCGCTCTATCCAACTGAGCTACAGGGTCACACCTAGAGTCTACCGGAGTCCGCAAGGGCGGTGCGGAGATGGCCACCCGAGTCGAAGCCGGAGTCATGTTGAATCCGGACTTCATGCCGACTCGAGGCTCTACGCCAGCGATCGACGTCAGCGCGCGGCGAACTTGTAGCTGAGGATCTTGTAGATCAACTTCGCGCAGAGGAAGTTCGGCGCGACCATCCCGGGCAGCGGTGCCAGCTCCACGACGTCGCAGCCGACGACGGTGCGCGATTCGATCACGCGCCGCAGCAGCGCCAGCACCTCGTACCACGACAGCCCGCCTGGCTCGGGGGTGCCGGTCGCCGGCATGATCGCCGGATCGAAGCCGTCGACGTCAATCGTCAGATACACGGTCTCGCCGAGCGAGTCGACCACCCGCTCGATCCAGTGCTCGTCCTGCCGCATGTTGTAGTCGTAGAAGATCTCGGTCGGCAGCGTCGGCGCCGCCGCGGCCTCCTCCGGCGACATGCTGCGGATGCCCACCTGCGTCGCGCGCGCGTACTCAAGCGCACGCCGCATCGCGCACGCGTGGTTGTGCGGCGTCCCCATGTAGGTGTCGCGCAGGTCGGCATGCGCGTCGATCTGCAGCACCGACAGGCCGCTGTACTTCTGCGCCATCGCCGCGACGATCGGGCCGGTGATCGAGTGCTCGCCGCCGAGGAACACCGGGAACTTCTCGCGCGAGATGATCTCGAACGCGACGCGCCGGATCTCGGCCATCACGTCGTCGATCGCCGCGAACGGAAATTCCATTTCCGGCAGCGTGAAGATCCCGACCGTCGACACGTCCGACTCGGTCTCCTCGTCCCACAGCTCCATGTGCGACGAGGCGACGAGGATCTCGTGCGGGCCGTTGCGCGTGCCGGCGACGTAGGACGTCGTGCGGTCGAGCGGCATCGGCAGGATGACGACGCGGGCGTGGTCGAAGTCGGTCTGGGTGGGGAGCGTGCCGCCGAAGTTGCCGACGGCGACGCGGTCGTAGTCAAACGGCAGATTCATTCACTTCCTCGAAACGATCGTTCGCAACGGGCTGGCCGTCGATGGTCATGGCGCTCGACGCCAGCGTGAAAACCGGCTTCCGGCGGCCGGCGAGGACGCGCGGATTGAGGCTGGCCAGGGCGCTCGCCAGCAGCGGCAGGGCGATGGTGGCGTCGGCGAGGACCGACACGCGCACCGAATCCTCCGCGAGCTTCCCCCAGCTCTGGGCCTCGTCGAGGCTCGACCCCGACGCGCCTCCGTAGTGGGGCACGTCGGTGACGACCTGCAGCGCGTAGCGGTGTCCGGTCACCTCGGAGCTGTAGAACTCCGCCTGGACGCTCGCCTGGTTGATGAAGTTCTTCGGCGTGCCACCGCCGAACACGACCGACGCGGTGCGCGGACGGCGGATCACCATGTTGGTCGATTCCAGGATGTCGCCAATCGTGTCGATCTGCCCGGCGCCGCTGCGCTTCTGGCGCGCCTGCGACAGTCCCATGCCGATCGACGAATCGGCCAGAGCCGGACAGAAGATCGGCACCTTCGCGCGGTACGCCGCCGTCAGAATCCCGTCCTGTCCCGTCGTGTCCCAGAGGTAGCCGCCGAGCAGGTACAGGAACTCGCGTGTGGTGTACGGACGCGGCTCGAGCGTCGCCGCGAAGTCGGCGATCCACTCGTCGTTCGCGCAGAACTCGTCCTCGCTGGCGTAGGTGTCGTACACGCGGTCGACCCGCGCCTCCGCAAGCTGCGCGTCGTCGGCGGTCGCCGAGCCGATGTAGTGGCGCAGCCCCCTCGTCTCGTGCAGATCGTGGTACAGATTGGCGCCGGTGGAGACGAGACAGTCGACGTAGCGCTTCGCGATCAGATGCGCGACGACGAGCCGCAGGCCGCCCGCGCTCAGTGCCCCCGCCAGCCCCATGAAGATCGTCACATCGTCCTCGAGCATGCGCTCCCAGACGCGCCGGGCCGTGCCGAGGTTGCGCCCCTGGAAGGAGATGTGCTCGAGCCGCGCGAGGATCTCGTCGGCCGTCGCATCCGCCTGAACCGGAAACGGTTCCACCGGCGTGTGAAGAAAGCGGGATTTCTTCATGCGCCGACATTCTAGCAGGCCGGTCGCGGCTGACCTGCGTCGCGAGATCAGAACGCGCGCCCGAGGCGCGCGTACGCCGACGCGCCGCTGCGGCCGCCGTCGGCGCCCCACGAGATCCCGAATGCGGCGTTGAACGGAAGCGTGTAGCCGGCGACTGCGACGGCAGCGAGCTCGGCGCCGATTGCGCGCCGCCATGAATCGGAACGGGATGGACCGCGAACCTGCGCGGCATCCGCGAACACCGACGCGTGCAGCGTGCGGAGCAGGAGCGGCCATGTGCCGACGCCGCGTTCGGGGTACGCCAGCGGCAGGCGGTACTCCACGTTGCCGACGATCATGCCGGTGCCAGCGGTTTCGGGCAGGCCGTCGCGAACGAGACCGAGCGCGTTCGCGCCGAAGTCGACGACGCCCGACGAAGCGGCCGTGCGGCCCGCCACGAAGGTCTGTCGCGCGGCATTGTCACCACGGGACAGGCCGCCTGCCGCGCGGATCGCGATCACGTGATGTCGTCCGGCGCCGGGAAGATACAGACGCGCGTCCGCCGTCGACGTCGTCGCGCTCGCGCGCGAACCGAGCGCCCGACGCGCCAGCTCGATCGTCGCGCCGACGGTGAGCCCCTCCTCAGGACTGATGGAGTATCCGTAGATCCTCGCGTTGCTGTAGCCGGCCGCGACCCGCGACGACACGAGCGGCACGCGCCTGTCGCGATCGGACAGGAGATACCGCGTGTCGGTCCGCACGAGCGAGGCGAACGCCTGCGCCCGCGTCCGCACGTGCGTGATCGGCAGCAGAAGGCCGGCCTGATACTCGTGCTGCACGGTGGTCACCATGGATCGCCCGCCGGCCCCTTCGTCGGCGGATTCGCGGTAGAGCGTGTCGCGCGAGGCCGAGGCGAACAGCGATGGGCGCCAGCGGGAGTAGGCATACGCGGCGTTCCAGTCCGGCACAGCCTCAGGCGACGGCCGCACCGAAGCGATGCTCTCCACGCGCCATGTGGCGCCAACTTCGTAGGCATGGCGGCCGAGGACATCGGCCCCCGTCACGGCGCCGCCGATCCGCGTCTGATCAGCGCTCGTGCTCAGGAGCGGTATCCACGATGTGGGAACGAGCGTGCGAAGCGGGGAGTAGTCTCGAGACACGATCGTGCTGCTCGCGGCGTCACGGGTCTGCGATCGATCGTCGCGACCTTCGTCCCGCAGGAAGGGGAGCGCACGATCGGACACAGGGGCATACGCAGCCGTGAAGACGTCGTACCCGCCGGCGGTGTACCCGGCAAAGAGCAGCGTCTCTCCGTCCTCGGACACATCGGGCCAGATGGCGCCGGCGCTCCGCGTGAGCGGTCGTGCAACCGCCTCCCCGTCCAGCGGGAACTCGAAGATCTCGAACGGCCGGCCGTCGACGTTGGCGGCGGCGACAACCGCGCGGCCGTCGGGGCGCCATGCCGGCGTGACCAGACGGGTCCGATCGATCGACATCGTGTGCGCGATCGCTCCGGTCGCCACGTCGACGACGACGAGATCGGGCCATGTGCCAAGGCGCCTCCGCTCCGCGACGACGAAGCGGCCGTCGCGCGACCATCGCGGCGTGCTGAACTGCAGATCGCGACCGGCAGCCAGCACGCGAAGCCCCGGGTTCCGGTCGTGCGCCTCGGGCCGCCATTCCAGGATCACCAGGTCGCGCTGTCCGGCGTGTTCGCGGACGGCGACGACACGGCCGTCGGGCGCGAGATCAGGATCCTGCAGCCGCGCCTCATGGGAAATGGGGCGCACGTCGCCGGTCCGACGGTCGTACCGGTAGAGATCGCTATACAGGCCCGCTTCCCGGCGCAGCTCCTGCTGGTCGAAGACGAACGCGCTGGACGAGATGCCGATCGTCGAACCGAGATATCGCGTGGTCAGGACGCGGTCATCCGATCCGTCGAGGGTGATCGATCGCAACGACGGGAAGTCGTGCGGGCCCTGAGTGGAGTAGACCGCGCTCGCCGGGCAGGCATCGCACGAGCGGCCCGCGAAGCGTGGCGCGGCAGTCACGTACCCGTGCGTCGTCAATCGGCGTGCGTTGGAGGGCTCAACCGGCGACGTTTGCGCCGTCGCGCGCAGCGCGGCGGTGTAGTCGCGCCAGAGGGCGCCGAGCGGCTCGCCGTAGATGGCGTCGAACGCCCGCGTGCCCAGGAAGGGGAGCTGGCGCGACGTACGCGTCGCCAGCGCGCCAAGGGTCTGCTGTCCGAACCGCTGCGCGAGGTATTCGTGAAAGCCGAGCCCGCTGGCGTACGCCGCATAACCGCCGGGCCATCGGACGAGGCCGCCGCTCGCGCGGTCGAGGGATAGCGGCCGGCCTGCCGCCGATCCGACCAGATCGATCGCTCGAAAATCGCCCGCGGTCGCGCGTCCTGCCTCCGAGAGCGCGCTTTCTTCCCAGGTCGCCAGCCCTTCGATCTGCCACTGCGGCAGCCAGAGATTCGGGAACGCGACCGGCGTGCGTCCGAAGATGCCGCGCACGATCCTCGCCCAGCTGCCCGACCGATCGAGGTGAACGATGTGCGTGTACTCGTGCGTGAAGACGAGCCGCAGCCAGTCGTCGGTGTTGCCGATCAGCTCGACGCCAGACGGCACCGCGGCGTGCAGGAAGACGATGTCGCGCGGCAGCGGTGTCGCCCAGCCGTTGGCGGCCTCCGCTTGGTCGGCGAGGACGACGTGCGTCAGCGTCGGAGGCGTCAGCGTCAGCGACTCCGCGACGCGTGCGCGAACCTCCTCCACGATCGCCGCCAGCCGGGATGCCAGCGCCTCCTCGCCTGTGTGGAAGTAGATGATGAAGTGCTCGGTCCGCGTCTGCCTGAAGCGCAGGAGCGGATCGAGGAGCCCGGATGCGTCGAGCGAGCGCTCGCCCGCGAGGAGCAGCAGCGCCAGCGCCGCGGCCAGCCTAGTTGGTCGCAGCCACAACCCGGGCAACGTCCTTGAGGAAGTAGAAATCGGCGAGCGGGGTCAGGCGGATACCGGTCAGCCCTTTCTGGGCCACCGCGACGTTCGTCTTGTACCAGAGGCTGACGTACGGCACCTCGCGTGCCACGATGCGCTGGACCTCGGCGTAGAGCGCCAGGCGGCGCGGCTGGTCTTCGGTCTCGCTCGCTTCGTCGAGCAGCGCGTCGACCTGCGGGTTGCTGTACCGTCCGCGGTTGAACCCGGCGGGCGGCGCCTGCGTCGAGTGGAATACACGGCGCAGGATGTCGGGATCGGCGAGCGCGCCGGCGGTCCACTGCAGCGTGTACAGCTGGAAGTTGCCGGCAAGAACATCCGCGTACAGCGTCGCGAACTCGTAGGTGCGCACGTCGAGGTCGATTCCCACACCGCGCAGATCCTGCTGGATGACCGACGACTGCAGCCGGTTGAACTCGCTGTTCGATACCTTGAGCGTCAGCGTGAGGCGGCTGGCAGGGCCGTCGCCGTCCGGATCGCGATAGCCCGCTTCGTCCAGCAGCGCCCGCGCGCGCGACGGATCGTGCGGATAGCTCATCACGTCGGGTGCCGCGGCCCAGGACAGCGGGGAGAGCATCCCGTTGGCCGGCATCGCGAGCCCTCGCCGCAGGTACTCGACGATCGCGTCGCGATCGATCGCGTACGCGAGCGCCTGCCGGACACGCACGTCCCGCAGCTTCGCGTCCTGGCAGTTCAGGCCGATGTACTGGTAATCGACGCCCGGCGCTTCGACCACCTGCAGGCGATCGTTGCCGCGCATCTGGTGCACGATGTCCGGCGCCAGGTCGTTGACGACGATGTCCATCGTCCCCTTCTCGAGCTCCAGTCCGCGCATCACGTCGTCGGGGACGATCTTCATCACCAGGCCGCGGTTCCTCGGCGGACCTGCCCAGTAGTCGGCGTTGGCCTCGAGCTCGATGCGATCGTCGACCGCGTAGCGGACGAAGCGGTACGGACCAGAGCCGACCGGATGATCGCGCAGCTCGGGCCCGGAGCCTTTCGGCACGATCGGCATCATCAGGTTGATGGGGAAGGACGCGAACGGCTGCTTCAGCGTGAAGACGACCGTCAGCGGATCACGGGCAGTGACCGACGCCAGCTCGCGATAGCCACCCTTGCGCGGAGAGACGAACGATGGGTCCAGGAACTGCCCGAACGTGTAGACCACATCGTCGGCGGTCAGCGGGCGGCCGTCGTGGAAGCGGATGCCAGGGCGCAGCGTCGCGACGTATGTGAGCGGATCGGGATGTTCGATCGACGCCGCCAGCTTCGGCACGACGCGGAGGTGATCGTCGAGCTCCACGAAGTTGTCGAAGATCAATTGGTGGATCTTCTGCGAGGCGTCGTCAGTACCCATGCGCGGATCGAGGTTGTTCGGTCCGGTCGTCATGCTGACGACGATGACGCCGGGATCGGCGGCGGCCCGTTGCAGGCAGGCGGACGGCAGACACGCGAGCAGCAGGAGCAGGACCGCGCGCGCGGCCCGCGTCACGACTCCGCCTCCTTCTTCAGCTCGGCGAGGATCGTCAGCGCCTCGAGCGGGGTCAGCCGGTCGATATCGAGTGTCGCGACGCGCTCGCGAAGGCGATCGTCGGCCGGCGGCTGGACCTGGAACAGCCCGAGCTGCATTTGCGGCTCGCCCGGCGTGCCGCTGACCGACGGGCGTCCGCCCCGCGTCAGCTCGTCGCGCTCGAGCGCGGCGAGGATCTCGCGCGCGCGATTCACGACCGGCGCAGGAAGGCCGGCCAGCCTCGCGACCTGAATGCCGTAGCTGCGGTCGGAGCGCCCAGGCACGATCTTGTGGAGGAAGATGATGTCGTCTTTCCACTCGCGCGCCGCCACGTGGTAGTTGACGACGCCGGGCGTCGCGTCGGCCAGGTCGGTCAGCTCGTGGTAGTGGGTCGCGAAGAGCGTCTTGGGGCGGGCCCTGGGATTGGTCGCCAGGTGCTCGGCGACGGCCCACGCGATGCTGAGGCCGTCGAAGGTCGCCGTGCCGCGGCCGATCTCGTCGAGCACGACCAGGCTGCGCGACGTCGCGGTGTGCAGGATGTTGGCGGTCTCCTGCATCTCCACCATGAACGTCGAGTGTCCGCGCGCGATGTTGTCGGAGGCGCCGACGCGCGCGAAGATGCGGTCGACGAGCGCGATCTTCGCTTCACGCGCCGGGACGAACGATCCGGCCTGTGCCATCACGCAGAGCAGCGCCGTCTGCCGGAGGTAGGTGGACTTGCCGCCCATGTTCGGCCCTGTCAGCACCACGAGCTGGCAGCTGGCGGCGTTCAGGTTGATGTCGTTCGGCACGTACGCCTGTCCGCTCGCGGCGGTGCGCCGCTCGACGACCGGATGCCGCGCGTCGGCGACCGCCATCTCGTCGCCGTCGTGCACGTGCGGCTTGATGTAGTTGTTGACCGCCGCCGTCTCGGCAAGCGCCGCCAGCACGTCGAGCGTGGCGACGGCACGCGCCACCGCCTGGATGCGCGGCGCGTCGGCGGCGACGGCGCGGCGCAGCGCCTCGAACAGCTCCAGCTCGCGTTCGACGATCCGTTCGTCGGCGCCGAGCACCTTGTCTTCGTACTCCTTCAGTCCCGGCGTGATGAAGCGCTCTCCGCCGGCAATCGTCTGCTTGCGGTGATAGTCGGGGGGAACGGCGTGGAGGTTCGACTTCGAGATCTCGATGTAGTAGCCGAAGACGCGGTTGTAGCGGATCTTCAGCGACGAGATCCCGGTGCGCGCCCGCTCGCGCTCCTCGAGCTCGGCGATGAACTGCTTGCCGGAGCGGCTGATCGACCGCAGATCGTCGATCTCGCGGTCGAGCCCGTCGCGGATGAAGCCGCCGTCGCGGGCGAGGAGCGGCGGGTCGTCGACCAGCGCGGATTCGATGCGGCCGCGGACGTCGGCCAGGTCGTCGAGCTCCGAGGCGAGCGAGCGCAGGAGCGGCGCCTGCAGGTTGGCGACGAGCGTTCGAAGCCGGGGAACGAGCGCGATCGACTGCTGCAGCCCGACGAGATCGCGCGGGCCGGCGGTGCCCATGGCGGCGCGAGCCACCAGGCGCTCCAGATCCTGCACCGCCTTGAGCGCATCGCGGAACTTGCCACGTTCGGTGGTCCTGAATGCCAGATCCTCGACCGCGTCCAGGCGATCGCGGATCGCGTCGAGCGAGACGAGCGGCCGCAGCAGCCACGAGCGCAGCAGCCGGCTGCCCATCGACGTCACCGCCCGATCCAGTTCGCCCAGCAGCGAGCCGTCGCGTCCCCCTTCGGAACCTTCGACGATCTCGAGGTGCCTGAGGGTCGTCGGGTCGACGAGCAGCGCATCGGCGCGCTGGCGGTACGCGATCGCGCGAACGTGCGCGAGGTCGGCCTTCTGCGTCGTCCGCAGGTAGTGGACGAGCGCGCCTGCGGCGCAGACCGCCGCGATCTTCCGATCGAGGCCGAACCCTTCGAGCCCGCCGGCGCGCAGCTGGTCGACCAGCGCGCGCCTGGCCGCCTCGTGATCGAACGCCCAGGTGTCGACCGGCGTCAGCGGCAGGCCGGCGTCCGACAGCTGCGGCCACTCCGCGGCGAGCGCGCGCGCCGTGGCCGCGAGGTCGGTCAGCGGGTGGCTGTTCGCGACGATCACCTCGCGCGGGCGGAGCACGGCGACCTCGTCGGCGAACGCCTGCAGTCCATCGGCTCCGGCGTATTCGGTCGCGGTGAACTCGCCGGTCGACACGTCGAGCAGCGCGACGCCGAGGACCGGCCGATCCTTCAGCGCCTGGCGGACGACCGCCATGAGAAACGCCGGCTCGCGCGCATCGAGGTAGCTGCTGTCGGTGAACGTCCCAGGCGAGACGACGCGTACGACCTCGCGCTTGACGATCCCCTTTGCTTTGCGCGGGTCCTCGACCTGATCGCAGATGGCGACGCGGAACCCCTTCTTCACGAGCCGCGCGATGTAGGTGTCGGCTGCGTGGAACGGCACACCGCACATCGGGATGCCGCCCGAGGCGTCCTTCGATCGCGAGGTGAGGGTGAGCTCGAGGGTCCTGGCGGCGAGCAGGGCGTCTTCGTAGAACATCTCGTAGAAGTCGCCCATCCTGAAGAACAGGATTGCGTCGCGATGCTGCTGCTTTGCGTCGAGGTACTGGCGCATCGCCGGCGTCGCCGACGTTGACATATCCTTGTAGTCTAACGCATGCGCGTACTCGCACTGGACACCACCACGCGCGCCGGAAGCGTCGCCGTGATCGACGACGAGCGGGTGCTCGTCGAGATGGCGGGCGACGGCACGCGCAGCCACGGCGAGCGGCTTCCCGGCGAGCTGCTGCAGGCGCTGTCGGCCGCCGGCCTCACGACCGCAGACGTCGATCTCTTCGCGGTGGCATCGGGACCGGGATCGTTCACCGGGCTGCGCATCGGCATCGCCGCAATCCAGGGGCTCGCGTTCGTGCACGGACGCCGCGTGGCGTCGATCTCGGCGCTGCGCGCGCTCGCCGAGGCAGGCAGCGCCAGCCTTCAACCGGGCGCTCGCGTCGGCGCATGGATGGACGCCTATCGCGGCGAAGTCTTCTCAGCTCTGTACGCCGTTTCCGATGTGGCATCCGGCTCCGACGTGGCGCCCGGCTCGGATGGGGCGACCGGTGCGCATGTGGCGACCGGTGCGCATGTGGCGTCCGGCTTCAGGCGGACGTCTGACAGGCTCATCGAAATCGAAGAGCCGATGGTCGGTCCTCCCGACGCGACGCTCGCACGATGGGGCAGCCTCGGTCTCCCCTGGACGCTCTGCGGCGACGGCGCGGTGAAGCATCGAGCGCTCGTGCCGTCGTCAATCGCGATCGTCGAGCCGCCGCCGCTGGCCGCCATCGTCGCGCGGCTCGCCCTGGACGCGTTCGCCGAAGGCGAGACCGTTCCGCCCGCCGGCGTGCAGCCGCTCTACGTCCGTCGTCCCGACGCGGAGCTCGCGCGCGAGGCCGCTGCCAGACGTCCATGACCGACTGCTTCGTCGAGGTCGTGTCCTCCGAGCGCGACATCGATGACATCATCCGCATCGAGACGGTGTCGTTCACGAACCCGTGGACGAAGGAGATGTACCTCTCGGAGCTCGAGCACCGGGACGTCTCGTTCTTCTACATCGCGCGCGATCCCTTCGGCGAGGCAATCGGGTTCTGCTCGTGCTGGCGCGTCCTCGACGAGATCCACATCAACAACCTCGCCGTGCTTCCCGAACACCGCAGGAGCGGCATCGCCTCCGCGCTGCTCGAGCGGGTGCTCGACGACGGCGCCGCGCGGGGGGCGCAGCGGGCGACGCTCGAGGTGCGGCGCTCGAACATCCCGGCGCTGAAGCTGTACGAGAAGTTCGGGTTCTCGGTGGCCGGCGTGCGCCGCGGCTACTACACGAAACCGGAGGAAGACGCGCTCGTCCTGTGGCGCGATCGGCGCCCCGCCGGAGCTGACGGCCGCCCTTGAAAGCCCTGCAGTGGTGTGCTAGGTTCCAGGTAACAGGTTCAGGCGGACGGTGCTGCCTGTAACAGCCCCGCCTGCCGGGCCTGCCTTCAAGGAGGCGGACCATGAATGAGCAGACACAGGACCTCAAGGCACTGTTGCTGCAGACGAACGAGGAATTCAATCACCTCGCCGCCCAGCATCACGAGCTCGAGGATCGCCTGCACCAACTCATCGCCAAGCCCCACCTGTCCGAACCTGAACTCATCGAAGAAGCCAATATCAAGAAGCGGAAGCTGCAATTGAAGGATCGCATGGAAGCGATCGCGCGCTCCTACCAGCGTCACTGATTGATTGCGGGCTCAGGGTTCCGGAGCGGGTGGGGGATCGGGCTCTTCGCAGGTCCCGCGCCCTGTCTTCCGGCACCCACGCCCGTCGTGTTCCCGCCGAATCCCACACGTTCGCCGCAGTACGTCTTCGTCGTCGCTCGTGATTAGATAAGGTCGATGATCCGTTTCGACCGTGCCGGCTATCCGTTCGTCCTCGCGTCGATCGTGCTGGCCGTCCTGGCCTGGCTCGTCGTGTCGCCGTGGCTCGCATGGCCGCTGCTGCTGCTCGCCGCGTTCTTCCTCTTCTTCTTCCGCGACCCGCACCGTACTGCGCCAGCGGGGGACGCTCTCGTCCTGTCGCCCGCCGACGGACGCGTGCTCGTCGCCGGCCCCGCGGTCGCGGACGCCGCGCCCGAAGGGCAGTGGCAGCAGATCAGCATCTTCCTGTCGCCGATGAACGTTCACGTCAACCGCGTGCCGGTGTCGGGTCGTGTCACGCGCGTCTCGTTCACGCCGGGGCGGTTCCTCCCGGCGTACGCGCACGACGCGGCGACCGTCAACGAGCGCAGCGAGATCTGGATCGATCACGACGGACAGGCGATCGTCGCCCGGCAGATCGTCGGCGTCCTGGCCCGCCGCGTCGTCTGCCGGCTGCAGGCTGGTGCCGCCGTGCGCGCCGGCGATCGGTACGGCGTGATGAAGTTCGGATCGCGGATGGACGTGTTTCTCCCGATGACCGCGGAGATCAAGGTACAGGTCGGCACGGCGGTGCGCGCCGCGGAAACCGTGATCGCGGTGCTACACTGAGCCCTTCAGCCCGATGAACCCGACGCGAAAGCCGCACGACGATGCGCGCACCCGATTCCTGCGACGGACGCAGGATCGGCGTCCCATCCGCGTGCGCCGCGGCGTCGCGCTGCTGCCCAGCCTGTTCACGATGGGCAACATGTTCTGCGGCTACGCCTGCATCGTCTTCTCGCTGCGCGGCGATTTCGAGACGGCGGCCCCCTTCATCGGCATCGCGATCGTGCTCGACATGCTGGATGGGCGGATCGCGCGCCTGACCGGCACGGCCAGCGATTTCGGGGTGGAGCTCGATTCGCTGGCCGACGTGATCTCGTTCGGGATCGCCCCTGCCGTCATGGCGTATGCGTGGGGCCTGTCGCCGCTCGGCCGGCTGGGAACGTTCTCGGGGTTCCTGTTCGTCAGCGCCGCCGCGCTGCGGCTGGCGCGCTTCAACATCCAGAGCGCGACCGGCGGCGACAAGCGGTACTTCGTCGGCATGCCGAGCCCGGCCGCGGCCGCCATCCCGGCGGCGACCGTGTATCTGTACCCGGACGGCATCAGCGACTATCGCGCGGCGCTTCCCGTTCTCGCGATCGTGCTCCTGCCGGCGCTGCTCATGGTCAGCACCATCCGGTTCCGCAGCTTCAAGACGATCGACCTGCAGATGCGCCGCCCCTACACGGTGCTCTTCCTGATCGCGGTGGCGATGGTGGCGGTGGCGACGCACCTGCGGTACGCGCTCGCCGCAGCCGCGTATGCCTACCTGCTGTCGGCCTTCATCGGCCTCGCCGTCACGCGCATGAAGCATCGCGGGCAGGCCGCCCAGACCGAAACCTCATAAGCCGGAGGCCGTTTTACACCTTGCTCTGACTGGTGGAACGCGTCGTCGCGAAGCGGCGCTCCTGTCCGGGCAGCCGGTCGTCACCCAGCGATCCGCTCATCCAGGCCGGGTACTCGGGCGCGAGACGGCTCACCTCGTCCAGCGCCTTCAGGTCGTCGCCGGTCAGCGTGATGTCGACCGACTTCAGGTTGTCGTCGAGCTGCTCCATCTTGCGCGCGCCGATGATCACGCTCGTCGTCACGCTCTGCGCGAGGAGCCAGGCGATCGCGACCTGGGCGACGCTCGCGCCCTGCTGATCCGCGACCCGCTTCAAGACGTCGATGATGTCGAAGGCCCTGTCCTTGTTGACCGGCGGGAAGTCGAACGTCGCACGCCGTGCCGCCTCGTCGCCGCCGCCGCGCGTGAACTTGCCCGAGAGGAAGCCGCCGGCCAGCGGGCTCCACACGAGCAACCCGAGATGCTGATCCTTGATCAGCGGAACGAGCTCGCGCTCGAGCTCGCGTCCGGCGAGCGAGTAGTAGGACTGGGTGCAGCGGAACCGCTCGATGTGCTGCTCGCGCGAGATGGCGAGCGACTTCATGATCTGCCACGCGGCGAGGTTCGAGCAGCCGATGTACCGGACTTTGCCGGCGCGCACGAGGTCGTCCAGCGCGCGCAGCGTGTCCTCCAGGTTCGTGTACGCGTCGAAGCGGTGGATCTGGTAGAGGTCGATGTAATCGGTGCCGAGACGGCGGAGGCTGTCGTCGACCACCTGCATGATGTGCAGGCGCGAGAGGCCGACGTCGTTCGCCCCCTTGCCCATGCGCCCGCGGACCTTCGTCGCGAGCACCACGTCCTTGCGGCGGCCGGCGAGCGCCTTGCCGAGCAGCGTCTCCGATTCTCCGGCCGCGTAGACGTTTGCCGTGTCGATGAAGTTGATGCCCGCGTCGAGCGCGCGGTGGACGATGCGGTCGACCCCCTCCTGGTCGAGGCCGGCAATCACTTCCCACATGCCGCCGCGTCCACCGAAGGTCATCGCGCCAAGGCAGAGCTCCGAGACGAACACGCCCGTATCCGCAAGCTGTCGATATTTCATCGGCTCCTCGTTTCGTGAAAGTGTTATAGCGCTCTAGCGCGCCGGCTCCTGGACGTCGAGCGGCAGCATCATCGTGACGGTCGTGCCGACCCCCTTCGTGCTCCGTACCTCGATCGATCCGCCGACGAGCTCGATGTTACGTCGCGCGATCGTCAGGCCCAAACCTGTTCCCGTCGCCTTCGTCGAGAAGTATGGCTCGAAGACGCGCGCGAGCGACTCGGCGTCCATTCCCATCCCGGTGTCGGCGACCTCGACCACGACGCGCGCCGCCGGCGCGGGCGCAGCGTACGCCGTGATGGCGAGCCGTCCGCTGCCAGGCATCGCGTGCAGCGCGTTCTCGATCACGTTGGTCAGCGCGCGGCCGAACAGCGTGCGATCGATGAACGCGCGGGGCAGGTTCGGCTCGACCTCGAGCGACAGCCGGACTCGCGTCTGGAGACCGGTGCGGTACGGCTCGACCACCTCGTCGAGCAGCTCCCCGACATCGGTCGGCTCGGGCCGTGCCGTCGGCGACGACGCGAAGCTCGAGAACTCGGCGGAGATCTGCCGCAGCAGCGTGACCTGCGAGAGGATCGCCGCAACGCACTCGTCGAGCACGGGCGACAGCGGACGTCCACGGTCGATGTTCACGCGCCGCGCATGCTCGGCCGAGAGCTGGATCGGCGTCAACGGGTTCTTGATGTCGTGCGCCACCTGCCGCGCCATCTCGGCCCACGCCTCGAGGCGCTGCGTGCGCTCCAGGTGCGCCCGCTGCTTCTTCAGATCGGCGGCCATCCGGTTGAAGTCTTCGACCAGCCGCCGCAGTTCGTCGGACGACGTGGCGGCGATGCGCGCATCGAGATCTCCCCGCGCGATGCGTCTCGTCGCGCGCGTGAGCCGGTTGACCGGGTCGGCAATCCGCTCGGCCATCCAGTAGCCGAGCGCCGATCCGAGCAGCACGAACAGCACCGCGGCCGAGAGCACGCGCCGGTCGATGTCGTCGATCTGCTGCTCGATCTCGCGCTGGCGGAGCGTCTGCGGAACGGTGACGATCCCTTCGCGTCCGCCGGTCCGGACGGGGGCGGCGGCAACCAGGTATCCGGGCGCGCCGCCGACCTCTTCCACGACCACGGTCGCCGGCAGCCGATCGAGGGCAATCGCGCGATAGATCCCCGCGGGCGTGCGGGCCGGCAGGAGCCGCGAGGCAAACAGCGGACGCTCGCTCGTCGCGCGCAGCCGCGGGCCGTCGAACAGGTTCACGTCCTCGTCGATCGCCCTTCGCACCAGCAGCATGAACTCGTCGTCTATCTGATCGAGCGAGCCGGCGCCGCGCTGCTGCAGCTGGACGTAGTCCTCGATGAGGCGCTGCGCGACCGTCGCCGTTTTCACCGCCGACTCCTCGACGCCGGCGCGGAACTGGTTGGCGAAGTAGGTACTCGTCGCGATGGCCAGGACGACGACCGGCGCGACGGCGACGGCGACGAACGCGATGAACAGCTTGCGGTAGAAGCTCGAACGGACTTCGCGCAGCAGCGCACGGCCGCTTGCCGGCGTCTGCGACGTCAGCGCGTTGAAGGCGGTGGCGCCGAGCAGCAGCACCGCATACAGCGCCCCGCAGAAGAACACCAGCTCCCCGAGGTTGATCAGATGGTCGAGCCAGGTGACCACCGGGTATCCAAGCGCGTAGATGCCGCCGCGATCGTTGAAGAAGTAGACGCGAAACGGCTGTCCGTCGCGCACGACGCGCTGCCAGAGCGGTTCGCGCGAGGCCGTCATCTGCTCGAAGACGGCGTCGCTCAGCGGCCAGACGCGAGTGCCGGAGACGTAGAGCGGCGCCCGGCTCCAGCCGTAGAACGCAAGCTCGACGTCGCTGCCAAACGACGCTTCGGTGTCGCGCGCCCCCTGGATGAACTCGAGATACGGATTCCGCGACGAGCCGAAGGGGAGCGCCGCGTAGTCGAGCCGCGCGCGCACGACGATGCCGCCGACGCGCTGGCGTCCGACGCAGATCGCCCGGCTCGCGCGCAGGACGTTGCGCAGCGCCGATCCGAACGGGGAGACCTCCTCGTACAGCTCCCAGTCGGTGCACGAGCCGCCGCGATACTCGGGCGGCGTGAACTCCGGCAGATCGAGCGCGAAGCGGCTGACCAGCCGTCCGTCCGATCCGTACAGCTCGACGGCCGACGTCGTCTGCGAGCTGGCCAGATCGGTCTGGGACCAGACGGTGAAGGCGCGGTCGGCAGTCGGCGCCGCGTCCTCGGGCGGGCTCGTGACGAACGCCGTCAGCGACGTCAGCGCGTCGATCGCTTCGAGAGCCTGCGGAAGCCGGCGGACCTGCAGCTCCTCGCGCTGGCTGGAGACGAGCGGCGCGAAGCGCGTTTCGACGAGCCGCTCCTTCGCCGCGACCGCAAACGCGTCGAGCGAGGGATACAGCGCCAGCGCCGGCAGCACGATCCCGAGGAAGAGCACGCCGAGCCGGGCCGCCTGCGACGCACGGCGCGCCGCCGCACGAGGACGTGACAGCAGCAGCGCGCCGAGCCCGGCCGCGGCGACAGCGATGGTGAGCGGAGCCGCCGGAACGGCGGGATCCTGTGCGCGTGCCGCGAGCAGCACCGCGCCGGCGCCAACCGCCGCCGCAGCCGTGCTCAACGCGGACCCGTACGGCAGCCGCACGGTGCGCCACAGCACGGCGGGCGACCGCAGAAGTCCGGCGGCCGCCCAGATCACCGCCGCGTGCAGCAGCACGAGGGCCGCGGTCGTGCCAATCCTCGGGACCTCGAACGGGTGCAGCGAGAACTGCAGCAGCTCCTGCGACGTCGCCGACGCAATGCCGGCGAGGATGCGCTCGTATCCCCACAGGAGCGCGGCAGCGGCGGCACCGGCGACGAGACAGGTGCCGGCGCGCACGGCGGACGCGCGCGCCGGCTGCGCAATCGGCGGCACGCGCGGGCTCGCGACGCGACGCTGTTCGAGCGTGTCGAGCGCCAGCCAGACCAGCGCCACGAGCAGCAGCGCGTCGGGCAGGAGCTCCGCCGGGCCGGTCAGCGAGCCGCCGACGATTGGCGTCAGCGCGACACGGAGCAGTACCCGCCCCGCCACCAGCACCGTCACGAGCAGCATCGTCGCGATCGCGAAGGTCCGCCGGCGCCGCGCATGCCGGCGCCGTTCGAGCAGCGGGCCGGCGGCGAGGAGAATCGTGAGCGCGATGACGCCGGCGACCGCGGCCAGCGTGCGGGCGCGCCAGCGCGCGTGCGCCGCGTCCAGCGCGGCAGGCGAGACTTCGGCGCGCGCGAGCACCTGGCCGTCGCTGGTCGTGATGGAGAACGCGTATGGCGTCGCCGCCGCCGCGACGCCCGGCGCCGCGCTGACCTCGACGTCGACGACCGCGGTCGGCAGCCGGAAGGTGTCCGACAGCGAGGCGGCCACATCGGTCCGCTCGACGACGAGCTGTTCGGCGACGACGAAGCCGCGGGGCGCGCCGGCGCGTCCGGGATCGGGGATCGGATCGATACGAACGAGCCGCGGCCCGAGCGGATCGAGCGCGACGAACAGGTTGACGGGCGGCTTCAGCCGATCGCGCGGCACGTCCGACACGCGGCCGGCCCACGCGATCGGATTGCCGCCGGTGTCGTAGACCGTCAGTCCTGCGCTCGTGACGGCGCCAGGTGCAATCTGATCGGCGAGGAGCGCGAACAGCGCTTCGACGTTCGCCTTGTCGCGCGCGGCGTTGGCGACGAGGCCGGGACGCGCCGCCACTCGCGAGGAGCGCGCCGCGAGCGACGCGGCGGCGTCCGCGAATCGATCGGTCAGCTCGGCCTGGATGCGGCGGACCGATGCCTCATCCGTGGAGCCGACGCGCGCGCGCTCGAGGGCCACACCGCCCGCCGCCACGACCAGCGCCGTCAGCAGGCCGGCGATGCCGATGCGGGCAATCGAGTGCGCGACTGGCAATGAACGGCTCAATGGGTGCGTGCGCCCGTGACTGAGTCACAGGATACACGGGTGCTATAGTGAAATCGATTGAACCTCAAGCTGCTGTTGAAACGAGGTGGACTGCTGGCGGCCGCCAACTGGCCGGTGATCGTCATCCAGTTCGCAGCCCAGACGACCTTCCAGGTCCTCCTCGCCGTGCCGATCATCGGCGCGGCGATCCTCGTCGCCGTGCTGCTCGGCGGCGATCTCACCAACCTGCTCCAGGGCGGCATGCGCGAGATCTTCGGGACGATTACCGACGCGCTCATGTCCGAACCGTTCGCCCTGGCCGCGTTCATCGTGGCATTCGTCATCGCGCTCGTCGGCGGATCGGTCCTGATGTTCCTCGTCAAGGGCGGAACGGTCGACGTCATGATTGCCGCCAACGGGCAGGTCGGTCCGATCGAGCAGCAGCCGCTGACGCTCACCGCCGTCTCGGACGCGTCGGCGTTTTCGATTGCGCGCTTCACCAGCGGGTGCGGACGGTTGTTCCGGCCGTATCTCCGGCTCGGCCTGGTGCTGATGCTGGCGTACCTATTCACCGGCGCGGCGTACCTCGCGTTCGTCGTGTACGGGTACTGGGCGGCGGGCGGCGGCATCCTCTTCGTCGGCTGGACGTTCCTCGCCGCCGTCGCCACGATCGGCCTCTTCCTCTGGATCACCGTCGTCAACCTCGTCTACCTGCTGATGCAGATCGCGATGGCATCGGGACAGGCGACGCTCGGCGACGCCATCCGTGACGTTGCGCGCTTCGCGCGCGCCGAGTTCCGCGAGCTGAGCGGGATTTTCCTGATCGTCTTCGGGATGGTGATCGCGGCCTGGATGGCCTCGGCGCTCGCATGGTCGGGCGTCGGGCTGATTGCGTTCGTGCCGCTCGTCGGCCTCGCGGTGTTTCCGCTGCAGCTCGCGGCGCTGCTGCTGCGCGGTCTCGTCTTCGAGTACATCGGCCTGACGGCGATGGGCGCCTACATCACGCTGTACCGCCGCCACGCGGCGCAGACGGCGCGGTCAACGGCGCGGCTCCAGGGGGACGCCACGCTCAGGCCCGCCCACTGAGGGCGGCGGCGATTCCGGCGCACGCGCCGGCGCAGCCTCGTCGTCGGCGGGACCGCCCGCCTTCGGCACGGCGACGGTGATCGCGCCCGGCAGCACCGGCAGCGGTGTGTTCATGCGCGGATCGATCGTCCGGCGGAACCCGAGCACGTGCGTGCCGCGCGCGACATCGCGCGCGACGATGACGGCTTGCGGCAGGCCGCGCGCCGTCATGACGTACGGCGCCGCCGCCAGCTCGCCCGGTGCCGTGATGTCCCCGGCCGGCGTCCCATCCGAGAGCGCGAACGCGCTGATCTTCGGCGCGACGCCGCTGACCAGCAGGACCTCGCCGGCGCGCACCGGCCCTCGCGTCGGGCGTCCCGGCAGCGCACGCTTCCAGCGCTGCGATCCCGAACGGCGATCGAGCGCCCGCAGGACGTTGTCGCGCGAGACGAAATAGACGCGGTGATCGTCGACGACCGGGACGCCGATCACGTCGCCTCCCGTGCGCCAGCGCCAGGCGATCTCGCCCGAGCCCGTGAGGAGGCAGTAGAAGTAGTTGTCGTCGGATCCGACGTAGAGGCGATCGTCGAGCGCCAGCATGTCATTGGGAAGGCCGCCGAGCTTCCGATCCCAGACGGGCGTGCCGGTCGCCACGTCCATCGCGACGATCCGGTTGTCGTCGAGCGCGGCGTAGACGCGATCGGCGGCGAGCGCCGGCGCCGCATGGATCGCCGTGCCGAGGTCCGACGTCCAGATCTGCGCGCCGTCCGACGCACGGAACGCGACCAGCGTGTGGTCGACGCCGGCGGCCATCAGCCACCCGTTGTCCCAGACGAGCGGGACCGCGAGCTCGGTCGTGAACGGCACGCGCCACACCAGGTCGCCCGACTCCTGCGCGAAGGCGGCGATCGCCTTCGGCTCGGCCACGAACAGCAGCCCGTCTCCGACGGCGGGGGTCGACCGCGGCGCCGCCTCGGCGGTCCAGGCGGTGGTGCCCGATGCGAGGTCCAGCGCGACGACCGCGTCCTGTTCGGTGGGGAAGAACGCCCGGTCACCGGCAAAGGCCGGCAGCGCGGTGACGACCCGATCGAGCGGTGCGCTCCAGGCCTGGTAGACCGGGAAGAGCCCGAGCGAGACGGGCGCGGAGGACTGCGCCGCGGCGGCCGTCATCGCGACGAGGAAAAGGGCAACTGCACTACAAGATGTTGTGGCCCGCGGCACGTGTATACCGCTTATAATAGCGTCGTTCCTTTTCCCCAATCCGTGACGGGTCCGGGCGGGCCCGCGACTTCGGCAGGACTGCAGGCCTTCGTGAGCCACCAAACCATCATCGTTCTCGACTTCGGTTCCCAGTACACCCAGCTCATCGCCCGTCGTCTGCGGGAGCTGTCGGTCTACTCGGAGATCTGGCCGCCCACGACCCCGCTCGACACGATCCGGTCGCGCAACCCGGCGGGCATCATCCTGTCCGGCGGTCCCAGGAGCGTCTCCGATCCTGGAGCCCCGAAGTGCGACCCGCGGGTATTCAGCCTCGGCCGACCGGTCCTCGGGATCTGCTACGGCATGCAGCTGATGGCCGACGCGCTCGGAGGAACGGTGGCGCCGGCGGCGCAGCGCGAGTTCGGCCATGCCAGCGTCCGGGTGTCGGCCTCCGGCGCGCCGGCGGTGCTGTTCTCGGAGGTGCCCGGAGAGATCCGCGTCTGGGCGAGCCACGGCGATTTCGTCGCCGCGCCTCCCGAAGGCTTTGCCGTGGTCGCGACGAGCGCCAACGCGCCGGTTGCCGCCATGGCCGATCCGGCACGTCAGCTCTACGCGCTGCTGTTCCATCCGGAAGTGGTGCACACGGAGAGCGGCCTCGAGATCCTCCGCAACTTCGCCTACAAGGTGTGCGGCTGCACCGGCGACTGGACGATGGAGTCGTTCGTCGCCGAGGCGGTGTCGCGGATCCAGGCGCAGGTGGGCGAGGGACGGGTCGTCTGCGGCCTGAGCGGCGGCGTCGATTCGACCGTCGCGGCGCTGCTGCTGCACAGGGCGATCGGCGATCGGCTCACCTGCATCTTCGTCGACAACGGCGTCCTCCGGCTGGACGAGGCGAGCCAGATCCGCCGCCGGTTCGAGCGGCTGCAGCTGCCGCTCGTCTTCGTCGACGCCAGCGGGATCTTCCTGCAGCGGCTCGCCGGGGTGATCGATCCGGAGCAGAAGCGGAAGATCATCGGCAACACCTTCATCGACGTCTTCGAGCGCGAAGCGCACGCGCTCGGACAGGTGGACTTCCTGGGCCAGGGGACGCTGTATCCCGACGTCATCGAATCGGTGTCGATCGTCGGACAGTCGGCGGTGATCAAGAGCCATCACAACGTCGGCGGTCTCCCCGAGCGGATGCGCATGAAGCTGGTCGAGCCACTGCGCGAGCTGTTCAAGGACGAGGTGCGCGCGGTTGGCCGCGAGCTCGGGCTCGACGAAGAGTTCGTCGTGCGGCAGCCGTTCCCGGGACCGGGGCTTGCGGTGCGCATCCTGGGCGAGGTGACCAGGCCGCGCCTCGATCTGCTGCGCAAGGCGGACGCGGTCGTCGCGCAGGAGGTCCGCCGCGCCGGCTGGTACGAGCGGCTCTGGCAGAGTTTTGCGGTGCTGCTCCCGGTGCAGAGCGTTGGCGTGATGGGCGACGAGCGCACCTACGAGTACACGGCGGCGATCCGCGCCGTGGAGAGCCGCGACGGCATGACGGCCGACTGGGCGCGCCTGCCGCACGACCTGCTCGCCTCGATCTCCTCGCGCATCGTCAACGAGGTGCGCGGGATCAACCGGGTCGTGTACGACATCTCGTCGAAGCCCCCCTCGACGATCGAATGGGAATAGAAATGCGAGGGGCCCGAATTGACGATTTTACGATTGGACGATTTAACGATTGGGTGATGGACGATTTGCTGCCGGCACATCCGCCAGCAGAGACAGCGTGAGCAATCGTCCAATCGTTAAATCGTTAAATTGTTAAGTGCAGAGTTCACTGTAGGCATGTCTGAGTTCGTCCACCTCCACCTGCACACCGAGTTCTCGCTGCTCGACGGCGCGTGCCGCATCGACGAGCTGCTCGACCAGGCGGTCGCGCAGAAGATGCCGGCGATTGCGGTCACCGAGCACGGGAACATGTTCTCGTCGGTGGTCTTCCACGATCACGCTCGCGCGCGCGGGCTGAACCCCATTCTCGGGTGTGAGGTGTACGTCGCGCCGGGAGACCGGCGGAACAAGAGCGGCAATCCTGGCGAGACGCAGAACCACCTGGTGCTGCTGGCGGAGACGAACGAGGGCTATCACAACCTGATCAAGCTGGTGTCCTCGGGCTACACCGAAGGGTTCTACTACAAGCCGCGCATCGACAAGGAGCTGCTCGCGGAGCACGCGAAGGGGCTCATCGGGTTGAGCAGCTGCCTCAAGGGCGAGGTCGCCGAAGGGCTCGCGCACCATCAGGACAGGAAGGCGAGGGAAGCGGCCGCCGCGTACCGCGACATTCTCGGGCCGGGCAACTTCTTCCTCGAGATGCAGTGGCACGGCATCGAGGAGCAGCGGACCGTCAACAGCGGCATTCCCGCCATCGCGCGCGATCTCGGGCTGCCGATGGTCTGCACCAACGACGTGCACTACCTGCGCGATTCGGACGCGCACGCGCACGACGTCCTGCTGTGCATCGGGACCGGCAAGGGGTTCAACGATCCCAAGCGCCTGCGCTACGACGCCAAGCAGTTCTTCCTGAAGACCGCCGAGCAGATGGCGGAGACCTTCAAGGACTATCCCGATGCCGTCGCCAACACGGTGCGCATCGCCGAGCGCTGCAGCGTCAACCTGGCGACGGGCATCAATCACCTGCCGACGTTCGCCGTGCCCGACGGCTTCACGACCGACACGTACTTCGAGCACATCGTCCGCGAGGGCTTCAAGGAGCGCCTTCCGCGCCTGCAGCAGTTCGCGGCAAGCGGACGACTGAAGCACACGATCGACGAGTACGAACGGCGCCTCGACTACGAGCTGGAGGTCATCCGCAAGACCGGCTTCCAGGGCTACCTCCTGATCGTGTGGGACTTCATCCGCTACGCACGGGAGATCGGCATTCCGGTCGGTCCGGGCCGCGGCTCGGCGGCTGCGTCGGTCGCGGCGTGGTGCTTGAAGATCGCCGACGTCGACCCGATGGACTTCGATCTCCTGTTCGAGCGCTTCCTCAACCCGGAGCGGATCTCGATGCCGGATATCGACGTCGACTTCTGCGAGCGCCGCCGCGGCGAGGTGATCGAGTACGTCACGCGCAAGTACGGCCGCGAGAACGTCGCGCAGATCATCACCTTCGGCACGATGAAGGCCAAGGCCGTCATCAAGGACGTGGGACGCGCGCTGGAATGGACCTTCGCCGAGGTGGACAAGGTCGCCAAGCAGATTCCCGCCGCGCTCGACATGACGCTCGACAAGGCGCTCGAGGAGAGCCCGACGCTCCGCGAGATGGAGCAGAACGACCCGAAGGTCAGGGAGCTCTTCACCGTCGCCCGGCGCCTCGAAGGCATGACCCGTCACGCGTCGGTGCACGCCGCCGGCGTGGTCATCGCGCCGAGGGCGATCACCGAGTTCGCACCGCTCTACAAGGGGGCCCACGACGAAATCGTCACCCAGTGGACGATGAAGGACATCGAGCGGATGGGGCTCCTGAAGATGGACTTCCTGGGGCTGAGCACGCTCACGCTCATCGACGACGCCCTCCGGGAGATCAAGCGCACGGAGGGGATCGAGCTCGACATCGACCATCTTTCGCTCGATGACGCCGCTACTTTCAAGATCTTCGCCGACGCCGCGACCTACGGCGTGTTCCAGTTCGAGAGCGCGGGCATGCGACGCATGCTCAAGGAGGCGCGGCCGAACCGTTTCGAGGACCTGATCGCGCTCAACGCCATGTTCCGGCCGGGACCGCTCGAGAACATCCCGAGTTATTGCCGCCGCAAGCACGGGCAGGAGCCGGTCACCTATCCGCATCCGCTGCTCGAGTCCGTGCTCGGCGAGACCTACGGGATCATGGTCTACCAGGAGCAGGTGATGCAGGCCGGCCAGATCCTTGGCGGCTATTCCCTCGGCGGCGCCGACCTGCTGCGCAAGGCGATGGGCAAGAAGAAGCCGGAGGAGATGGCCAAGCACCGGGCGATTTTCCGAAAGGGCGCGGCGGCGAAGGGCATCACCGCCTCGGTGGCCGACGAGGTCTTCGACCTCATGGAGAAGTTCGCAGGCTACGGCTTCAACAAGGCGCACGCGACCGCGTACGCGCTGCTTGCGTACCGCACGGCCTATTTGAAGGCGCACTACCCGTGGCACTTCGCGGCATCGCTGCTGACGATCGAGTCGCAGAATACGGAGAAGCTGGCGATGTACCTGGGGGAGTGCCGGGAACGCGGCATTCCCGTCCTGCCGCCGGACGTCAACGAGAGCGAGCTGCGATTCACGGTGGAGCCCGGCAAGGGGGTGCGCTTCGGGCTGACGGCGATCAAGAACGTCGGCGAAGGCGCAATCGAATCGCTGCTAACGGTACGAAAGAAGCAGGGGCGGATCACGTCGCTGCACGCGCTCTGCGAGGAGCTCGATCTGCGGCTCGCCAACAAGCGCGTCTTCGAGAGCCTGGTGAAGGCTGGCGCCTTCGATTCGGTTGCGCGAATCGATCCGGCGCTCGCCGCGCTGCCGTCGGCCGCCATCCGTCCGCGTCTGATGGCGGCGGTCGATGCCGCCTGCGAGCATGGCGCCCGTCTCCAGCGCGATCGCAGCGAAGGGCAGGCGCAGCTGTTCGGGGCGTTCGGCGGCGACGCGCACCACGACGGTACGCCGCTGCAGGCCCCGCTGCCGCCTGCGGAGCCCTGGACCGAGCAGGAACAGCTCGGATTCGAGAAAGAGACGCTCGGTCTCTATTGGAGCGGGCACCCGACCGGCCGGTACGCGGCCGACCTCCGCGAGTTCGGCGCGCGGACGACCGCCGATCTGATGGACCAGCCGGTGAGCGCCGCCGGCAACGAGTGGGGGCCGGGCGGGCGCAAGCCGATGGAGCCCGATACCGCCGTGGGCGGCGTCATCACCGCGGTGCGTCAGCTGAAGACCAAGAAGGGGGACCGCATGGCGGTCTTCACCCTCGAGGACGCGCAGGGCGCGGTCGAAGTCCTCTGCTTCCCGGATACGTTCCAGAAGTGCGGCGCCCTCGTCGAGGCGGGCACGATGGTGATCGTGCGCGGCAAGCTCGAAAAAGACGACGAGAGCGCGCGGATCCTGGCGACCGAGATTGCCCCCATCGACACCATCCGCGAGCGCATCGCCCGCGAGGTGGCCATCCGGGTCACCGGACCGGCCGACCGCCAGGTCTTTCAGGCGCTCGGCGAGATCTTCTCGCGGCACCGGGGCGACCGGCGGGTGTCGTTCGACATCGAGCTTCCCGCATCGCCCACGCGGCTGCGCGTGCGCGCCGACGTCTCCTCTCAGATTCGCGTCCGTCCCTCGTCGTCGCTCATCGCTGAAATCGAGCAGGTGGTCGGCCAGGGGACGGTGTCGCTGCGGTAACGCATGCCACCTGAAACACTCGAGTTCGAAGAACCGATCGGCGTCCTGCTCAAGGAGATCGAAGCGCTCTCGATGCTGCCGAAGACCGACGCGCGGCAGTCGGAGATCGACTCGCTGAAGCGGCGCATCGAATCGATCCGCTCGGAGCTGTACCAGAACCTCACGCCGTGGCAGCGGGTGCTCGTCGCCAGGCACCCGAACCGTCCCGGGCTGGAGGATTTCATCCAGCGGCTGTTCCCCGGGTTCGTCGAGATTCACGGCGATCGGCGCTTCGCCGACGACCACGCGATCATGACCGGCTTCGCGGAGTACCGCGGGCAGCCGGTGCTGCTCGTGGGCCACGTCAAGGGGCGCGACACGAAGGAGAAGATCTACCGCAACTTCGGCTACGCGCGCCCGGAGGGGTACCGCAAGGCGCTGCGCGCGATGAAGCTGGCCGAGAAGTTCCGGAGGCCGATCATCGCGTTCATCGACACGCCCGCGGCCTATCCGGGGATCGATTCGGAGGAGCGCGGCGTCGCGGAAGCGATTGCCGTGAACCTGCGCGAGATGATGCTCCTCGAAACGCCGGTCATCGTCATCGTCAGCGGCGAAGGGGGGAGCGGCGGCGCGCTCGGGATCGCGATCGGCGACCGGGTGCTGATGCAGGAGTTCGCCATCTACAGCGTGATCCCGCCCGAAGGGTGCGCGGCGCTGGTCTGGCGCGATTCGTCGAAGAAGGCGGAGGCCGCCGAGGCGCTCAAGCTGACCGCGCCCGACCTCCTCGGGTTCACCATCATCGACGAGATCATCAAGGAGCCGGTCGGCGGCGCGCACACCGATCCCGACGGCGCCGCCCGCGCCGTCGACGAGGCGCTCGCCCGGCACCTCGCCGACGTCAGCGCGCTCGACGTCCAGGCGCGCCTCGAGCGGCGGTACGACAAGTTCCGCAGCATGGGGCGCCTGGGGTTCGAGTTCGTGGAAGAACCCGGTTGACATTGAAGTTGATCAGCAAGCCAACGCGCACCCCACTCAGTCTCGAGTACGTCATCAGCTGAGTGTCGTGGCACGCTTGATATACACGCTCCCGCAACCCGGGACCGAGATGTGCGTGAATACGGTAAGCGGCACTCAAAATCGAGTTGGTGGTCCGAGAATGAACCAGACCGTGTGCTCCGTGCCTCCGCGTTCCGGCTCCCGTGTCCTCCGTGTTGGAGCTTTTGCTGTTCACCGCGATGTCCTCTCTTCAAGCGTCTGTGGCGTGTCGCAATCGGAGGACCACCGCTGATGCCGACTGTAGCGCCGCGCTGGGAGACGCTCGCGTGTGACGAGGAGGCGGGCGCGCGGCTGGCCGCGGCGCTCGGGATCGCGCCGCTCGTCGCGCGGCTGCTGTGCCAGCGGGGATTCGACGACCCCGAGCGGGCGCATCGCTTCCTGAACCCGTCGCTCGATCACCTGCACGATCCGATGGCGCTCGCCGACATGGCGGTCGCCGTCGACCGGATCCTCGCCGCGATCGCGCGGCGCGAGCGGATTGCGATTCACGGCGACTACGACGTCGACGGCGTCACGTCGACGGTCATCCTCCGCCGCGCCCTGGAACTGCTCGGCGCCGACGTTGTCCACTTCATCCCCGAGCGGCTGCGCGACGGCTACGGCCTGCAGCCGGCGTCGGTGGAACGGCTGCACGCGGACGGCGTCGCGCTGATCGTCTCGGTCGACTGCGGCATCCGCGGCGCCGACGCCGCGCGGCGCGCGCGCGACCTCGGCGTCGACCTGATCATCACCGACCATCACGAGCCCGACGCGGAGCTGCCCGCCGCGCACGCGGTGATCAACCCGAAGCGCGCCGACTGTTCGTATCCCGACAAGTACCTCGCCGGCGTCGGCGTCGCGCTGAAGCTGGTGCAGGCGCTCTGCCGCCGCACCTCCCGCGAGAGCTGGCTGCCGGGGTTCATCAAGCTGGCGGCGATCGGCACCCTCGCCGACGTCGTCCCGCTGGTCGGCGAGAACCGGGTGATCGCGAAGATCGGGCTCGACCTCCTGACGCGCGGTCCGCACAAGGTCGGTCTGCGCGCGCTGCTCGAGGTTGCCGGCCTGGCGGGCAAGACGATCGACAGCTATCACATCGGCTTCATGGTCGCCCCGCGGGTGAACGCCGCGGGCCGCATGAGCACGCCTGACCTTGCGGCGCGGCTCCTCCTGGCCAACGATGAAGCGATGGCCGGGGAAGCGCGCGCGCTGGCGCAACAGCTCGACGGCGAGAACGTCCGCCGCCAGGAAGAGGAAGCCGAAATCCTCGCCGCGGCGAAGAAGGTCGTGCAGACCGATCCCGAGGTCGGCGCCCGATCGGTGCTCGTCGTCGCCGGCGAAGGGTGGCACCGCGGCGTCATCGGCATCGTCGCGTCGAAGCTGGTCGACGCGTTCCATCGCCCGGCGATCGTGCTGTCGCTCGAGGACGGCGTCGCGCACGGATCCTGCCGCAGCATCCCGCACTTCGACATGCTGGCGGCGCTCGAGGAGTGCGCCTCCTTCTTTATCCGCTTCGGCGGCCACCGGCAGGCCGCCGGCCTGACGATGGAGGCGGCGCGCGTGCGGGAGTTCCGCTCGGCGATCAACGATCGGGCGGATCTCCTCCTCGGTCCCGAGCAGCTGATGCCGCGGCTGCGGATCGACAGCGACCTCGGGTTCCGCGGGATCAGCGCGCAGGTCGCGGCCGGCGTCGCGTCGCTGGCGCCGTTCGGCGCCGGCAATCCGCGGCCGGTGTTCGCCGCGCGGCGGGTCGAGGTGATCGATGGCCCGCGCAAGCTGAAAGAGCGCCACCTGAAGATGGCGCTTCGACAGGAGGGGCGCGTCTTCCGTGCGGTCGCCTGGCGCGCCGCGGAGAAGCACGATCAGCTCGCCGAAGCCAGAAGCGGCGTCGACGTCGCCTTCTCGCTCGAGCAGAATCAGTACAACGGCGAGACCTACGTCGAGCTGACGCTCGCCGACATCAGACCGACGCAGTCATGAAGTGGCAGCGGGCGGCGCGGCTCGTCGTCGCCGTCATCGGCATCAGCGTGGCGATCGCCGTCGCCCTGACGATGAAGCGGCGGACGCCGCCGCCGGAAGCGCCGATCCTGCCGCGCACCGATCCGGCAGCCGTCGTCGAATCCGAAGGTGGCAGCACGGTCCGGATCCGAGGCGAACGGCAGGACGGCGTGCTCAGCTACGAGCGGCTGCTCACCTACGCGACCGGCGCCTCGAAGATGATCGGCGTGACGATCACGAGCGAGCGCGACGGCAAGACCTTCAAGGTGACCGGCGCCGAAGGGGAGGCAGGGGAGAACGAGTCCTCCATCGAGCTGTCCGGAGGGGTGCGCATGGAGGCGAGCGACGGCATGGTCGTCACCGCCGAGCGCGCGTCTTTCAACCGCGCCGAGAACGTCATCCGCGCACCGGGACCGGTGAGCTTCTCGCGCGGCCGGACGACCGGGCGCGGCATCGGCCTCGAGTTCAACCAGACGGCCAACGTCATGAACATCGCCGCCGAAGCGGCGGTCGACGTCAAGCCCGACGGGACCGGCGGTGGCGCGATGTCGCTCGCGTCGGGCACGTTGGAGCTGCGCCGGGCCGAACGGCTCCTGCGTCTGGCCGGCGGTGCCCGCATCACGCGCGGCGGGCAGACGATCGGGGCCGACGAGGCGACCGCCCACCTGACACCGGACGAACAGCACGTCGAGCTGCTGGAACTGCGCAACAACGCACGCATCACCGGCGGCGCCGGCCTCGAGGCGATGTCGGGACGCGACATCGATCTCCGCTACGCCGAAGACGGACAGACGCTGCGGCAGGCGACGATCAACGGCAACGGGTCGGTTCGATTGCGCGGCGAGCGCCGGCAGCCGGGCCGTCAAATCACGGGGAACGCCATCACCGTCGGCCTGGCACCGGACGGCTCGACGCCGACGACGCTGGCCGCGCGTGACGCCGTCACCCTGACGCTGCCGGGCGCGCAGGGAAGCGCGACGCGCACGATTGCGGCGCAGGCGCTCGACGGGACGGGCGACGACAGCCGCGGCATCACCGGGGCCCATTTCGCCGGCGACGTCCGGTTCGACGAGAAAGGCGACAGCGGCGGACGGGTTGCGCGCTCCTCGGCGCTCGACGTCGTGATGGCGCCCAACTTCGGCGAGATCCAGGAGGCGACCTTCACACGCAACGTGCGGTTCGCCGAGGGGACGCTGTTCGCGACGTCGGCGGTGGGCCGCTACGCCGTCGATCGCGGGATCCTCGAGTTGAGCGGCAGCGAGCCGGGCCTCGTACGGCCGCGCGTGATGGACGAGCGGATCTCGATCGACGCCACGCGGATCGAGGTCACGCTGGCCGGGCCGCAGGTGGTCGCGACCGGCGCCGTCAAGAGCGTGCTCACGCCGAAGAAGGAGGCGCAGGACGGCGGCGAGACGCGCATTCCCTCGATGTTCAAGACGGACCAGCCGGTCAACATCACCGCCGATTCACTGGCCTACGACGGCAAGGCCGAGCGTGCCGTGTACACCGGCTCGGCGCTCCTCTGGCAGGGAGAGACCTCGATCAAGGGGGCGTCGATCACCCTGGACAGCACGACGGGCGACCTGTCGGCCACCGGCCCGGTGACGACAAGCACGATGCTGCTGCAGGGAGATGGAAAGGGCGGCAGGAACAAGGTGAGCTCGATCGGCACGGCGAAGTCGTTTGCCTACGACGATGGGCTGCGCCGCGCGACCTACACGGGGAGTGCCCACATCACCGGTCCGCAGGGGGACCTCACGTCGCCGAAGGTCGAGCTGTTCCTGACGGAGTCGGGCGACGAGCTCGAACGCGCGGAGGCGTACGAGAGCGTCACCCTGACCGGCGACGGACGGAAGACGACCGGCCAGCGGCTGACATTTTTCGGCAGCGATCAGCGCTATGTTGTCACCGGCGCGCCGGTCACCATCGCCGATGCGTGCGGGCGCGAGACCACCGGCCGCACGTTGACCTTCTTCAGGGCCACCGATAGGATTGTCGTCGACGGAAACGAGCAGATCCGCACCCAGACGAGCGGCAAGTCGGACTGCAAATAGCGGCAGGTCTCTGGACCCATCGTCGACCGTCACCGGATCAGACGACCCCATACACAAAGCACAGTGGCGACGCTCCGTACCTTCGATCTGACGAAATCGTACGGAGGCCGCACGGTCGTCCGCGGCGTGAACCTCGAGGTGTCGTCGGGGGAGATCGTCGGCCTGCTCGGACCGAATGGCGCCGGCAAGACGACGACGTTCTACATGACAGTCGGCCTGGTCGCTCCCGATTCCGGGCGCGTCGAGTTGAACGGCGTCGACGTGACCGACGACCCGATGTACGTCCGGGCGCGCAAGGGCATCGGCTATCTCCCGCAGGAAGCCTCGATCTTTCGCGGCCTGACCGTCGAGCAGAACATCCTCGCCATCCTCGAAACGATGCACATGAGCGCGGCGGAGCGGCGCGCCCGCACGCGCGAGCTGCTCGCGGAGCTCAATCTCACCCCGCTCGCGCACTCCCCGGCCTTCACGCTGTCGGGGGGCGAACGGCGGCGCGCCGAGATCACGCGCGCGCTGGTCATGCAGCCGAAGTTCATCCTGCTCGACGAGCCGTTTGCCGGCATCGATCCGATCGCGGTGACCGACATCCAGAAGATCATCTTCCACCTGAAGGAGCGCGGCATCGGCGTGCTCATCACCGATCACAACGTGCGCGAGACGTTGCGCATCACCGACCGGGCCTACATCGTCCACGGCGGATCGATCTTTCGCAGCGGCACGCCGGCGAGCCTCGCGGCGGACGAGGAGGTGCGGCGGATTTATCTCGGGACCGAGTTCAGGTTGGACTAAAATAAGGCCTGGGAATTGCATCAGCTGAGGCGGCCGGCCAGGCAGCCACCATCGGCGGCGCCTCGTTGCGTTCAAACAAGGCGTTTCACTGTAACCACTTAGCTGACGCACGCTGCGGTTTCAATGGGTATTCAGCAGAAACTTCACACAAAGCTCGTCCAGAAGCTCATTCTCACGCCGTCGCTGCAGCAGGCGATCAAGCTGTTGCCGATGTCGACCCTCGAGCTCTCGGATCTCCTGAACCAGGAGATGGTGGAGAACCCGATGCTCGAGGAGGTGCCGACCGAGGATCTGCAGCCGGCCGATGCGCAGACCCCCGAGAAGGCCGACCCCGAGCAGCAGGCCAACAAGACCGATACCTGGGACGATCAGGATTACGAGTACTTCTTCGGCGATTACCTCGATGACGGCTACCGGCCGCGCGCGCCGCAGGAGGTCAAGGAGCTGCCGCCGATCGAGAACACCCTCTCGACCTCCAGCTCGCTGGCCGATCACCTGATGTGGCAGCTCTCGATGTCGACCGACGACGCGCTGACGCGCGACATCGGCACCGCGATCATCGGCAACCTGGACGACGATGGCGCCCTTGTCGCCTCGCTCGAGGAGATCGCGTCGATGGGGCCGTGGCCCGCCGCCGACGTCGAGCGGGCGCTGCGCCTGGTCCAGAGCTTCGACCCGGTCGGCGTCGCGGCGCGCGACCTCCAGGAGTGCCTGCTCCTGCAGCTCCGTCATCTCGGCCTCGAAGGGACGCCGACGGACAAGATCGTCACCGAGCACCTTCGTCTCCTGCAGAACCACCAGGTGCCCGAGATCGCCCGCAAGATGGGGATGAGCATCGAGGATCTGAAGGAGCACATCGAGATCATCCGCCACCTCGATCCGAAGCCGGGCAACCGGTACAACCCGGCGCCGTCGCAGTACGTCATCCCCGACGTCTACGTGATGAAGGTGGAAGATCAGTACGTCGCCGTGCTCAACGAAGACGGGCTGCCGCAGATGCGCATCAGCCCGGTGTATCGCCGGCTGCTGGACAAGAGCGCCGAGAACACCGACGAGACCCGCGCGTACGTGAAGGACAAGTTCCGCTCGGCGCTCTGGCTGATCAAGTCGGTCGAGCAGCGCCAGAAGACGATCCACAAGGTCGCGACCAGCATCATCAACTTCCAGCGCGACTTCCTCGATCACGGCATCGAGCACCTCCGGCCGCTCGTGCTGCGCGACGTCGCCAACGACATCGGGATGCACGAGTCGACCGTCAGCCGCGTCGTCACGAACAAGTACATGCACACGCCGCAGGGCGTGTTCGAGATGAAGTACTTCTTCCACAGCGGCATCAGCAGCCAGTACGGCGAGAGCGTCTCGTCGGTGACGATCAAGCAGCGCATCCGCAAGATCATCGAGAACGAGGACCCGCGCAAGCCGCTGAGCGACTCGAAGATCGTGAGCATCCTGCAGCGCGAAGGGCTCGAGCTGGCCCGGCGCACGATCGCGAAGTACCGTGAAGAGCTGAAGATCCCGACGTCGAACCAGCGGAAAGTACTGTACTGAAACTTAGAACTGAAAACTGAAAACTGAAAAGTCAAAACTCAAAACTGAAAACTCAGAACTGACGACTAACTGAAGATGTGTGTCTGTGTCTGGACAGTTTAAGTTTTTTAACTTTCGCGCATGTCTGTGCAGTTTTGAGTTTTAACTTTCATGCGTGTCTATACAGTTTTGAGTTCTAACTTTTCATGCGTGTCTGTACATTTTTGAGTTCTAACTTTTGAGTTTAGAGTTTTTCTCTTATGCGCCTCGAGCTCACCGGACGTCAGATAGAGATCACGCCGGCCCTCCGCCGGATCGTCGACACGAAGCTGGCCAAGCTGGAGCGGCTGCTGAACGACGCGGCCGTCTCGGCGCAGGTCGTCGTCACGCGCGAGAAGAACGCGCACCGCGTCGACGTGACGCTGCACGCGCGCGGCGAGAAGTTCCTGCACGGCGTCGGGCGCGGCGAGAACGTCACTGCCGGGATGACCGAGGCGGTCGAGAAGATCGGCCAGCAGGTGCGGCGGGTGAAGGGGAAGTTCGAGGGGCGCAAACGCCGCATCGTGCCCCCGCTCGAAGAGGCGGCGCCCGAAGCGGCACCGCAGGACCGCACCGCGACAGCCGCACGATCCACCCGGCCGCGCATGCCGCGCATCCTCAAGGCCGAGCGTCAGACGATCCGCACGATGTCCATCGGCGACGCCGCCGCCCGGATCGACGGCGGCGCCGGCCCGGTCGTCTTCGTCGACGCCGAGACGTCGCAGATCGCGGTGCTCTACCGGGCGCCCGGCGGCGATCTGACCCTCATCGAGACCAAGGCGTAGCTACAATTGGTGCATCGATGAACTGGTGAGCCGTTCACCAATTCAGCACGTCGCCAATCGTCCATGTCCCAGAGTCCCGGCGTCGCGGTCGGCACCCTCCTGCAGGGGCGGCCGGAATCGAACGGTCTCGCACTGGAACTGCTCGCGGGCGCCGCCGGGCTCTCCCGGCACATCACCAGCCCGCACGTCCAGAAGACCGGCCTCGCGCTGGCCGGGTTCGACGAGTACCTGCGTCCCGGCCGGGTGCTGATCTTCGGCGAGAGCGAAATCCGCTTCCTGGAGAGCCTCACGTCCGACGCGCGCCTCCGTGCGCTGCAGGCGGCGCTTCGCCACGACTTCCCCTGCGTCCTCATCACCGGAGGCTTCGCGCCGCCGGGCGAGCTGCTCGATCAGGCGGAGCGCGAAGGGGTGCCGCTGCTGCAGACCGCCGTCGTCACGCCTGTCGCGATTGCGAGGCTCGGCGCGGTGCTCGACGATGCGCTCGCCGAGCGGACGACGTGCCACGCGGTGCTGCTCGACGTCCTCGGGCTCGGGGTGCTGCTGACGGGCGAGAGCGGCATCGGCAAGAGCGAGTGCGCGCTCGACCTGATCGTCCGCGGCCACCGCCTGGTCTCCGACGATTCGGTGGACGTGAAGCGGCGAAGCGATACGGTGCTGATCGGCAGCAGCCCCGACCTGACGCGGCATCACATGGAGCTGCGCGGCCTCGGCATCATCAACGTCCGCGAGCTGTTCGGCATCTCCTCGACGCGATCGTCGAAGCGCGTGGAGCTGGTCGTCCACCTCGAACGGTGGGAGCCTGGCCGCGAGTACGAGCGCCTGGGGCTCGACGATGCGTTCTACGAGCTGCTCGGCGTGAAGGTCCCGATGATCCGGATGCCGGTCGCGCCGGGACGCAACATCGCGATCCTCGTCGAGGTCGCGGCGCGCAACCAGCTGCTGCGCGCGCGCGGACATCACGCGGCGCGCATCATCGCCGACCGTCTGGATCGCGCGCTGGCCGCCGCCGGCGGCGACGACCTGAACGACGAGGACGAAGAAGAAGGAGGCGCGGAGTGAAGGTGCGCCGGCGCCTCCCGGCCCGGACCGGTCGTCCCGCCGCGCGGCACCCGTTCATCATCGTCACCGGGCTGTCGGGATCGGGGAAGTCGCAGGCCATTCGCGCGCTCGAGGACCTGGGCTACTTCTGCGTCGACAACCTGCCGACCGAGCTGATTCCGACGCTCGCGCAGCTCGCCGTGCGCGGCGCGTTCGAGAAGGCGGCGATCGTCGCCGACGTGCGGGAGCAGCGGTTCCTGTCCACCTTCCCGGCGGTGTTCGCGCGGCTGAAGAAGATGGCGCGGCTGCAGCCGGTGCTGATCTTCCTCGAGGCGACCGACGAGGCGCTGGTCCGCCGGTTCAGCGAGACGCGGCGGCCGCACCCGATGGGGCGCGGCAAGTCGGCGATCGAAGGCATTCGCGAAGAGCGGCTGCGGACGCGGCCGATCCGCGAGATGGCGGACGAGATCGTCGACACGACCGACATGACCGTCCACGAGCTGCGGCACTTCTTCATGGGGCTGTCGCGGGAGCGGGTGCGGGTGCCGCTCGTGGTGAACCTGGTGAGCTTCGGCTTCAAGCACGGCGTCCCGATGGACGCCGATCTCGTGTTCGACGCGCGCTGCCTGCCGAACCCGCACTTCGTGCCGACGCTCAGGCCGCGCACGGGACGGGATCGCGCGGTCGTGTCGTACATGCTGCGCGACGCGTCGACGCGCGAGTTCATCGACCGGCTCGAGGACTACGTGCGGTTCGTCGTGCCGTACTACGTGACGGAAGGCAAGAGCTACCTGACGGTGGCCATCGGCTGCACCGGTGGACGGCACCGGTCGGTGATGATTGCCGAGCGGCTCGCCCAGGCGCTCGGCGACATGAAGGGGCTGCGCGTGCGCGTGAAGCACCGCGATATCCGGCGGAGTGCATCGAGATGATTGGCGTGGTCGTGGTCACCCACGGACAGCTGTCGACCGAGCTGCTGAACGCGGCGGAGATGATCGTCGGCGACCTGCCGCAGTTCACGGCGGTGTCGATCGGCTGGCACGAGGACGTCAACGACGCGCGCGGCGACATCGCGCAGGCGATCGAGCGCGTGCGCGGCGACTCCGGCGTGCTGATCCTGACCGACATGTTCGGCGGCACGCCGTCGAATCTCGGGATGACGTTCCTTGAAACCGATAAGATCGAGGTCATCACGGGAGTGAACCTCCCGATGCTGATCAAGCTCGCGTCGCTCGGCCAATCGGGCAACCTGCTCACCGTTGCACGCCAGCTGCGCGATGATGGTCGGAACGCGATCTGGGTCGCCTCCGACCTCTTGCGGGGCGACAGGACATCATGACCTCACGGACGGTCGCCGTCGTCAACCAGCTTGGCATGCACGCGCGCGCCGCCGCGAAGTTCGTGCACCTGGCGGCGCGGTTCCAGTCGCGGGTGGTCGTGAGCAGGCAGGGCAGGGAGATGGACGGGAAGAGCATCATGGGGCTGCTGCTGCTGGCGGCGGCGCGCGGGACGATGGTCACGATTGCCGCCGACGGTCCGGACGAGCAGGCGGCGGTCGACGCACTCGTCGATCTGGTGACGAGCGGATTCGGCGAAGACCGATGCAGCGCCTGAAGGGGATTGGCGTCTCCCCCGGCGTCGTCTGCGGACGCGCCGTCGTGCTGATGCAGCGCGCCCAGGTGCTGCGCTACCGGGTCGCGCCGGCGCGCGTCGCCGACGAGGTGTCGCGGCTCGAGCAGAGCCGCCTCCGATCGCGGCAGCAGCTCCAGGACATCCGCGCGCGCGTCAGCCGGCGCCGCGGCCCGGAGCTCGCCTCGCTCTTCGACGCCCAGCTGCTGATGCTCGACGACCCGATGCTGGTTCCACGCGCCGAGTCGCTCGTGCGCGATCAGCTGGTCAACGCCGAGTGGGCAGTGCAGCAGGTCTTCGACGAGTTCAGCGCGGTGTTCGACGAGGTGGCCGATCCGTACCTGCGGGAGCGCAAGGGGGACGTCGCCGATCTCGTCGGGCGTCTCAAGATGAACCTGCGGCAGGACGTGGCGACGCCGCGGGAGCTGCTGCGCGCGCTCGAGGAGGCGTCGGTGCTGATTGCCGACGAGCTGACGCCGTCGCTCGCCGCGCAGGTGGACTGGTCGAAGGTGCGCGGCTTCGCCACCGACGCCGGCAGCCGCACCTATCACACGGCCATTCTCGCGCGGTCGCTCGAAGTGCCGGCGGTCGTCGGCCTGCACGAAGCGGTGGAGCGGATCCAGCCGGGCCAGCTCGTCGTGATCGACGGAACGAGCGACGAGATCATCATCGAGCCCGACGCCGAGACGCTGGCGCGCGTCGAGCGGATGTCGCGCGATCGGCAGCCGGCGCACGGCCCGGAGTCCGATCGGCGGCGCCCAGCCGCCACGGCCGACGGCCTGCACGTCCGGCTCGACGCGAACATCGAGTTCGCCGACGATCTCGCGACGGCGCGGTACGCCGGCGCGGAAGGGATCGGGCTGTATCGCTCCGAGTTCCTGCTCACCAGCTATCGCGGGATGCCGTCGGAGGATCAGCAGTACGAGGTCTACCGCCGGATGCTCGAAGGGATGGCGCCGGGACCGGTCACGGTGCGCACCTTCGACGTCGACGAAGATCAGCTCGCGCTCCGGTCGGCCGACCCGACGCTCGGCGGCAGCTGGATCGCCGAGGTGGAGCGGGGGAGCCGGCAGGGGCTGCGCGGCCTGCGCCTCAGCCTCACGCGGCCCGAGCTGTTCCGCACGCAGCTCCGGGCGCTGCTGCGCGCCGCGCAGCACGGCACGCTGCGGATCATGTTTCCGTTCGTGTCTGGCGTCGAGCAGCTGCGCGCGGCGCGGCAGATCGTCGACGATACGGCGTCGGAGCTGCGCGCGCGCGGGATCGACGTGCCGCCGGTGCCGATCGGCGTGATGATCGAGATCCCGGCTGCCGCGTACACCGCCGATTTCCTCGCGCGCGAGGTCGACTTCTTCACCATCGGCACCAACGACCTCATTCAGTACTGCCTGGCGGTCGATCGCGCCGACGAGCGCGTATCGCGCCTCTACGAGCCGCTGCACCCGGCCATCCTTCGCGTGATCCGGATGGTGCGGCGCGCGGCCGCACGGGCGCGCATCCCGGTCTCGCTCTGCGGCGAGATGGCGTCGGACCCGGCGCTCCTCACGCTGCTCGTCGGGCTCGGCCTCACCGAGTTCAGCATGACCCCCGGGGCGATCGGGGTCGCCAAGCAGGTGCTGGCGGAGCTGCGCAGCGACGACCTGCGGGCCCTCGCCAGGCGGGTCCTCCGGATGCCGACGGTCGACGAGATCGAACAGGAACTGCTGACCGCGCTGGGGCGGTACAGCATTCATCGGTGAACGCAGGTATCAGGACCTGGTGACCGATTCACCAATTGTTGGAGAGAGTCGCATGACGGCCGATGTCGTACGCGTGGAGAAACCGTGGGGCTACGAGCTCCACTGGGCCAGGACCGATCGATACGTGGGCAAGCTGATTCACGTGAACGCCGGCCACGCGCTGAGCCTCCAGTATCACAACGTGAAGGACGAGACGATCTACCTGCAGTCGGGGAAGATGCTCTTCGAGATCGAAGTCGACGGGGTGCTGACGAAGCGCGAGATGAGCCCGGGCGAGTCGGTGCACGTCACGCCGAAGACGATCCACCGCATGACGGCGGTCGACGACTGCGACATCTTCGAGGTCTCGACGCCGGAGCTGCACGACGTCGTCCGGCTGGAAGACCGCTACGGGCGGGAAGACACACAGCGCTGACGCGTGAATCTGGCGATTTGACGATTGAACGATTTGACGAGTGGACGATTGCTTCCGCTGATCACGTTCGCCTACGCTGACCAGCGAATCGAACGGCCAATCGTTCAATTGCCAATTCGTTCAATCGTCAGATCGTTCAATCGTGAAATCTAGAAGGGGATATCGTCGTCGCTGAGCGGTTCGCTCGGCTCGTCGTGCGACGGCGCCGCCGCGGCGCTGCGCTCGCCACGATCGTAGGAGCCGCCACCGCCGCCACGTCCGCCGCCGCCGAGCAGGACGACCCGTTCGCAGCGGACTTTCGTGCTCTTGCGCTTCTGGCCTTCCTTGTCGGTGTACTCGTCGGTCTGCAGGCGCCCTTCGATGTACACCTGCTTCCCCTTGACGAGGTACTCGCTCAGCGACTCGGCCTGCTTTCCCCACAGGTCGATGTTGTGCCACTCGGTGCGCTCCTGGCGCTGCCCCGACTTGTCGTTCCACACCTCGGTGGTCGCGATCGAGAAGCGCGCCACCGCCGCTCCGCCCGGCGTGTAGCGCACCTCCGCGTCGCGACCGAGGTTGCCCACCAGAATCACCTTGTTTACGCTGCCCATCGTCGATCGTCCCTTCGAAACTCGTCTGTCTCAGATGGTCCGGCTGAAGCCGGACCCCACACTCGCTGAAGCCTGCGCGGCCTTCGTCCTTCGTGATGAAATCGTTTGAGTCTTGGAGCGCGTCGAGACCGGCGTCCGCGGTTTACGGCTTCTGCGCGAGCAGCTCCTGGAGCCGCTGCTGCGCGACGGTCGCGGCGACGCTGTCCGGGTAGTTCTTGATCACGAACTCGAACGCCTCGCGTGCGTCGTCGGTCTGCCGCAGCGTCTTGAGCGCGGTTCCCTTCTTGACGTACGCATCGGCCACCTCGTTGCTGCGCGGGTAGTTCCGGATGACGGCGTCGAACGCGGCGATCGCCGGCTCGTACTTCCCGAGCTGCATCTGCGAGTTGCCAATGTGCAGCTGCGCGAACGACGCCTGCGGCGACTGCGGGAAGGTCTTCACGTACGACTCGAAGCCGAGGATGGCGAGGTCGTACTGGCCTGCGTAGTAGTCGGCCATGGCGCTGTCGAGCAGCTTCTGCGGCGACGCGCCGACGGCGGCGGCGCCGGTGGGCGCCGGGACCGGCGGCGCGCCCGCTGCGTCGGGGCTGACCGCGGCCGGGTCGCCGCCCGATTCCGGCATCGCCGGACGCATCGCGCCGAGCGCGGTCACCGATTGCCGCAGGGCGTCGAGCTCCTGTGCGAGCGAGCCGACGCGCACGTTGTTGTCGTCCACCTTCTCGCGCACGACCCGGACGTCGCTCGACAGCGTGTCGATCACGAGCTTCTGGTCGGCGAACGACTTGCGCGACGCGTTGGTCTGCTCGTCGAGGCGCGTGTCGACCTGCTTCAGCGCCTCGGTGAGCGCGGCAATCAGGTTCTGCAGCTGCTGCGACTGCTCCTGCAGGATCCGGATGTCCGCCATCATCTGCCGCGTTTCCTTGTCCGCGGCCGACACCGGCGCGGCGACCGCGACGGTGAGGAGAGCGCCGAGGACCGCGCCGGTCATTCGCTTCGTCATAGAGCTCACTTTGCCGTGATCACGAAGTGCGCGCGGCGGTTCTTCGCGTACGCCGCCTCGTCATGCCCCGGGTCGAAGGGGAACTCCTTCCCGTAGCTGACGGTGCGCAGGCGATCCGCGGAGATGCCGAGCGACACCAGATAGGCGCGCGCCGACACCGCGCGGCGTTCGCCCAACGCCAGATTGTACTCGGCGGTCCCGCGCTCGTCGCAATGTCCTTCGATGGTCACCGTCCAGCTCGGATACTGTTTGAGCAGCGCGGCATTTTCGTTCAACGTCCGCTGCGCCTCGGCGGTCAGCTCGCTGCTGTCCAACTCGAAGAAGGCCGGCTGCAGCGGCGAGTTGCGGTTGAGATCGTCGAGCGAGGCCGACGAGATCCGGTCGTCGGCGACCGGCTCGGGCGGCACGATCGGCGGTTCGGCAACCGGCTCCGGTGGAGCGGGCGGCCGTGTCCCCCCAGCCTCGGTGCCGGCCGGCGCCGGCGGGGGAGCGGGACGGGCCACCGGCGGATTCTTTCCGCCGCAGGCGGCCGCAACCAGCGTGAACAGCATCAGCGCGGCAACCGCGCTGTTCGACCCGACACGTCGCATCTGATTCATCTCCACATGCTCTCGATCTCGCTTCGAGGCCGGGTCTGAAGACCCGGCCCTACGTGCTTCGAGGCCGGGTCTGAAGACCCGGCCCTACGTACGAATACCCGGCCCTACGTACGAAAAAAAGGGTGTCACTTGCTCCAGTCAGGCTGGTAATTGTTCCCCGCGCGCGTAATCTGCCGCAGATCCTTGCCGTCGCGCGCCATCGTGAAAATCTGCGCCTTGCCCGAGCGGGTCGACATGAACGCCAGATGGCGTCCGTTCGCCGAGAACGTGGGGCTCTCGTTCGTCCCCTCGCCGAAGGTGAGCTGCCGCACCTGTCCCGTCGCGAGCTCGATGATCTTGATGTCGTTGCCCGGTCCGGTGCGGGCCGTGTAGGCAACCTCGTTGAACGGCGCCGGCGACCAGGTCGGCCGGTCGGCATACGACTCCCTCGTCAGCTGCCGCAGCCCGAGCCCGTCGACGCCGACGATGTAGATCTGCGGCGTGCCGGTGCGGTCGGAGGTGAACGCGATCTGGTTGCCGGTCGGCGACCAGGTCGGCGTGCTGTCGATCGCCGGGCTGTTGGTCAGGCGCCGCACGTTCGACCCGTCGCGGTTCGCCACGTAGATCTCCGAGTTGCCGTCGCGCGTCGAGCTGAACGCGATGCGCGTCCCGTCGGGCGACCAGGCTGGCAGCCAGCTCTGGCCGGGGCTGTCCTTGGTCGGCTCGTCGAGCGTGCCCTGATAGATGTTCGAGATGAAGATCTTCGGCGCGCCGCGGCGGTACGACGTGTAGGCGATCGAGCGCCCGTCGGGCGACCAGGTCGACGTGATGTTCAGCGACCGCTGCGTCGTCACGCGCCGCTGGTTCTCGCCGTCGTAGTCCGAGATGTAGATCTCCTTGACGCCGCGGCTCTCGACCGTCCCGCTCATCCGATCCCCGTCGCGGTCCGAGTTGAACGTCAGCTTCGTGCGCGCCACGCCGCGCAGGTTGCGCTGCTGTCGGTGGATCTCGTCCGAGATCGTGTGGGCGTAGAGCCGCTTGTTGGCGACCGACCCGGTGTACTCGCGCGAGAAGGCCGCCTGCCGCGTACGAACGTTGAACAGCCGCACCTCGACGCGCACGCCGAGCTCGGTCTTCTGCACGGTGCCGACGACGACGGCGTCGGCGTTCACCTCGCGCCACCGGTCGAACGGCACGTCGGAGAGCGAGGTCGCGGCCGGGATCGTCGCGGCGACGTCCTTCGGGATCAGCGCGAACTCGCGCTCGAAGTTCAGGTCGTCCCACAGCACGCGCGCGATCGTCTGCGCCGCGTCGATCGTCTCGGCGTCACGCGACAGCGCGAGGAGCTCGGGGACGGCGAACCGCGGCGCCATGCCCGCCTGATCGCTGCTGATCGTCGTGCTGACCTCGCTCGGCTGCTGCGGGGCCGCCGGGGCGGCCGGCTGCTGCGCCTCTGTCGAGACGATGAGGAGCGCTGCGGCGGCGAGAACGGGAAGTATCCGTTTCATCGTTTGTATTCAAAGTTCAGGTGGACCCCAAGAGTCGGATTCGGGTACCCGGCAGGCAGCGGGGTCAGTTGCCGCGTGCCGATCACCGCGCGCAGCGCGGCGAGGTCGAGCGCCGTGTAGCCGCTCGAACGCTCCACCGACGCGTCGGCGATCGTCCCGTCGCGCTGGATCGTGAACTGCACGATCGCCACGGCGGGCACCTCGGCGCGCGACACCCAGTTCGAGCGGATGCGATCGACCATCAGGACGATGTAGTCGGGGCAGCAGAAGTCGGCGACGTCGAGCCGCGATCCCGATCCCTGGCCGCCGCCCGTCGACAGTCCGAATCCCTGGCCGCGCGCCCCGGTCTCCGCAATCGCCGATCCGGTGCGTGTCTCGGCGCCGCGTGTCGGCGTCCGTCCGCGCGCCTCGTCTGGCGCCTGCGCCACCTTCGGCGGGGGAGGCGCCTTGGTCGGCGTGCGATTCGGAATCGGGACCGTCATCTCGGGTGCTTTCGCGGCCGGAGGCCGAACCGGCTCGGGCCGCTTCGGCTCGTCGGGCGGCTTCACTTCCTGGACGGCACGGCCGCCGATCGACGTGAGCCCTCCGTTGACCGGCCCCTCGTTTCCGCCACCGAGCGAGATCGTCATGATCGTCTTTGGCGGCGCCTTCTGCGAGTCGAGCCACCCGCCGGGCGCGAAGATGAACCCGCCGGCGAGCACGAGGTGCGCGATCGCCGAGGCGGCGAGCATCTTGTCGAAGCCCCGCGGGGCGTCCATGCGGTCGCGCAGAACGTCGGTGACGTCCACCTCAGCGGTCTCCAGGCGCCCGCGCCACGATCCCGACGTTGGTCACGCCGGCGTCTTTCAGCCGGTCCATGATCGTCATCAGATCCTGCAGCTCCACCGTTCCGTCGCCGCGCAGGTAGACCTGCTTGTCGGTCACCGTTTCCATCTTCTGCCGCACGCGCTCCTGCAGCAGCTCGAGCCGCACCTTCTCGTCGCCGATGAACACCGATCCGTCGGCCCGGAAGGTCGCCGGCACCGTCACGAACACCCGCTCCCCCTCGACGGCGCTCGCGCGTCTTGAAACCGGCAGCTTCACGTCGATGCCGCGCTGGATCATCGGAGCGGTGACCATGAAGATGATGAGCAGGACGAGCATCACGTCGACGAGCGGGACGACGTTGATCTCGGCGAGGCTCGTCGAGACCCGCCGGGCGCGGCCGCGCCCCTCCGCGCCGTTGGCGGCGGCGTGGACCTTCGGCACTACGTGAAGTTCCTCTCGGCGATGTTCAGGAACTCCATCGCGAAGTCGTCCATCTGCGACGCGAAGAGCCGCACGCGGTTCGTGAAGTGGTTATAGGCCACCACCGCCGGAACCGCCGCCACGAGACCGAACGCCGTGGCAATCAGCGCCTCGGCAATGCCGGGCCCGACCGCCGCGAGGTTCGTCGATCCGGTCTCGCCAATCATCTGGAACGACATCATGATGCCGATCACCGTGCCGAACAGCCCGACGAACGGCGCGATGCTCGCGGTCGTCGCGAGAAACGTAATCCGGCTCTCGAGCTTGTTCACCTCGACGACCGAGGCGCGCATCAGCGCGCGATCGACCGCCGCCAGGCTCTTGAGAGTTGGACGACCGGCGCCGGCTCTTGGATTGCCCGCCTCATCCGGCGACCCCTGGCGCAACTGGGCAGTCAGCTCGGCGTATCCCGACTGGAAGAGACCGACCAGGGGGCTCTCGGTCAACGACCGGCAGACCGCCTGGACCTCGGAGAACTTGCTGCTGCGGCGGAAGACGTCGAGGAAGCTCCTCGACTGCTGATCCGAACGCCGGAACACCCACAGCTTGTAGAGGATAATGGCCCACGAGGCGACCGACATCGCCGCCAGGACAATCAGGACCGTCTTGGAGACGGCGCTGGAGCGGGCGACGAGGCCCAGGATCGACGTGTCGGCGGCGCCGACGTCGCCAGACACGGCACCGCTCTGCGCCTGCATCAGCAGGGCGAACATCGGGCTACCAAGCGTGCGCAAACTGCCCTCCGCAAATCAGCTCTGCGCCGCTCCGGACAGCGCGACGGGGAGTGCCCCGAACTGAGGCCGTGCCAGACTGTAGCATGGTGCGAAAATCGCTGTCAAACCTATGTTAGGATTGGAGTTCTCTTCCCTCCGATGCTCCGTTTCCTCGCGGTCAGACGTCTCGCGGTCATCGACGCGATCCAGGTCGAGTTCGACGCCGGGCTGAACGTCCTGACGGGCGAGACCGGAGCCGGCAAGTCGATCCTGATCGAGGCGGTCGGCCTGCTGCTCGGCGGCCGCGCATCGGGCGACCTCGTCCGTACGGGCGAGGACAACGCGACCATCGAGGCGATTTTCGAGATCGACGGCCAGGAGTGGCTCGTCCGCCGCGAGATCACCACGCAAGGCCGAAGCCGCGCCTTCATCAACGACACCCTGACGACCGCCGGTGCGCTCAAGGAGCTGGCCGGCCGCCTCATCGAGCTGCACGGCCAGCACGAGCACCAGATCCTGCTCGACCCGGAAACCCATCTGCCGGCGCTGGACACCTTCGCGGGGCTCGAGACCTCCCGCGCCGACGTCGCCGCCGCGTTCGATGCCTTGCGCACCGCCGACGTGGAGCTGCGTCGTCTTCGAGCGGCGGTCGCCGAACGCGAGGCGCGTATCGAGCTCCTCACGTTTCAGCTCGCGGAGCTGGACAAAGTCGATCCCAAGCCGGGGGAGGACGAGGAGCTGACCGCCCTCAAGCAGGTGCTGGCCAGCGCCGAGCGGGTGGAACGGCTGTGCGAGGAGAGCTACGCGCTCCTGTACGACCAGGACGCGTCGGCCCTGGCGACCCTCGGCGCCGTGTGGCGTCGCGTGAGCGAGCTCGCCGCGCTCGACCCGGTCTTCAACGCGTATCTCGAGGCGCGCGACACGATCAAGTCGCAGCTCGAGGATCTCGCCCTCCATCTCCGGCGCTACGCCGACAGCATCGAAGCGTCGCCCGCTCGGCTCCAGCAGGTGGAAGATCGGCTGGCGCTGCTCGAGCGCCTCAAGCGGAAACATGGACCGACGCTCTTCGAGGTCATCGTCCGGCGGGATGCGCTCCGCAGCGAGCTCGACGAGCTCTCGGAGGGGTCCGACCGCATCGCCGCGCAAGAGGCTGTCCGGCGCTCGGCGGCCGACGCGTACCTCCACGCCGCGCAGGCACTGAGCGCGGCACGCCGCGCCGCCGCGTCAGAGTTCAGCCGATCGATGGAGCATCTCCTCGGGGAGCTCGCGATGAGCGGCACCCGCTTCGAGGTCCGCTTCTCCGAGCCGCTGGCGGAGGACGCCTGGAACGCGGACGGCATCGACCGCGCCGAGTTCTTCCTCTCCCCGAACGTCGGCGAGGAGCTGCGTCCCCTTGCGCGGATCGTGTCGGGCGGGGAGCTGTCGCGCGTGATGCTCG